>ERZ778027.1792-NODE-1792-length-32218-cov-22.747474_pt1 | contig 32218 bp, 29 predicted proteins | sample MGYA00375757_ERZ778027 | MGnify/ENA primary metagenome ERZ778027 (study PRJEB29350, sample SAMN05389817) | bioreactor metagenome | isolation source: Ammonium sulfate bioreactor | place: South Africa: University of Cape Town | collected 2014-02-18 ...
GAGCAGCGGACTTTTAATCCGCGGGTTCGGGGTTCGATCCCCCGGGGGCCCACATAGTCTGAACTGCAGTTTTCTTGGCGTCAACCCCAATCGGCCACGGCGTATGCCACGCTTCATGCCACGAGCCGGGTAGAATCGGCGGCGTGGCAACCAAGTCCGGTCCTCGACAGCGGCGACGCGGCAGCGTCCGCGAGCTTCCGAGCGGCGCCCTGCAGGTGCGGGTCTACGGAGGCAAGGACGCGCTGACGGGAAAGCGGAACGAGCTGGTCGAGGTCATCCCGCCGGGCCCGCGGGCCGCCGCCGAGGCGGAGGCAGCCCGAACGCGCCTCCTCAACCAGGTCGACGAGCGCAGGCACCCTCGGACGGCCGCCACCGTTGACCAGATGCTCGATCGGCATTTCGAGCTCGCCGAGCTGGAGCCCACCACGCGCAGCACCTACATCGGCTACGCGGCGAAGCACATCCGGCCTCTCATTGGCCGGGAACAGGTCGGCGCGCTCGACGCAGACCTGTTCGACTCCCTCTACGCCGAGCTACGACGGTGCCGCGATCACTGCGACCGCAAGCCCCGGACGGATCACCGGACCGAGCGCGAGCACGTGTGCGACGAGCGGTGCCGGCCCCACATGTGCCGCCCACTCGGCGATTCCACGATCCGGCAGATCCACTTCATCCTCAGCGGCGCCCTTCGACGAGCCGTGCGGTGGCGGTGGATCGGCACGAGCCCTATCGGGCAGGCGGAGCCCCCGTCGGCGCCCAAGCCGGACCCGCGGCCGCCGTCAGCCGCCGATGCCGCACGCGTCGTGCACGCCGCGTGGTCCGATCCGGAGTGGGTGCTCGTTCTGTGGCTGATCATGGTGACGGGCATCCGACGCGGTGAACTGTGCGCTCTGCGATGGGTACATGTCGACCTGGTGGCGGGTGTGCTGTCGGTTCGTCGGAGTATCTGGCAGCGCGGCAAGGTGGTCGGGGAGAAGGACACCAAGGACCACCAGAAGCGCCGGATCGCACTGGACCTCGAGACCGTCGCGATGCTCGCCGAGCACCGAGCGCGAGGGGAGGAGCGCGCTGCGACGCTGGGGTGCGAGCTCGCGGACGACGCGTTCGTGTTCTCGACGACACCGGACGGCAGCAGACACCTCCTGCCGGACTCCGTCAGCCAGCGCTATGGCGACCTCGTCCGGCGTCTCGGCATCCACACCTCGATCCACAAGCTGAGGCACTACTCCGCAACGGAGCTGATCTCGGCAGGCGTCGACCCGCGCACCGTGGCCGGCCGCCTCGGACACGGCGGTGGCGGGACGACGACCCTGCGCTACTACACGGCGTGGGTGTCGGAGTCCGATCAGCGCGCAGCGTCGACGTTGTCGGCGAGGATGCCCGTCCGACCCGGGCCGGATGATCTGCCGCCGCCAAGACCGCTCCATCCGTACGAGCGGGTGGCCGCGCTGATCCGCAGCGAGATCTCCGCCGGGTCGTGGCCGATCGGTTCGTTCCTGCCGGGACAGAAGCGGCTCGCCGCCGAGCACGGGGTTGCAGTCGGTACCGCCCACCGTGCGGCCGTCCTGCTCGCCGACGAGGGCCTTCTTCGGCCGGTTGTCGGCCATGGGTTCGAAGTGATCTCCCTGCCCAGCAAAGAAGCCGTGGCAGTGGTTCTGGACGAACCCGCGATGCCAGCGGCGGCGGTTGGTGCGGTGGGCCTGCTTGATCTCGTGGTGCGTCGCGCCGGAGTCGAGGTGGCACGGTTCTCGGCGGAGGGCGACCCGGACGACCCGAGCGAGCTGCGGGACCTCCTGCTCGACGCTGTCCGGCGGCACGGTGAGGATGAGGCGCAGCTCCCGTCGTATGAGCTCGGAGTCTTCCGCGCCGGCGAGTCCACCCCCGTTCGGACGTTCGCCGCATCTCGCCGTCGCTCCCGCTGACCACACCGGTGGACGCTGAGCGAGGAAGCCGTGACCCGTACCGTGGCGCCCATGCGCGGCCGTCCCGTCAGTACGTTCAGCGGGGATACAGCTCGTCTGATCCTCGACGCTGCATGTGAACGGATCGGTCAAGCATCCGCCGGTGCGGAACTGCTGAGGCTCGGCGAGAATGCGATCTACCGGCTACCGTCTGCCCCCATCGTCGTTCGAATAGCGCGGAACGCCGACCATTGGGACGACGCGGTGAAAGAGGTTGCTGTCTCTGAGTGGCTTGAACGAGCCGATGTTCCGGGTGCGCGGATCTGGCCGACCCCACAGCCCATCGAGGTAGATGGCTGTCCCGTGACGTTCTGGCGATTCATCGACGGTCGGCGAGGTGCTTCGGGTGACGTGCGCGCCCTCGGTGCGATGTTGCGACGCATCCATGCCCTTCCCGCGCCGACAACATTCGATCTTCCTCCTGAACAGGTGCTCGGCCGGGTCGAGGCTAGGATCGATCGTGCACCCGTCCCGCGGGATGACCGGGCCTTCCTGCTCGACCTTCTCGCCGAGCTGGCGGCCGACGTTGACGCCCTCAGCTACCCGTTGAAGCCCTGCGTGACGCATGGCGACGCCCACGTGCAAAATCTCATGGTCACTCCCGCCGGCGTCGAGCTCATCGACTTCGAGCGTGTGGCCTGGGGCCAGCCGGAATGGGATCTCGCCATGACGGCGACGGAGTTCGTTACGGCCAGGTTCTGGACCTCGGAGCAGTACCAAGCTTTCGTCGATTCGTACGGCTTCGACGTCACCGAGTGGCCAGGATTCGTCGTTCTCCGCCGGTGCCACGAGGTGAAAATGACCACGTGGTTGATGCAGAACATCGACGAATCGAAGGCGATCAGGGATGAGTACGAGCTGCGTATGGCGACGATCAGGTCGGGGCAACCCGGTCAGGCGTGGCGTGCTTTCTAGCCGGCCTTCCGTTCGTCCACTATGGGCGCGGTGAACGCAACGAGGTCAACCACTCGCCCCTCGCGCGGGTGGAGCTGGACGGCGGCCGCGACGAAGTCGCGCACGTATCTCTGATAGCGGCTCGACCGCAGTGGGCCCGCCAGGACAACAGCCGCGCGAGCAGTCTCGATGGCCTCGTCGAGGTGCCCGGCATGGAGCGCAGCAGTAGCGCTGACCATGTTGATGAACGCTCGTGTTCGCGGAGGAGTGCCCGCAGGAAGAGCCAGGACGGAGAACTCACCTGTCTCACTGGGACGCCGCAGGTCACGGAAGCAGTGGGCCGACTCCCCAGCCAGTTCGGCGCGGTCGAAGTAGCTGATCCACCCCGGATCGTCGGCGGGGTTGCTTCGTTCCATCGCCTTCTCGGCGCGCGCCAACGCGCCGGCACAGCCCGCATCGTCGCCGAGTGACGCGAGAGCCCGGGCCTCCATCGAGGTGAGCATGGCGAGCGTCGTCGACGAGGTCCGACCGCGCGAAGTCGCAGCGGACTGGGCAGCGCGGGCGAGCTGCACAGCGTGGGCGAAGGCGCCGAGGTAGTTCGCCTGGTGGCTGAGGTTGGAGAGCAATCGCGCACCAAGCAGGTTGTCGTCAGCTTCTCGCGCCAGGCGCAGGGCGTGGACGAAGTACCTCTGTGCGGCACCATGCCGGCCCGCGTCGTAGGCGCTCCAGCCGAGCATCTGGGCGAGTTCGGCGGTGGCGACGAAGAGGTCCCGACGAGGCCCGCCGCGCGGGAGTGCGTCGAACAGCGGGAGCACCTGCGAGCGGAAGTACGGCAGGAGAAGGTCTCGCGTGTGGCCGCCACCGAGCTGGAAGTCGAGCTCCATGAGCTTCGTCGTAGTCAGCCGGATCGACGTCGCGTCAACGGGCGCTTCGTTCGGTGCAACCGCGGTCACCTCCGGCTCGCCGTCACCGAAGAGGTAGCCGCTGATGACGCCCGGGGCCGCGTGGCTGTCCCACTGACGTAGCCGGTCGAGTGACGAGTTCTCGGTGTCGGCGCCCGCGAGTGTGCTGAGACCGTCCGTTGCGGCCCCAGCGTCGACGGGGTACTCGACGTCCAGGCGCACGGGAACGACCTCGATCGCTCCCGGGACAGCGCTGGTGAAACCCAGCGCGGATGGCGTCACCGCATGCCTCAGCGCGCGGGAGAGGATCGTGGCGATGAGCTGCGCCGTGCCGGGGATCGGCTGCTGCCCGTCGAGCCAACGTCCGACGGTGCCGTGATCGGTGTAGATCGGTTCCCCGCGGGTCGTCGACTCTTCGCGAAGTAATCGAGCGAGCCGATTGTTGCTCAGGCCTGAGCGCGAGAGCGCAGCCTGGAACGCGCGGTTCGGTTCGACCGCCTTCTTGCCCGCCATCGCTCACCGCCCGCCGTCGATGATCGCCGTGCACATCCCGGTGCACCCCCTGTGCGCCGATGCACCCCCTGCGCACACTGTAGGCGGTCGTGTGCAGCGTGTTTGCTGAATTGCATGAAGAGCACAGAACACGCACCGAGCGCCAGCCCGGCGGTTGACGGAGCTTCGTCAGTCGGTCCGGCCGGTCGGGCGTCCTTCGAGAGCAGTGAGGCGCGCGTCGAAATCGCGCAGTGCGGCGTGGACCGTGTCGCTGAGGTGGCGGAGGCGCTCGTCCAGGCTGCCGCCGGCGGGCGGTTCGCCGTTCGGTTCGGCGGTTACGTAGACCGCTTTCCCGGGCTGCCCGCGCACGAGGCCCTCGTCGCGCAGCTCGCGAACGGCTGCCCGAACGACGGTGGTGGAGACGCCGTAGGTCTCGGTGAGCCTGGCCGTGGACGGAAGCTCGCTGCCGACCGGGTAGAGGCCAGCAGTGATCGCGCGTCGCAGCTCGTTCGCTACGTGCGCGTACTTCGGCTGGCCGGTGACCTCGTCCATCTGTCCCTCCGATCCGGAGCCTACGCAGCGCCCAGCACCTGACGCACCCGGCACCGAGGGGTCGATCAACAGAAGACAACCTTGTGCACCTTGTGCATAAGGAATACCATGTACATACGGAGAGCAAGGAGGAGCAGGGCATGTCACTCACCGAAGTGGCCCCCGTCGGGCCCAAGTTCTACGACGTCAGAGAGGTCGCCGCGATGTTCCGCATGTCGCGGATGACCGTCTACCGGGCCATCGGGTCCGGCGAACTCCCCGCGGTTCGCATGCGCGGCAAGTGGCTCGTGCCAGCCAAGGCCATCGACGACCTCGTCGAGGAGGCCACGGCGGGCGGGCCGCGGTTCCTGTCCCTTCTTGGTGAAGCTGGAGGTAAGTAGTCATGGGAACGCTCGGAATTTTGATCGTCTTTGCGCTGCTCGGGTCGGTGATCTGCGCGAAGTCGCGCAGCGCCGGCGGGGCGGTGGTGTTCGCGGGGATCGCGTTGGCGTTGTTCATCGCCACCCCGGTGGGCGCGGGTCTGCCGGGGGTGTTGTCGGACTTCGTGTCCGCGATCTCCCAGGCGGCGCAGCCGCTGACCAACGGTCCGAAGGCCGCGGGATGAGCGCGCCGACGACCCGCCGCACCTCCCGCGAGGCGGTGGAAACCCACACCCGGCCCGACGACTTCCGGCATCGGGCGGCGTGCCGCTCGGTGGACCCGGAGATCTTCTTCCCGACCGCGGTCGAGGGCCCGGAGTACGAGACGCAGGTGCGGATCGCGAAGGCGGTGTGCGGCGGGTGCCCGGTGCTGGACGAGTGCCGGACGTGGGCGGTGGCGCACCAGCCCGACGGGATCGCCGGTGGCATGACCGAGCACGAGCGCCGCACGGCGCGGACCCGGCGTCGCGGCGCCGGCCACCGCACGCAGGTCGCGGCGCGGCCATCGGGTGGGACCCGTCGGGAGGTCGCGGCGGCGGGTCGGGCCGCGATCGCCGAGGGCCTCTCACCGCGGGAGGCGGCGGACGCGTTCGGGGTCAGCCCCCGCACGGCGGACCGCTGGGCCCAGGCCGTGCACACCGGCACCCGCAGCACGGGCGGGGGGAAGGACGCGCCGGCTGCAACCAGCGCGCCCTTCCGGATCTCCCACGCAAACCCCCAGGCAGGGACACGAGCGGAAGGACACCGAGGGTAGATGAGCAGCAACGACGACGAGCAGGCGCGGGCGCGGTGGGCGCTGCGCGAGCAGATCCGCCGGATCGCTCGTGACGTGTACGGCGCGGAGTTGACTGAGACCCCCATCGAGGGCTTTCAGGTGCTGACGCGGCCGGGGCTCGACGCTCCGTTGGCCGGGGTGCGGGCGGCGGTGATCGTCCGCGACGTCGCGGCCGGGCAGCTGCTGGGCTATGTGGAGGCGGCGAGGGGCGCGGGGCGGTCCTGGTACGAGATCGGCGAGGCGCTGGGCATCGATTCGGATGTCTCGGAGGAGCCGCGTGGGGCGTGGGCGTTCGCGTTGGTGATCGAGGGCCGGCCGCTACCGGAGCGGGAGCGCACCTTCTGGTCGGAGCGGCCGCGGGCGCGGTGGACGTGCTCGACGTGTGGGCAGCGGGTGAGCGATGACGGTCCGTTCGAGGCGGCGCCGTTCAACAACGAACACGGCCACGGCGAGGGCTGCGCCCGGCATGCCGCCGAGGTCGCGGCCTACCACGCCGAGTGGGGCGAGCGATGAGGGCCCGCACCGTTCTCTACGGGCTGTTGCTGATCGTCGCAGCGGCCGCCGCGGTGCTGTCGTTCGCCGCGCTGCGGGATCTCGCGCTGCTGTGCGGGTTCGCCCCGCACCTGGCGTGGCTGCTCCCGGTCGTGGTCGACGCAGGGGCGGCTGCGGGGTCGCTGGTGTGGTTGGGCGGCTGGTCTGCCGACGCCGCACGCCGGTTCGCCCGCTCGCTGGCGCTGGCCCTGTTGGGGTTGTCGGTCGCGGCGAACGCCCTGGGCCACGGCTTGGTCGCGTTCGCTCTGGCCCCGGCCTGGTGGGTGGTCGTGATCGTCTCGGCGGTCGCGCCGGCGGTACTGGGGGCGGTGGTGCACCTGGCCGTCCTGGTCGGGCGCCCCGACTCCGAACACCCGGTGCCGGGTTCGCCGTCGGCGTGGTTGCACGACGAGGCCGCCGACGTGCAGGTCGCGATCGAGTCCGCTGTGGCGTTGGGGCGGCTCGACGAGCGCGGCATGTCCCGGTTGTGGGAAACCGCGCCGCGCAGCACCGAGCAGATGACGGCGGGTCAGCGGGCGGAGGCCCTGATTGCCGAGGGCGCGGGCCGCCGCCGCCTGGCCCAAGAGCTGGACATCACCGAGTACCAGGCCCGGCGGCTGCTCGACGAGCGCCGCACCTCACCCGGCCCAGCGCGCGAGCCGGAGCAGGTGACCGCGCCGCTGTGGGATCCGGCGGAGGCCGGGATCAGGACAGGACAGATCCGCCCGGGGCAGGACGTGGGCCCGCAGCGGATGGACGAGATCAACACGGAGATGGCAGGTGCCGGGATCAACGGCGCCCGGGGCGAGACGGGAGGGAGGTCGTGATGAACACCTCGGTGGTGGTGGTTCTGGCGGTGCTGGTCGCGGTCGCGCTGATCGCGCGGCGCCGTGGGGCGTGGGCGGTCGCGGCCGGCTCTGGGGTGGCGGCGGTGTTGCCAGCGTGGACGCTGGTCCGCACGAGCAACCCGTTCCTGCTCGGCCTGCTGGTGGCCGCGCTGGTCGTTGTGGCGTGGCTGAGGTGGGGCCGGACGATGGCGACGGTCACCCGCTGGGGCGCGTCTGCGCGGCGAAAGGCCGGGGTGGCGTCGATCACCGACATCGCCCGTACCCGTTCGGCGGTGGCGATGCGCCGTCACGTGGGAGTGCTGCGCCCGTCGTTGCAGGCCCGGTCACGGTTGGCGCAGGTGAGGCAGTTGGGCCGGTTCCCGGTGGCCGAGGTCGCGGTGCAGCTATGCCGGACCGGGGGACTGCGGGTTTGGTCGACCGTGCGGGACGTGGTCGTGGTGTTCGGCGGGCCGGGTGCTGGGAAGACGCAGTGGCTGGCCGGACGGATCATCGACGCGCCCGGCGCGGTGCTGGCCACCTCCACACGCACCGATTTGCTCGACCAGACCGGCCCACTACGCGAGCGGGTGGGCCCGGTGTTCGTGTTCAACCCGGTCGGGCTCGGTGACCGCCCCTCGACGATCACGTTCGACCCGCTGACCGGCTGCTGTGATCCGGTCGCGGCGCATGAGCGGGCCGCGGACATGCTCGCCGCGATCAGCCACGGCGGTCTCGGGGACCGGGAGTTCTGGGAGGGCCAAGGTCGGCGGAACCTGGCCGCGCTGCTGCACGCCGCCGCGCTGGGCGGGCTGACTATGAACGCGGTGTCGGACTGGCTGTCGAACCTGGACGCCTCCGAGGCCGAGATCCTCACTCTGCTGCGCGCGAAGAGCCCCGAGCCGTCGTTCATCGCGTCGGTGACGCAGTTCATCGGGACGAACGGCAACACCCGGACCTCGATCGAGTCGACGATCATGCCCGCGCTCGGGTGGCTCACCCACGGCCCCGCGCGCGCAGCCGCTCTGCCGTTGTCCGAGGGCGGGCACCCACTGGACGTGGCCGTCCTGCTGGAACAGCGGGCGACCGTGTTCATGCTCGGCGGGGAGGAGGCGCAGGTCGCGCCGCTGGTGTGCGCCCTGACTGGCTACATCGCGCGCGAGGCGCGCCGTCTGGCAGCGCTGCGGCCGGGTGGGCGGTTGGACCCGCCGCTGTCGTTGCGTCTGGACGAGGCCGCGCTGATCTGCCCGGTCCCGCTGGATCGTTGGACCGCGGACATGGGCGGGCGCGGCGTGAACATCGTGGCGATGTTCCAGTCCCGAGCCCAGCTCGTGGACCGCTATGGGCAGGCAAAGGCCGCGGTGATCCTCAACAACTCCGGTGCTCGGGTGCTGTTCGGCGGCACCGCCGACCGTGACGATCTCGGGTATTGGTCGACCCTGGCGGGGGAACGCGACGAGCCGATCACCACCACGGACATGCACGGCCGGGTCGCCTCCCGCAGCGTGCGGAGGGTGCCGGTGCTCGCGCCGGCGCAGTTGGCGAACCTGCCGGCTGGGCGGGTGGTGGTATTCACCCGAGACATGCCGCCGGTCGTCGGCCGTGCCGAGCAGGCGTGGCGTCGCCGGGACGTGCACGCCGTGCACCACCCCGAAGCGCTCACCGTCCGCGCCCGCGACTGGCGGGCCCGCCAGACCCGCCATGCCGCTGCGTGGATTGGGCGTCGGACCCGACCGGCCCGGGCGTGGACCGGGGCGCGGAGCAGGGCGGCGGCGGGTTGGTGCGGCGCCCGGTTCACCGCGGTGCGGGTGTACGTGACCGGGCACGGCGGCTCGACCGGCTACCTGCACCCGCAGGTCGTTCCCGGCCAGGTCGTCGACACGGACCGCGGACCCACCACGCCCCCGGGCCCGGCGGCCGGTCCGGCGCCGGTGAGCGGTGCCGAGGTGATCCCGTTCCCGTCCCCCTGGGACCGCCCCCGCCCGCACGACCAGCCCGACGTTCTGCGCGGCAAGCGCGAGCCCGACGACCTCGACCTCGAGAACGACGACCCGTGGGGAGACGCGCGATGACCGAGACACTGACCGATCTGTTCTGCGGCGCCGGAGGCTCCGGGCAGGGCGCCCACCACGTCCCCGGCCTCGAACTCGCCATGGCGGCGAACCATTGGGCGCGTGCGATCGCCACCCACCAGGCCAACTTTCCCGAGGTGGATCACGACTGCGCGGACATCTCCCAGGTCGAACCCCGCCGCTACCCGCGCACGTCGATCCTGTGGGCGTCCCCGGAGTGCACCAAGCACTCCGGCGCCCGCGGCCGCAAGCGCGCGGCGGCCCAGCTGGGGCTGTTCGGCAACGAGGCCGAACGCGACCCCGGCGCCGAACGGTCCCGGGCGACGATGTGGGACGTCCCGCGCTTCGCCGAGTACCACGACTACCGCGCCATCGTGGTCGAGAACGTCGTCGAGGTCGTTCGCTGGTCGATGTTCCCCGCCTGGCTCCTGGCAATGGACTGTCTGGGGTACCGGCACCGGATCGTGTGGGCCAACTCGATGCACTTCCCCACCGAGGCGGGGCCGCGGGCGCCGCAATCGCGCGACCGGATCTACATCGTGTTCTGGAAGGTCGCCCAGCCCGCCCCCGACCTCGACCTGCGCCCGAGCGCGTGGTGCGAGCCCTGCGGGCAGGATGTCGAGGCGGTGCAGTCGTGGAAGCGCCCGGACCGGGCCCCGTGGGGTCGCTACCGCACTCAGTACCTGTACCGATGCCCGAACAGCGCGTGCCGGTTCTCCGTCGTCGAGCCGCACGCCCTGCCCGCCGCATCGGTCATCGACTGGTCGCTGCGCGGCCAGCGGATCGGGGACCGCGTCGAGCCGCTGGCTGACAACACGATGGCCCGGATCCGGGTCGGGCTGGCCCGCTTCGCGTCCGCGCCGCTGCTGGTCCCGGACGAGGGCCGGGCCGGCAAGCACGCCCGGCCGGCGGATCTCCCGTTGCGCACCCAGACCACCCGCAACGAGACCGCGCTCCTGGTCCCGGCGGGCGGCACCTGGCATGAGCCGGCGGCGCCGGTGTCCGCGCCGTTCCGCACCCGCACGACGACCGAGTCCGAGGCCCTGGTCGTCCCGTACTACGGCACCGGGGTGGCCCGCCCGGTCGGGGAGCCGTTGCCGACGCAGTCGACTCGGGACCGGTTCGGGGTGGCGTTCATCGCTGAGTTGCGTGGCGGCGGCTCGACCGCCCGCCCGGTCGCTCAGCCGCTGGCGACGGTGACCGCGTCGGGGAATCACCACGGGCTGGTGCAGACCCGCCCCGTTGACACCGCGATGTCAACGGCGGCCGGGGCACCGGTGGTGGAGGACTGCACGTTCCGGATGCTCGAACCGCGGGAGATCGCCGCCGCGATGGCGTTCGGGCCCACCTACCAGGTGCTCGGGTCGAAGCGGGACCAGGTCCGCCAGCTCGGCAACGCCGTCACGCCGCCGGCCGCGGAATGGCTGCTGCGGGCCGTCGTCGCCTCTCTGAACGGGGGTGCGGCATGAGCAGGAGGAGTTGGAGCTCCAGCCACCGGGGCACCGAGTACCGGCTGATCATGACCGGCGTTCTCGCGGTGTGCGCCGCGGGTGCGGCCGGGAGCGTCGTGCCCGGTCTCGACACCGCCGTCGGCGCCGTGCTGATCGCCGCCGTGCTGATCGCCGCCGTGCTGATCGCGGTCGGGGTGGCGGTGCTCCGTCGGAAGCTGCGGATCCGCCGTCGGGTCGCCGACCTCGACGGCCTGCGTTACTGGCCCCGCTCGCCCGGCGGAGCCGCCCAGACGCGGGTGGGACCAGGTGAGCACGCCTCGGTCCCGCTCGCTCCCACCGACTGCCCCGACCGGGCTCTGGCCGTCGTGCCCGCCGTTTCTCCCTTCACACCTTCCGGAGGTGCCGCATGACCACCTCAGTAGACCCGAACCACCCAGGCCCGCCCACGGTGCGGGAGATCGCCGCACTCACCGCACGGCTACGGGAGATCTCCGCACGCGGCCGCGACGTCGACGCAGCGCAGCGGGTGGCGTTCCTCGCTGACAAGGACGCCCTGATCGACCGCATCATCGACACCACCGGTGTGGCCGACAGCCACGCCACCGTCGTTCCGCCCGCCGAGACCGCCGATACCAATGTCGACATCGCCGGGCGGGTGGACGCCCAGTTCCTGATCGAGGTCGACCGGTTCGACCATGACGGCATCGTGCACGTCGTCGACGACATCCCCATCGAGCACGACGGCAGGCTGACCGTGCCCACCCGCGCCGGCGACGACGCGACGTGGGTCGAGCTTCCCGCCGGACAGTGGGTCACGCTCGCCGACACCGCTGTGGCGGACGAATTGATTCCGGAGATGCCGGAGCGGGTCACCGACGACACCGACCGCGCGGCCGCCAGCGACGCGGACGAGGCGGCCGACCTGGGGGCGCCGGTCCGGGACGATCCGACGTGGTGGGCACCCACCGGTCCCGACGAGGTGGCGCTGAGCCGCCAGGAGGTGGCCGCGGAGTTGGCCGGGCGCGGGTTCACCCCCGACCAGGCCCGGGCGGCGGTCGCGGAGTATCTGGATGAGACCTCTGCTCGGATCGGGATCTCGGTGCACCAGTGGGCGATGGACTCCCACGACGTCGAGGCCATCGCCTACACCCGCCGGCCGCCCGTCCCGGTGCCCGAGCAGCGCCACCCCACCGCCGCCGAGAAGGCGGCCACCGCCGACCAGACGTCCGGGCGCGGGGCGGCGCTGCCGGACGACGCGGGCGAGCGCGACGGCTGGGAGCAGGTCAGGGACGGCGACCCACGCAGCTACGAGCAGATGATGAGCGACGCCGCCGGCGCCCTCACCACGCACCGGCCGGCCGACGTCGAGGGCGAGCGGCGCGAGCGGCTCGTGCGCTGGCACACCGACGACACCGCCGCCGGGTCCGACCGCGGCGTCGGCGACGTCATCGACGACGGGACCGACGAGCCCGTGATCTTTGAGGGACGGCCCTGGTGATGGACGAGAACACGAACGTCACGCCGATCACCAAGGCACCCGCCCCCGGTAGCGCCGGCGCGGGTCCAGTATCGGTGGGGGCCGGGCGGGGCCCGCGGGTCGCCGACGACCAGGTCCGGGCGATCGCGAAGGCGGTGGACCGCAACGCGCGCAAGACCACCGAGCTGAACGAGCAGGTCCGTCGTCTCGCCGACGACGTCGCCCGCCTGGTCACGCTCGTCACCACCCCGCCGCTGATCCCGGCGCCCACGTCCGCCCGCATCCCGGGCGATGCCGCCGACGCCCGCCCGGCCCGTGCGGGCGGCCCGCCCGAGCGTGACCCCACCGCGCCCGACAGCGACGAGGACGTCGCCAGCCCGGAGAGCGGGGAGGCGGAGGTGCGGTCGTGGCTGCTGATCTCCGACCCCGAGCAGGCCGTCACCGTGCTGGCCGACCTGGTGGAGTGGCTCGACCGTGTGTATCTGCGGTTCCCGAACAGCGAGCTGGGCGCGTGCTGGTTGTGGCACCCGCACGTGATCGAGGAACTGCTGTGGCTGCGCTGCGCGCACTCCGACGCCTACAGCCCTGAGACCGGGTCGTGGCTGCGCGCGGGGGACTGGCACGACCGCCAGCGCCCCGGCGTCGTTCGTCGGGTCCGGGAGGCGCTGGGCAAGTGCGACCTGTCGCTGCATGAGCCCGGCCGCCCGCACGGGCACGCCCCGGTGGTCGCACCGCTGGTCGCGCACGCCGCCCAGATCGCCGAGCAGTGGGCCACCACCAGCACCCGACCCGAGCCCACTCCGGCCCAGCTCACAGAGGCCGCCGACTACGCCACCGCTCTGCACCGGAGGACCCGGTGACCGCGCCGGGCCCAGCAACACCGTCGCTACGGCCCGTCGTCGAGCCGGCCGCCGGGACCGTCGGGGACGCCGATCGGGGGTGCTCCGTGGCCGGCTGCGAGCGGACGCACAAGGCCCGCGGGTTCTGCCGTACGCACTACCGACGCTGGCAGCGCCACGCCGACCCGCTCGCCGATCGGCCGGTCGGCGGTGCCGGGACGAGCTACCGAGCCGTCCTTGCGCAGCTCAGGGCGTCGCGCGGTGCACCGGACGCGCAGCGCTGCGCTGAGTGCGGCGGCGCCGGGTCGGTGTGGTCCTACGACGGCGCCGATCCCGACGAGCGCACGGAGCCGGGCCGGGGCCGCCGCTACAGCCTGGACCCGGCCCGGTACCGGCCGCGCTGCCGGTTCTGCCACCGACGGGCCTACCTCGATGCCGCCGCGCCCCTGGAGGTGCCGCCCGCGCGGCGGGCGGCGCCCTCCCTCGACGTCGACCGCGCGGTGCGGCTCTACACCGCGGGTGCCACCGCCGCCGGGATCGCTGGTCTCCTGCACGTCAGCCCGCAGGCCGTTCTGCGCGCGCTCCGCGCCCGCGACATCGCTATTCGCCCGGCCCGGTCATCACGCCACACCCATTCCGGCATCGCAGCACCAGACCCCACACGCACCAATTCCCATGTCGACGACCCCGCCTCGACCAGAAAGCAGCACGCGAACCATTACAACAACTCCGTTTAGCTCGAGACCAGGACCAACCAGCACTACCCGACCTGCACCACACACGATCACCCGAACACGAGCAACAGACGAAGGACAAGGACACAGACAACCCCAACAGCCAAGCGGACCATTGCATCACGATCCGATGGTGGCTGCGCGGGCCCTGCCGGGCCCGCGCAGCCGGGACGCCGCTCCGCGGCAAGCGGCAAAACCGGACCTCTATTCGGGGGTTACGGATGACGGCTGGGAAACCGTCACCCAGCCTTCAAGATCAACTAGTAGGCATTTATTAGCAGTTCCCCACGGGTTAGGAGAATGATTGTGCTGTCCATTCGGTCAAGTTATGACGTTGATTATCTGACCGATGCTGTCGCGAAAGGGCGGGAGGGGTACTACACCGGGGCGGTCGCCGCGGGCGAGCCGCCGGGGCGCTGGCACGGCGCCGGGGCGGAGCTGCTGGGGCTGACCGGTGAGGTGGACGCCGAGGTGATGAAGGCGCTCTACACCCACGGCCTGGACCCGCGCAGCGCGGACCTGACCGATCGCGAGGCATGGGGCTCGGCGGCCCGGCTGGGGAAGGCACCGCGGAACTACCGGTCGGCGGAGGTGATCTACGCCGGGCTGCTGGAGGCCCATCCCGACGCCGGCCCGGAGGAGCGCGGCGAGCTGCGCGCGCAGGCCGCCGCGAGCGCGAGGCAGTCGGTGGCGTTCTACGACGTGACCCTGTCGGCGTCGAAGTCGATGACGCTCCTGTGGGTCGGGTGCGAGCGCGCCGGCTCCGACACCCGCGCCACCGACGACAGCCCCGAGGCGGCGCAGGCCGCCGCGGAGGAGGCCGCGGCGTGGAAGCACGCGGCGACGGTTGTCGAGGAAGCCCTGATGGAGGGCCACCGGGCCGCGTTGGACCTGTTGGCCCAGCACGCCGGGTACGCGCGGCGCGGGCATCACGGCGGCGGGGGTGGGGAGTGGGCGGACGCGCACAAGTTCATCGCCGCGCAGTTCCTCCAGCACGACAGCCGCGACCACGACCCGCACCTGCACGTGCATGGCGCGGTCGCCAACAAGATCCAGTGCGAGGACGGGACGTGGTTGGCGATCGACTCCAACCTGCTCAAGCAGTGGCGCCCGGCCGCCGCCGCGCTCGCCGAACGGATCGCCGAGGCCCGCATCACCCACGAGCTGGGGGCGCGGTGGGAGACCCGCCCCGACGGTGTCCGGGAGATCGTCGGCATCGACCCGGACTCGACGGGCATGTTCTCGAAGCGGTCGCAGGCGATCACCCCGCGCATGGCGGAGATGATGGCCCGGTTCCGCACCGAGGTCGGCCGGGAGCCGACCGCGACGGAGCGCAGCCGGCTGCACGACGAGGCGTTCCAGTCCACCCGGGCCGGGAAGGTGTTCGGCGGGGAGACCCGCGAGGGCCAGCTCGCCCGCTGGGCCGACGAGCACGCAGCCGCGCTCGGGGTGCACCTGGGCGACGTCGCCCGCCGCGCGCTGGCACCCGGCGACGGTACGCAGGCGCAGACATGGTCCGAGCGCGACGTGCTCGCCCGCGCGCTCGCTGACGTCGAGGCGGCCAAGCAGTCCTGGACCCGCCCCGAGCTGACGTTCGCGATCTCCCAGGCCCTGCCGGCGAACCTCGGCATCACCCCCGAGCAGTGGCCTGCGCTGCTCGACGGGCTCACCGACAAGGCGCTGACCCTGGTTCGGCACCTGAACCCGCACGACGGCCCGGCCGGGCTCGACGCCCGGTTCTACCGGGCGGACGGCACCTGGACGTTCACCCGACCCGAGTCGCAGCGCTACGCCACCGACACCCAACTCCTGGGCGAGGCGGAGCTGCGGGCCGCCGCCGTCCGGCGCGGCGCGCCCGCCTGGACGGTCGAGCAGGCCGCACAGGTAGTGGACCGGTTCACCACCGCGGGACGCCCGCTCGGCGCCGACCAGGCCGCCGCCCTCACGGGCATCCTCACCTCAGGCGCCGCGGTAGAGGTGCTCGCCGCCCCGGCCGGAACCGGGAAGTCGTTCCTCGTCGGCGCGCTCGCCGACGCCTGGCCCACCACCGGCCAGCCTGTCCCGCTGCCGGGCGGCGAAGACCCGTCAGGGCCTACTGCACCCGATCCCGCACCCGCGGTGCCGATGGCAGGGGCGCCGCGGGTGTTCGGGCTGGCGTATGGCCAGCGCCAGGCCGACGTGCTCACCGAGGAAGGCGTCACCGCCCGCAACATCCGCCGCTGGCTCGACGGGCAGGCCCGCCTCGACGCGGGGCACCCCGCCACCGGGGATGAGCAGTTCCGGCTGCGGTCGGGGGATCTGCTGGTGGTCGACGAGGCCGGGGCCGCCCCGACCGCGGACCTGGTCGCGATCCACCGCCGCGCCGCCGCGGCCGGGGCGAAACTGCTGCTGGTCGGAGACTCCCGCCAGCTGGCCGCGGTCGGCGCCGGGGGCGCCCTGGCCGATGTCGCCGCGGCCGGGATCACCTACGAACTCGCCGAGGTCCGCCGCTTCCACAACGAGTGGGAGGGCCCGGCGTCGCTGCGGCTTCGCGACGGTGACCCGAGCGTGGTCGCCGAATACGTCAAGCACGGCCGGATCGTCGACGCCGGCACCCCCGAACAAGCCGAAGCCGCCGCGGCGCGGGCGTGGCTCGCCGACACCATCGAGGGCCGCGACGCCCTGCTCGTGGTCGGGTCGAACGAGGCCGCCGCCCGCGTCTGCGCAGGGCTGCGCGCCGAGCTCATCCGACTCGGACGGGTGGAGGAGGACGGGGTCCCGCTCGGCATGCCCGGCTGGTCCGGGACCGCGGCCGGGGTCGGGGACCTGATCCAGGCCCGCCGCAACGCCTGGTACCTGCAAGGCTGGGACGGCAACACCACCGCCCCGGTCAACCGCACCACCTACCGCGTCACCGCCCTGCGCCCGGACGGAGGGCTGACCGTCGCCCCCGTGACCGGCCGCAACACCGACCCGGCCGGGACCGTGGTCGAGCGGCTGGGGGAGCCGATGCAGCTCCCACCCGGCTACGTCGGTCAGCACGTCACCCTCGCCTACGCGTCCACGGTGCACGCCGCGCACGGCCGCACCGTCGACACCGGGCACGGCGTGTTCGGGGCGGGCACCGACCCCGCCGCCGGCTACGTGCAGTCCACCCGCGGCCGCGGCTGCAACACCCTGTATGTGATCACCCGCAACACCGGCGCCGACGCCCCCACCGGCGAAACGCACACCATCGCCGCCCGCGACGCGGCCACGGTGGTCGCCGACGCGATCGCGCCGCGCGAGGTCGACCCGAACCGGACCGCGCTCACCGAGGCCGAACACGCCAAGCAGCACGCGCGATCGACCATGACCCAGATCGACCCGATGATCGCCGTCATCGGCGAGTCCCTCACCGGGCGCACCGGCGCCTGGTTGGACCGGCTGGCCGCCGACGGCGCCCTGCCCGAGCACCACCGGGTCGCCCTCGCCGCGGACGAGGCCCGCGGCACCCTCGACGCGTTGCTCCGCACCGCCGAGCTGGCCGGGCACAACCCCGACCAGGTGCTCCGCGACGCCGTCACCGCCACCACCCTGGACGGGTCCACATCGGTCGCCCAGGTGCTGCACTTCCGCATCCGCTCCGCCCTGGACGGCAAGCTCACCCCCGAGATCAGCGGCTACGCCGACCTGATCCCGCACGACCTACGCGACCCCGGCCAGACGAACGCGGACGGGCTCGCCGCGCTCGCCGCCGCGGCGGACGCCCGTCGCGAAGAACTCGGCGCGCAGCTGGCCGCCGATCCGCCGCAGTGGGCCCGCGAGGCCCTCGGGCCCGTCCCCGACGCGGCGACCGACCCGAACGGTCGCGCGGCGTGGGAGGCCCGTGCCGGGTGGGCCGGCTCGTACCGCGAACTCGTCGACCACACCGACGACGCCGACCCGCTCGGCGCCGCCCCACCGGCAGGGCTGGTCGAGAAGCACGCGGTGTTCCGGGCCGCGCACACCGCGCTGGATCTGCCCGACGCCGGCGCCGACGAGGAGCAGATGAGCGAGGGCCAGCTCCGCGCACGAGTCATCGCCGCCCGCCGCGAGGAGGTGTGGGCACCCCGCTACGTCGCCGACGAACTCGACGCCACCCACGAATCGCTGCGCACCGCCCGCGCCGACGCCACCCTGTGGCAGGCCCGCGCGGACGCCGACCCCGACCCACACCAGGCCGCGCAGCTGCGCGCCGCCGCCCAGGGCGCGCGAGAGCAGGCCGCTCAACTCGCCGAACAGGTCGCGGACCTCACCGCCGCGGACGATGCCCGCTCCCTGTGGCTGATCGAGACCACCGTCACCCGCGAGCGGGGCGAACGCGCGCGGCTCGCGCTGAGCTGGCGCGGCATCGATGTCGACTCGCCCGATGACCGGGTCACTGCCCAGGACTGGCTCGACGCCGATCACGCCGCGAAACTCGCCGCCGACCCCGACCGGCCGATCACCGAGCACGACCTCACCGAGCACGACCTCACCGACGACGACCGATACCGCGGCACCGCCGACCAGGACGGCCGGCAGCAGCATGACGAGCGGCACGACGAGCCGCAGCACGACGACCGGCAGGGCGACGCACGGCGCGACGACGACACCGACCGCACGACCGAGCCGGACCAGACGGCGGAGGACGCCCACCCCGAGCCGGCCCGCAAGGTGCCCGCCGACGACCATGCTGCCGACGTCCGCACCATCGAACGCGACACCGGCACCGACGCGGCTGCGGACCCGAACCGCGCGGGGCACCGGATCGACGACCGCGATGTCGACGCCAGCGATGTCGACGCCAGCGATGTCGACCACGCGGAGCTGCCGGAGCTGGTCGTGCCCGACATCCGTGAAACATCCACCCCGAACGTGACAGAGCGGGCCGACCCGGCGCAGCGTCGCCGAGTTCCGCTGCGCGACGAGACGAGCGTGACCGTGGACCGGGCCCGGCTCGCCGTCGCCGAGGTCGATGCCCGCCGCGTCGCTGAGGCCGCCGCACTCACCGACGACCTCGATCCGCGCGATGACGTCAACCAGGACCACGCCGCTACCGCGGCCGCGCCCGTTGCCGAGATCGACCCGGATGCGGAGCGGCGCGAGGAGCTGATCCGTTGGGACGCGGAGGTCGACGCTGCGGACGGGCGTGGCGACGCGGACGGCGAGGTGCTGGAGCGGTGAGTGCCGATCCGCGCGAGGCGTCGAGCTGCCTGTGTCAGGGTGGCGCGTCGCGGTCGTCGGGCGCACCGGTGGGGCTGGCGCCGGTCAGGGTGGCGTCGAGTCTGCGCAGCGCGCTGGTCAGCGTCGCGGCGTGCGCGCGGTGGGCGGTCGCGGTGGTGTCGGCCAGCTCGAGATGCGCTTGCGCGGTGACGCGGACGACCGCGATCACCGCTTCCAGCATGGCGTGCAGCGACTCGGCGTCCAGCGCAGTGATCGGGCCGTCCAGATGAGCCGCGGCACGGCGGGCACCGTGCCTCTCGTCGTGAGCTGCGCAGAATGCGCGCACATCAGCCACGGTCGAGGTCACCGAACCTCGGCCGGCGCGACTGGTCCGCAGCGGTCGATCTGGGACGTTCTCCCAGCTCCGCAGGGTCGACTCAGGTACCCGTACCCGTCTGGCCAGCACACGCAGCGGCAACGGCTGATCGTCGCCGTCGCTTGCAGACACAGAACCAGGATGGCACACCTGTGCGCGACGCTAGGATGGTTGCTGCGCAACTGTGCGCAGAATGCGACACTCGAACGATGAGCGGCGAACCCTTGGCGATGTTGACACGCCGCGAACTCGCCGCGGCCGCGGTGCCGGGCGCTGCCCGGGTCAGCGGTGGCCGTGCGGACGCGGTCGTCGTCATCGACGACGGCGAGCACGCCCGACGCACAGCTGTCGGATTGGGCGCAGTTGCGGACTACAGCACGCTCTACGCGCTGATGTGCCTGCCTGTTGACGCCCCGGTCCCGGTCGCCGACCTGGGCGAGGTGACCCGCCGGCTGCTAGGCAAGGCGCCCGTCGGCTGCGTCGACTGGCTCGACACCACCCACGTCCGGCGCCGTTACGTCCCAGCCGCTACCGCGCCGCTGGTCGTCATCCGAGGCGCTACCTGGCGGCCGGCGCTACGGCGCGCCGCGGTGTTCGAGCCGTTCGCCACCCGGGTCGTGCTGCTGACCCGCGCACCCCGGCGCGTCGCGGACATCGCCTGGGAAGCCGACATCGACGGCACCGGGCTGTGGATCGCACACCCCGACGGCGACGTTGAGGAGATCGTCGCGCCCACCCCGTGGGCGGAGCACTATGTCAAGCCCGCCGGGTGGCGGTTCGCCGAGCAGGCCTATGCCGCCTGGCTCACCCACCACGGCATCGACCGGGCCGTCACCGGACCTGCCGCGACCAACAGCGGTGCGGACCCCACAGGACAGATGATGCTCGGAGACGACCTCAGCGGTTGAGGCTGTGGTCGCGGTCCTGTTCTGGGCCGTCCAGGTCGCACAGCGCCGCGAGCAGCGGCGCGACGTCCGCGCCGGTCCCGGGCGGCCCGATCTCGCGGTGCGCGCGGCGGGCGTCCCGCCGCTCTCGGCGCAACCACGCCGCCGCGTGCTCGCCCTCGCCGTGAAGCTCGGTGAGCGCCTTCAGCCAGGCGTGCACGTTGTGGATCAGAATGGCGTCCTTGTCGTCCTGGTCGGCGGTAAACGACTCCGGCCCACGCCCGCACGCAGCGCAGCTTGGCGCGGGCCGGTTGCGGTACCAGTCCACGTAAAATTTCGGGTTGCGGGTCTCCCACAACTCGCGCAGGAACATCCCCGGCCGGTACCCCGGTGAGAAGCCCCCGCCCTTGTCTCCTGGGCGCCGCGGTTGGCGCTGACCGGACAGCAGCCCGACCGCCGCCGTCCCGCCGTGCACGAGCGCGTCGGTCGCGGCCAGCACCTCCGTCGCCATGACGAGGCTGCCCGGGAACGCACCCACGAGCGCGCGAAGCCCCGCTATCCGCCCCGTGGTGGCGAGATGCACGTCCTTGGCCGCGAACAGGAACGCGAGCGGTCGGCCGGCGTGCTGCTCGCCTACGAGCTCCAAGAAGGTCGGCAGCGCGTCCGGGTCTAACATCTCCGCGTCGGTCGCCACGAGCGTCGCCACCCGCGGATCGCACACCTGCGCGCCCGCGACCAGGACCGCCTTCAGCGCCGGCCAGTCCCCGGACCGGACGAACCCGGATGGTGTGAGTACGCCGTCCGCGCCAGCGGTCAGGACCGAGGACATCTGTTCATCCAGCGACACCGCGAACAACACCTCCTCGTCCGCGGGAGCGGCCATCGGTGTGTCCGCGGTGGCGGCCGTTGTCGTCCAGTACCCCGGGTCGACGATCACCAGCTGCCGCGCCGCGCCGGGCAGCGCCTTCGCCCCGAACGCAGCGAGCAACCGGGCGGTGTGCTTGCCACGCACCACCAGCCCAGACGCGGGGTGCGCGGCGGTGAGCTCGGCCGCGCGGCCTACCACCTCCACGTCGTGGGTGGTGTACGGCGCGACTGCACAGAGCACTCGGCCCGCCACCCGTTCGGTGAACGACTCACCCATGTCCCTGGACCCCCGCGATGACACTTGACGTGACGTCCAGTATCACTCCGCTGACCGTTTGTCAGCGACGACACGCCGAATCGCAGGTCACATGATCGGGGCGAGGAGCCGCATCCACTGCGGCTGCTGTCGCTCCCCGACTGGGCGCTCGATCCAGCGCGTCGTGTAGCCGGTCTGCTCCCAGCCGACCAACACCCGCAGGAACTCCTCATCGGCCCACGGGCGAGGTTCTCGCCAGACCGCGAGAAGTTCCACGACCGCCGCCGGCAGGTGGCCGCCCGGATAGCGGACGGGCGGACCCCAGGTCGGCAGCACCGACGGACCCCCCTGGCTATCGGTACTCATCGTGTAGCGCACCGGGTGCCAGCGGATCGTATGCCCGCCGTCCGGGCTCCGGCGTGGATCACGGGCGGCGTCGACGACCACCACCCCGGTCGGCGCGTCCTCGGCGGCGGGGTCCTGCCAGGCGACCGCCATATCGGAGTGCTCGTAGCTGATCAGCAACCGCGACGCATCCAGCATGGACCCAAACAAGCCCATCACCGCCACCGCCGTGTGCGCGTCCTGGCCCCGGTAGAACGGCCGGCACCCCAGCTGGCCGACGAACGCCGGCGCAAGCCCGTCGACCAGCGCGCGCACCGTCGGCGCCTGCACCGACCCGGCGGCGCGCAGCATCGCGTCGGTGGTCTCCACCGCCATCTCGTCGAGCTGCTCCACCCACTTCGCCACGTGCCCGGTCTGCTCCATGCCCGCAGTGTGAACCCGGGCACCGACAGTTTCCGCAGGTAGATCACCAGCCCAGCGGCCCGGTCCTGGTCAGGGAGTGGCGTGGAGATCCTCGGGCGGGGGCTGCATGTCCTCGCGCAACGCGTTCGCCAGCCCGCGGACAGCGTTGCGGAGGTGGATCGGGAGGGCGCGCCCGTTGCTGAGCTCGTTCGCCGCGGTGTGCAACACCAGCCCGAGTCTCCCGGCGACCATGGTGTTGGTGATGCCGGGGTAGTCGTCGAGCAGGTGCGCGATCGCGTGCAGGGCGCGGGCTTCAGCGAGGTGTTCCGGTAGCGGTTCGCGTCCGCGGTCGTCGTAGCGGCTGGCAGCGCGCATGATGGTTTCCCCTGGGGACGTCGTGGTTCGTGGACGTGGCCGCGGGGGAAGCGCGTACCGACGGCCAGGAGGTTACCCCCGGTTGCGGGCCCCGCCGGCTGCGATGTCGTCACATCGGGTGCCGGGGCTGGCGGCTGGCGCACGGGTGGGGTTCGCGCTCACGGCCGCGCCGGCCGAGCCAACAGCCTTGATGGACCGCCTTCGGCGGAGGCCTGGCGGCCTTGGCTTAGACGGTATGTGGGGTTGTCCTTCCCTCGGGTGGCCGTGAGTGTGGCCGTCGCTCGTCGCTGGTCAAGGTCGTTCGTCCTCGCTTCGCTGCGGGCGCTCCACCTTGACCAGCTCCTCGTCGACGGCGTTTCGGCCTGTATCGCGGGAAGGGTGGGGTGTGGTCGGGAGACAGGAGCGCCGGCGAGCGCGCCGACCAACACCCCGGCCGGGATGGCGGCCCGGGAGATCCACTGCGAGGAGGCTGTGGTGATCGGTCAGCGGACGAGTGTCGGGCTGGATGTGCATGCCCGGTCGGTGGCGGCGTGCGGGCTCGACGGCCAGACCGGGGAGTTGTTCGAGCGCCGGTTGACACCGGATCACGGCGAGTTGCTGGCCTGGTTGGGGTCGCTGCCCGGCCCGGTCGCGGTCGCCTACGAGGCCGGCCCGACCGGGTTCGGGCTGGCCAGGTTCCTGGCCGGGCACCAGGTCGGGTGTCTGGTGGCGGCGCCGTCGAAGTTGCAGCGCCCGGCCGGGGACCGGGTGAAGACCGATGTGCGCGACGCCCGGCATCTGGCCCGGTTGCTGCACCTGGGGGAGATAGTCGCGGTCGCGGTGCCGAGCGCGGAACGGGAGGCCGCCCGGGATCTGGTGCGGGCCCGGGAGGACGCGCGCCGGGATCTGATGTCGGCGCGGCATCGGGTGTCGAAGTTGTTGCTGCGCCACGGGATCGTCTATTACAGCGGGCGGCCGTGGACCTGCCGGCATGATCACTGGTTGCGGTCGCAGCGGCTGCCGCAGTCGGGCACACAGTTGGCGTTCGACACCGCCTACGACGCGATGATCGCAACGCTGGGCCGCCGCGATCGGCTCGACGAGGTGGTCACGACGATGGCCGCGGACAGCGAGTACGCACCGGTGGTGACCCGGCTGGGGTGCCTGCGCGGGGTGTCGACGTTGACCGCGTTCGGGCTGGCGGTCGAGGTGGGGGAGTGGGAGCGGCTGTCCGGGCGCACGATCGGGGCGTTCCTCGGGCTGGTGCCCTCGGAGTACTCCTCGGGGGCGTCGCGGTCACGGGGACCGATCACGAAGACCGGGAACGGGCACGCCCGCCGGTTGTTGATCGAGGCGGCGTGGCATCACCGCAAGCCGTATCGGCCGTCGCTGGTGATGGCTCGGCGCTGGGAGAAGGCGTCGCCGGCGGCGCGGGAGCGGGGAAAGCGGGGCAACCTGCGGTTGCACGCGCGGTGGGAGGTGTTCGACGCGCGGCAGAAACGGGCGGTGGTGGCGAACACGGCGATCGCCCGCGAGCTCGCCGGCTGGTGCTGGTCGCTGGCGGTTCTCGAGGACTGAACCCGCAGGGAGTGATCCCTCCATGAACGTCCGGGAGTCGTGTCGGTGGTGACGGCAGCGCCTGGGAACGGATGCACGACCGTGGTATGAGCAGCCACCGGCCCTGGCGCCGGTGGCGACGCTCGCGCTTAGAGCAGTGCATCGTTCCAGCCGAATCAGACCGTCCTGCGGTAGCCAACCCGCGCATATCAGACTGACAACGCGTCGATCGCCGACACGCTCGTCACCGTCCACACGCGACTCCCGGGCACCGGGGCGGTGTCCAGGGCGACGGTCCTGGACACCGCTTCACCCTGCCCGCTTGACATCCCGGCCTACATATCAGCACCGCCGACCTCACGGTAAAGGGCGCTCCGCTTCGCTCCGCGTCACTGCGTGACGGCCTCCGGCCGCCCTTGACAACCCCATGTCAATCTCGGTGGGTCGTTCCCGGCGCTGTGAGTGTCCGCCGTCCTCGGAGGTGTCAAGGCCGGGGCCCTGCGGGTGGCCTTCGGCCAGCCTTGACACCTCCTGCGGGCGGCTGGGGCTGGCCGCTATCGGGAACGAGCCAGCCCTGGTCAGGACGCCATGGGTGTGGGCTCGGGGGTGGCGGTCTGGGGGTGGCGGGCGGCGACCGCGGCGAGGTGTCGGGCCTGTTCGTAGGGGGTGTGGTCGTTCCAGCAGCGCCAGATGATCCGCAGCCAGGCGCGGGCTAGGACCCGGACGGCGTGGGCGTGGTTGAGGCCGCGTGCTCGGGCTCGGGCGTAGGTGTCCTGGGCCCAGGGGTGAGCGGCGCGGCTGCCGTCGGCGAAGTCGACGATGGCCTGTCGGAGGCGGTGGTTGCAGCCGCGGCGGAAGGTGACGTAGTGGGCTCGGCCCGACGCGCGGGTGGAGGGTGCGATGCCGGCTGCGGCGGCGAGGGCGTCGTCGGTGGGGAACCGGGCGCGGACGTCGCCGATCTCGGCGAGCAGGGTCGCGGCGCGGACGGTCCCGGAGCGGGGCAGGCTGGTGAACATGGTCGCGTCGGCGTGCGCGTCCAGCGCTGCGGCGATGTGGGTCTCGAGCGCGTCGATCCGTTCGCGCAGGCTGCGCAGCAGCGTGACCTGTTCGCGGGTGATCGATTCGGCGGCGTCGGCGGCCGGTCCGTCGGGCAGGCCGGCGGGTGCGTGTCGCAGGTGGCCGAACAGCTGGGCGGGGGTGCGGGTGTTCGCCCGGGTGTAGTGGGCGGCGTTCAGCCACGCGGCGAGGCGCTTCTCGGAGAGCCAGCGCGCGTGGCGCGGGGTCGGGAACCGGTCCAGGAACGCCAGGGAGATCTTCCCGTCGAGCTGGTGGAACAGCCCAACCACGCCGGGGTGAGCGAGCTGCAGGTGCGCGCGGAGCTGGTTGTGCGCGGCGACCCGGGCCTTGACCAGGTCGTGGCGGGCGCGGATCAGCATGCGCAGCGCGATGGTGGCGTCGGTGTCACCCGAGAGCGGGGTCAACCGGTGGCGGTCGGTGCGCAGCACGTCGGCGAGGAGGTAGGCGTCGAAGCGGTCGTCCTTGTTCCCGGCGGTGCCGTAGCGGCTGCGCAGCGCGGTGACCTGCCGGCTGGCGATGACGAACACGGCCAGGCCGGCGTCGAGTAGGGCCGCGACGACCGGGCCGTCGCCGCGTTCGATCGCGACACCGGTGATCTGGTGGCGGCGTAGCAGGGTGACCAGCTTGGCCAGCCCGGGCGCGGTGTGGGGGACGGTGAACCGTTCGATCGCGGCGCCGGCGTCGTCGATGATGCAGACGGCGTGTTCGGACCATGACCAGTCGACCCCGCCCCACCTGACCGGTTCAGTGTCGGTGCTGCCGGCGGTGCCGGCGCTGGTCAAGGCGGGTTCTGTCGTGTTTCTCGGCATTGTCGCTCCGGTCGCGCGGGTGAGCGTTCCCGGGTGGGCGCGGCTGCCGGTCGGTCACTGAAGCGCTCGTGGCGCACAACCCCATCGCCGGTCAGCACGCCCCGTCCCGTCGGGCCTCGCGTTGTCAAGGCGGACCTCGAGGGCCACGCGAGCCTGGGCGATGACCCGACTGTCCGGGATGCGCACCGAACCCGACGGGCCCGGCGGATCTCACCTTCCTCCAGTGACCGCGAGCCTCTTCGGCCGTGGTGGGACGCCTCGTGGCGGCGGGGGAACAACGCCCCGCCACCCCAAGGGGGACAGGCCACCAGACCAACCCCCTTCCACCCACCGGCCAGGGAGGCACGCCATGACCACCACCAGCACGTCCACCGACACCAGCGCCACCGACACGGCCTCGACGCCCGTGATCAGCCCGGAGTAGACGTTCGAGTTGCTCGACGGGCTGGAGTCCAACGGCTTCGACTTCCTCGCCCTCGGGGTCGTCGCCTCCCTGGCCGTCGCGGCGGTGCGGGGGGTGCGGGTCACGCTGGAGGAGATCGGCGACGAGCAGGACGAGACCGTGATCGACGCGCTCGCGGTGCTGATGGAGCACGGCTACGTCGAGGAGGTCAACGGCGCGCTGGTCCCGGTGGCCTACGACGACCTTGACACCGGGGGCCCAGGCGTAAACGGGCTCTTCCGGTTTTAGAGTGCGAGTGCTCCGCAGTGCAGTAGCGATCGGATGCGGTAGTTGATCAGGTTGCGGAACCCGAGGGCGTTGCGGCGGAGTGCTTCGAGGCGGCCGTTGATGGCCTCGGTGGGGCCGTTGGAGGCTCGGTGGTCGAAGTAGGCCAGGACGTCGTCGCGGCGCCGTTGCAGGGTCCGGCCGAGGGTGGCGAGCTCGTCGAGCCCGGCTGGCAGCCCAGCTCGGATTCGGTCGATGACCGTGGCGAGCGCCGCCTTGCCGCGCCGTTGGTCCTGCTCGGCGTAGGCGGCGATGATCTGCTGGTAGGCCCACCAGGTGACCTCGACGGAGACGTGCTCCTCGCTCGCGAACACCACCTCGAGGCGGGTCTTCTGCTTGTCGGTGAGCAGCCCGAGCCGGGTTCGCAGGGTGCGCCGTGCCCGGTAGAGCGGGTCTCCGGCGCGGCCGCGGTGGCCGCGGGTGTCCTGTTGGACGCGTTGGCGGCACAGGTCGAGCTTGTGCCCGGCCAGGGCGACGACGTGGAACGGGTCCATCACCGTGACCGCGTCCGGCAGGGTGTCGGTGGCGGCGTTCTTGTAGCCGCCGAACCCGTCCATCGCCACCACCCGGACCTGGGCGCGGAAGCTGGGCTCACGTGCCTGCAGCCACGTCCTCATCGCTGCCGCAGACCGTCCAGGGACCAGGTCGAGCAGTCGCGCACGGCCCCGACCTGCGACGACCCCGGTGAGGTCGGTGATCACGGTGACGAACCCGTCGCCGGCGGCGCCGAACACATGCGCCCACTTGTGCTCGTCGACCCCGATCACGGTGACGCCGTCGAGGCGCGCCGGGCCGGCGGAGCGCAGCAGCGCCTCGGTCGCGGCGACCGCGACGGTGTTCACGGTGTCCCAGGATCGGCCCAGCTCTCGGGCGACCGCGGCGACGGTGGCCTTGTCGATCGCCAAGCGGCGCAACACATACTCAGCGCAGCGCCGGGTGGTCGAGGCCCCGGGACGGGCCAGACGAGACGAGTCGTGGGCGAAGATCTCGCGGCCGCAGCCGTCATAGACGCACCGGTAGCGCGGCACCCGAACCCGCAGCTGCAGGGGATGCCCGACCACCGGGACGTCGCTGAGGCGGCGCTCGACGCTGTCGCGGTAGACCCCGACCACCCCGCACCCCGGACACCTGCCGGGCCCGTCGGTGAGCAGCTCGCTCCACAACACGGTGGTCTCACCGTCGAGGGCGGCGTCGGTGATCCGCACCCCGAGCTCGACGGTGCGGACAATCGTGTCGGCCACGATCTGGGCAGGCGAGCACGTAGGCTGCGACATCGGGTCCCCGGGACGGTTGAGGGCTGCTGGCGTAGGAACCTGCATCATCAACTTCTCGGGGCCCGCCTCAACGCAACGACACGACCCGACTCCCGCAGCTGGTCACGCCCTCACCTGCACTCCATTTCCGGAAGAGCCCGTAAACGCCGCGACGACCACGACCACCACGGCCGCGTCGGTGGGGGTGGTGCTGGAGGATCTGCGCTGCCCGGGCTGCGGCGAGGACATCGACGCCGCGCCGCCGGCGTACTGGGCGGTCCGGGACGGGCTCCCCGGTCGCGATCTTCTCCCACCGGGACCGGTCGCCGCTGTGCCGGGACCGCGAGGGCCGGATCGTCGAGCCGGTCGAGGTGACCCGATGAACCCGCTGGCCGTCGAGGCGGCGCCGGTGGTTGACGCGCCCGTGTCAACGGTGGGGGAGGGGTCGATCAGTGCGCCGATGGTGGCCGCGCTGGAGGGTGTCTCGGTGTCGGATGCGACCCTGACCAGGAACCTGTGACACCGAGCGACCGGGGGGATCACCGATGGTCGAGCACACCACCCGCCGCCCCGCAGGCCTGACCGGCCGCGCGTACCTCGATGTGCCCTACCCCGACAAAGAGGCCGCGAAGGCGCACGGCGCACGCTGGGACCCCACCGCGAAACGCTGGTACGACCCGCGCCCACCCACGGCCGGGCTGCAACCCTGGGCGGCGCGCCCGCCGATCCCGGACCTGCTCCCGGGGGAGGAACGGTCGTTCGGGTCCGGATTGTTCGTGGACATGATCCCGCGCTCGTGCTGGTTCACCAACGTCCGCACCTGCGTCACCCCGCAGGACTGGGAACGCCTGCGCCACATGATCACCCGTCGGGCTCAGCGTCGGTGCGAGGCCTGCGGAGCAGAGGAGGACCGGACCGTGCAGCGGTGGTTGGAGGCGCACGAGCGGTGGGCCTACGACGAACGGGCCGGGGTGCAGGCGCTGCGCCGGCTGATCTGCTTGTGCTCGGACTGTCACCTCTCGACCCATTTCGGATACGCCAACATCACCGGCCGCGCCGACCAGGCCCTCACCCATCTCCGCCGGGTCACCGGCATGACCGAGCACGAGATCGACCGGCACGTGCACGCCGCCGGCGAGCTGTGGACCCGCCGCTCCGCGCGAGCGTGGGAGCTAGACCTGTCCATGCTCACCGATGCTGGTGTCACCCTCGCCCGACCGGACAAGGCCGCCGAGCAGGCCGACGCCGCCGAGCGTGCGTTGCAGCAGGAGCGAAGCCGAGTCGCCACCGCGATTTCCGTACCGCGCCCGCCGTCCGTTCCACAACCCGTCCAGCAACGCCCACCCGCGCCGGCACCAGTCAGCGAGCCTCACCGCGGATGGTGGGAACGGATCACAGGCCGGTAAATCTGGAGCGCCCACGGGTCAATGAGATCTGTGGTGGTGGTCGTACGCGTCAGTCGCCTGACTGGCCACGCCGTGAAATGTGTAGATTGGCGGGCGGTGAACGAGATCAGCCGACAACGATCGGACTGGGACCTGCCGGGACATAGAAGGGCTCAGTCCAGTCAGCTCGCGTTTCGTGATCAATTTTTAGGCGCCACCTATAAACGCCACCGGGAGTCAATGTCAAGCCCGCAGGAAACATTAAGACCCACTGAGTGCGGGCGAGCATCGAACCGCGCGGAACTCGCGCACCAGGCGGAAAGTTGGGTTCTTCGAATGTCACATTCTGGGCGACCCGCAGAACTTGTTCACCCTTTCCGTCTGGAGTAGGTAGCGAAACCGGCCGGCCGGTAGAATCTTCGAGCACTAACTCGGCAGAGCACTCTTCGCCATATAGTTCTCGGGCAACCGCGATGGAGAACACAACTCCGAAGGGGGCAGTATTGCCAGCAATTGGGCCTGCTTCCGTACCCTGAACCCCGACAACTGAGAGGCCGCCGCCAATCATGTTCAGCTTTCCTGCGGTGTCCGCGGCGATGAAGTCAGCAAGGAAGATCCGGACTACCGCAGATTTCGAGACGTTGCTCACGCTGAACAGGCTACCGCTGACACTGCCTCGACTCGAATTGCGGGCTGACGTTGCGCGCTAGCGCCGATGCCAGGCCTAGAAGTCAGCGACGCAATGATTCCGAACGCTGCCATCTGGTCGAAGCTCATCGCGGTCTGTCCGACCGGCTCATCCAAGGACGCCCAGTCGACCGACAGGAAGATCAAACGCCGGTGGAGATCGACTTCCTCGACCCGCCCTGGACCCTCGATGCCCGACTCAGGCTCGAAGACTTGGACCACGTCGCCGACGGCTATTGGCCCGTCGGCGTCCTCCAAGCCAGTGAAGGTCCAGTTGCCACGAACGCGCACGTTGAGATCGATCTCTACCCGCACCACACTCATCGCCTCCGGCCCTGATCGAACGCTTGTACGAAGCTCTTCGTCTCTTCCACGGTAGGTCCTGGTCCAAGATCTACGGTGTAGTGTTCCGCAACTTCGTCATCATCGCCATCCTTTGTGAACGTGAACCCACGGTCGAGAAGTTCCCCGGCGCGAGAACAGACGTAGTAGCGCGGGTTGCTGTCGGGACGGATGTTCGCCAGCTCAGAGGCGCGAAGCAGCCGGTCGATCGTGTCTGGCTCTGCTTCACCAGGAAGTGGAGCGGCGGCGAAGACGGACAGTCCGTAGGTTCCCGAGTACCTGTGGTCACGCTCTGCGCGCTGGAGAACCCGTTCGGGGTCGGTAGGTTTGAACCTGATGACGATCGCGTCACGTGGAACGTCAACCGGCACGAAGCCATGGTAGAGCCAGCCTGCATTGACAGGCTGCGGACCCAGAGGGAGGCGTCGAAGTGCGTCCTCGCCGGGCGGGCAGAGCCCCGGGAGGTCGGGGCGGTGTGCGTCGAGGGCTGCCCACGGGCGTCCGCGTGGTCGGGCTGCGCCGCTGTCGACGGGATGACACTTGGAACGCAACCGAGGTGCTTCGGGCAGCGCGCCAGCTCCAACGAACGCGCGAAGCGTCGGTGCGTCCTGGGGTAAACCACGGTCACTCGGGACGCTAGCGAGCCTGGTCAGGACGTCTAGACTTCACTCGGAACCTCGGTCAAGCTATCGGCGGACGTAGGGGCTGACGGGAGCAAGTGTTGCAGGCAACGAGCACGGGGCCACTGATCCCTCGTCGGCTCCTGGGCGCCGCCTTCCGTGAGCTGCGGGAAGCCCGCAACGAGACACTGCAGCAGACCGCCCACGCCTGCCTTTTCTCGCCGTCGAAGCTGAGCCGCATCGAGAACGGGCTCGTCGGCGAACCCAACCACCGCGACGTGCGGGACCTGGTCGCCCACTTCGAGGTGGACGAAGCCCGCACGGCCGAGCTGGAGACCCTCGCCCAGGCCGGACGCGTCCCCGGGTGGTGGCAGGTGCCGCCCTACGACATGCCGTCACGCGCGGACACCTTCAGCTCCTACGAGAGCACCGCCACACGCATCCAGGCTTACGAGCCCGCCGTGGTTCCGGGGCTACTGCAGACTCGGGACTACTCTGCGGCGGCGCTGACCCGCCTCGCTCCGTGGCTCGACTCCGACGCCGTGGCGCTCCAGATCGACATCCGGATGCGCCGTCATCAGGAGCACCGCCGCCGCGACCCCCGGCCCAGCACGCTCTACGCCATTCCTGAGGCGGTGCTGCGGCGCGGCACCGAATCGCCGGCCATTATGTGCGAACAACTTGAGATGCTTTTCGAGGTGAGCAGCGAACCGCTCGTCAGGCCGGCGGAGTCGAAATCCGCTCCATGCGCATATGCTGGAAATGTTGCGTCGTCGTGTTCGAATGAGAATCGACCAGTAGTGGGACGAGTTGCGAAAGGTGGCGAGCCGGCACACCCGTGCCATGTAGCCGCTTAATCCACTCTCCTTCACTACTGCGATCGAGGATGTAGATGGTCCTGCACGACTGGCTCGATCTTCTGGCTGCTATCTCGCCGTTTTCTCCTCTGGCATTGGAGATACTCCGGCAGGTAAGGGATTCACGGAACGCCCGTAGGAATCTCAAGCCGGAAGACGACGGTGAGAACGGGTCACCTGAGTAAGTAGCGCGTGGGGGTTGAGGTGGTGCGTCTCAATCCCCACGCCGTAACCTGACTAGCGCAGCAACACCGCAACCAGTGGGGTGAGTACGAGCGCGGCGCTGGACGATGCCGTCCTAACCCCGACTCTTCATGACAGGTCCGGCGTGTCCGGGTCCGGATAGACGAAA
>ERZ778027.1795-NODE-1795-length-32162-cov-11.373937_pt1 | contig 32162 bp, 31 predicted proteins | sample MGYA00375757_ERZ778027 | MGnify/ENA primary metagenome ERZ778027 (study PRJEB29350, sample SAMN05389817) | bioreactor metagenome | isolation source: Ammonium sulfate bioreactor | place: South Africa: University of Cape Town | collected 2014-02-18 ...
AATATTGAAAAAAGCGAAATACAAGAAAGTGGGACGAAACTAGATTTTTATCAGTTCGTGATCTAAACATGTCGATGTTAGAGCAAATTGTTCCACAGAAATAAACACGAAGATTATGATAAATACATAATAAATTGTGTTTTTTTTCTCTCTCAAAAGTTCGCGATCTTTATGAAGCGAAAATAACATTTTGAGATAGACGAAATGTTAAGCATAAATCTTTCGAAATTATTGATTTATTTGCTTTATTCTAATCATGGCCGGAGGTGTTGTTCTTCCACCGAGCTCTACTAATCGTCAATTTCTTCAAGGACGTCAATTAATATTTCCACTTTGTTTAGCTATTTCGTTGTTTTTTCTCTGGGGTTTTTCGTATGGTTTACTCGATGTTTTGAATAAACACTTTCAAAATGTTCTCAAAATTACTCGACTTGCATCGACGGGTCTACAAATTGTTTATTTCGGCGGTGGATATTTTTGTTTTTCACCTATCGCTGCTGAATTACTCAAACGAAAAGGTTACCGAGTAACGATCGTTCTCGGTCTTGTTCTCTACGCTCTCGGTGCAATTTTCTTCTGGCCAACAGCTCATTATTCGACGCCAACAAATTCGAAACAAGCATTTGCTGGTTTCATTGTCTGTACGTTTGTAATCGCTTGTGGTTTAGCAACATTAGAAACCTCAGCGAATTCCTATGCGACGATTATCGGTGATCCGAAATCGGCATCGATGCGTCTTCAATTCTGTCAAGCCTGGAACGGTGTTGCATCGTTCATTGGACCATTGATTGCATCGAGATTGTTTTTCTCGGGAGAGAATGCGACCAATCTCGATAATGTCAAATATGTTTACATTGCTGTGGCTTGTACAGCAGCATTAGTAGCTGTATTTTTTATTTTTGCTAAATTGCCTGAAGTATCGACTGATGATGAAACAACGGATGGAGATGCCGATGATTCGAAACCTCTTTGGAAACAATATAATATGATCTTTGCATTTATTGCTGAATTTTGTTATGTTGGTGCTCAAGTGACTATTGGATCGTTTTTTATTAATTATGCTACTGAAAATGCTGACTTCACCGATCCAGAAGCGTCGAAACTTTTGTCCTATGCTCTCATCACGTTTACTGTCGGTCGATTTGTCGGCGTTGGTCTCGCTCATTTCTTTCAAGCCGATCTTATCCTTCTCGTCTATTCATTAATCAGCATCGTTCTTTCAGCTTATGTCTCTGCTGTTCACGGTCGTTCAGGAGTAATCGTACTTATTATTATATTCTTCTTCGAATCACTGATGTTTCCAACGATTTTCGTCATGGGCACAGCCAATCTCGGCCGACATACAAGTCGAGGTGCCGGTATACTCATCATGGGCGTGTCCGGCGGTGCTGTTTTTCCGCCAATTCAAGGTGCCATAGCCGATGCTTATTCGACTCGTATCTCATTTCTCGTGCCGTTAGTCGGTTTTATCGCTGTTTTAGCGTACGCATTTTATCATTGGATGCAACATGGTTTCAAAATTCGTCGTGTAATTTCAATGGCGGACTTTGATATTGTTCAAACAGTTGAACTTCAACGAGATTCGAATTCGAACCTATCTCAAAAAGGATCTATTAATGAGTCATATACTTATTGTGAACGACTCTGATCTACTTGTCAACATGCTGAGATTATACTTGATTAAAACTGTTAATATTATTTTTATTAGTTGTAACATCGAAACGATTAAAATACACGAGACAAAAGATAAATAGATTTTGTTTTGTTTTGTCAGATCATGGCATGACTAGAGAAGTTTTTGTTTTAACAATTACGATCGGCTTCATCGACCGTTGACTTGCCGATTGCGTCTGGATTTTGAATAGGATCAAGTTCAGCAAAGAGATTCAACCAATTGGATTTATCTGAAGATTTTGTTGTTTTTATCGGCTTTTGATTTGTTGCTTGAGAAGAAGGAGGAGGAGGAGTTTTGTTCGCTGAAGTTAGTAGTTCACTTAGAAGAGATGACGGAAGGAAACTATTATTATTATTATTATTTGCTGTCATTGTTTGTTGTGGTAACGGTGATGACCATTGTGAATCGAGAAGATCTGTTGTTGTATTGCCAGTTGATAGAAGATCGGAAAATAATTTGTCTGCTTCGTTATTACTGTTATCAAAATCAATGAGAGTATCTTCCGATTGACCTTTTGCTGCTGTCGTCGTACGATCGATCATCGTGAGTTTTTCTAATTCCAATAGTTGATCATCTAATTGATCATCGGTTATGTCGATTAATGTATTTACAGCTTCGGTAGGATCTTTTTGATTTGTTTCTTCGGATTTTTCTTTTTCCAATGATTTCAAATTCTTTTCAGCTAACAAACGACTCGGTTCAGCAAGATCTTTGATAACAGTAAATTCATAGTATTGATAGCCTTTGAATGATTCAGCAACAGCTGACATTGTCTTCGATGTTTTCTCCCAAAAAACAAGCAATGCTTTTTGATAGGTTGCTAAGGCGTGTGAATACATATTGCTAAAAATAGAAAATTTGAGATTTTATTGATTGAAAATCAAACGACTGACCATCGACTTGCGGTGAGCAGATCGATTTTTTGTATGACATCGGATTTCAATCGATCGTATTCGGTTTTCGTTGTTTTCACTTGACTTTGAACTCGGCGGAATTTTTCTAATTCTTTTTCCGGATCGAGTTGTGTCGAGGCGTCTTTCAGCCAGAGAATACTTCCACGATATTCTGTTCGAGCTGTTTCCATGCGTTTGACAGTCGATAACGTATCTGTGACAGCTCGATGACGAAATGTTTCGATTTCATTTTGTAGACGAAGCAACGGTTGACGTAAATGAATACGTTGATGAGCTGTATAAGCAAGAACTTTCGAGATACTAGCCATCATTTTGCCAGCACGAGTTTTATCGACTTGGGCGTATTCTTTGAGAAAACGAGCCATGTCCGTTTCTTCGTGAGAAAGAAACAGAACATTGGTTTCATAGTGATTCATAATCTATTTAAAAAAACGAGAAGAAATATTCTTTCTTATTAGTTCGTTTGTTTATTTACTCGAAGTAGATCTTGACATGATTGTTTAACCGTATAGAGTAAATCAAGTTTAGCATCAACATCAGCGTCCGATGCAATAACAAATTCATCTTCTTCTTTGCCAAGTTTTTTAATAACTAACTGTTTAGTTGTCCAATATTTCGAACGTAATTTGCCTAAACTTGAATTATCTTGATGTTCAGCATGTTTATCATAAAAATTTCTCGAATTCATCTCGTTCTCCTTGAATTGAATGAGAAGAAAAAAAAAAGAAAACAGAACTCTAACTCAAAACGATGTTGACTTTTTTCTGTCGACCAATCAGTTTTCAACTAGAGACCTCTACTAAACGAATTTTCTCATTGGTAAACCACGTTGTAACTTCTCCGAACACGTCATAACAGACAGACAGACAGACAAAGATGAATCGGATCTTGCAAACAATCGGTCTCATCTTTCTTGGCTGCTGTTCAAATGTCGTTTTTCTCGAACTACTTGTCAAGTAAAACACGAATTCACAATGTTACATTAAACTTTAGTTTCTCTCTCATCACAGACCTTATCCCGGTAGTGGAAATATCATCACGTTTGCTCAATTTCTCTTCATTGCAATCGAAGGTTTCTTCAATTACTACAAATGGGGTTCAGTTCAACGACATGTCCCATTGAAGTAATCGAAAATTTCGAATACAATTCAATTACATTCTTCGTTTTCTCTGCAGGAGCTATGGAATTCTAGTCACAATGTTCTTTCTCGTTAGTGTAGTCAATAATTATGCATTAAATTTCAATATACCGATGCCATTACATATGATCTTTCGATCGGTAGATTAAATTTAAAAAGAAATATAAATCCTAAATTTTATTTGTTCAGGGTTCTCTCATTGCAAATCTCGTTTTAGGAATGATTATTCTCAAAAAACGGTAAAACAAAAAATGAAAAGAAAAAATAAATGTAAAATTTCGAATGTTTAGCTATTCTCTACGACAAATTCTCTCAGTTGTTTTAATCACTTTCGGAATTATTCTTTGCACGTACGCATCGAGTCAATCATTGAACAAAGAAAAACAAGCGAAAAACTTGCCAATTGACGAGCCAAAATTCGATTTCATTCGTTGGACAGTTGGTATTGGAATGTTAGTTTTTGCTTTGCTTGTTTCAGCTCTCATGGGTATCTATCAAGAGAAACTCTATGCACAATATGGCAAATATCCCGAAGAAGCACTTTTCTATTCAGTGAGATTTTCATTCAAAAAAGAATTTTTCGAACAATCTTTGACTTTCAGCATGTTCTTCCATTGCCATTCTTTGCAATTACTGGTCAAAGCATCTATCAACACGTTCAGCTATTCAATCAATCAAGTAGATAATCATTTTCTTTGTTCTCTCTCTCATTCACATGTTTTTTCTTAGCTTGGTTGCCTCTCTTCTCAAACGTTGGCATCCCAATTATGTGGGCATATTTAATCTGCAATATGTTCACACAATATTTCTGCATTCGATCTGTTTTTATTCTTACAACTGAATGTCCATCGCTTGTCGTGACATTAGTTATCACTCTACGAAAATTCGTTAGTTTACTTTTCTCGATAATCTACTTTCGAAATGATTTCACTTTGAATCATTGCATCGGCACAGTGGCCGTCTTTCTCGGGACATTTCTGTTTAGTAATGTTCATAACGAAATTTACAATAAATTTTTTATTAAAAAAAATAAAACTCAATAAACCTCTATCCCTTTTTTTTCTAGATTAGTTAGTAATGACACAAATAAATGCAATCGATACTGGACATGAAGAATTAATTGTAAGACGATGATTTGAAATTCGTCGAATAAACTATTTGGTTTGTTTAGCATGATGCTCAATTAGATTACTATGGTATTCGCTTAGCGACATGCTCATCGGATAAGAGCATAAAAATCTTTGATGTGTCGAATAATCAACAACGTTTAATATCAGAATTGAAAGGGTAAACCGAAAAGGAAGTTGCTTTTTTTTGTTTCTATTTCTGTAAAATAGACACGAAGGTCCAGTTTGGCAATTATCATGGTCGCATCCGACCTTTGGCAGTTTGTTAGCATCGTGTTCGTACGATCGAAAAGTTCTGATTTGGAAAGAAACAACGTCCACTAATCTGGCAAGTCACGGCAATCCAACAGGTGGAACGCAGTATTCGATCTTGTATGAATACGATCGACATACGTCTTCGGGTAGAATTTCGAGAGAGAGAAAAAAAAGAAAATTTGAATATTATTTGCAGTGAATACTGTTGCATGGGCACCTTATGAGTATGGATTAATGTTGGCTTGTGGAAGTTCAGATGGATCGATTTCGATCGTCAGTTCAACAGGTGATGGCCGATGGACATCAAAGAAAATCAATGATTGCCATTCAGTAAATTCGAGCTCGTTTTATTCATCGGATTGATTCGGTTTTTTGTTTTGAATATATTTAGCCAGGTGTTAATGCAGTTAGTTGGGCGCCTGCAATTCTTCCTCAAACGAGTGACGATGCCGGCATTCAAGGCACGTCCGGTGAACCTGTCAAACGTTTTGTTTCAGCTGGTTGCGATTGTTTAATTCGTATTTGGAAGTAGGATGATGAATTCTCTTGACTAGTTTCGATCGTACGAAATTCGATTGTTTAGAGAACAAGATGATGGTTGGGTCGAAGAAGCACATCTCGATCAACATAGTGATTGGGTTCGAGATGTAGCTTGGGCACCGACATTTAGTTTTAACAAAGATAAAATCGCCAGTTGTTCACAAGTAATTGTTTTCTTCGATTCAAAGAAACGAACTCAATTCTCGATTAGGATGGTCAAGTTTATGTTTTTACACGCGATACACGTTCATCAGCTAATTGGGAATGTGCACAAATCGATTCTCAATTTACCGATGTTTGGAGTGTGAGCTGGTCATTGACAGGTGATATTCTTGCTGTTGCTGCAGCAGATAAAGTTAGTCTTTGGAAAGTTGGGCTCGATGGCAAATATCAATGTTTAACAACGCCAAATACAACAACAGCTAGTACAGGTTCACCATCGATCAATAGTTCGATGGATAATACAGCAGGTGGCGAAGCAGCGAATGTTCCTCTATTGGCTTCTTAAGTCTCTTTTTAGCGAAAATTTTTTTTCTGTTCAAAAATAAAAACCATACATACACATATATATTTCAACGGGAAATTAAAAATCATTTGTTTGTTTAGTTTTTCTAGATTAGAGAGAAAAAGAAATGAGTCAACTAGGACAAGTTGCTGGAATTCTACGTAAATTAAATGATGAATATCAAACAAGTACACCGAAGAAATTGAAACTCATCGATGCTTATCTTGTTTATGTTTTACTAACTGGAATTGTTCAATTTGCATATTGTCTTTTGGTTGGAACGTTTCCATTTAATTCATTTCTATCGGGTTTTATTTCAACTGTTGGATGTTTCGTTTTAGCTGGTAAGATTGATTGTTTTCATTGAAATTGACTTTTATATTTCGAATTCTAGCAAGTCTACGTATTCAATTGAATAAAGCCAATCGAACAACATTTAATGTTACACCTGAACGTGCTTTTGCTGATTTTGTTTTTGCTCATATTGTTCTACATTTAGTTGTTATTAATTTTATTGGATAATAAACAAAATGTTCGACACTTATTTCACGGCTTGTTGTTGAGAGAGGAGAATGAAAGAGATTCGTTTGATATGCATTGTGATTTTCGCCCCTGTAATGACGTCATTGGGTAAAAAGGATAATGCACTATTTATTGTCAAACAAATATACTTTTCAGTCGAGTAAATATGTTCGAAGACGATTCAGTTAGTAATATTTTTAAAAAAAGTATTTCTTTTACTCTACTTGAATTTGTAGGATGATGAAGGATACTTGGATGATTCGATGTGTACGCATTTGATTTGTTATTTGAGTTAATAGTTATTATAAAAAAAGATTTCTCTGTTCTAGTTGATAATGAAGATAGTTTTAACCAATCTATGACAATTTTTATTGATTCACTACAACGTGTAATTGAAATATCAGATGTTCGTTCATTTTTATGAATTCATAACAAAAGGTTTTAATTTTTGTTTCATAGGATCAACCAATACTTGTGTATATCTACCATAAACAAGATCAATCCTATAAAGATTTCGAAGATAAGCTATTTTCTTCATCAGAAATCATCACATACTTAAATTTGAATTATCTTGTTTGGTCATATGAAATAACTAACGAAGTACAAAGAGATATGTAAATAAAGTTTTAATTTAACTTGTATACGTATAGAAAATGATCGATTTTTCATTTCAAGGTTAGATCAAATGTGGAAACAAATATTTTCTGTTCCATTCTTTAATCGATATAAGTTGGATCAGTGTCCTTTACTAATTGGAATTCTACCCATATTTCGAAAGAAAACAAAGACAGTAAATACATTCGATTATTGGTTCGAAACCTTGATGAAAAGCAGCACAATTTCAAGAACAAAGGAGAAAATCAATTCAAAAAATTTATTAAATGAATTGAATCATTTTAATAACGAATTCAACAAAACTAAACGAGGTTTAGTAAGTGTTTTACTGTTTCAATCAACTATATACACGTATTATATTTTATAGTCATTTGATTTTTGTGAAAAGACTGGTCTTCCATCTGAAATTCTTCTTGAAATTGCTGAATATCTTTCATTCCATGATGCAATTACAGCATTTCCTGTTAATCTAATTTATTCGTTAAAGGCAATGAAAACGAAAATCGATTTACCAAATCCTTTGGATCCATCAACCGAAAAATATCTTTCAAAAATTAATTTTGATCAAGTTCGTTCGTTCCATTTGGATCGTGTCCGATCGTATACAAATGATGAACTGCAGTCATTATCAAAATTTACAAATGTCAATTCGATTACAGTTCGAAATCCGTGCTACTCGGATTTCACTAAAATCGGCCAATTCAAACAATATTTACTTTCGTTGACTCAAGTTCATTTCTCTTACGATTCTGTAATCGATTACGATGAACTATGTAAGAAAATTAATCGTATTGGAGATATTGAATATCTAAAAGTCAGTTATTCGGAAGAGCGTATTTTCTTTAACACTCGAATGCAATCAGTTTTATTTGATCTTCGTTCTGTTTCATCTTTCGCATTGAATTATTTTAAAACAATAGAGTATTCGGAGAAATGCATGCCGAATGTTCGATCTATTCGTGTTAGAATCTTAGATCATCATGTCAATTTATTTTTGAACGGTTATGAATGGAAAATTGGTGTAAAGCGATGTCGATACTTGAAGAAAATCACATTGGAAATCTATGAACATGATCCAGAAAAGAAAAAATATTTAATTTTTAAAGCTCAACAACTTGAAACAGAACTGCGTAAAATTCTGAATACACTTCAGTTCCGAATAGTTTTATTGTGATCATACGTATTTATTTTAAAATAAAACCAGAAATTTGAGAATGCTCGAGGTCTTGTTAAAGAATTATAACACAATACAGTAATATCTTATTCAGTTACTCATGTTTATTTTTGTTTCATTTCGATAGACACTTTAACAACTGAATGTTGTCTGAAATAAACTGAAAAATGAAAGGTGCTCTATATCTCATCTCAGTCAAGCATTGAAATAAAATACCTTAACATATCTACCTTTTTCTATTGCATTTATTTCAACTTTTTAATGTTTGTATAGACACTTGTTCAATTGTATCATTCGATATAACGCAACTGGATATGTTGCTACAAGACGATTCGACATTCTGTTAAAGTTAAGAACTAACTTAAAAATTAGTTGCACATAAAAGTTTTTATTCATTTTAAATAAAAGAATTAGAATTGGTATTCATATTATCCATTAAAGTGTTATTTTCGACACACCAATCTATGTATATGTTATGCTGAAGTTCAATGTTTTTCAACATTCTCTATAAAACATCGTAACAACAATGAAAATACGTATAAACGCTTCTGTCTTTTTTCTAATTTTTTTTGTAGTATATACAACAATATACATAGCATCTAGTTTAATATAATCAATTTCAGCAGTTATTCAGGACACAAATTTGTAACTTGAACTAGTACGCATATTTGCAAATACAATTAGTCGACTTTTATATTTTTAAAAGATATATTTGTATCTGAGTGAATAAAATTCATATGCATGAAATGTTGTTAAATTATAGGCAATTTCAGCGCTTGTATCTCTTTCGAAATTCCAATTAATTACTAAAATTGATAAATAAAACAAAAAGTATATTTTTTTAAAATAGATTTTCTAGATATGATATTAGGGAAACACCGTCTGTTGCTAAATTTGTCACAAAGTCCAACACGGCATAGGCTGCTTGTTCCATATCATTGATAAGCTTATTCAAACGATATTTCATTGAGTAGTAATTTACGGTACCGCCAAAAATTGAGCCAACAACTGGTATAAAGTCAGTCATTGTAACTGCTGATTCCTTAGCAATTGTGTTTACTGATTCCTTAGCGATTGTGTTCACTGATTCCTTAGCGATTGTGTTTACTGATTCTGTACCAATTCTGTATACTGATTCCTTAGCAATTGTGTTTACTGATTCTGTACCAATTCTGTATACTGATTGCTTAGCGATTGTGTTTACTGATTCCGTACCAATTCCGTATACTGATCCCATAGGAAATCTGCTTCCTGCTTCCCAAACACATGTGGGAATCGAAACGCCTGTACATCCTGACATCCTAGGAAATCCGCTTGTTTTTATGGCATTCGTAGTTATTTCTATAAAGCCTTGCTCAGTTGCGATTTTTATACTTTCTTCAGTTGCAGTTTTTATACTTTCTCCAGCTGCACTTGTAAAGGCTTGTTGAGTTGCATCACGCGCAAGTGACGCAGCAGTTGCACTCGATACTAAGCTATGTTGAAAGAACTGCGACCACGGCGATGAAAGCATGTACTCCAAAAGTTCCTTAAAACTACGTCCATGCATCTTCGCTATTTTTTTTAAGGATTCCTCGTCTAAACCTAAAGTTGCCTTAAAGTAAGCAGTGTATGTTTTGGTTATATAATAGTCGGGTAAAGCCGAAAAAAACGGAATCGGTATTGCGCCACAAAAGCCAGAAGCCATGGCCATCTTCCATACTTCGTTGCGAAGTAAATCTGCTTTTTGTTTGATCGTTTCTTTGCTAAAATTGTAAATCGAACGAATGATGGCATTTCGTTGAATAAACGGTAGATCTTTTACTAATGATGTCATCATTAAACGAAAATCCCATTTATCAGTACAATCCAATCTTCCACTGATCAAAAATACTTTTAAAATTGATCTATTCAAAATTCCTTCGAGTTGAATATGACAATTATGACCTATTTCTTGTAGAGTGTTTTTTTCATCATAGTCTTTTGGATAGTCACGTTTACGATCTTCCAAACTTCGATCAATTTTGGTTCGAATGAAGTAAAATGGTTTTTCCATGCGCTCGAGTTCTTTTGCAAGCCATAGATCATTTTCTGTAAATCTATCAGCCGATATAATCATGAAAAAGTCATATTGTTTAATATCGATCTCGTCTTTAGTCACTTTCTTAATATTTTCAAAATATTTATCGCGTGGAAATTTACTCGTACCAACACCAGGAAAATCATAATATATAACATTCGGATTTTTCGGATCCGGATATTCATTAACAGTATTGGTGCATTCAATAATGTTAACAGTAGCAGCTCCGGAATCAGATGGCTTGAGAGCACGCATTGTATTGATAATTGTTGATTTGCCTACCGAAAAAGCGAATGAATTTGAAATTTTATCGAGCATTTAAGTTTTACCTTGACCGGACGATCCAATTAGAACAAGTCGTACTTTATACTTTTTCCATTCATTTAGACGGGTCCCGAGAAATTCACCATAGCCAGATACTCCATGCTCGTTGATATGCGCGGCAAAGTCTGCACGTTCTCTTTCGATGGCTTCTTTCGTGGATATTTTGTCTCCATTTTCTATTACGATATAATCGCCATCAACATCTAAACTGGACTTCGATACACGTTCATTGAAGAAATAAACATTAGTTACCTTTACTTTCTTCAGATGGTGTCAAAGACATTTCTGTTGCTTTCAAACAATCGTTTTCTTGTACTTGTTGTCTTTGATAAAAAGAAGAAAGTTTCTCCAACAATGATTTTAAAGATTTCTTTGTTAGATTATCTTCGACGCTTTTCAAATCAGTGAGCCAGCCATATTCGACAACACTATCCAGGATTGACTCATATAAGTTCTTACGTTCTCGGATTTTGAGTTCTTTTAAGGACGAAAATACATTCGATCGAAAATATTCACGCAATGCTTGATGCAATGTTGATGAAAATTCCATTTGCTGTTTATAGACACTTCTAACGATATATTCTGAATATTTTTCGATTGATCGTAGACCATTGTTTGTTATTGTGAACCATAAGTCGTCAAAGATTGTTGTTGTTTTTAAACGTTCATCATTAATATCTTCAAAAAGAAGTTGCAAAACAATCGATAAAATCGGACAGTTCTTCATGTAAATATTTCCAACGTCAACACTACGATGTAAAACACATTGATATACATCAGTGCATTCGATTTTATAACTTTTCAAGAAAGAAATAAACCATTGATTTGTTTGGCCATATTCAAGTTCCCATAATTTTTCAAAATATTTGTTCAATGATAAAACTAGTTGGTTGTCATAACCAATCATTATTTCTTTATAAATTCTTGGTGTAATGCTTTCTTCATATTTCGTCAACGATTGTCGACCATTTTCCAATAGACAATTAACAATTTCATTGAGTTCTTCATCATCACCGTCAAGTTCTAAAACATCTGTAATTTTCTTGATAATTTCTTGTAGGTCATTTTCAGCTGCAATCCTTTTGCTTGATACTTCCATTGAATCCAATGATGCCGTCATATATTTCGTAGATTCTTGTGAATCATATGAAAATATGTAATTTCAATGTTTATATACAAAACAGTCTTACTACATAATGTTATCAAAATGTTTAACTATATGACTATAGCATTCTTATCTACGTATAAAATACGCCAAGAAACAGGTAGGTTTTCTCCAACATGAAGATTGCATACAACGGTTCGATCAATAAAATTATTCATCTCAAAAAAAGATTCGAACCAGTCCGTATGATTTAGTGTTTTGTTTTTTTTTTAAATATTTCAATACATGAAAGATGAAAAATCTGTTTCAGAAAATGACATCAATGATGCAACACTCGAATATCGAAATGTGATGAAATTCATATCATGTTGTTTCACTTGGATCGATGATAATGATTCAAGATTTCGAAATGAATTCAATGAGAATTATGTAAGAACGAAAGCAAAACAAATCTGGTTTATTTCCAAAGTATCAACTGTAGATTTAATTGGTATCTCGAGTGATCCATATCAAATATTCAGCATACCCACCTAGTGCAGAGTCTGTTGTAAGAATATTTAAATGACATATATTTGCGTGTTCAATTATAGCTCTTCCCATGTACGGCAAAGTGGAGTCGGTCAACACACATAAACGAATGAGCTTAGTCAAATGCACGAATAAAAATCTAATTGAGTCAGTCGTGTTAATTACACATCTAAGTTGTTCAATATTGGAAAATACTTGCCAAAACAGATTCATTTGATACATATCTGCCAGTAAAACTTGTGAAGACACGTCGACATCGAGTGATTTAATCATTTTATGCAAGTGTTCACACAAGTCCTTGTCTTTGTTAAGCATTGGCATTAGAAAAGCATAATTGATCCCGAAAGATGAAATATTCGGTGCTTGTTTCAATATTGTCAAGAGAATAGGTGAATTTTCCAGTCGGAATTGAGTTGAAAAGACTAAGCTTTTTAAATTTATCATATTAATCATCGATGGTAATTCATTGACAATAGTTTCAATGCAATTCATTGATTGTTTGTGAAATATAATTGATTCAACATGAGGAAAATAATCTTGATTATTTTCGTTTGATTTAATTTCTAAATACTTGACTCGAGTAAATCTTTTGATATGTCCATTAGAACATCGATGTAAAATCGATGGTAATATAAATCTTTCTTTTAAATATGGCACCGTGGAAATAGAAATGCAATCTTCTTGAAAAAGACAGTCTGTATACCATTGATGTTCTCGTGTCCAAAAATCAGTTTGATATTGTTCATAGATATTCTCGTTAAATAGCTGATTTTGATTAGCGAAGTGAAAATGAAACACTTTCAAATTAGGTAATAATTCAGTTATCATCTGTTGCCAGTCATTACGATTGTCAATACGCATAAAACGCGTTGAACAAATCGATAGGTTTCGTAGATTTGGCATTTGTTTGAACACCATTTTGAAATCATCTGGTGTTAAACAACAGCTTTTAATTTTTAATTGAACCAGATTTATATGTTGATATTGATCATTAAGAGTTTCCCTTGTTTCCCAAGAATGTCGAGAGAACACAGAAAATTCTTGTATTTCGATACACTTAAGATTCGATGCTTCTTGAAGTATTTGTTGCAATTCACCGGAAGAACATTCGTACACTGTTAATGTTTGAATCGATGAAAGATTAAAAATATGTTTATTGTCCATGAAAATATCGTCTGTGTCTAATAGCCTTATTAACTTAATATTCATGTGTCTCTCTTCAGGACAAATAAAATGAAGACCTGATAAACGAGAACACAATAATTTATTTGCTTTTAATTTCGATATATCAAAGTCTTGAGGTTGAATCAATGTTAATGATTGAAGATTTGTAAATTGATCCAAGGAAAAACGTGAAAGAAACAGATGGATTTCACACATCGATCTGTTCGATAATTCCAATGAATAGATTTGATCGTTTAATTCAGGATTCGATGATAGTACAGCACAAAATTTATTAAATTTTAATAGATTTGCATCAGTGAAATCAATGAATAATCGTTGAATTGCTCGAACAAGTTGATTAAAACGATAATTCAATTGATCAAACGAAAGTAAAAGATCAACTCCATGAAAATATCGAAAACATTCGATGATTATTTCATTTGGTAAACTTTCAAAACGTGTCATTTGTGAATTTATCTTTAAAAATGATAAGATAAAAAAAACAAAACATTGAAGTTATAAGTTCGTAGTATCTCGAATGATCCATACAGTACGTTCAAGATACGAAATAGATCCAGTATGCATTGCTAAAATCTTTAAACCGACTTTATTTACATGATGAATTATAGATGCATTCAAATTGGTGAATCCTTTTCCACCAGATATGTCCAAACGAAGAAGTTCAGACAAATGATTGAATAAAAATCCAACTGATTCTGAATTGTCGACAACACAAATGAGTTGTTTAATGTTGATGAATACTTCCCAAAACAGATTCATTCGATAGAAATTACTCGATGTATCATACGAATAGATGCTAATGTCTAGTTTTCTAATCATTCTTGTCAAGTGTTCACATAAATGTTTATTTTCATTGAGTAACGGAATGAGTAGTCCTGGATTGATAGATAGAGATGAAATATGCGGTGCTTGTGCAAATATTGTTGATAAGCTAAGTGAGTCTTTCAATCGACAGTTTCGTGGAAAGATTAAACTTTTCAAAAGGTTCATATCGATGATAGATGGTAAACCGTTGATAATTGTTTCAGTTAGTTGTTCATCAAACACGATCGATTCAACCTGAGAAAATCGATTGTTTCCTCGAATTTGATTTGTTTTTATTTCTAAATGTTTTACTCGATTAAACATATTCGAATTACTAAGTATTCGATGAGAATATCGATCCATTGTCGGTAACAATGTATATCTCTCTGCTAGATAAGGTATTGTATAAATCACAATGAAGTATTTATATAAAAGACATTCGGTGTACCATTGATGTTCTCGTGTCCAAAAATCACTTTGAAATTGTTCATAGATAGTCTCATTTTGTAATGAACGTTGATAGGCGAAATTGAACTGAAACACTTTTAAGTTCGGCAAGAAATCATTTATCATTTGTTCCCATTGACGACCATCCATAATTTCACGGCAATCGAATTGACACACTGAAAGATTTTGTAATCTAGGTGTGAAATGTAAGATAATTTTCAGATCGCCAATTGTTTGTCGAAGATCTCTGATCTTTAATTTGATCAGATTTTTATGCGGATATTTCAGATCATTTTCACTCAAACGCATGCCTGTAAACAAATTAATTTCGAGATACGTAAGATGGATTGCTTTTTTCAATATTTGCTGAAATTTTGCATGATTACAATCTTGAATCGTTAGTTTTTGAAGGCATACACCAAAATTATATTCAGTCTGCATTAAAATATCTAATGTTGATATCCAATTTGAGATGCCATCTTTCTTATAATCAAGTAATTTGAGCGAAAATAAACCTGACATAGCTGAATGATTTGCTTGTAACTGTTGTTCATCATGTTCTTGTGCTTCGATCAATGTTAATGATCGAAGATTTGTAAATTGATCCAAGGAAAAACGTGAAAGAAACAGATGGATTTCACACATCGATCTGTTCGATAATTCCAATGAATAGATTTGATCGTTTAATTCAGGATTCGATGATAGTACAGCACAAAATTTATTAAATTTTAATAGATTTGCATCAGTGAAATCAATGAATAATCGTTGAATTGCTCGAACAAGTTGATTAAAACGATAATTCAATTGATCAAACGAAAGTAAAAGATCAACTCCATGAAAATATCGAAAACATTCGATGATTATTTCATTTGGCAGACTTTCGAAGCGTGTCATTTGCAAATTCATTTTTAGTATATTTGCAATCTCACCAATCTCAAATAGGAAAAAACCCAGTAGAACGAAAGAGAAAAAAAATATGTCATTTCATCACAATGAAAAATAAACGAAAATACAGAATTCAATAGAACGGATAGATTTGAGGTTGTTGCATGGCAAACCAAGGATATTGTTGATTGAACATCATTGGATACATTGGTTGAGGATAGAATTGAGCTGGATAGTAGCCCATCGACATGTCAAACTGTTGCATCGGTTGGAAATGATTAGGGAAAATAGGAACTGATTGTTGACGGAAAATAAATGGCGAAGAAGGAGGAGGTCGAACAGCATGACGTTGTTGTTGTCGAAAGAATTCAGTTGAAGCAGGTCGTCGTTGGAAGTTTATCGGTGAACCACGACGATCCTGTGATTTCGATCGAACAGGTACAGGCTGAGGATCTGCTTTTTCATAGATGTGATATTCATCTTCAACCGGTTCTGGCTCATATCCAGTTTGTCTACGAGCTGAATCAACAGCATTAAAGAAACTTTTCGGTAGAGCACCATATTCCATCACTGGCTCTTGCTTTCTATTCATTCCTGGCGGACGTGGAGGAAGTGGCGGTGGTTGTGGTGGTGAAGGTTCCGGTGCTAAATGTTCTTCAACAACTTCATCAATTAAATTCGCTAGTTTTCTTATTTTATCTTTTATTCCCATATTTTCGTCGTTTTCTTTTCCGATATTTTAATACACGTTGTAATATATTTATGTTCTTTTTTTTATTTATTAAAACTCACTCAAGCAAATCAAACTGAATGAATCATTTTCTATCTCTACCTTATGTAGGCAGAACAAATTAGTCAAATATTCGCAATGAATCGCAAAATGATCAAATCAATTTCTGTTAAGCAAATATATAAATCGAACAAGATCATTTGCATAATTACATACATGCATTTGAATTTATTGTTTGATTATGTGTATGGCTTCGAACAAATTCTTTCTTTCTGCTTGTATCTGACATTGACAGGTCATTGTGTGCCGCAAGGGCAGAGGGACTATGCGATGGTTCTCCTCCACTTGACTGAACCTTTCTTTTTTTTTCTTCTTCTTCTTCTTCTTAGACTGTACAATAAACGTTCACTTGAGAATTTGCCCTATGCACGAACTTTTACGTGTAGAAAAGAAAAGAAAAAAAAAGAACAGAAACTTTTTTCTTCTCTTTCTTTTCTCTTGCTCATTAGTAGGCACACACGTATGTATCCCCGGGAATAACGACGAGACCATCATGCTCCTAAACAATAACAATACATGCATACAAGCCGGACACAAATATTATAAGATGAACTCATCTTGCTAAGAACGAATAAGTATATACACTGTACTGATTGATTGACAGAGTGTGTGTGTGTAAACCGCTTAGATTTCGCAAATGAAGCGGTGTACGTTTGATAACCTTGTTCTTCGTTTCATGGATCTAAAGTGAGTTTATAAATGTGTGAAATAAGAGTTCGATTATGACGGTACGAGCACTATTCATGTTCGATTAATTAAGAACCATCAACATTCATGAATAGAAATAATCGATACGTGGGTTGTGCCCATTTTCTCTTTCTCTGTCGTTCTTTTTTTTGTTACATTTGACGAAGCGCACTGAACACAACATTTAACTTGACATTCGAGATGCTATTTACACATTTACCGTGATCTATTATTATTATTCTATATGAACACAAGAAGGACGTGTTCATGTATGAAATAAAAAATTTCTCCTCTCTGCCTTTTTTGCGATTCAATGATCACCAACGAGCGAGTACCCATATTTCATAGTTCAAGATTCTCTTTTTTTCGAAGAAAAAAAAAGTCCTAAATGAGTATTGCATCTTAACCTTCAACATCCAGTTGTTGACGACCTTTTGTTTTATCAATAGTGGATATTTGAAATCTGACCTATTTACATCTATCTGTTCGAAAATGAAAGAGTGTTGTGAGTCCATTTATATTCATTTTCGTTCTCTCGTTTTGATTCGTCGATAAAAGAAAGGGAGAGAAAAGGAAAGAGTTCAGTTCGTTCGTTCGATCATTGCGGTCAACTCTGATATAGAAAGAGAAAAGAAAAAAAAATGAATGTGTCATTCGTCCCTTTTGGTCGTCGAATTCGAATTTCTATGTTTATCCATTTATTTCTAGATGTGCAATGATTCAGTCAGATGAAAAACATCGATTACTATTACTATTCCTCTTGATTCATTGTTTCATAATTATCAATCAAGTTCAATCACAAGTTTGTCAAAATGATATTCCCGATTTCTTCTATAACGTCAGTTTTGCTGGTCCAATATTCGACCAAGGTGTTTACACGATAACAACATCGAATTTCTCGGTCCTATCGCCGATAAATACCACAGTTTTCACATTCAATGTTCGTCCACAAACGGATTATACGCGTTTGAGTTTTGTGCCAACATCGGCATCGGGTCGTTCGTTGAATTATACAAGTGGAATAATCGATGTTCAATCGAGCGATTCAAGTTTCATTGTCTATCCACTTTCGAATGGTTCGTACGTTCTCAATACGAATACATTTCCATTGAATTATTTCTCGCCATATAATCGATATTTATTCAATTTAATTGCCACACAAACCTATTCGAATCGACCCATTGTCAGTTCACGAGCTCTTGTTCAACTTAATTTAGAAAATTACAACGTTCACGCACCGATATTCACACCGTCGAATCAAACATTTTCAATTAGTGAAACGGCTACGGTCGGCTCACAATTCGGCACAGTCTACGCAACGGATGCCGATGGTGATAGTATTACTTATTCGATGACAAGTAGTCAATTCTCAATCGATGCTAGCACCGGCGTTTTAACGCTACAACAAACATTTCAATCGTCACCGGCGTCGCAATATTTCGTCGAAGTCGCCGCCAGTGACGATGGTTCATCGTGTTTGCCAGCTCGTGCAGCTTGTCCACGTTTTACAACGCGCGTTACGATTACGATCAATGTCACAGCTGTGAACAAACGATCGCCACAATTCTTGAATAATATCTGTGGTTCAACGGCGTCATTCTCTGAGAATAGTGCAGCGGGCACGAATATCGCGACAATCACCGTATCCGATGACGATCGAGGCGAGAACGGACAAATTACGATTTCCTTTCCATCGGAACAATCTCGAACGACCGCTAGTGGTCTTCGAAACACTGCCTATTCGCAATTCTATCTTCAACAAGAAACACAAACCGATTCGACGCGAATCGCCTATCTACGACCGAACATTACGTTCGACTACGATGCACCAGGTGCCACTCGTGTCTGGTATTTATTTATTCTCGCGACGGACAACGGCACGCCGCAACGACAATCGTTCTGCAGTTTGCGGATTAATCTTCTTGATGTCAACGATAATCCGCCGATTTTCGTTATGACATCGTGGAATTACACAATCTACCGTTCAACGTACGGCAACACAGCAAATCCTCGGTTTCTACGGATAATCGCGTCCGATGCGGACTCAGGTTCGAATGGACAGATTAATTATTACATCGGTTCGATTGGCGTACCGTATTTTGCGATTAATACAACGACAGGCACGATTATTCTTCGATCGGGCATTGCGATGGCTGATTTAGATGTCAGTCGTTTTCCGATTACGTTCACTGTCTATGCACAAGATCGAGGTTCGCCACCACGAACGAGCGAAACCAATGCAACAGTGACGATTTATTATAACAACGGAAACGACGCTCAACCAGCTCGGTGGCTCGATCCGATGTACGAAGAATTAAACTTTCCAATTATCGAAAAATTCTACGAAACTTATGTCAATCGACCGATATTCAACACGAGCTACGGGTTCAATGGAACGATTCTCTACACTCTCACATCGCAAACATCATCAATCATGACTGTCGGCAGTCCATTTCCGAATACGTACATTCCATTTAGTGATGTATCGGTTTCTCGTGTTGGCAATGTTTTCAGCAGTGGAATTATCGTCACAAGTGGTCTTCATGCTGAAATACAGAATTCGTATTTAATCTACATTCGTGTGCTTGTCAATCCGCCGTTGATCGGCTCGACAACGATCACATTGATCGATCAAAATGATCAAATTCCAACGTTCGACATTCGTTCGATTACGTTGAGTGTCGTGGAAAACGAAAGTGGCAATCGAGTCGTCGCACAAATCCAAGCGTTCGATCGAGATGTCGATTCACCAAATAACTTCGTTCAGTATCGATTGAATACGAATCTAACTGACACCGAAGCACTTGGCAATTTCTTTGTTTCGTCGAGTGGAATCATCTCAACGAACGCAACGTTCGATCGTGAGAGTAATAAAACACTCTACCGACTGTTTATTACGGCGTACGATGGCGCACCAGCATGGAATTCTCAATCAGGCCAACCGAATACTCAAGATTTTCAGTTCGATGTTCAAGTTATCGATGTGAATGATCTCGCACCGGTGTTTGTCAACGCATCTTCAGCACCGATTATTGTTGAAATCGATGAAACAACAGCAAATGGCACGGGAATTCTCAATCTAACTGTTACAGACACTGATTTTGACACGATTCTTGACTTTGGTATTCTCAATGGAAATACGAAAAATGTCTTTGCATTTAATCTTCTCTCGGACAATTTGGGTGATACATCACGAACACAATATCAAGCAACAGGACAACTTTACGTTGTTGGACATTTAGATTATGAAACACAATCAAATTATAGTCTAACATTATTCGCATTCGACACACAGAATCTTCGAAGTATCAGTGTGATTGTTGTTCTTCGACCTCAAAACACCAAAGCACCGTATTTTACACTTCAGCCAGGTTTTACAGCGTATGAATTCAATGTAACCGAAGGCACAGCTGTGTCTGCACTTTACGAACAGCCAATTCAAGCGATCGATCCCGATAGTCCATCGACATCGATCGTTTACGAGATTGTTCCAGCGAATAATCAATTAAATTTAAACAGTTTATATCTAAATCAAGTCAATAATCAAACAACAATCGGCATTGCATCGCCAGGTCTCTCGCGAGATCTACCGTTCGGCTCTCCGATCTACAATTTCTCGATTCGAGCAACGGACGAAGGCGGCGCCGGTGTGTCGTCGTACGCATCCGTGAGAATTCGAGTGGTTGATATTAATAACAACGGACCAATACCAACCAATGGACCTTGGTATCTCACTGAAGGCATAACCAATCCGAGTACGCCCGTGATTTTCACGGATTTCGACGATCCAGCTCAGGGTAACACGGTGCCATTTCGTGTACAAGTCGTTTCACCATCGACATTCGTCGTGTCCGAGCCAACATCAAGCTACGATGGCAACTACACTCTAACCTACAACGGTGTTTTAGATCGTTCCACAACGAAAAATCTCAGCGTTACATTAAACGCCAGTGATGCTCGCGGCTTTTCAACTGTAACAACAATTCCAATCGTTGTCGCCGATGTGCCAAGTGCAACGCCGATCTCCGATGGTTATAAGACGATAAACGTTATCTACGTCAATGGTTACATGAATTCATTACGAAATGTGCCGCTTGGTTCGATCTATGTTCAAGATTTAGATGATTGGTTTCGTGCCGATCGAGTTTACGCATTTCGTGACGCAACAAACGGATTAACATTCAATACCGTCAACGGTCTATTAAGTACGTCCGATGCACTTTATCCAGGCACGACAACAGTTCGTGTCGATGTAACCAAACCGATTGCATCATCGACGGCATTGAGCACGACTGAACTCGGCGTGACAAGTATCGACAGTGAATACGTTCGTAAGGCGGCTACGATTCGTATTCAAGGCGAAACGCCCGAAACACTCATCGATCCAACACTTGGCAATCGTTTGAATGTCCTTCGAAATGCACTTGCATCGATACTTTCGATTGGCTCGAATACAATCACGATTCTTGCTGTTCGACCTGTTTATCAATATCGAAGTCCCTATTTTCCACCGTTGCCGTTCGCTCAAGCTAAACAACAAGCGTTGACCGACGTCGTTTTTTCGATTCCATCTTTGGAAAAATCTTATATCGAAAATCTCGTCAACGAAAATCTCGCTTCGTTTTCGTCTCGATTCGGTATTATCGCGAATGCAAGTGGACCGAATCCATGTTCGGGTTATGTTTGTCCAACAGGAACAATCTGTCGACCGACACGAACGATCCAACCGCAGCCTTATTCCATCGACACCAATCGAACGGCGTTCGTCGGCGTCAACGTTCTCGATTCACCTGATTGTGTCAATTCGACTTATTCAACGAATTTTACTAACATTCAAACAGGCTGTACGACCTATTCGTTCAACGGACTAACTTACTGTCCGTGTTCGTCATTGCAAAGTTACGCACCACTTGGACCTTATTGTCAAGTTCTCGGTCGAAGTTTCAGCGAAAACGGCGGCGGTTACGCGGTTTTCGATGGTGCGAAATTCTCGAATCGAGCACCGACTCGATTCTCATTCGATTTCGCTGTTCGATCGCCAGTAATCGACGGATTGATTCTTCTCTACGGACGAAATACACCGTCAGTCAATGATTTCTTCTGGAATGCGATCGAAATCTATCAAACAAAACTACGTTTTCACTTTCGTGAGACGATTGTCGATGCGTCGAATCAAATCCTAAACGCATCGACTTGGTATCACGTCGAATATCAATACGTCGGCTCGACGATTCTTCTCTCGGTTAACGATTGCCAATACGTCGTTTCAGTCAATGATACATTGAATACATACGATCTTTCCAATGTACAATTGTATCTCGGTGGTTTGCCGCCCACTGGTTCGGTTATCTCAGGTCTCTATCCATCGCTAACACAAGTCAATACATTCAACGGTTGCATTCGAAATCTCCAATCGAATGGCTACTATCTCGACATGAATTCGCCGGTGACATCGGCCAATTCAAACGCCGGAGCTTGTCCCTGTTCGCTGACGAATTCATGCACAGCTGCTGCTCTCGGCCGAGCGAATGATATCATCGTTCCTTGGTACACTTGGTTGATCATTGCGTTAGTTTTGCTACTCTTAGGCACAATCATCGCTTTAGGTCTTTTGACTTGTGTACGAAAACGACAACAACAGAAAACTTTAGCTGGTTTGTATCCTGATGATACACGAGATAATATTATTGATTACAAAGAAACAGCTGGCGAAGAAGATCATTCGACATATAATCTTGGCGTTTTGAAGAAGCCAGTTTATGCGTTGACTGATGAAGAGATTCTTGCGAATGGTGGCTTGCATAATAACGGTTATACGGACACGATGATGACGCATCGACCGCCATTACGTGAATTTATTGATGAGAAATTAACTGAACAACAGATAAGTTCGTATGCTAATGATACACAATTGCATTATCGATATGAAGGTGAAGGGTCAATTGCGTCAGATTTAAGTTCGATTGAATCCACTCATTATCAAGACGATCATGATTTTCGTTTTCTCTATTCATGGGGACCGAAATTCTCTCGACTAGCTGATCTCTATGCTGGTGGAGTCGATTACGATGAAGATATTGATCATCTCCACTAACAAATCAATATTTTATTCACATGGGAAAATTATTTTTCTCTTTAGACTAGTTATTTCTCTCTCATATTCAATTCGAAAATCAAAATTCTTTTCTGCGTGTGTGTATATTACATTTCTCTCTCTCTCTCTCATATTATCTGCTTCTTTCTCTGTGCGTGTATTCAATTGTTTGGCTTTGTTCATTTTCCTTCTTTTTTTTCTATATTTTTTACATTTGTCTATTTGCTTGCGTGAAAGAACAAAATAATAATAATAATAATAAAGAGAAGAAAAAAAAGAGAGAGAGAGACTGATCCTTTTTGCCTCTCGAGAGTTTGTTTCGAACACTGAAAATGGATGCAAGTGAACAACAAGAAACCGAATCGGCATTGAATACTGCCGAAGATTTTCTCGTAGGATCGAGTTTTTCTGAATATCGAAGAAGAGTTTTATCTGTTTTTTTTTGAAGGAATTCAATGAAGAATCAATTCTCGATGAAACTTCTCGAGAATGTAAGAGCAAAGGAGAAGAAACAAAACAACGAAATTTGTTCATTTAGATGTCAAATTTGGCTTCAATAAAATGGCGAAAAAGAACAATTTCATTCTTTTAGAAGAAATGGGCGATGCATTTCGTCATTCTGGACAGAATCCTTCGGAGGATGTCATCAAAGACATGATGGAAAAGGCCAAAGCAGCGAAACAAACTAAACCAAACGAAATGCAAGACGATGGTCTGTGATCTCTTTCGAACGAAACAAACAAAGATTTGCTTTTCTAGCTGAACCGATGGATCGTTTGACTTATCAAGAATATTTGAGTGTCGTTCATGAATACTGGTATCCACCGGATGAGGATCGACAACATCTCGAAGAAGCATTCGATACACTCGATCCGAAACGAACAGCTAAATTAATGATCGATGATTTTACGAATTTATTGAAGAACTGCGATTGGCCGGAGGAGGAAATCGAACTGCTTTTGTCACAAGTGATGTGTGCGGACGGATATTTTCTTTACGATGGTAAAAACATTCGTCTATTTCTTTTATTTTTTTTATTAATTAAATTCGACTTTAGATTTAACTAAATTACTTTTATCACCTGTCGAATTACCGAAGAAAAAATCGGCTAAACCAAAATCGAGCAGTAAAAAAAAGACAAGTGCCTAGAAGAAAAACATATTGTGACATTGACAAGTGTGTGTGTGCGTATTTTTTATATGACTTAATTATGATGTTAAATCGAACGAGAATTTTCGTCGTTCTTTTTTTTTCTAATCGATCAAAGAAAAAATGAAGATAAAAATTTTCATTTGGCTTTATGGTCTTCTATCATCATTTGTACAGATTAGTGAGTCGTTTTTGTTCGGAAATATAAACATTTTCTCATCGAACGTTTCAAGGTTATTTATCGAATGAGATTTCTATCGAGACACTTGTTGTCTACGATCAATCGATGAAGGATTTTCATATTAATATTAATCTTCGATCGTATATAAATAGTTTATTTGATTATGTTGCGTATTTATATTCGGACGCAAGTATCGGCAATCGGATCGAGATTGTAATGGTCGGATTAGTTGAATTGAATTTCGAGCAAAGTGTAAGAGAATAACAACGGAAGAAAAAATTTGAATTCTTTGAATTAGAATGAAATTCTTTCGACGGATGATGCAGCAGTGATTCTCAAGAATTTCTGCATTTGGAAACAACAATCGAATCGAACTCATGACGCTGCAATTCTTCTCACTCGGTAGAACAAGTTCTCCTTTTTTTTTTGTTGATTCTAGTTGAAGAATTTGAATTCTGATAGAAAACTCCTTTGTAACAAACGAGGAGAGAATAAATGTGATACTCTTGGTTTGACGGAATTAGGCACGATGTGTAATTCGTCGACTAATTGTGCGATTGTTCATGACAATGGCTATGCAACAGCGTTTACAATCGCTCATGAGATCGCTCATTTGTAAACCAAAAAGAAAAGTTAAAAGTGAAAGATTTGTTTTTCTCTACGTAGATTTGGAATTCGACATGATAATGAACCGGTTTGTTTGAAATTGAATGACGAACCGAACCTCATGGCGCCTTCGCTGTTGTTCAATCACAATCATTATCAATGGTCGAATTGCAGTCGGTTTTATTTTACAATTCATATCGAGTAAATCGATTGAATATTTTCGTTTTTTTTTTTATTAATTTTTCCTTCTCAAGGTCAAATCGATTTTCCTGTTTGAATAATCGACCGAAAAAGAATCAATTTAGACTTGATTTGCCTGGATATGCGAATGATTTAGATGAACAATGCCAACGAGCATTCGGGAGCAAATTTCGATTTTGTAATGATTTGAAGGCTCAATGTTCGCGTTTGTACTGTCAAGCCAATGCTTCGATTTGTGTAACAAATCACGCTCATTGGGCTGATGGAACGGTTTGTTCCGATTGGAACGATCGACGACGTTGTCTTCGTGGTCAATGCCGAGATTTTCGTGAAATAAAAACGATCGATGGCCAATGGGGCGAATGGTCCGATTGGTCATCGTGTACTCGAACTTGTGGAAGTGCAGTTCAGAAATCTTGGCGAACTTGCGACCGTCCGAGACCGGAAAATGGAGGTCGATACTGCTCCGGACAACCCGTTCGAATACGTGCTTGTGAAACGAATCCTGTAAACTTTATTTCCAAACAAAAAAAACTTTGATTTGATGACTTTTTTTAGCCATGTGAAGAGAATCAGTCCGATCGATTTCGACAAGAACAATGTTCGAAATACGATGATCGAACGGACGAATTATTCTTGCCGAAAAACGTTCGTTTCGAACCGAAATACAATGTTCTACCTTGGGAACGTTGTAAACTTATTTGTAAAGTTTCGAATGATTCTCTCGAACGATCGTTTATCTTCAACGACCGGGTCGATGACGGGACATCTTGTACGCCTGAAAATGACAACGATGATATCTGTATCAACGGGAAATGCGTTCGATTTGGTTGTGATTTTAAATACGAATCTCAATCGACGAAGGATATGTGTGGAATTTGCAATGGACAGAACCGAACTTGTCGATTTATTCAAGGAAAACGAAGAATTCGATCGACGAAGAAGATCCTCATCCTACCGGTGAACACAACTTTTGCAAATATCACTCAAATATCCCGAAAGATCGATCGATATTATCTCTCAATGAAAGTTTCGAATGGAAAATATCTTCTGAATAGCTACGACAATCTGCAATTGTATAATGTGACTTTTCATTATGAGAAATCGAAGATTTTCTACAATGGTTTTCAATCGAAACGAGAAAATCTGTTGATTACCGGTCGATTGAATTCAAGCATCGAAATTCGAGTGATTTCGATGTACTATCGATTTCGAGGACCGACAACTGAAGTTCTTTGGGAATATTACCGGCCGTTTAGTCGAAACGATCGAAATTTATTCAAATGGCGAATGAAAAAACAAGGAATCTGTTCGACACGATGTGGTCAAGGCTATCGATACGTCGATTACGAATGTTTATCAATGAACGAAATCGTCGATGAGAAGATTTGCAGAAAATATTTCGGCAAAAAACCGAAACGAATTGTTTCGTGTGAAGGCGATTGCCGAGGCATCGGCTGGGTGTATGGAGCTTGGAGTGAGGGATGTTATTTGGATGGATATTGTCTTCGAAAACGAGCGGTTCAATGTCGAAATGAATCGGATTTGCCCGTGTCTGAGGAGTTCTGTCTTCGAGAGTTTATGATCGATACAGAACGATGTGCAGACGAGGCTTGTGCGCCAGCAAAATGGAACTATTCGATGTGGTCTGAATGCAATTGTCTTTCGCGTCGACCGAGTCGACAACGAGACGTTCAATGCATTCGAAATGATCGACCAGTTGAGGACGATCAATGTGCTTATGAACTCAAACCTGAGACGAGAAGTTTATGTCAAAATCAATGTCCGGCTCCTTCTTGGGAAATCTATCCTTGGCAACCGGTAATCGGCCTTTTCTTTTGTCTGTTTAATTTGATTCGTTTGTTTTCAGTGTTTGACATGTCGAGGTATTCGCTATCGATTTGTTGTCTGTCGATACGAAAATCTCTTCGTTCATGATGAATATTGCGATCTGAAGTTAAAACCAAGAGAATACGAATACTGTACGAGTAATGTTAGTTGTTCGGCTTGGATTCTAGGCGAATGGTCATCGGTGAGTATTTCATCTCGAGAGAAATCGAAACTAATGACGAAGTTTAGTGTTCGACAACGTGTGACATCGGTCTGCAGTATCGTTCGGTTGTTTGTCCGTCGAATCAATGTTCGAACTTCGATCGACCCGCAGAAATTCGTCGATGTCATTTACAGATCTGCCCAAGAATTCAGCTGATGGAATTAAGAAAACTCGAAGTATTTTATAATCATTCAACAAAACAAACCATTTCCATACTCTCATTATTGTTTTTATTATTATCATCATCATCAAAAACATGAATAACTATATTTACAAGTTTTGTTTTTTCTTAGAATAAATGTTGAACAGGTTGTTCGTCCGTATGACATTGTTCAATTGTCATAAATTGTGTCAATCGATCGAAGAGATTTCGAAATTCTTCTTTCGATAATTTCCCATCGCCATTGGTATCCGCTGTTTTCAACATATCTTTCACTTGTTTATCTGTTAACGGTTCGCCTAGTTGTTTCATTGTTTTTTTAATTTCCTTTGCCGTTATAAAACCATCGGCATTCTTGTCAAAAGCACGAAATGTTTCTTGAAAATAAGCATCGTCCGATTGACATTGAAATTGTTGCATGATTTGACAGAATTCATCGAACGAAATATTTCGACGATGTTGAAAGATCTCTTTCAAACGATTCTTATCGATCGGTATGTGTAATTTGTCACAAGCCGATCGAAATTCTTTGCAACTAATTTCGCCATCTTTATTCTTGTCGAGCAATTGAAATGTATCCAAAAGTTGAGTGACATTAATCTGTTGTTGTGTTGGTGATTCGGACATGGTTAAAGCAGAAAAAGAGAAAAAAAGTTCAGTGAGCGCATATGAGGTCAATGCTTATGTGCGTTCGAAGTAAAACAATCGTTACCATTGGCGTTTGTTTTTTTTCTTTCTTTGTGTTGGTCAAATACACTTGTACAAATCGACATCTATTGACAAACGAATTTCATTACTATGGACGGTGTTATCGACGAATCTTGTCAACAAACAACAAAAGATCTACTCAAACTTGCGCAAACATTCGCTAGAAAATGTCAACGACCAGCAAATCAACTGACTTGCACGGATCTTATCAATGCACTTGACTGCATGAATATTTTATATAAACAACGATTCGTTGACGATAGATTTTTTAAATAAACTTTTGTAAATTCAAATTCTAGAAGTTATGAATTCGAGAAAAAAACTTTATTTTATGCGTCATTTCGAAGCTCTGCATAATATTCAACCTTATAATTTCAATATTCCCGATCCGGATCTTAGTCCTCACGGTCGAACGCAAGCTCAAGAGACGATTGAACACGTGAAATCAATTCCTCAGATCGATCTGATCGTTTGTTCGCCATTGACACGAACGATTCAAAGTTATCTTCTTGTTTTCGCTGATCGACTTGACATTCCATTGATTATTCATCCTGATTTACAAGAGAAATGCACCGAACCCTGTGATACGGGCAGTTCAATTCAAGATTTAAAACAAAAGTTTCCCAATTTAATCGAACAATTGTCAACATTTGATGAACACGAATGGCTCGATAAACTCAATCCTGAAAGTATCTATTCGCCGGAGAGAATTACTGAACGTTGTCAACGATTTCTCGATTGGATTCGAACTCGTTCGGAAGAGAATATCTTTGTTATTTCACATAATTTATTGTTAAAACAACTTTGTAATCAAAAATCTGATTTTAAAAATGGCGAAATTAAACTGTTCGATGTCTAAAACCATTTCTTTCGTTTAAAACAACACAACATAATCAGTACGAGTACAGCCATACAAACGAGAATAATAAAATATCCGTAGGTCCAACGAAGTTCAGGTATATTATCGAAATTCATTCCGTAAACGCCAACGATAAATGTCAATGGAATAAAAATCGTCGATATAATTGTCAATGTTTTAACGACTTGATTCATTGCATTCGAATTTAACATCATATAGAAATCAATAAATGATGCTAACATTTCTCGATACGTCTCGATTGTATCGTTGACTTCAACGATATGATCGAAAAGATCTTTCAAATAAATATTTGTACTCTCTTGCATAATGTCAGTTTCTTCGTCTTTTTGTAGTTTGGTTATGATTTCTTTCAATGGATAGATCGAACGACGAAAGTAGAGCATTTCACGTTTGAGATCATAGATTTGTTCGAGTGTGTCACGCGTTAGATTTCTCATGAGCTGATGATCGATAGCTTCGACTCGTGCACCGATTAAATCGAGTACGTCCATGTATCGATCGACGATCCGATCGACTAACGAATAGAATAGATAGTCGATTTTCGATCGACGTGTTCGACCTTTATTCTGTCGAATTCGATTTTTAATATTTTCGAAAATGTCTTTCGGTGTTTCTTGAAATGTAATGAGAAGATTTTCTTTCAAATAGAAACTTATCTGTTCGATATGTGTATTCTGTTGATGATTATCGGGATAGATAAGTTTAGCAACGAGAAAAAGTGCGTCTTCGAACACGTCTAATTTCGTACGTTGCTCGGTTATTTCGATGTCATTGATGACTAATGGATGAATGTGAAAACATCGACCGAGACGTGTAAGAAGTTCGTGATCGTGTACACCGGTAACATCGATCCAAAGACATTCGTTATCGGCAATTGTTCGAATATCTTCAATTGATCGATAGCATACTTCTTGAAATGTTTCTTCATTGTAAATGAAAACAGTTGGTTGAACAGAAAGATTTGTTCGTTTGGTTTGTTTAGATAAATTGATGACATTCGATGGGATGCCGATTAAAGTTGCACGACGAGTTTTCGATGTATCAGTGCAATTTTCAAATAAAATGTCGATGTCAACCGTTGACGAACGAATACGTTGCCGTTTTAAAACGACTGAACTACTGTGATTATGTAGAGGCATTCGAAAACGAATCGACCCGTTGAATAAAAACGAATATATATCATTTTTAAGACGCAAAGAGAAACACTAACGAAAAACAGCTGTGAAAAAGAGAAATCGACGGGTCGTGTACTTTAATCGTTCGTTCTCTTTGTATATATAAATCAAATAGACGAAATCACTCTTTACAAAATTGGATTAAGTTCATAGGTGACAGTTTAAGTTCAAAATAAATCGAACGAAGCTATTCTAGTATAATCATTATTATTCGAATTCAAATTTCAGAATTTATTGTTTGAAAAATATTTGACTTCATATTTCATAGCATCATCAAAAATCCGGTAAAATGCAGTTTTTTTGTATATCACGTGTACAACTTGAACGATGTTCATTTTCTATTATAAATTTCAAATTTCATCATTTACGAATGAAAACTACTGTCAACTACTCTCGAAAATGTATACAGTTCGCAATTTCATCTTTCTAAGACACGTGCAAACCATATTTTTCTCCGTATGCATATTGAAAATATAACTGGGAATTCATCAATCATATAGAATATCCCAAGAGTTTCAACTATATCACATATCAATGTCCATCAATCATAACTTGTTACTCATGGATCTCTATCAAGAAATCCACACATAAAAATTTATACCACACAAACAGCAGCTAACAAGTGTCAGTAAAATTATTTGCAGGTTTTCTAACAAATTTAGGCATCTTTCATGCGAAAAACGCAAGAAATTTTCTTTACATTCCCCTCATTACTTCCAATCATTTACTCACTAATTAATCAAAGCAATACTCCAGATTATTTTATTCATGTTAATTATCAAAAAAATTAAAATACACAGAGTTTAACATTCATCACAGTTTCCAATGCAACTATATATTCTAAAGCAGAAATGTAGCGCGCATTCCTATCTGTTACAATCGCAAAGAAACAATAGCTCATAAATCTAGTATACTATTCTAACCACAGGATAATTGACTGAATACATCGAAAATCACATCACAAATGAATATTTGTTATCACAGTTCATTTCATTTATTTTAGTTAATTCGAAGAACAAGATCATATTGACTCGATACATCGAGAATCACATCACAAATGAATATTTGTTACCATAGTTCATTTCATTTATTTTAGTTAATTCGAAGAACAAGATCATATTGACTCGATACATCAAAAATTACATCACAAATGAATATTTGTTAATACAGTTCATTTCATTTATTTTAGTTAATTCGAAGAACAAGATTATATTGACTCAATACATCGAAAATCACATCACAAATGACTATTTGTTATAAGAGTTCATTTCATTTATTTTAGTTAATTCGAAGAACAAGATCATATTGACTCAATACATCGAAAATCACATCACAAATGAATATTTGTTATGAGAGTTCATTTCATTTATTTTAGTTAATTCGAAGAACAAGATTATATTCACTCAATACATCAAAAATCACATCACAAATGAATATTTGTTAGGAGAGTTCATTTCATTTATTTTAGTTAATTCGAAGAACAAGATTATATTGACTCAATACATCGAAAATCACATCACAAATGACTATTTGTTATAAGAGTTCATTTCATTTATTTTAGTTAATTCGAAGAACAAGATCATATTGACTCAATACATCGAAAATCACATCACAAATGAATATTTGTTACCATAGTTCATTTCATTTATTTTAGTTAATTCGAAGAACAAGATTA
>ERZ778027.1802-NODE-1802-length-31936-cov-12.313949_pt1 | contig 31936 bp, 27 predicted proteins | sample MGYA00375757_ERZ778027 | MGnify/ENA primary metagenome ERZ778027 (study PRJEB29350, sample SAMN05389817) | bioreactor metagenome | isolation source: Ammonium sulfate bioreactor | place: South Africa: University of Cape Town | collected 2014-02-18 ...
CTGTCATGTATTCGGATGAGAAGAAACGTCAAAAGATATTGCGTAAGAGAATCATTCCAATTAAGAAGCTTTTAAGAACGGTCAAGAATAAAGAAATTCATTGAAGATTCAAAACCGATCAATTTTCCATGAACTTTTTTACAGACTTTTATTTTTCTTTATATGCTAGGTGCTTTGAATGCCTTAAAAGCACCCTCAAATCAAATTTCGAACAACAACGTTTTTCGAATGGTTTCCTTTTTCGCGACCTACTGCTTTTATTTAAAAAAAAACTTCAACGTAACACGATTTTTTACTTTATTAAAGCTGTTTGATACACGATTGAATTTAGTAATAAAATTTTTCAAGATAGACACAGCCAAACTATCTTGATTTGTACCTGGTTCGTCCGCTAGTAAAAAAATAAACAGGTCAAATAATATTCGAGAAATGCAACTCAACTGATTAAACTTTCGTATGATTGAAAATGATTTTTAGTGATTTTCTGTGATTTATTGGTGATTTTTAAATGATCTGAATCAGTTGTCACCACCCTGAACTGTATGCACAACAACTTATCGATGAAAAATTGAAGAAACAAAAGCGCAATAGTGTTAATTTTCCTTCATCAGGACTGACCGTGATGAAGATGATCCTGTTGTTCAATTAAAAATAAAAACGAATTCATGCGTTTTAATCGTTACAAAATTATTTTTTATTTGTATTACTCAAAAGCTTTAGTTACTCATTCTTGTATCTCGCCTTTCTATCCTTCTATTGAACATTTATCAATAGAAAGAATGAATACAAGAAAAATTGAAAAACTGAAAAAAAAAACAATACAAAAAGAGAAGGAAATTGTATAAAAGGATCAGGTAGGAGGATTGAGGAGAGCTTGAGCTGATGGCGGCGACTCTGACGCTGCTATTGTTGAAGAACTGGGATCTTGTTCAACATAAAAGAAGAAACAAAACATGGATTAATACATAGAAGAGGGTGAGATCAGTCTGTAAAAATGATATTTGAGACATCTTTCAAAGAAAATTTTTACTATTTGGGGCTGTTGAAGGACGGGATGGTACTAAATAGAGGGAGACCGGACATTGAAACGGACTTCAGGGATGTTGCTGGATCGATGAAACCAAGGACAGCAGCGCCGAAAATTACAGCAGAACATCGAAAACGAACCAATGTCAGTTAACAATTGCTATTGCCATTCCGTTAAAAATCTCCTATTTATATCTTCACATGATCTTTTGAACTAACTACAAACAGTAGAAATACGAGCGAATCAACGACAATCATGGAATGCAGGTCAATATATAGAAAGCTAGAGTAATAGCTACGGTCACCATTATGACGTATGATGAGATACTTCGGTTTATTTATTCATTCTATGAAAATTTCATGGCACCGAAAATGTGAGAATTTATATATCCATTCATGTTCTTGCTTAGTATATTTTTAATAGGTTAAACCATAGAGAGCTGTTTGTTTTTTTTTGCTTCATCATTAACAAGAAAAGTTTTAAAAAAAAAGAGAGAAACTACATCACGATTGAATGAAGACAATAAAAATAAAAACAAATTAAGAAAGTTTTTTTGTCTTGCTGAAGAGAGTATCGACCACTTTGGACATATTCTGAATGATGGTCAATGCATCTTGATACTGTGTATCGGTTGCTGGCTCATCAAAGATGACAACATTCGACGAGCCTTGATCAAGAATTCCACTTAGTTTTTTATCTAAGATCATTTGAGAGAGTTTATTCTCGACAATATCCTATGAATAAGAATTCTTAAAAAAATATGAATTATTTTCACTATTAGATTTACTTGAGGTAAATTAATTAAACGTGCGATATGTTCGATTTGAACGTTTGAAAATGGTTCGAGAAGACGACTAAGATTTTGTTCAAGTAAATTGTCATACAAAGTATCCAAATGTGAATGAACCACTGGATCATCAGATAATTCAGTTTTATAATCTTTTAAAGCCTAAAAATAAAATTCGTCTTTCAAAAAAAAAAGATTTTTCCATTATTTGCAATTAAACCTGTTGAAAATCGGCTAATGATCGTTTTTTACTTGCTTGTGCAATGGCTTTCATCGCTTCAACATCACGACCACCATATTTAAGTGCTAATTTAACGGACATAAGTGCATTAACATCATCGGGTCTGAAAATTCAATAGATAGATAGATAGAAGACAAACTCATTAGCATCAACATACGCATTCATCATCACTTTCGATAATAACATGTATTTAAGTGCTGTTATTCCTTTATTACTATTGATTTGATCAAAGCCTTCGAATGCTTCGTAGAAATAGGAGAATGCCGTTTTAAAATCTTTGTCTTCGGCAGCATGAAGAATTCCTTAACAATTCAAAATAACTTCAATTTCATAGTTTCTTTTTCTAAATTACCTGATTGTAAATCAAGACTTGCTTGAAGTTTAGGCGGCGTATAGATACCATTAGCTGTTGTTCGAGCTGATGTTAATGCCGCTCTAATCAATTGAATTCATTCAATACAATCGAACTGATCAAATTGTTATTCGTTTACCTGGCTTTTTGTAAATTACTCAATGCAAAATAAGTTTTACTTTCGAATAATTGAACTTCGACAAGTAATTGTTTGTCATCGAGTTTCTTTAATTCTTTGAGTAATTGTGAACCTAAAGCTAATGCTTCATTGTATCGACCAGTATCGTAATAAAGTGCAACAAGACGTGCCTAGACAAAGGGAAAGAGAAGTTTTCTGTTTTGAAACTCAAAATTGTTCGTCTCTACTTCGAGTTCTTGTCGAAGAAATGTTCGATTTTCACTCTTTGCCCATTCGATATTTTCTTGGCATAATGAAACCTAAACAAAAACATTATTAAAAATGAAAGTCAACAAAAAGAAATCATTAATTTACTTCTTCACCAGTTCCAGCTTCCATATCAAGAAAAAGATCGACAAGAGTTCGAACAAGTTTCGCAGCTTTAGCTCGACTGACAAGTGCGAGAAATGGTCGAGTTGTTTTAATTAAATTTGCCAATGCTAATCAACCAAAAGAAGATAGTCATTTCATTTGAAAAATCACCATCGTACCTTTAGCATCTTTAGTTTCCTTGAAAACTCGACCGAGATTAAGAATAGCTGATTCTTTAATTCGTACACCTTCTTCATCGTCATCTTTTACATCGAGTTTAATTAATTTCTCTAGTAAATTTCGAGCTGTTTTATAATCTTTTGCATTCAATGCTGTTTCAGCTTCTTCTAAATCGATTTGTTCAGCTGTTTTCGGTTTGTCAGTTGTTGTGTCTGTTTGAATACCTGTCATAGTTAATCTACAATTAATAAATAAATACTTTATTATTATTAATATTATGGTTTTGTTTTAAATCTACGAATAAAATTCTCTCTTTACAAACAAAAAAAAGGAACTAGAAGATACATATATTGACTCGTTTCAAAGGTAAAATGGCATATCATTAGTAGATAACCATGTATATTGACGGAGAATTTCATTGATAATTAAACGGTTTTCTTTCAAACAACTTTCAGCGTATAAATGCGCACGAAATATTGTTTGAAGATCATCGGTACGTGTGCACGTTTCTTGACTAAGTGATCGACTACGAAGAATAACCTCTAATAATGATAAATAACCAGTTGTTGCCTAAATACGAAAAAAAAACCAAAAATGAATCTTTTGTATTTGTTATTTTGTTTTACTTCATCGGAAACTGCTCGATCGGATAGTTCTCGGCTGATAATCTCGACGATTAAACGTCGATCTGAATCGAATAAAAGTGCGTCACTTGTTGTGCCTTGATCACCGAACAGATCTTTGAAAAACTTAACAACTGAATTTATTGTTTTACATTCAATTGGATCAACTAATCGAACAAGAAAACATTTCAAAAACGACATTTTCTTGTCAAAAAATCTCCTACCACTTCGATTGAACAATAAAATCAATCGTTCGATCAATTTCCGACAAGATAACTGTTCATTCACAGCTAATAATGTCAACATAATCGGATTTTCATTTGAACGATCAAAACGTAGATTAAGCGAGAGTATAAACTTAATACATGTCAATACTAGTGTATCATCGTCACCATTATTTTCAATTAAATCCAAAATACTTTTCAGAAAAACACAATTTAATAATTGACCTTTTCAAACAAACAAACAAACTGCTATTTGATCATTGAAATCAAATCTTTTTTTACCATAACTATGCACCGGAAATGGTTCATTCGTCAAAAGCAGATCTGTAAGCAATTGCAATGCACAAATCACTGTTTGTAGAGTATTGTCACCTGAAAATCATCGATAAATAAGAATTCTTTTGTCACGAATCAAATAACAACAACGACAATGAGTGCGAGCAAAGGACACGGTGTTAGACAAAAGCCACTACATATACGCATGCAATTACTATTTGTACTTGTTTGAATGATTCGAATGCAATTTGCAACGATGGGATGATCGATAACATTGCTTATGGAAAATGTTCGATCGATTTGACAAAGAAGGTGAACAATGTCACAGAGAATACCATGAATTTCATTTCCCACATTCTAATTAAATCAATAAGTACATAAGAACGAAAACAACAAACAAACAAACAAACAAACCATTCCAGTTAAATTCATCAGATCAGCTATGAGTATTCTTATATCTTGTTGTTGAATTAATTTCGAAAAAAGAGAACAATTGAGATTGACATGAGACAACTATAAACAAACAAATAAACATGAGAAAATCTGATTATCAACTTGACGTTTTCTTTTTTTGCCTTGAGGCAATTTGTTATTGACGAAGTCAACTGTCCTGACAAATAAAAACGTTCTCACAAGAGAAATCTGTCTTTTCGTGACCTTGATTGATGAGAGATTTATTCAACCGGAAATCAGTTTCCGAGAATTCAAATTATGAGTTAGACGCGCGTGTTCTTACCAATAATTCTCGAAATTGACGAATACTTTCGAACAAAATATTCGCATCACGTCCTAATGTATAATTTCGTTCTTCACAGTCATTTGCACATGAACTTATGGTTTCAAGTAATCGTCGAAACCGACGAAGATCAGGATGATCATCACTTCGATCGAAACGCTAGACAAGAAAAAAGTTCATTTGTGTTTTGTTTTATCTTCGATTTTTCGAAATTCCAATTACTTGAACCGCTTTCTCGAGATCCGTCCATTGATTATTATGAATTTGTACTTGAGATAAATAGGAAATTAATTTGGAAGATAATTGTGAACATGTAACATAACTTGCATGTGTTGTCGAATGTATTAATGAAATCATATCACTAATAATTTCATCTGAACGATCGATTTCATCAATATTATCATTGCTGGCTAATATTGATTCATTCATTGTTTTTGGATTTTCAATCGATAGAAAATAACTACCATAGAAGACCAAAGCAGACGAAGAAATAATGACGAATGCGTCGCCAAGTATGTTCGTTAATTGACAACAACTGTAGCGGCATCAATGTAGAAGAGAAAAAAATATGTTATTTCAACAATTAACGCATTTCATTGGTCGAAATTTTGATCAATAAAAGTCTTTGTCTTTCTATTTGCTCTCCTGCTTATGTGATCGCTTGTTTACTCAGTCTGTCTGTCTGTCAACATTCGTTCGTCTCGATCAATCGGTGATATAATCAGATCTTTTTCACCTCATTGTTTCTTCGGAAGACAGCAATATGGTAGTACATGATCGTATGTATTCAAAAGTTCTATTGTTATTGAAAATAATCAAAAAAAACTTGACTTGTCATAGGTGATGTGAATCGATTTGCTGATCGAAGTCGTGAACTTTGGTCGGAACGAACGATGTCCGAATCGAAATATCGTGAAAGCAGTTCGTTTTTCTCATCGAACATTTTATTTTCTCTCTAATTTGATTTTCAATAGGCTTTCTACGTTGTTGTGGAAGTTGTCCATTTGCATCATTACTTGCATTCCTTTTAACTCTAACTGGTACAGGTATTTGTTGTGGATGTTTATACTATTCTGTTCAAGAAACAATCGAACATATCAATACGGTATTTGAAATCGAATATATCGATAGAGATTGGTAGGAAATCAATTTGAAATTTTCGTTTTACATTTTGTTGTGATTGTAAAGGATTCGAATATTTCATCTTGCATTTATTTTCATTGCATCGATCATGGGTGGTTTTGCGTTGATCTTATTAATTGTCGGTTCATTAGCAACGGGCGCAACACGTCATCAAGTTTACACAGGTTTTCGTTCGCGTCTCGGCGGTCGTATTGCAACAGGTTTCGTAAGTATTTCGACGAACGAATAAAAAGAACAGCAGAACACATTCTTATCTCTATTCTTTTTCCTAGTTTTCGATGATTGTCTACGTTCTTCTGCTTATCTGGTTATTCACAATGTTGATTTTGATTTTGCCATGTATAGCGCTGTATATTCTTAAATATCGTTGTCTCGAAGCGTGGAGTAGTTCGACGCTCTCAGGTTTTCCGAATACAGCATCGCCTATGCTATGTCTTACGCCAGGAACCTACGGCATACCAGTTCCGAAACATAAACCAGATGCAAAAGTTTGTCAACAACGATTCAGTGAATTGTGTACTTTGACAAATTACACGCCACGGTATTTTGCAGCATTAGTCGGATCGTTTTTTGTTGTCATGGGTTTGGTATGATGATGAAATTCGAATGAAAACAATGTTTTTTTTTACATATGTTTGGTTTTGTTTTAGATTCATTTTCTTTGCTGTTTGGTTGCTAATTATGCTCATATAAAAGATGGCAGAAAATTACACGATTACGAAGAAGCCATTCGTGAAGAACTCGAAATTTCTAAACTTCATCACGGCTAAATCAGATAATCTCATTTATTTCTTGTAAAATAATCTCTGGGTAGAAAAAAAAACAAATCTTTCTTTTGTCAGATATGTTAAACTTAATCAAATTAATCATGTCTTCTTTTCTGTAGTGTGTGTTCATATTATCAGGTTTTTCACTTATTAGCTTCAAGCTGTTCTTCTTTTTCTTTGTTTTTTTTTGTCAACCAAGTGCCTTTTTCACTTGACATATCAATATCTATATTGTCTTATCTTTGAATGAATAAAACAACTAAATTACATTCAGTTTACTTTTCTGAATATACACATCTATGAACTATTATAGATAAACATTTGTTTTTGTTTCTTTGTTGCAAGTATTAACGTATGTTCGAAGCAATAATAGCCTCGTTACTCAAAGGTTATGTTGCTCGTTATGTTGATATAAATGCTGATCAATTATCCGTTCAATTACTCTACGGTCGACCGATTGTAATTGAAAATTTAACATTTCATAAAAGTGCACTTAATAATGATATTCAAACAAAATTAAAGCTGCCAATTGAAATTGAATCGTTACATGTCGAAAAGATTCAATGTTCGTTTGTTTGGAGTTCGTTATTTTTTCGTTCATCATCAGCTGCATTTATAATTAAAATAGAAAATGTTCGAGCCATAATTAAACCGATTATACTCGATGAAAATGATAGTCAACAAAATGACGATGTTGTTGAAGAAAATCAACTAGTAAAAAAACAAGATCGACTAGATTTATCTGAACAACAATTAGAAAAAGAATTCGAATATCTCGGACAAATAAAATCATCCGGTTGGAATTTAAAACGTTTGGCATTATCGTTTCTTGAAAAGATTCAAGTCGAAATACTTAATGTTCATATTAGTTATCAAAGTTTTACTTCAGACAATACGCCGTATAATGTCGGACTGTCATTTGATAAGGCACAAATTTCCAATGAACTATCGAATGAAAATATGAATAAGAAAATCTTTCAAGTACATAATCTTGCATTTTATGTCGATTCACAGACTAATTCGTCGTCATCTCATTCGTATATTCTTGTTCCATCGAATTCGATTCAAATCGAATTAACACATAATTATATTCGATCGGCGTTAGTCAATCGTCGACAGGCACGCTACGAATTAGAATGGAAATTCGATGATTTAAAACTTCAAACAAATGCTGAACAGATTAAAATCCTCTCCGATGTCATTCAATTTATTCAATATGCGAATACACATCGAAAGTTTATCACCGATCCCAGTCGGCCAAGTGCACAAATTTCATCGCAATCAGCTCGTGCTTGGTGGCGTTACATAACTCTTGTGATAATTCGAACGCAAAACTATTTAAAAACGCCCGTATCAACTGAACAAACGCAAACAACAACCACATCCAGTAAATTCTGGTTCAATACAAAATTATTAGAAAAACGTTTAGGACAATTATGTACATACAAACGTTTGTATCGTTTATATCTCGATAGTAAATATCCTAAACGTTCGACAATCAATCAATTCACTTCTCAAGATCGTTCACTAATGACTGAAATCGAGTCGGAATTCGATCTTGATATTCTCTTGAAAATTCGTCGATATGTTTTTCGACAACGAGCTGAATATCACGTCGAGACTCATGAACCGACGAGTTCATGGTACATGAGCTATGCGAAATGGATCGGCACGAAAACAGTCGATCTTCTACGAACATCAACGCCGACTGATGTCAATCAAACGATGATTTCGACAGCAAATCCTATTGCACCATTGAATGAAAACGATAGAAAACTACAAGAACAAGTCAGTACTTTCATTGCACAATCGTTGGAAGATGAAGATCTATCTCAACGACGACGAGATGCTTTGTATTTACGTTTGAAATTTGTTCTACGATCAGTTCAAATTGATTTACTTGGAAACAATGAGATTTTGTTTAATTTTTCATTGAATAACGTTTCAGTATTGACAGAATTAAGACCAAGACATGAGTCTGTTCTGTTCTATCTTCGATTGGATGATTTAAATATTTGTGATCGATTACGAACCGATGCATTCTCGAATATTGTCTGTCCAAAAGAACGAACATCGGAATCATCGTTTGGTGCTCAACGTGCGCCTGTATTTGAATTATCCTATGAAATCAATCCTCCAATGCAACAACCGAAAAGCAAACGACTGGCATTTATAATCGCTGTTCGAAGTCGTGGTCTATGTTTCGTTTGTTGTCCGATTTCAGTCGAACGTTTACGCAGTTTTTTTACATCGGCTTTTACACAACCATCGTCAATTCCTTCGACAACGTCATCGACTATTCTTCAACATTGGACGCAGTTAAAAGATCGAACAACCAAACAATTGAAATCGACATTCGAACAAATCTTTTCGACAACACCAGTGAAACTCACATCTTCGAATGTCAAACATGTCAAACAAGGTCAACGACGATATCGGAAAAACTTCGAGATCTATCTCGATATTTGTGCACCACAAACGATCGTACCACAATCAGCTGATCGAGCATTAGTTATGGATTTTGGTTATCTCACATTTATCAATGATGAATATCGAAATTCGTCGTGTCCTCTACAGAATTGTGATATGCATAATACCGGTTCAACATCACCATCGTCGATGACAGATTATTTTCAACAACGTCCGTATTTTTTTACTGAACAACGTACATCACCGGTTCCTTCGGCTGCTATCGAAGAATGTGATGACGATGAATTTCTCACGCCCGAAAGTTCACCATTGGCCACGGATGGCGTTCTTGAAACTGAAACTACGAACTATCCAGTGAATATCATTCCTCACGATCGTGGTGTTTCACCGTTCAACAACGAAACAAATCTTATGTATTCATCATTTTCTTTATCGTTATGTGATATGCAATTGGGATATCTAACCTATTCGAATAATCAATCGAAAAATAATCTTTCAGCTATCATTGAAAAATTTGGTGTTTGTTTTTTGATTCAATATCGAACTGTACAAACATTTGATCCATTATGGCCATTGATTAAAGTCTCAGGTATTATACCGAAGATTATTATTCATTTCGATCCCATACGTCTCGAAATACTCTGCGGTATAATTAATAAATGGGGCTCATTTATTGAAAATTTAACATCATCAATTGTTTCGAAATCAGATTTAACAACAAATCAAAAGAAATCCGTCGACGATTTAAATGCTCGTCTTGCACTAGGCTTTCGTATCAATGAAATAAGCATCGAATTAAGCGATGAACTACGTTCATTAACAGAAATTCGTGTTCAAAATATTGATTTAACTTTAATGAATCATATTCAATCGAATATTCTTTCATTCCGTGTTCATACATTGATGATCATTGATGCTCTACAAAATCATGGTAAAGATTATGAATTAATCTTGACAAGTAATCGAGCATTAGAAATCAATACGCAAACAGGTACTTTGTATGAAACAGATCTGATGACATCAAATCGTGATAATGATTATTTAATTCGAGTTGATATTCAATCATCACGAGATATTCAAACCAATGAAAATTGTTTAACTATTGGTATACATGTAAATAAATTACATTTTCTTCTTAATCCTGAAACATTATCGATATTAATTAATTTTTTTGTTAATATGCATTTTCGAATGAAAACAATATTGACAGAAAATCTTCAAGAGAGAAATCAAATTCTTCCCAAACAAAACAAAACAACAAAGACAAGATTTCAAATTAATAGTGAATTTCAAGAACTAAGCATTCTAGTGACTAATGTTTTAGTACGAAAATCTCCGAGAAATACGATTCTCGGTACAAAACTCGAAAAAATCGCTGCTGCACGAATCAAACATGCATCGTTAAGCGTTTTGATTCAATCGTTGACATCGATCGAAGCTGAAATATGTTCATTACAAATATTCAATCTTTTTCGTGATTCACTTGGTTTGACAACAATTGAACAATCGAGTACAATCATTGATCTTGGCATCGATGATGATCAATCACGATCATCAACGAATGATGTCCTACCGAGTAAAGCATTTCATTTGTCATATACGAAGACAAATGAAAATAAAAAGAATGTCGAAGATTTACTAATTGAAATGGCCTCGGTTTGTTATACACATTCGCCTAAAGTTTTATTTAAAATTGAGAAGATTTTTAAATATATGGCTGAGCATTGCCATTCGAAAGCAGCAATTGAAATGGAGAAAATGAAACAAAATGTGATTAAACAAGGCTCGATCTTAATCAATCAGTATGTTCTTTCAACTGAATCCATTCTACAAACTGAAGAAACTAAACGTCAATTGAATTTAAATATAATTCTTGCTACACCAATTCTTATCTTTCATTCGCAATCGAAATCACGTTCGTTAAATGATCAACTCGTATTCCATCTCGGTAATATTCATATTGAAAATTCTGAACATCATCCATCGACATATAAAATCAATATCAGCGATCTACATTTATTTTCCATTGATCTCGAACGAGAATTTCGTCATGAACAAAGTCTTAATCTTATTCGAATGTATAAAAAACCTTCGTGTCCATTGCCTATACTCGATAATCTTGAAATTGATCTCGATCTTCAACTAACCGATACATCGACAACAATCGATTCGAAATTAGTCTCGTCCGTACAGATGTTTCTTGGTAAACATCAAATAACACTTCTACAGAATATAATTAGTTCAATAACTTACAATGAAAATGAACATATTGAAAGTTCGAATTTGAATACGACAATCGATGATGAATCACCGTTGATATCGTTATTAAATCAAGAGGAAACAAAAATTCGTTCGAATGACAAATCTTCATCGATTAATTTCAATACATTTGCAATGCATTTTCAATTGCCTGAATTAATTCTTGCCTTTCAAGCTGATTTAGATCTACAGCCAACGAAAGTTTGCGAAGCAGTTTTCAGTCAATTTCAAATGTCGATTGAACAGAAACATCGATTCTGTAAAACAGTTTCTCTTCGTCTCGATTCGTTACATATCAATGATAATCTAGTTCAAGTTGATCAATGTTTATTTTCTACACGTTGTCGAAAAAGTCAATCGATGAATTATTTTCCAACTGATTCACTATTTTCTTCATCAGTTCCAACTGAAAATCAACGAACTAATCAAGATGCTCTTTCAAGTTCTGTTCCAGCTTATATGGATGCTAATGAAAGTTCAACATGGACATTAGCATCACCATCATCATCAATTTCATCTCTAGTTCGAAGTGATCTAACATTAGCACCCGCTTTCATCGATATAAACATCACTTTAATCGATAAACGACATGAGAATTATCGAGGATTTATTATCAATGCCGATGCACAATTCGGCGAAGTTAATATTACATTTATCATTTCAACTTGGGTGATGTTATTCGATATCATCGGTTTAATTGGTGGTACACCACCACCATCATCATCAACTCCGGCGGATAATCGAGAAACGAAAGAAATTATCTCAACATCCGATACGGATTTCATGCAGATCGCAGTTCATATCGATGCAGTTTCGTGTCTTTTACAAGACGATGTCATACCTCCCATTCGAATATCATTACAACGTTTCGATTGTCAAGTTGAGAATTTTCTTACATTAGAAAAAGCATTGAAAACAATTCGAATTAATGGCAAACTCGGATCGGTTTCTATTCATGATCTATCATCATTTGGTCATTTATATGAAGAACGTTTTTGTACAAGTGGCACGAACGCTCTTGTTTTTACTTATACAAAAGAACAAGATCTCATACCAATACCATCGTCACTTTTTCCCGCACGATTAAAACTCTATCTTCGTATGACATCAGTACAATACATTCATACACAACGATTTCTCATGGATTTAATACATTTCTTCGATCGATTTCAACATAATCAAGATTGTTACAATCGTATTCGATCGGCTGCAGCCGGACAAACAATTTCATGTACGCCTGGTCGATCGACTGGCATTGAACTTGATATTCAAGCTGAAAGTCCCGTACTCATTCTTCCTGAACACGCACTGAGCAAATCAGTCATCATTCTTCATCTCGGAAATATTATTATAAAAAATTGTTTTCTTGTCGATAATCAACCGGGTACATTGAGTTCAACTATGAACAAACCGAATGAGTCGAAATGTTTACTCGATGTGATTTCAATTGCACTTCAAGATACGCAACTCTATTCAGCTCGCTGTTGTCAATTGGATTCAACACGAAAGTCAACTGTTCAATTTTCGAAATTTGCTTTTCAAGCAAATCACGATGAACTCTCATCGATGTTACGCGAACGTTGCCATCTAAACATTCAAATCGAACGTAATCTCGATAATTCACTCGATCGTACTTCGCCAAATTTCAGTATCAAAGCTGATCTATCATCGATCGATATTCTTATCGATACATATCAATATTCGCTGATTCGTGGCATTCTCGCCTATAATATCGGCGAACAATTGGAACAACCAACACGGCCAGCTATGATGGTCGACGATCCGCAATGTCAATCGACAATTTTAACAGGCAAAGTTTATCTCGATATGATATTTATCGTTCAAATGGATAATGTTGGCTTGGAAATATTTATTCCTAATGATAATAAACGTTATTCATTGGGCTATTGTGGATTTATAAAATCGAATTTTTCATTTGAAAAATATTCGAATAACAATCAAATTCTTGATTTAACATGTTCAGCTATTAAATTGAATGATACGAGAATTGAAACCGAGAATAAATTTCGTGATATTTTAACATGTTCATCATCGATGGCAACGAGTACAAGTCAAATGCAATTAGAAATACATTTACTCTCGACAAAAACCGATGAAAAATATGCGATCGTTCTGAATCATACGAGAATTTTATTTATAATCGATTGGTTATTTAAATTGAATAATTTTCTTCGTTCATTTCAACAGATTCCACAAGTGAATCAATCGAATCCAACGAGCAATTCCATTCAAATAAAGAAATTACTAGAAGTTCGTTTGAATGTCAATCAATCGGAACTTGTTCTTGTTCAAACAACAAATAATTCTCAATCGAATGCGCTCGTTCTCAGTGGTATCATGAATCTAACCTATCGAGAAACACTTCGAGATCGTCCATTGGATTGTAATCTTTTCAATGTAACATTATTTTCTTGTCAAATGAATGATATTCAATCGACAGCTGTGTCGATTATCGAACCGATTAATATAACATTTAATCTTCATTTAACTGACGATCATGAACAACTTATATTCGAAGTGAATCTACCGAAATTATTCATTCGTTTGTCATATTCGGATATGAAACTAATGGTTTATATGTTTGAATCGATTGCTAAACAAGTTCAACATGCACAAAGCAATGCTCGAATTGAGAAAAGTCCAGTGATGATGATAGAACCGATAAAGAAACGTCGTCTATCGATTGATAATGAGCTACTCTTAGAATATTGTCCCGAAGATAGTCAAGCTGAGTTTCGTATTCGTTCAACAATTCCGTCGAACATCGGTGAAATCGAACGACAAATGTCAGTTGTTGAATTTAATCAAGAGAAAACATCGACTTTATTTTTAAATATTAATTCAATTAAATTCTCATGCGATCAAATCAGTCTTTGTCTAATCGACGATTGTTTAAATGCAAATATTCCATTACTCAATCTTAATCTTAAACTAATTAAACTCCTTGTCACAGAATATGAAGGTTCACGTTCACAACAAGCAGATTTTCAATTAAGTATCGATTATTACAATCGTTTATTGTCTGGTTATGAGCCATTTCTTGAATCATGGGGATTACAATTAACATTGAATACATCGAGTAATCTATTAGCTTTGACAATTTCCTCGAATCATGTTTTAAATATCAATTATACGAAAACAATGCATCAATTATTTGATCTGGTGAAAAATAATTGGCTTGCTGACTTGAATAGTACGAATGAAATAAGTAAAGAACAAATGTACTTTCGACGGCCAAAACCATTCGAACCGTACTGTTTTAAAAATCTTGTTGGTCAACGTGTCAAATTTCAAACATGGTTATCTTCTCAACAACGTTTCGATCTTACTGATCATATTGTTGAATATAATGAAACGAAATCATTTATATTTCCAAGTGAATCGACAACGGCAAAAATCACGAGACATCGAGATACTCAAACATCGTCGTCGACTTATTCCGATCGACGTTTGTCGATTTCGGTCGACGGTTGGGAAACGTTACAACCGATTTCAATCGATCGTGTTGGCACATTCTTTCGGCAAACTGTACCGGTAGGTGATCGTTCTCAAAAGACAGTTCTCGTTTTTATCGATGTCACAATGACAGACAGTTCAATGCGTTTGATAACAATTCGATCGGCAATTGAAATCAAAAATCAATTGTTAACATCGATTGATTTACGATTAAAATGTGGCACAGGTTCGTTACATGATCTACGTTTAGAACCGAATGAAGTTCGATCATTACCATTGCAATTCTGTCCAACATTAAGACAATTTCAAGTTCGACCAGCAGATTTTGCGATGAATTATTGTGCTGAACCGATTAGTTGGACGGAAATTGACGACGAACAACGACGACGAGGACAAGATTTTAATGATGACCATACGTCATCGATCGAAGAGAATTCTCTCGGACGTCATCGTGATATTAATACCACTGATCATCTCTCATTTTTTCGAACATGTACAATGACTGGACTCGAAACATCGTATTTTGTTTGTGTTCAATCCAAACGTACTCGTCTTCTAGCATACAAAGATCATATTCTATCGTCATATCAAATCTCGATTCTTCCACCATTAATAATTAATAATCTATTGCCTTGTGATTTATTCTTTCAAATATCATCCTATCCTCAAAAAGTCCGACTAAATCCCTACAAATCTCATCGTGAACATACGTTAAACATTGGGCAAATGATTGACATTGTTTTCGGCACGGATCTCTATCAAATGAATAAACCACTACAAGTTCCATCGATCAACGATCTCAATCTAATGAAATATCATCATCAACGTGTTGCTTTCTACGATAGCATTCAACGCGTCTTGTTAGTCGATGTGACGATCGTTTGTTCGATCAGACATCGAGTGAAAATTTCTGTGTCTGTCCCGTATGTTCTGCTAAATAAAAGTGGTATACCATTGATTTTCAAACAAGAAGGTGCTTTGGATGAAGCAGCCGGTCAAACACATGAACATGAATTAGCACGAAATCGTGAACCATTGTTATTTTCATTTGCTGACCAGGAAGCATCACATGCATGTGTCATGAAAGTTGGCTCGGGTTTACATAAGAATAACAATGGTCGTCCATTGTGGTCGCAACGATTTAGTTTAGAACGTGGTTCAAGTTATCGACAATTACATGTTCGTTCGCCTCATGGTTCACCCGATTTGATCTATTATATTGGTATTGATGTCCGGCAAGGCAAAGGACGTTTACGTCGTACGAATTTCATTTTTCTTAGTACACGTTTTATGATTAGTAATCAATGTTCGTATGATCTTTCGATTGCTCAACGACATATCGTTCGAGCAATGATTCAAGCTGGCGATGAGAATGATGTTCAACAAAATTGTTTACATGTTTTAAAACATTCGAATGTTGCCTATCATTGGCCGAGAAGTGATCTCGATCAATTACTATGCGTTCGAGTTATCAATCATCGACAATACCGACATATACATTGGTCAGGTGGATTTCTTATCGATCGAGTCAATGCATTTCATATCAATCTACGCTATGATAATAATCAATGTCTGATCCTACGTGTACAAGTCATCGAACGTGGTGGTACATTTTTCGTTGTTTTCATGGACTCCAATCAAATGCCAGCTCCACTTCGCATTAGAAATCTGTCCGATGTGCCTATACAATATTATCAAAGTGAAACACGAGATGAACTCACGTATCTACGTGCATTTATTCAACCACATCAATCGATTGATTATGCTTGGGATGAACCAACATTGAGACAAGCAATAACATGTTCAGTTCTCGGCGGAACGAAAGAAACTTATGATCTACAGAAATTAGGCCAAGGAGAAAATCTTTGCTATGAAAATCACATTTGTCTTGCACTTGAACAGACATTCATCGAAGAACCGATTCCACCGTATTCATCGAAATATTCATTACAAAAAATTCGTTTAAATTCACTTCAATTACTCAATCAAAGGCAATTAGTTATTGATTATATTCAAGGTAAATTGATACTCGCACCACGAGAAGAAAATAAACGTTCGCAACTATGGCGTATGACGAGCAGTGGTCTACTTGTACATACAGGTTCATCATCGCCACGCGATTGGAGTAATAAAGATGATACATCCGAAGATATTCGGCAAGCGCATGTCTTGGATATTGGAGATATTTCGATAAATAACATGCAGAATATCAATTCGTTGACACGTTTCGTACGTTTAACTATTCAACGATATGATCCGAAACGTTCGTTTACACAGACATGGACATTTCAAGACAATGGATATCTTTGTATGGGACAGACACAAATGTGTGTACAGGTTTTTGGCGAATTGAAAGATAAGAGTGAATTAGTACTTGGACCACGAAATACTGATGCCAAAGGAGTGATACTTTCGCCATTGCCAACCATGTTTATTCGACCTCATCGACGTTTAAAAGGTTCAGGACTTTTATCTGTACGAACGTATGCCGATGGGCCAACACGTATTCTCGAAATTGCTGACGTGAAAACAACGAATTCAGCTGATAATAAAAAATCAGAGACATCTCCAGCTACAACAACAGTAATCGATACGATTGCATCGATGATCTACCGTTTTGAACTACGTCTCGCAGCGGGTCTTGGCGTTTCAATTATCAGTGCCATGGGTCGAGAATCTGAAGAACTTGTCTATATTATATTCAATGATATTCGTTTGAAATATAAAGATGAATCAAACGAACAATCGATCGATGCAACCATTGGTACAATTGTTATTTCGAATCAATTACTTATGACACTAACACCATGTTTACTCTATGCGACCTATATCGAAGATACATCAATACGATCAGCAGTTCGCCTACAAGCTAGTCTTCAAAAGCCAAGTGCGAATTACAAGTAAGACGAGAGAAAAAATCAACAACAATGGTAACATTTTGCTTTGATTTAGACAATTGTATATATTTCAATATTTATTCATCGGTTTGAATTCGATAACAATACAGATCGATGAAGTTCTCCTATGGAAATTAGTCGAATTTTTTTCTATCGATTTTTCATCGTCGTCATCTTCATCGAATAGTAAAAAATCGAAGAATGACGATCAAACATATGATTTAGATGAAGGTGAATACGATACTCAACGTTTACTATCTCTTTTAACATCAACACAAGCAACAAGAATTTATTTCAATGAACTATCTCTTTCATCGATCGATCTCGATCTAAGTGTCTATTGTGGTAATTCGCGTAATTTACCATTACATCTTCTAACAATCAAACGTCGTGCACCATTTCCATTGATACGTTTTGAAAATGCTCAAATTCATTTGAAATCCTACGATCAAATCCACGTATTTAATACATATGATTTCTTTTTACTTGCTCTAACAACACATTATGTCGATGAACTCAAACGACAAGCTTTTAAAATCTTGGGCAGTGTCGATTTTCTTGGCAATCCACTTGGATTATTCAATGATGTCACCGATGGTTTTGCTAGTCTAGTTGATCATGGAAGTGTAACGGGTCTGGTTAAAAATGTCGCACATGGTGTCGCTGATTCGACATCGAAATTTACAGGAACTCTATCCTATGGTCTCGGTAAACTTGCACTTGATGAAGAACACGATGAAATGCGTGAATCGATTGCCAATAGTTATGGTGGTTCATCGATAGGTCGTGTTATTGGTGGAACTGTTGGTCTAGCTGCCGGAGTTATCGGTGGTTTGACATCGATTATTACTCAACCGTATAAAGGCGTTGTTGAAGATGGTGTCGGTGGTTTAGTCAAAGGTTTTGCCAAAGGTATTGTTGGAACAGTTAGTAAACCAGTTGTTGGTATCCTGGATTTTGCTAATGGAATTGCATTAGCAGTGAAAGAAGGTTCACGTTCATCAAACATAATATTACGAAGTCATATACGACTCACACGATGTCCAACGAATATATTCGGACTTCTTCAAACGTATGCACCATTCGATGCTAATGGGCAATATTTACTCTATCAAATGAATAAACGAGATCTTAAAGAACGATATATCACGCGTTATACTATTTCACAAACACCAGCTAATGCAATTTCGAAACGAAATCTTGATCAAACTAATAACGATGAATATGCACCTGATCGACGAAGTTGTTGTGTACATGTACGTAGCTTTTAATTATCTTAGAAAAACAAACAAACATTGGATTTATTTCATTCTAGGCGATGATTACATCTAAACGAGTGATTATCTATCGAACAGAAACGACACAAGAAGAAGGCGATTACGAAATCACTCACGTCTATGATTTCAGAACCATAGCTAAAGTTCATATTGCAGGTATTTCAAATTTCCATAGATATTCACAGTTTATTTATTTATTTATTTATTTAGAGGATGAATCCAGTCGAGCCTATGTTCAATTTCTTCTTCATATTCAATCTCAACGTTCAAATAAACAAAATGCCCCAGTACCAACAGTAACAGTCAATGGAATTCAATATCAACAAATCTTCCTTCGATGTGATCTGCACGAGCGAGCAGTGCGATTGGCACGTGATATTCAACGTGCAAAGGAAATTTTCGAAGAAGAAAAACTAACTTATACATCACCCGATGATGAAGATGATGTAAACGATGATGATATATCGGATGAACAACAAACAGAAGAAGAAACAGTATCGACAACTTGAAATTTCGAATAGTCATCACAAGTCTTCCCAGTGTTTAGTAGAATTTTGTGTGCTACAGCTAATTTGTTATTCCGTCCAGTTATCTTTTGAAGATGAAATGTTTCTTGTGCACAGAATTTCTCTTTTTAAGCAAAAAAAACATCTGATTTAATTTTGATTATATATATTTATGTATAAAATAAAAATACTTTCAGTTTCAGAACATAAAAACAAAACAATGGACGCAGCAGCGTGTAAAAAACTTTTTGATCTCTGTTCACAGTCATTGAATAATACAGAAGTGAGCGAATTCATGATTTGATTCAACGAAAATGACATGTAATTTTCTAGAATGAAAAATTCTTTGAAGCTTGTCAGCTACTTTGTTCGGTTATTCCAACGATTTCAGAAGATGTATTTCGATCATTACCGGATGACATTCTACTCGATAGTTTAGGAAAACTATTAAAATGCCGTCTTCGTAAGTATTTTCATGTAGTTTATTTGTTATTGAAACACAAATAGATTTTAATTTTAAATAGGAAATGAACAACGAGCTATTCTCATTGATGTTTATGCTAGTCTAATTGAACAACATAAATCAGTTATATTCCTCTGTAAACATGATAAGAATACATTCCTATTGTTAGTACTTCTATGTGCTGTGGAAGTGCGAATGTTAGTAGAAAATGCTCGAATTAACGAAGTAATTTCAATTTTTTTAAAAAAACAATGGATTGATTAAACAGAGTTTGATAGATTTTAGATCATCAACAACATCTTGCAGCTTGTTATTTAACTATTGAATATACGATAGCAGTTGTTTGTCAATCGGATGAATTGACTGATGATGATGTTTCATCGGTTCTTCCGAAAATCATCGATATGTTTCATGGATGTGTTTTTTTCATCGATCAAATCATCGACAATGTCGAAGACAAACAAGTAACAATTAGTCTTACGTTTTTTATTTGATGTTTTTGCTTTTATCTTCTGTAGATATATGATAGTGTTCTTCAAGCAACAGTTCGTATCTTGGGAATTTGGTTAAGTCAAGAACCTATTGCTTTAAGAACAACTGTACAGCCACGATTAAATAAATGGATGCAATATGGGTATGGAAAAAGACCGTGTGAATCCATTGATTTATCTTGTTGGAATTTTCTTTTAGATTGAATTCACAAACTTGTGCTGAAACTTTCAAAAAATTCTTCGAACCAATTATGAAACTCTACGAAGAAGAAGATAATGACAACCTCTAGTGTTCTTTTTTTTTGTATATGATTATATTATTTACAAACAAATATTTCGTTCCGAGAACATAGAACAAGGAATGTGCTTTTCTAAAAAAAAATAATTAGATCAATAGACATGACATTGTTGACTTAACTCTATCAAAATCAGCAAAGATATGAGTTAGGGAGTAACGACCACACCAATGGCAAGTAATAAAATATTAATTGAATTCGATTTTAAATTATTATTTTCGATCACAAAAGTACTACTTCACCTTTGAAGCACATTTCTATCTAAATGAATAATTGAAATCTATAAGAGTGTGTGTGATGTGATCAAAGATTCTCAAACTGAGCTCAGATGCCGCTAGTTATCATAAAAACGAAATTATCTCTGATTAGTCAAGCACATGTACTCACTTGCGAACGAACGAATGAGAATATTATGTTGTCATGCTCTGTATGTTGTTTGACTTGACAAAAAGGTCGAACTCAAAAGAGGTTTATCTGATACGCTTTGTGGCCTGATAAGTTTAATTCGGAATAATAAAATGAGTTTATTTGGATCAGGAGATGAAATATCCGACGGAACGCCAATGTATTATCATGAAAATGAGACAATTGTAAGATTTGACAATAATAAATTAAATTCGATTATTATTATTATTATTATTGTTTTCTCCTAGCTTCTAGTTCCCAATCAACCTTCACGAAAAACGAAAATCAAACATGGTATTACTATGTTGGTTTTATTTCTCATAAATTTACTTAATTTTATGGATCGTTATGCAATAGCAGGTAGTTTATTCATCGAAACAATTTTCTTTTGTTAATGAAATTATTCATTTTTTACATTAGGTGTTCTTAAGCAAATAAAAGAATATTATAACATCAATGACAAACAAGCTGGACTTCTTCAAACAGTATTCATTTGTAGTTATATGGGATTGGCACCAGTTTTTGGATATCTAGGGTAACGAATTTAAATAATGAAGGAAAAATATTTACTTATTTTTGATTTAATCTTCTAGAGATCGATATAGTCGAAAAGTATTGATTATTTTCGGTGTTACTCTTTGGTCACTAACGACTTTAGCTGGTTCATTTGTTCCTGCAGATGTAAAAAAAAATATTTTCTTATTTCTTTATTCAATTTTGATTATCGATTTATTTAGCAATTCACATTGTTTCTCTTCACTCGAGCTTTAGTTGGTATTGGTGAAGCGTCTTATTCATGTGTTGCACCAACTATCATTGCTGATATGTACAAAGACGATATGCGAACAAAAATGTTAGCTCTTTTTAATATTGCCGTTCCATTGGGCAGGTAAACATTGAATATTCGAATTGATATTTGATCAAAATATTCAAAAATTCTAGCGGACTTGGATATATTGTTGGTTCAAATCTTGCAAAAGCATTCGGCGAATGGCAATGGGGTCTACGAGTAAAATAACGAGAGATTCTCTGGTTGATTGTCTAGTTTTTGAGTTTGATTATTTTAGTTTACGCCGATATTTGGAGCAGTATGCGTATTTATGTTAATTGTATTAGTTCGAGAACCACCACGAGGTGGAAACGAAGGAGCTAATATCCAACGAAAATCAAGTTGGTTTGCAGATGTTCGTGAAGTTATGAAAGTGTTAGTAGACTAACTTTACTATTGATTTCAATTCTATAAGATTCATATTGATTGTTTAGCAAAAGTTTTATTTTTATCACACTTGCATTTACATGGGTCTCATTCGCATTAGGTGCACTTGGATTTTGGGGACCGATATTTCTCGAAAAAGGTGATCTACTTGCTCATAACGGTGCTGAATCATCCAACGAAGACCAGTAATATCTTTCATTTTATGTTTTTTCCTTCTTATTTTTGTGATGTATTGAATAGAATATCACTTTATTTCGGTCTTGTTACTGCTGGTGCTGGTATTCTTGGCGTCGTTTTCGGCAGTGAAATAGCTCGACGGTAGGCATCATCTTCGAAGAATTCTTTTTGTTATATTTTGTGTTTTTCTTTGTTATTTCGAAGGTACCGTCGAATAAATCCTCGTGGTGATCCAATTGTTTGTGGTTCTGCAGTTCTATTAGCTATGCCGTTTCTCTATTTCGTCATTGTTTTGTCCAATTCGCAGATAATTCTTGTTTGGATATTTATTTTCACTGCTGAAACATTACTCTGTAGTAATTGGGCATTGATTTCCGACATGCTTATGGTTGAGTTTATCTATTTTATTCGATTGAATACGAGTTTTTTTTACTGTATTTCGTTTAGTATATTATCATTCCCACTAGACGGGCGACCGCAAGTTCAATTCAAATCTTTATTATGCATTTATTCGTATGTTATTTTTTAAAAATGTTTATCAAATAAGTTATTTATTTTTTTTTCTGTATTTCAACAGGGTGATGCAACTAGTCCATTTATAATCGGTGTAATCAGTGATTTTATCAAAAAGGATGATGACGATCATGAATCAGTTTGGATTGCATTACGAGATGCTTTGATGATCACACCTTTCATAGCTACACTCGGCGGTGCAGCCTTTCTTTTTGCTGCGTTATACATCATTCAAGATCGTCGAAAAGCCGATGTAACCGTGCAATGTAAGTTGACTATTTCAATATTGAAAAGATTTTCGAAAGAGAGAGAGAAAATAAACCAAAAATGTTTTATTCTTTCGTAGCAATGAGAGTATCGAATGATTTTGGATTGTACGAAAAAGCCTAATCCATAGAAATAAAAATAAATGTATGCAAAGGATCGCTCATCATTTGATTGCTCGTGCTCATCTTTGTTAAAAACAAGATTTCCCTTGAGATTGAATATTTATCATAGCTCTCGATGAGAAAAGTAAGTTTTTGCTCGCTCGAGAATGCTGCAATGATGCAATCATTTGTTGTACATACTAAAAAAATGTGTATTTTTCTTTCTTTCTTTCTTTCTAGTGAGTGCTTATGATTAACAATCGTGATTTTGGTTCCACGTTTTTCTATTATTTTTTTTTGTAATTTTCTTTCTCGACAATCAATTCATAAACAAATATAACTATTTTTGTTGTTGATACTGTTTTTTTATATTCCAATTATCTATGTATCAAATTTTGAAATTGTTTTTTTTTCTTTGTAAAAAAATTAGATTAATTTGTAATATGGCGTTAACGAAAAGATCACCATTATCATCCATCGAAGTAATTCATCAAATAGTTACTATTCGAGTTTAGAAGCTTGTTTTTTTCTCATCATAGAATCTTCAAGCACCAGTCGCTTCCGAAGACATTGAATTACAAGAGATAGTAACGACTACCAAACAAATAAAAAATGATTTATTTATTTTTTTGATAAATAGAGTGAGCCGCTACTACCAACAAGTGAAACAAGTCCACCGCCTGCAGAACAAACGAACGAAGATGATGAAAGTAAAATATCGAATTTAATTGAAACATCAGATGGAATCGAGTTGATTTAGCTACGCCGTTTCCTGTGAATTCGGATAATGAACAAACAAATGAGGAAGTTCAAGCAGAAAGTGAACCGCCGGAACGTCAGCCGAGTCGTCGTGGTCGACGACGACGACGACAACAACAACACGAAATTGCAGAAATAATTCGAAATTTTTTCGCTGAGTAAAATCTCGTTTTTTTCTTTTCAATAAAAAACAATTTTATATTTTCTTTCTTTTCAGTCTCTTCCCGAGCACAAACCGCAGTGCATGGTTTTTGCCAATTCTCATTTTTGTGATATTTGTTTTATTTTTGGTCACTCTCATTGTCTCCATTGCTCTCAGTTACACAACTATCGAATACAATCAAGTAAATTTTCGAAGAGAAAAAGAAATATTTACATCATCATCTAATTTTAGTTCGGTGTAACACATAATTTACTCACAGGTATTATGGATCTGAAAAATCCGTATTCAACTGGTGTTCATTTGATTTCACCATGGAAACGAATGGTGAAATTCGAGAAAACTGCTCGTTATTTGATTTTCGATGATTTAGCCATATTCACAACCGATCAAGCAAGTGTGATTCTCGACGCTACGATTGTCTATCGAATTCGGTAGGACACAAAACTCATTGAGCTTCTCATTTTTTTTGTCTTTCTCAATTTCAGACCCGATCAAATCGAGCCGATTTGGTTGAATTTCGCTGATCAACACGAAAATATTCTCCGACTTGTCGCCGAGAATATTCTTCGTAATCATGGCAATCAATTCTCGATCTACGATTATCGTGCTCGTCGTGAACATGTCGAATACACTCTTTCTCGTGTTCTCCAAGAGACATTATCAGGCGATTGTTGTCCAATCTGTTGTCAAAGTCAAACATGTTCGAAAACAATCGAAATTTCTTGTTCGAAATTGACTCATTGCAGTCGGCCAGCAGGCCACACATGTTCACACGGATATTTCGTTGATATCGATGCTGTTTATTTGTTTAAAGTTGATCTACCTCAGCCGATTATCAAACGGCTTTATACGTTAATGTTAAAACCGATTTTTACGGAAATTGCCGAAAGTCAAGAACAAGCAGCGATCGTTCGAATTGAAACCGAACGACAACGAAATGAATTACTCAATAAAGCACGTCAAATACTCATGACTGCACTGGCAAACAGTGAATTGATCCATGAAAAAGCACAAATTCGATTAGAAAAGATTTTATTAACACAAATGAGCTCATCGGAACGAAAACTTTTCGAACGATTAGACATTCGGTCGATTGTCGATCAATTATCGACGGCGTTTTTACTCGAATTAAATCATTTGAAGAATTTGACACGAACTGTTGATATCGATGGATTTGTTCCATCGAATATCGACGAAATGACAAAGACACAAGAGACAAATGATTTGTTTGATTTTGTTTCTGCATCGAATGTTTTTGATTTAACTGAATTCCTTTCAATTCTTGATAATAATTAAAAAAATATATATACATAGTTTACTAACATTTTTTAGTTTCAGATGTCGAAAGTTGATAAATACGAGAAAATCGAACGTATTGGTGAAGGTAGATTTTTTCATTTTCATAGAAATTGATGAATAAATATTTCAATATGATTTCCTAGGTACTTATGGTACGGTTTACAAAGCTCGTAGTTTATTAACACAAGAAATAGTCGCTTTGAAAAAAGTTCGACTTGATGATGAAGATGATGTAGGACGACATACATATTCTAGCTAATCGATATCTGAGTATTATTGTTGTTTTGAGGGTGTACCAAGTTCAGCTCTTCGTGAAATTTGTCTTCTAAAAGAACTACGTCATCCAAATATAGTCAGGTAAAACATTTCCTTTGCTAAATGTTGCATAATTCTTATCGTTTGTCGGTTGATTCGATAGATTATTAGATGTTATTCATACAGAAAAAACATTGAATCTTATATTCGAATATTGTGATCAAGATTTAAAGAAATATTTCGATTCATGCAACGGAGATATTGATCCAACTATAACACAATCATTTTTCTGGCAATTATTGCAAGGTTTATCCTATTGTCATGAACATAGTGTTCTTCATCGAGATTTAAAACCTCAAAATTTACTATTAACAAAAGTATTTTGCATTGATGATGTTGTTGGACTTTGGATTGTCGTTTGTTTTGTCTTAGAATGGCCAATTGAAATTAGCTGATTTTGGTCTAGCTCGAGCATATGGAATTCCAGTGAAATGTTATTCATCGGAAGTTGTTACACTTTGGTATCGACCACCAGATGTTCTCTTTGGCGCGAAGATCTACACGACCTCAATCGATATTTGTATAGTTTTCATTTTACACTAGAAAATTTAACTTTTGGCTTTGAATTAGGGTCTGCTGGATGTATATTTGCTGAATTAGCAAACGGTGGAAAACCGTTGTTTCCAGGCGAAAGTGTTGATGATCAATTACGACGAATATTCAAGTAGACTTTAACAACAACAAAAAAAACAAGATTGAATACGTTTGTTTTTCTCTTTGTAGAGTTCTCGGCACGCCTACTGAAGAAACATGGCCGGGTGTTTCAACATTACCTGAATATAAACCTTTTACAATCTATCAACCAACATTATCCGTTATTCATTTTGTGCCAAAATTAAGCAACAAAGGAAAAGATCTTTTACTGGTAAACAACATCTTTTCTAACAAAAAAAAAATGAAGAATATTTTCGATGTTTTTAGCGCTGTTTAATCTGTAATCCCAATCAACGAATATCGGCAGCCGATGCTCTTCAACATCCTTATTTTTCAGATATTCAAACAATCAACTAATTCATTTTTCTTCTCTCTGATATCTTGATCTTCGAAACATCTTTATAATATTTGTTGTCGACATTGTTCTCTTTTTTCTTGTTCATGTCTGGCTTTATTTCTGTACTAGTCTGTATCCTTTACTAAGGCAAAATAAAAGAAAATATGTTTAGGAATGAGAATCGGCGGTTTTATTTCGAATAAAAACAAAAAGAGAGAAGTTTGCTGTTAGTAATGAAAAATGAACAAACAAAAAAAGAGAGAAAATAAATTGTTGAGTTTTTCGAGAATCTAACTACGGTGAAATAAATGAACATGCTGGAATGAAAAATGTGTGTGTATGTGTTTGATAATATATGAAAAGAAGAGAAAATTGTTGTCCTTGTGAAATAATCAGTCCGATGGTTTGATGAACTAATAGTTGTTATATACAATAAATAAAATCGATTTAAATATTGGTTAATTTAACTTTGATTGGTAACGATTCAGTGACTTCATAAGGTTGATCATCAGGTTGAATTTTTTCTTTCTCATAACCGTCGTATTCATACGGATGAAAGATAAGTTCTTGAGCACGAATTGACAAATCACGTGTTGGCGATCGACGACAAAGTGACATAACCATATCTAAACAAAACGAGCAAATCGATTGACGAAAAGATCAACAAAAAGTCAGAAAACTTACACCAAAGAATAGCCGATGATGAGAGAAGAATAGCGAGAAAGATCCAAACTGGGATCTTTGGTTGTTTACGAACGAGATCGTTCCATTCGGAACGAACATCGGTGAAGAATTGATGAACACGATTGTTAACCGGTTGCATACGTTCACGCATAAATTGATGGTGTTCACGTGGATGATGAAGAATGTGTTTGAATTCGTCGAGTAACGGACGTCGTTCGTCGGCTTGTTCGCTGGATTCGCTTGATGAATCGGGACGAATGTTTATTGGCAAACGAATGACGGGGATACTGTGAGCGAATTGCTCGATCGGGCCGACTTCAGGTGCCGATTGTGGTAAGTCTTTAGCTTGTTCTTCGAATGACTTACGGACCGATTGTTCGAATTCGTTGGCCTTCTCTTGGAATCGTTGAATGATACTGTTGAAGAATTGACTGGCATCGCTGTTGAAGAGATTTGGAATTGGTGGCATGTCGCCCGATGGACGTTGACGAAGTCGAATGAGAATGATCGATCGAGGACGTTCGGGCTCGGGGTTAGCTGGTTCAACATTCTGAAAACACACGAATAAAAATTCATGTTTAGTTTTTAATCGAGAAATCATCGTACTGGAACTGGATCAACAACAACATTTGGTTTTTGTGGTTGGCTTAGAGTACAACCAACTTGACAACTGTTTTGAACTTGAATGTCAGTTGAATAGGCCAAACATTGTGTAGCACAATCCTCATTATGAAGTCGAAAATCGCAACCTACATTTGATCAAATAACAAAAAAACAAAGAAAATTATTCATCAGTTCGAAGGTTTCATCATATCGTTCGACAGACCTTTTTTGCAGGCATTCAAGTTTTCTTCGCTGGTAGCGTAGTTTGATTGACAGCCTGAATAACAATTGTTCTCAGCGCGGAACAATGATTCAATTAAGCCATTTGCTGGCGATAGTGCCAACAAAATGGCAAAAACAAGAAATTTAGCCATAATGAACGTCTCTATAGACAATTTGAATATTTATCTAGACAAATGATAATAGAATGTCAACAAAAATTGATAATTACGGATTTGGGAACTAACATAAAAAAACGAATAATGAATAAATAAAAAAAGGACATTCAATAGACTACCTAACGCGAAATAAATAGAAAAAAAAAGTATTCTATCCTATACGATGACTATTTTCTTCGCGTATGTTCGACGGATTTTTCTTTTCTTCCTCCCGTTTGCCACTCTTCGGCCCTCTTTCTCTTTCTGTATTTTTTTTTGCCTTCGATCTGAAAAAGTACGAAACAACAAAAAAAAATCAGGTACACAACAAAATAACGCTCGATTAGTCATTTTAAACTGGTCGCGACGTGCTTGAATGAATCTAAGAAACATGCACTGAGAGAAAAAGAAAACACAACTAGTATTATATATTTTGGTGGCGAGAAACGCAAATAAATGGAAGGTATAGTCAAGCTAAGTAACATACAGCACGCGTGATGTCAATATATGAATGCAGAAAAAGAGGGAGAATATAGAGGCAAAAGAAAAGTAAATATGGTATATTCCTAATGAATGAAACATCTCGCGACATCTTTTTTAAAACAAATAACGCGCTCAACTTGAGACTCGTTCAGCTCTTTCTCGGTCTCGGCTGAATGTATAAAACGTAAGAAAATAGAATGGAGCATAACGCAATATAAATTGTGTATAAAGATTTTAATTACCACATTTCAAAATTAGGAATATAAAATTTGTTTTCAACAATCTTTTGGACTTCGCTTTTATAACTATATGATGATGTAGATCATAATGTCGAAATATTCTAATTATAGAAGAAAAAGAAGAATAAAATGATAAGGTAAAATAGTTATATTAAGTTCGTCGAACTTGTTTCATATTGTTTTAATCTAACATATTATACTTTTATCATGATGGCGAATTTCATAGTTGTTTTTTTGTTGTCATTTTCAATTACATTTGCTGTTGATCCTTGTCGATTTGAATATCCTGGAAAGGGTGTGATCGATTTGACGACGGTAGCACATTCGGATGGAACTGCAGCATTTCCAGATGTAATTCCAGCAAGTTCGCCGCACTTTAGTATGTGGAGCCTATATATTAAATGTTGACAATTTTTAAAATAATAACATACTATTCTACGTAGAATACAGTTACAATCCCTGTAAACCGTTTAAAGGACCTGATGTTTGTGAAAATGTAGCTGCTTGTCAGGGTATGTATTCGAATATATTAGGTTATTTTTTTTTACATCTTTCATTTTTATGTAGTTGCGGTTGAGGGTGGATCTGCCATTAGTCTTGGACCTCAGACAAGTGCATCATGGAGTCCAGGAGATGAAACTAGTGAATATCCATCGATAAGTTATTATCAAGGTGAAAGAAAAACTATTGTTATCTTAAAATGTTCAACAAGTGGAGAAACAATATTTCAAGTTGTGGGTGAAGATCCACCTTTGGTATATTTGTTTATTTTAACACATAAATGTGCTTGTTGGGATGGTTGTTCGAGTAAATCAAGATTAAATATAATGTTGAGTTAAAGTGACTTTTTAGGCACACCTTCAACAACACCCTCAACAACTCCACAACCGATAACAGATGAATGTCGATTTGTACATCCTGAAAAGGGTATTATCGATTTCAGTTTTATTGGACGAACAGATGAGAAAGCGGCTTATTCCGATGAATCTACACGAACATCATCCAATTTTAGTATGCCATTTTCGATTTGTTTTTATCCTACTAGAAAAGAATTTTTTAATAATAGAATACAGTTATAATCCATGCCGATCATTTTCTCAAGGAAGTGGTTGTATCGGTGCAGCTGTTTGTCAAGGTTAGTTGAACTTGTCTATAACTTCGTTGGTGCATTGTATTCATAATATCTCTAGTTTCAAATGATGGACAAGAAACATTCACTCTTGGTACACAGGAAAGTGCTTGGTGGAATGTTTCAACTGATGTGAATAGCGTATCATCATTGAATTATATATATGCTAACAAAAAGGTTAGTGTATTATTACAATGTTCGATTGAAGGAAATAATGAATTTCAAGCATTTGGTGAAAATCCTGTGAATACATTCAAGTTTCAATTGACACATCGATGTGTTTGTTGGAATGCATGTTCGTTTAGTTGATTTTCATGCTAATTTCACTGATTTGTTTTGAATTTCATCGAAAAAAACTGCAAACTAAAACAATACAGGTAGTAATGAAGACAATAGAGACTAGATTCTTCTTTTCTCTCACTATTTCTCTAACAGCGAAATTTGAAAAATCTGATAACAGATTCAGATTCTGCACACTTCATGCACAATCGTATCTTTCTTACCTTTGATTCCGAAACAATTTTTTTTGTATGACTCTTCTCTACGTGAAAGAGAACAAAAAGTCTCTTTCAAAATTGAGTGAATTAAATGTTTTATAATTCTTTTTTGTTTAAGTTGTTTATTGCAAAAAAAGATGAGTATGTATATATTGAATGACTAAAGACAAAAATACGTGTCCGCGTTTTTTCTAAGTACCGTCCAAATGCAGGTACTGACGAAGCTGATTTATTGATCTATGAATTTTAATGAGCGTCTTGATTAATAATTGTCAGGATTCGATCCATTTAATAACTGATGATTGGCATATGTGCATTACCACGTGCACGGTTGTGAACGATTTCATTTCAAAACTAAAAAGAGAGGTACCTTCTTTAACTAAATTTCATAATGCTATTATTTGTACATAAATACAACTATCTAAATACATATATTATTCTTACTTTTTCGCTTCACATTCAAACGTTTCCTTTTATCGCTTTCATGAAAATACCCATGTTACAGTCTTTTTCGTGAAACCGACGGTTTAACCGCCGTCTGAAAATATATAAATCACAATGTTGATGCGTAATGATGATAGATTCTTTTCAAGCACGTTTGATTTCGTATGCAGATAGTAAAAATGGAATACATATGATGATGTGTTGTGCAAGTTCTTTCTTTTTATACTGACATAATTTTATCTAAGTATAAATAAATAAATGAATGAGAACAAATAACTGGTGGTAAACTACGGCTCGTACGATGTAGATAATTCGTCAGATTGAAACAGTGG
>ERZ778027.1806-NODE-1806-length-31896-cov-12.295468_pt1 | contig 31896 bp, 28 predicted proteins | sample MGYA00375757_ERZ778027 | MGnify/ENA primary metagenome ERZ778027 (study PRJEB29350, sample SAMN05389817) | bioreactor metagenome | isolation source: Ammonium sulfate bioreactor | place: South Africa: University of Cape Town | collected 2014-02-18 ...
AATGGTTAGGTGATAAAAATGCATCAGTCATGACATCAGTTGCTGGAACAGGTTCAAATGGTTCTGCTCCAAATCAGCTGAGTAGTCCAAATGGAATCTTTGTTGATACAAATTTCGATTTATACGTAGCGGATTGGAGGAACAACAGAATTCAATTATTTCGATTGGGTCAATCCAATGGAATAACAGTGGCAGGAAACACCTCAGAAAAACAAACAATTACGTTATATCGTCCATCAAATGTTATTTTAGATGCAAATAAATATCTTTTCATAACAGATACTGACAATAATCGAATAATTGGATCGGATAAAAGTGGCTTTCGTTGTATCGTTGGATGTACTGATTCATCAAGTTCAAACTTCGATCAACTATCTATTCCACGAAGTATCGCTTTCGATAGTTCTGGTAGTTTATATGTTGTTGACTATAATAACAACCGTATTCAAAAGTTTTCTCCGACAAATTCATGTTGTAAGTATAGATATATTCTCATCAGATCTATCAAATACTATTTTTCAATCATTCAGTACCTCGACCAGTCGTCATATCAACCTGTGATAGTGTGAATACAATCGGATATGATTGTAATATCACTTCATATCCGTGTGATTCTCTTAATCCTTGTCAAAATAATGGAAATTGTTCAAATACAAATGCAAGTGATTACGGTTATGAATGCCTTTGTTCTCGTGGTTTTAATGGTCCTCAATGTGAAAATGACCACCGGCCTTGCAAATCAAATACTTGTTGGAATAACGGTGTTTGTAATGAAACATCAGATACAACATTCGAATGTTCATGTGAATCAGGCTGGACAGGTAAACATTGTGAAAAAATGATAAATTATTGTGAAAATATCGAATGTAAAAACAATGCACCATGTCGACCATCATTTATGAATTACACATGCGAATGTCTCGGTGAGTATTATTCTGGTCGACATTGTGAAATCGTTTCAACAAAATTAGTTGCTCTTCAATATGTTTCGAAATCATTTGGATATGTTGCAATTATTTCTTTAGCTAGTGTTGTTGCTTTTATTATTATAATGGATATTCTTAAATACGGTTTCGGTATCGATCCAACACGACATGAACTTGATAAAATTCGTCTTGAAAAAGCCAAGAAACGAGCCATAGCTAAACGTCGACCGATAATTCAAAGATTTACTTATGTTAATTAATCAAAAATACATTTTTTAAACTGTTTTTCAAAAAGATAAAAAAATCTGTTCGAGTGTCGTTTGTGAAATTGTATAACTTTCAATATCCCATTGTTCTTTTTGATCTTCAAATAATTAAAATAATCAACACCTTCACCCTCAAACTAATCTCGAACTGGCTTAGTCACACATTTAATTTTCAGTTGGAATTTGTAATGCATGAAGAACTGTTGGAACCATGACATAAAAACTACCGGTTAAGATTAATTCGATATATTCAGCATGTGTAAAATGTTGTTTCAATTTTTCATCGATTCGATCGTTTAGTTTACCTTTGTGTTCGATTAATAATTCCATTAATTCAAGTACAAGTCTTTCTTTTTCGTCGAATAATGTACTTGTTTGCCAATTTTGAATGGCATCAATTCGTTCTTGTGTTAATCCACATTGTTTAGCCATTTTTTCATGTTGAAACCATTCATAATTCGATTGACACAATTGTGCACCACGAAGTATCATCAATTCACGTAATTGCCTCGATGTTGTACAATTACGTCTTATTGAATAAGCAAAATCAACCCACGATGAAAGAAATTGTGGATTATTCGATAGAATTTTATATAAATTCAAATTTGGATCTCCACCTAAACTCGTTATTCTCTCTTGTAATTCCAATGGGACAGAATTCAATGGTAATCTTGGCTGATTATTTTCAGTCGACATGTGTTTACACAGTATAAAAAAAAGCAGATGAAAAGACACATCGCGTGTATTTTTCTTTTCTTTCTTGGAAATAGTGTGGTAAAAATAGGATCGATTACGAGAGATTTATTTTTCGTTTCTATTTATTTAACAAATGCAAGCACACTTATATAAGCACGCGAATTCTTTTCACATGAAATTCTTTTCTTTCATTTGCCTAAAATAATATCCAGTAAATCTCTAATGGACGATGATCAAGAAACGTACATAACGGAACGAACCTCAGTTCCATCAGTAACGAAACGAGTTTCATTTCCCGAATCAATCTATCCAGCTAAAGATCCACATTCTCTTCAGTATGTCTACAATCAATTGCCCGACAACGGAGTCCCACTTGCTACTCAATACAAACAAGCTAAAGAACAAGAAAAAAAATCCAAGAAATCCTTTCGTAAAGCTGCACCCGGCCAAGGAATTCTCGCTCCATTGCCCGAACGAGTGCCGGAATTCAATGAAAACTACTATCCATACACTTATTACAATCAAGTGAAACAACCCGACAAACCGAAACTCTTTCATCATACAACAGACGGACAAATTGTCGCCAATGATTCACTCGATCTCAGTCAATATATTCACGAACCAAATACCTCAAATCCATCAACAAAACGACGCCGACATCGTCATCATCACCATCGAAAATCTCATCACGAACCTCCTCAACCAATCTTCGAAGCTACTACTCCCAAACTCATGTCTCCAATAAAAGACAATACAAACATCGAACTCAAATCAGATAACAAATTCACAGATCTATCCACTCAATCATTATCACCAAACAACAAGCACAAACACCATCGTCATCATCATCATCATCATCACCACCGTCATCACCATGATCATACAAGTTCACCTGACAAAGAATACATCGATGCAGAGTTTAAAGTCATCGATGTTTCATTCAAAAAATCCGGTTCTTCTCCGTTTTTTACTCGTCCAAACAATCCCTTTGCACTTCCTCCTCCGAATATCTACAATACAACTTCCTATCTTCCGCCAATTTCACTTCCACAAGTGCCCTATCACTCTCAATCATTCAACGCTGCCAATTGGCAAGATTCACCTCGGTCAACGGCACCGAAAAATCGTTCACTTGACTTCTACGATCGTTATTTGAACGGTATCATTCGTAACAAACTCACGGCTGACAACTAACGACCTCTATCACCATGTTTTTCAATTAGTTACCGTCAAAAAAAAACAACAACCGTGCATAAACTCTGTGTGATGATTTAAGAAATTTCATTTACATTGCAGATTGTGTTTTTTTTCTCTTCGCTTCTACTTGAAATAAATCAACGCTATAAATTTACATTGATGTTCATCGACGATGAAACAGCATTGCGTGACTGGCTTGTCACCACACTCGAACCATTGTAATAAAGAAAAGAAAACGAGTCCATTTTGTTTTTCTACATGTTTTTGAAATTAGATGTGATGCTGAACCAATTGCTCTTGCTCGTTACGTCCTTGCACTCATTGGAAAAGATAAACCATTGGATAAACTCAGAGAAAATTGTATCGATCGATTGGATGTTTTCTTAGATCGATGTAGGGACGAACTTGTTGTGTTTTCGATTTCACATTTTGCGTCTTTATTTAGCAACCAAAGATTTTGTTGATCAATTGTTTGAGGTCATTCGAAATCGACGGTACATACCCGAAGGCAAAAAAGTACGATTTCAATCGAAGATATTTGCTTTTCAACACGAGATTATTCGTTCTAGGAAAATGTCCAACCGAAATCGAACGAAACCGAAGCACAATCGCCCGAAAATCAACAAGAAGACTCGCCGAATGCTTCGGCTTCAACCACAGTGAAACGGTACGGACACGATCTAATCTCGAAAGACACGTATTTTTGTTTTTATCTTAGCCGATATTCGTCGGATCAAACCGAATCCTCAACGAAACGAACTCATCGTTCATCTTCGCCTGAACAACAAAAAATAACAACAGCGACAACAACAACGAAAATTCGTTGTAAAGACTTTTTTGATAATAAAGGCTCGTGTGTTCTTGGCGAAACATGTCCGTACGATCATGGATCGAATATTTTGACATATGAACAAGCGAATTACTATTCAAACTTTCAACCCTACGATCCCGAATCGCCGGATTTAGGCCCGAATGCTTATCCGAGACAATCGGCACCGTCCGGTCAACGAACTTTAGTCACTGTGGTGACGAATGCCGAACCGTTGCCGTTGGGACATCGATTGAAATCGAATGATTCAAGTAGAACGAAGAAAAAGAATTTTTAAAAAAGTTTATTCTGATTTCTGTAGGCGGAGGACCAATGGTTCGAACTCGACGACACGTCACAACAACGCCGTATCCCAACGATCGACGAGCACCACACCGAAAACGTCCATGTAAATTTCGACGAAAAAACTTTTCTCGGTTTTGTTTTATCTTTGACTTTTTCAGGGCAAAAACCCGATGGTGCAAATTCGAACTCAACAACGCTCGAAATCCGTAAAATCCCTGTAGAATTCAATACAATCTCTAAATTAAACGAACATTTTAGCAAATTTGGTACAGTTACCAATGTGAAGGTATTCATTTTTTTCGCCAACTGACATCGAAATTCTTCTCGTTCGTAGATCGGTTTCGACGGGTCAACAGACGCGGCTCTCGTCGCCTATTCAACTGTTCAAGAAGCCGAAACGGCCTACAAAAATCCCGAACCATTGTTCAACAATCGTTTTATCAAAATCTTTCGACATAATTCAACGCCGGTTTCAACTGACGCTCCACCGAAGAAAAAACAATGGAAAAAACCGAGTGAACCTGTCGTTGTTCCTCCTCCTCCACGGCCGATTAAGAAAAAACCAGCAGCACCATCGTCGATCAAAAAGGAAGCAGCGAAAAAAGCGACCATCGAAATCCGCCGAAAGAAACACGGCCTTCTCGAAGAACAAATTCAACAGCAGAAATTACTATTGAAAAAACTCGAAACTGCCGAAACCAACGACGAAAAAGAATCGATTCGTTCGTTGATGAAAAAAGTCGACGCTACAATTGTCAAAATAAAAGATTCCTTAGGAACTGTACCAACACCAACGCCGAAACCGAAACTTAGTCAACAAGATTTGCTCAAACAACGAGCAGAAAAATTAAGAAAAGAATTAGAAACTCTCAGAGCCAAAACATCGGCTGATATGGTTCGTTTCGTTTGTCTTTGTTTGGTTTTTTCTATTTATGATTTTCTAGCGTCGTGCAATGAGTACAACAATCGAAAGTAAACTTCCATCAACATCTGTCAATCAAGATGACGAAAACCGTCTGCTAACTGATAACGATCAAAATCCTGTACAACAATACGAACTCGAAACTCAAGAAGACGAAGAACTACTACTCGATGATTCATAAAATACAAAATTTTCTCACTCTGTGAAAACAATACTTTTTACATTTTCTTTTCTTTCGATGTATGTTTGTTTGTTTGCTTTTCTTTTCTCTAGTTCTAATTGACTCTATTCTATATGTTGTCAAAAGCCCGAAAATAAAAAACAAAACAAAATGCGACTCTCAACCTAAATAAATATTCGTTTTGATATGGTTCATTGACTAGACGTGCGTAATTTAACGAGAGAAACTATAGTAAGCAACGTACACAAGTGAAATGAGAGGGCGAAAACCAACGAAATTACTCTCACCTATTGACGAACTACTGAGTGATTGTGAACAACGAACTGACAAACAGCAACGAACAATTAGTGTTCAACTAAATCCAACGAAATACAGTGCGTTATACTTAGGCACAGCCAGTTCAACTGATCATCGAAAAGGTATCGAGTCAATTCAAGAGCCACTTTCGAAACAATTTCCTATTGATGGAAGTCAATCACCACGTGGCATTGAGGTTTCAATCATAATCGATGATCAAAGTTTACAAATACAATTCGTTTCGGATCCAACGATTGTTCTCTACTATCCGATTCGATCGTTAGTCTATTGTGCAAGTATTCGTTTTGCAACGGAAACACGATCGAAAAGAAAATTCACCAATGGCTATCGATTTGTACCATTGGATAAGCCTGATGCATCACTTGCAATGAATGCACAACATCCACCGTTATTTTCGGTTGTTTTTCAACGAACACGACATTCGCCGATGAATGAATGTCATAGTTTTATTGTTAAAACAAAACAAATTGCGTTTGCACTTGTTCGAGCCTGTGCCGACGCGTATAATCAAACGGATGAAGAACAGGAATGTTCGACAGTTCCACTTTATTTTCAAGTAAAAAAACAACATCGATTTAGAAATATGAATCTTTTCTTTTATAGATTAATGAACAAGGCACAGAAATGAACGAAATCAATGATCAAATCATTGCTGTTCCAGCGAATAAATATGAACATATCGATGATTGTCAAAGTTTCTTCTATCGAACTTCTCGTGTTCAATTAGGTAAATGGCAATTAGCAGAAGATCCTAAAAATATCCTACGTCGATCGATGAGTGTTCAATCAGTCAGTAAAAATCGTCAACAACAACGTCGACAATCGATTCCTGAACTTCATAATGTCACCTTTACTGAATACCAAGAATCCTATTTTCCATTACCACAATATTTCACATTGCCAACATATCCATCATTTGAACTTCCCTATTCTCCATCTCCATCAACATATTGGTTTTATGTTTAATAAAAACTCTTCGACATTAAACAGTCAAAGCGAATCTATAGTTTAATTAGTATACATGTTCAAAACTAAACCTTTTGTTATCGTTAGATTAAAATAAACACTGTATGATTTAATCTGATAAGTCTTTTGAATCAGTTTTTCCCGATTTTAAGTTCTATAGATCTTTCAAATCGGTACTGTAAAACTATCTCAGTTTCATTATATTTCAAATAAGATTCTATTGTTACATAAAAACGCGGGTTCGATATAACTACTATATGAACTTTGAAAAATATCTTGTTGGAGGTCATGTCTATGAAATCAATCGTGATAATCTAAATAAATATCCATCATTGATATTCAACAATCATGATTACATGAAACAATTCTATGATAAAAATCGACAATGTTATTGTCTCGCACGAAATCGAAGTTTTTTCGAGTTACTGATATTTTATATTAATCACGGGATTCTTTCGAGACCGAATGATTTGCCACTTGTAAACGAATTTGATTCGAACGAAAGCAATATCATTTCAATATTTTCTAGGAGTTATATATCGCAGAATTGAAGTTAGTCGATTAAGAAATCTTTTTCTCTCGAATCGACTTTTGTTTCAGTTATTATTTTACTGATTCGGAATTTCTCGCCGAATTAAAAGCGACTCATTCGATACCGTTGTTATCTTATTCAACAGAAATTCGCTATCTACCACGTTCAATCATAAAGAAACATCTCTGGCAAGCGATTGAGTACAATCAAGGTCTTCTCGGAGTCATTTATAGATTTCTCTTTGGATTGATTTGTTTATGTTCGATATTCATTTTCATGTACGAAATGATTATCATTCGAAATCGAAATTTTATCTACGGGCAAACAACGATAATTGACTATCGACCACGTGTAAAATCTCGTGGATTTCGAATTGAAAATCTCATTGCATTGATTTGGCTATTCGAATTTGTTCTTCGAATGATCTCAGCACCGACTTTTCGTCTTTGTATAAAATCGATTTATTTCTGGTAGAAATTCGCCGAATGAAACATAAATTCAATTCATTTTTAGGATTGATATTGTCAATCTATTGAATTGTCTTGCCTATCGATTATTTAGTTTGAAATATAATCACGAACAAAACTGCGAAATTCACATGATGAATATTTTCCAATGGATTGAGATTTTCAAAACTCTACGAATGTTTAAACTAGGCAAATATCATCGATCGATTGATCTACTCATTCAATCGTTTGGTTTGACTTTGTGAAATTTTTTAAAATCGAAAAAATTAAATCTCTCGACTTAAGGCGAAGCATGGACGTATTTTTTAACATTGAGTGTTGTTCTCACGGGTACAAGTTGTATATTCGGTTCGATGATCTACGCCATCGAACGAACAACGAATCCATCTTCAAGAATTCTCTATCCTAACGTCGGCAATGGGGTTTATTATACTCTTCTAGCAATAACCAATGTTGGTTTCGAAGGATTTCTTCCAACGACTTATCTAGGCAAATGGATCGCTTGTTCAGCCATAACAATTGGCATTCTATCAAGTAGAAAAAGCAAAAGACTTAAAACTTGATCGTTTCTTTCTTTTGTGTTAGTTGGTACTGTTCTACCGATGATTCTATCGGCGTATACTCGACGTTTATTAATTGACAGCAAAGAAATCACAATTATCCGTGTGTAAAAGTTGAACATTAACGACATCTGTATACTTGTCAAATTTCGAAACTAATCTACTCATTTCAGTGAGAAAATTGTTAAATTCGATATTTTCCCAGACAAAAAAGAAAACTAAAGGGAAATTTGTTGAAAATTGATTTCATTGCCTAAGAAAATAACCAATAGAAAACACTCGTTCATCCTTTATGGACGACATAACTTTTTTTTTTCTTCGTTTCTCTCTCTCGCTCTCGCTCGCTCTCGTATAGAATACGAACGACAACATTTTTTATTATGTCTCTTCGACGTGCAAACATAGAGTACAACAAATTCATGTTCAAAATTTCCCACAAAATTTTTCTTTCATTTTAGTATTTAAATATATAACTATAACTAATCCAAAAACGAAAAAAAAACCCACACATTTCTTTTTTTTAATTCTTATTTATTCAATCAGCAATTGTTTCAAAAACATTGCTCTTCTATCAAAGAAAGCAGCAGCAGCAGCAACAACACACAAATGAATCAATATCAATTTTTAATCTAACGAATAATATTTTATATTCAATATGAGTTCAGATCCTCAGTCAACATACTATCAAAATGCACATCAACAACCGCAGAATTACTTTGTGCAGCAAAATAACGGCATGGATCCATCACGTAGGCAACGAAAACGAGAGAAACTTGTTTGAATTGATTGTTTGTTTGTTTTTTTTGAAAAAAAACAGAGTATCAAATGATAAGACCACAATCACAGTTCGGTCAACAGCCACCACCACGAATGGCGGTAAATACTTGTCATTTTGATTTCTCGAGATGATTGACTCGTTCGTTCGTTTAGTATGTCAATACGCAAATGCCAAATGCGTACGCAGGATACTATCAAACGCCACAATTCATCACACAACCACAGTTCGTCGGTCCACGTGGAATGGTAATTTCGTGAAAATCGACCTGTTTTTCTTACGTAACTCAAAACTGATCACATTCATTTAGACTCAGCAATATATTCCAGCCGTAATACGTCCGCAAAATGAAAATCTTGGTAATCAACAGAACTATCTACCACAAAATGTGTACTCGTATCCACAAGGAACGCCAACGCCGCCAATGTTTTCGCCACAATTTTTTCCTCGTATTTGAATCTCGTTTTTTTTTCTTCTTCAATTGACATTTCGTTGTTCTTCTTTTGTCTTAGCTAATTTTCCAATGCAACAAGGCTACGTACCAATTCAAACACAACCTCTACCTCCTCAGTCCATTCCGACACAACAACCGCCGTATTCATTGCCGACACAAGGCCAGCAAACACAGCCAATCTACTCGGCACAACCGCCGACACATCAGCCAGTCATCGATTCATCGAATGTTTCGACATCTGCACCGACATCGCACACCTATCAACCACCACAACAAGCACAACCTCCACCACCACCACTACCACAAACCACAGAAAAACGAGCCAAAAAACCATTGCTTATCGTTGATCCTGTGTCACACAAAGCCGTCGAACTACCGAACTCAACACCAACGACAACAACAACAACCACAGAAACAGTAACTGATTCAGCTCCAGCTCCAGCTCCAGCTCCACAACCATCGAAAACGCAAGTACAAACCGATTTTCGACAGCAAATGGCCAAAGCGATCTCGAGTGATAATCCGACAACGACGACGACGAACGACGATCCGCCCGGTGCTGCTCCGACGAAACCCTCGGAGCCCGTGCAGCCGGTCTCGTCGTCGGCGTCGTCGTCTCGTTCGAAGTCGCCTGTCAACGACAGTCAACCATCTGTGCCCGGTATTCGAACACGAACATTAACCGATGAAAACGAATCGATTGAGCCCGTCAAATCAACGGTATGTCCTCACTACCCATCTCCTCAACGCATGATCATCTATATTTATCATTGACAGAACGAGAGAACGAGAGAAAGAGAACGTCGACATATTAATGCATATTTTCTCGTTGAAAGAAAGAAAGAAAGAAGCTACTACGACTAACATAGAATGTATATTCGAGATAATGGTTATACAGCCGAAGTTATCTAACGAGAAGCAAATATATTTTCGTTGTTTTCAGTCTGATGAATCGAATTCCACGCCAACTGAACTGCCAACTTTACCTTCGTTGCCAACAGCTGCTTCGCTCGACTACGAAACTCCATTACCAACGCCAACACCAGCCACAGCAGCAGCAGCAGCGCCCAATCAACGTCTCCGATACGATCGTCAAGAGCTGCTCCGTATTCGTGATAGTTCATCGTCGTTTCCCGTGCCTGAACTGCCCAATCTCGATATTGTTGTTAGTAACACTGGCAATCGACGTGCTCAGCCCTATGGCGGCACGAATAGTAGTCAAGGTGGTGGCCGTGGTTTTAATCGTCAATCATCGATGAGCAATCATCCGTCATTGAATCGATATCCAACGAATTCAATCACCGACTCGAAACAACGTAATAAACCAGCGATTTATCTCAGCAACGAGCCCGATTTTGGCAATCGAGTCGAAAATCCCTACAAACCAATCGATCAAAGCAAAGTCGATGCCAATCACAAAGTTCTTCGTGATTGCAAAGCTATTCTCAATAAAGTTACGCCGCAAACCTACGAAAAACTCTTGAAACAATTGGAAGCACTCGAAATCGATCGTTACGAACGATTAGAAGGAATGATAAATATATTTTTTTCCAAAGTAACTTCATTGTTTGCCTCTTCTTTAATATCATTTATCTCGTTCGTTTTTTTTTTTCTTCAGGCTGTTGATGAGCCCGGATTTAGTTTTCTCTATGCTAAAATATGTAAACAATTTCAAAAGAAACAAGTCACAGTTCCGAGTGAAGATGGCAAAACAGTGACGCATTATTTCCGTCAAATTTTGCTCACACGTTGTCAAAAAGAATTCGAAAATGATTATCGACAAGAGATTGAATATGAAAAACGTAAAGTCGAAGTTGAATCGATCGTCGACGAGAAAAAACAAAAAGAAGAATCGGAAAAACTCGACGAAGATCTCGCCAAAGCCAAACGACGAAAATTGGGCAATATTTTTTTCATTGGAGAATTATTCAAATTACAAATGCTCACTGATACGATCATGTACGATTGTATCGAATATCTACTTCGAGATAAAACCGACGAGGAAGCATTGGAATGTCTCTGTCGTCTATTGAAAACCATTGGCAAAGAACTCGATATCAAAGCAAATGAAAAACAATCGAACCGACAAAATCTCGAGAAACAATACCGAGAACTCGACGCGATCATCAAAGAATGTAAAACCTCGGCTCGTATTCGTTTCATGATCCAAGATCTCGTCGAACTACGTCAAGCTAATTGGGTTCCACGTCGAATCGACGCTAAACCAACGACCATCGACGAAATTCACGAACAGGAACGTATCAAACGCGAACAACAAGAACGAGAACAAGAACGCGAACGAAAAGAACGCCGAGATCCCAATCGAAACATCGTCATCGGCTCGGGCTACATGAATTCGAATCAACAGTACACCGACAGTCGAGGCAGCCGAGGCAGCGGAATTAAACAGTCGAACAACCGAAACGACGAAGAGCGAAGCGAGAATCGATTCAGCGTCAATTCCCTAAGACAACAACTGCAATCGAATGACAAACGCGGTCAAATGGCGATGAACTTGGCGCCACAACGAACGTGGGCCAAAGGCTCAGGAATCGAGAAGAAACCCGAAGAAGATCGATCGTCGTTCGCTGCTCGAACGGCGAACAAACCGCCAGCGGGTCCAGTTCAAAATCTAAAAGGCAAATTAAGCTCGTCTCAAAGCGCGTCCGGCTATCCGCTCCAACGTCAATCATCTCGTGAATTAGCTCGTGAAAACAGTCAACGCGACCGTGAAAATGCCCTTCAATCTCTTCGAAAAACGACGACGACCGCCGGCGGCAGCAGTCCGTCGATCAATAATTCTCGTGAAAGCTCGCGCAATGTCTCGCGTGAACAATCGAGAAACGCCTCGCGTGAATCGAGCGTGAGTCTGTCGACGCAAATCAGCCGTTCGTCGACGACGGTGATCAATGCCGATCCGTCGAACACGACGTTCGACGAAGAGAAAACCAAAGCTCGTGTACATTCGTTGATCGAGGAATATACGGAGAATTACTCGGAAATGACCGATCGGCCGGTGAAAGAAGCGCTCGAAGATCTCGCTGCTTTTCGTACGCCAAGCGTCGATCAGCAGGCGTTGATCGTTCAGGAACTCTTTCGAAATGTTCTCGAAGCCAAAGCTCGCGCGAGAAAAGCCGTCGGACATCTGCTCGACGCTGCGCTCAACGACGAACTTCTCTCGACCGATGCGTTTCTCTCGGGTCTGAAAACCATCGTCGACGATGCGCCTGATTACGCCGTTGACATTCCGCTCATTTGGCAGTATATCGGCGAGATTCTCGGCGCGTTCATCGGCGCACCGACGTCGAACATGTGCCTGCTGAAACCGATCTTTCAATTCGTGCAAGACGACAAATCGAAACAGATGTTTCAGTACATCATTCGATTCGCCAGTGAATTCGCAACGGGAAATCGAAGTCGTTTGCAACGATTTTGGCAAACAAGTGACCTTCGGTTCGAAGATCTGATTAAAACCGATGCAGGAGACGTCTCGGACGAGTATCAATGGCTCTACGATACGCCCGAACTCGACTCATCGGTCAAAGACAGTCATCAACCGCGTGCCGATCCCGAACTAGTGAAATTATTCAAATCTGTCAATGATCAAGGTCTAACCGTGTCCGATACGGACATTATCTCCTATATCAAACGAAATATGGACTCGAAAGAGAAATTTTATATCCGAAACATAGTGCTTTCCTATTTGGAAGCGTGTCTCATCAATCGTGATCCACAGAAGAAAATCCAAGAGGATATCGCCAAGAAACGAATGACAATACTCAATGCAATCATCGAACATAAATCCGAAGCCGAAATACAAGCTGTTTACGCCATTCAAAATTTCGTCAATAAACTCGAACATCCGCCAAGTAAATCGAACGACTATTCTCTCACTTTTTTATCATTTTCTTTTGTAGAAATGGCTCGATTGTTGTTTGATATCTTCTACGACGAAGAATGCGTCAGTGAAGATGCCTTTTTCGAATGGCTCAAACATCCCGATCAATCCGAGACCGAAGGTAGAGGAACTTCGAAAAAGTTCATTATCCATTCGATCTGATTCTCTAGGTCATGCTGTTGTTGAAATGTCGACGAAAGATTTCTTCACTTGGCTTCAACAAGCTGAAACTGAAGTCGAAGAAGGCGAAGAAGAAGAAGGAAATTAATGTTTCTCTATCATCAAAAACGAAATCAAACAAAACATTGATGATTTGTTATTGTTATTCATTTTTTTTTGTTATTTAGACAATGTGTTCTTTTTCTTTCTCTTTATTTATTGGAAATACAGCATTGACAAACTCTTCTCGGTGTATAGTTCAACAGCACAGGCCAAAAAAAACTGAATAAAAAACAAACCAAAAACTCGTTCGTCTATTTCCTCTCCTTTAAAACAGTACGTTTCTTTATCATCCTTATTTCATTTTGTTCTTTCATTAAAAAGTTTTTTTTTTCTTTCTTTCTTTCTTTCTTTGCTTCTTTCATGTTGTTATTGGTTGAGTTTTTTTTCTTTTCATTTTTTTTTAATTCACCAAACAATAAGAAAGAAAAGAGATACACAAAAAAAAAGACTCAACGAAATATTCGATGACCATAATCACGGCCTTCATTTGCTAATTGTAAGCCGACACAGAGTGGACAAAATGTTGACGCACAACAATCGCCAGCGATCGAGCCTTGAATACGGTATTGTTGACGAAATTTGACACGTAGCGTTGCCAATGGTGAACAGTTGACGAACCAGAGACACCAATGTTCGTCCATCATTTTCGAAAGTTCATGTCGAAAGCAACACCAACATGTACAAGCGTAGCAACACATGTTGAAATCATCGAATAGATTGAATAGATCGTGAGACCATTGATGAGTTCCTTTCCAAGCGAGTTCAGGCCGATTTTGAGTAGGTTGTGATCGATAATCTGCACTTTTTCTGACGGATGTTCGAGGAGTTTTCGAATCGAATACACCGGTTTTCATTTCATCTCGAGAATAGAGAATTGGCGTTTCATTTCGATTTGACAGACGTTTTTCCACGGGATACTCGTCGATTTCCTCGGTATCGATTTGTTTTAATGTTTGACGAGCAATTCGAATCACTGACACTCTCGGCTTCATTGTATCCATATTGTCAAGTAAAAAGAATGTCTCATTGAATTTACATACATATATACGAGATTGTATTTACGGCTTCTTCTATTAATCAGAAATGATTTGCTATGGATTACGAATGCCGAAAGTTTGGCAAGATTTTTTTAAATTTCGATTTGAGAAAAATATATACAAATCTCCGACATTTCTCGTGCAAACTTTCATTCTCTATCTGTTGAAAGTAAAATATTTTTCGAAATTTGAAACCAATAAGGAAAGTCTTGTATAACAGCAGTGTCTGATGAGATACTGAATTGTAAAATCGTGAGTAGATATTTTGTCGTCATACGATTTTTATCGTAGTTCATTTTGAGATGAATATCTGAATTGTACATTCCAGAAAGATAAATGAAGATAGTTTTTAATTGATTCATTTTTGATAACAGACTCGGTACTGATGACGAGTATATGAAGATGTCATTTGAATTATTCGTATGATCAATAATTAAATATTCAAGATTTGGAAATAAAACATGATCAGAATCGACAAATTGCTTCATTTGATTATGATAAATATGTAATCGTTGAATATTTTTTAATATTATCGAATTTGCCGATGACATCTGTTGCATATCGAACGGTGAATATTTAAAAATTGATGCCCGCTTAGTAAACCAGAATGAATCTGTTTTAGATAGAGAATAATCAAGACAATTCATAATTGTTACATTGTTTAGTACATCGACGTTTTCCTTAGAAATCATCTCGATAAATTTCGCATCAGAATCCGTATAGATCGAGACTAATTTCGGCATTTGAATTCGAAGTAAATCGAAATCAATTTTCGAAGGTTCAAGCAATTGAATACTTTGAATTTTCCGCCATACATAAGGATTATTTAATAAAATCTTATCATTTGTTGTTCGAACAGAAGTAAAGTCACCGAATTCATGAATTTCATTGAAATAAAATGGCAATGTATACATATATCCTTGACTACCATGTGTTGCCATTATCCAATTTCGATCGAGCCAAAATTGACTTCGAAATGTTGATAAAATATCAGATTGGAATTCCCAACATGTTCGAGTATAGAAATGGAATTCTATTAGTGAACTCAACGATTCTAACAGTTGCTTACGAAGTTCTTCACCATTCGACAAAGAATTATCCAAATCAAAAATGATATTACTGAAATTCAATGCTAAACATTTTAATGATGCTGAAAACATTTTGATCATTTCTGTCATTGGATAATATTCTTTGTTCGATAGAATTGCTTTATTGTACATCATATGTAATCGTTCTAATTGAATTGAACACTTTTCTTGTGAATTATAAATTCCAACATCATTGAAAATAATGTTCAGATATTTAAGAAATGGTGTATATTGAAAAAGACTGAATATTTCTGCCAATTCGTTCAATTTTATTCTTAATTTAGTAAGATTTGACGTGAATTTGGGTTCACCCACTGATAAACTCGGTCCTAAGATTGGACATTCAAATATTTCGATTTGATTTTGATTATTGAATATATTTTTTAAAAATACTTGATTATTATTATTATTATCAGAAAGAATCATTTGTTTTATTTTCAATGAATGTAATTGATCAAATCGATCATTTTTCATTATTGATTCGATGATTTTTGAATCGATAAAACATGGTGATGTAACAATAATTGATGTTACATTTGGAAATAAATCTAATGATAATATTAAACCTCCGTGATTGATAACAAGTGTTTCAATCTGTGGACCTATGGTGTCTAAAGTTGTTCTCCAAAAGGATAGGTTTGTTTTGGGCATTTCGAAATATTTTTGTTGCATAACTAAATCTTGAAATCGTTGATTGAAATCAAAAAATGTGAAAATAATATCATTCGATTGTAAATATTCGAATATATCGAAGATAATTTCAGACGGAAATTGATCAAGCCAAGTAACATTTTCAGTTTTTCTCTTTTTATTCAAACTCATACTCATTATCATGTGAAATATCTTGCAACTAGTTATCAGTCTTTACTTAGATAACGTTAAAACCTTCTTTTATTTATATTTTAAAATGCATAAGAGTCTTATTTGAACAAAAATTCTTGAAATTATGTACAAAAGCACTATTTTATACTAGAAATGATGAAACAAATAATATTTCTTCTCCAATGCAATACAGCGCCTTCTATAAATTTCGTATGCTGGAGGAAACGTGTATATTCGAAACCAATAGTCATTAGAAAGAATTCTTCAACGAAACAGATTGTGTCGTGCTTTTCTTCATTTACGTTTTATTTTCCAAATACAGAAAAAAGAAAGAAGAAAGAAGAAGAACGAAAAACATGATCACTAGTCGAAAAACAGAGAAAAGAACGAGATACAGCATAAACTTTTAAAAAAACACTAAATAAACTTTTTACAAAAAAATTGATTTGTTATACTGTTCATCTAAATAGGAGCCCCATAAGATAAACAAATAAACCGAAAGTTCCAGAGATAATATAAAATTGAAATAGCCTTTGAAATACACGTTACGAACGGGTTCGATGCCATGAAACGCTGTTAAAGCAGATAGACTACCGATTGATATAACAAATATGGTATTCCATGAAATGTTCTTGATTTTACGTTTGATGGGCTCGAAATACCAACCAGCTATAACAACAATGAAACCATATACAGTTACCATGTTATCGATTTGCCTGCATATTGTTTTACTTCGGTCCATGTTGACGAAACATGATAACTCACCAAGACACATAACGAACGGTACCCAGGTCAACTACCCCCGACCGTAAACGGCCGTAACCAGTGAATTACGTCAGAAAACGGTGCCTGTTTACGTGTACTGTATACGGTGATCGTAAACGGTATCCTACGGTATATTTCGGTTGCCGTATACGATGAGTATCGAACGTTAACGTTTACGGCTATCGTAAGAAAACGATGCACGTAAACGACCATCGTATACGAACGTAAACTGTCGTAAACTACTGACGTAAATAAATTGAAAACACGTCCGTCGTTTTTTACCATGAAATACCGTAAACGGCCGTATATCTCTTTTAAGACCTTTTTTGAATAATTGTGATTGTGAGACTGTTGAGTGTTATATTAGTAACCTTTGTTCAATTATTGCATGAAAAACTTTGACTTGGATATTATGTTAATATCGAAGGATACATTTTAGCAGTTCTAAAATATCGTTTTCTATATTTTTATGATTGGTGAATACAGTACTACAGGACATCTATAATTCGACATTCGTTAGTGTTTACAGTATCTCAAAATACTCTAATTATAGAAATATTGATGTGCAATATGTGAAAATCTGATTTCATTAGATCCGTTCATATATAATTTGTAATATACACGTGTACACGGGTACGGGTAATTCACAAAATTCCTATTCGTTGAATTATGTTTAGGATTCTCCTATCAGATACTCTAGAACATCTTGAAGTGAACTGATATTTTGTGAGAAAAATAGTTATAAATCGCTTATTATCGCCTTGATTAATTATATTTTAAAAAGGTAGCGTATAAGATCATGATTTCTCGTTGGCATAAAATTTCCATTAATATAATAGGATGACTGAGGAACTTTCATTGATCTTGATAAATGCCGAAAATAAAAATAAAGAACGAAGATTCTTGCGAAATCAACGTGCACGAATGCAAACAACTGTTAATCTAACTGACGGGTTGTTACCCTATATGATTTCAAATGGAAATCAAAATCATCTTGATGTTTCAAACGTTGAATTACCAAATTCATTTGAACATTTGATGGAATTCAATCAATCTATTGATCATGACTTTGATTTTATTTCACCAGATCATTACGATGAAAATAACAACGAAGATGTTCTTGAACAGGATCAAACGTTTGTTGATGGCAGTGAGATTATATTGAAGGAGCTTTTCTCTCCAAAACCTACGTCAAATTCTGTACAGCTCAATTTCTATACAGATATTTCTACGAATGAATTTTGCTGAAATCTCCTTCGTACATTTCGAAGTGCGAATTTATGCAAAACATATTCAACAGATATCCTAAAATTGATACATTCAGCTTTACCACAGCCAAATACTCTGCATATGTCAATGGAATCGATGTTAATCTCATGCAAGGTAAACATATCACTTCTACAATGAATCAAATCCATTCTTCAATCGTTTAATTATATCAAGGTTAAATTGATTTTTTTTTTAATTTACCAAATTCAGATTTGAATGAATTATCAACTAAATCAGTACAATCATCATTTTCATCCCAACATAAAAACATAGATTCAATGATTTCTGACACTAGATCATCAAATAAATCGAAATTATTAATTTATTAAAGCTATTTTTACGAAGGAAAATATAGATGCCGTCGTCTAATGGAAATCTTACAAATTTCAAAACGCACAAAGACTTTCATATGAAACATGCCAGCTTAGAACAATATTTTCCATAAATCATAAAACTTGAAACAGCACAAGAGTTCTAACACAAAATCTCCGCGAAATGAAATCAACAAAAACATAATAAACACATTTTACCCCGACAAATAAATATAATTCTTTACTATAAATACATCTCTTACGGAAGTAATGGTAGATAAAATCGAAACAGACAGTCTCTACAAACGAATTCATTAATATGATCACAACCAAGAACTTCATCTCCCCACTGTATGTCCACCTAGTCTTTCATCTGCCTTTCAATCAAGTCAGTGAATATGGTTCTAATGTGTGTCATTAGCTAATGATACGACTTCTTTTTCGATGATCGTCCTTCCCAAGCACAGAAGTTCACAGATCCTGACGTTATCTATCCGTTAACTGGTCCGTTTTTCGATCTGAGTCGATATCCTAAGCTGAAAAAAACCAGTTTTCATCTTCTTTCTCAATCTCATCTCAATTTCCCCACTATATGTCCACCTAGCCTTTCATCTACCTTTCAATCAAGTCAGTGAATATGGTTCTAATGTGTGTCATTAGCTAATGAAACGACTTCTTTTTCGATGATCGTCCTTCCCAAGCACAGAAGTTCACAGATCCTGACGTTATCTATCCGTTAACTGGTCCGTTTTTCGATCTGAGTCGATATCCTAAGCTGAAAAAAAACCAGTTTTCATCTTCTTTCTCAATCTCATCTCAATTTCCCCAATGTATGTCCACCTAGCCTTTCCTTTGTTTTTCAATCAAGTAAGTGAATCTAGTTCATGAGGGTATCATTAGCTAATGAAATAGCTTTACCAAAAGATCAATGAGTCTACGAACATCTTTTATGACCTTTCTCGAACTTACAATTTGTGATCTTTTGTTTTGATTTCAAGTGAATGAATATGTGTCGTGAAGGTGTTGAATGGTCTTTTCCGAACTTAGTTGTTTTGACCTACTGTTTTGACCTTTTGTTTTGATTTCAAGTGAATGAATATGCGTCGGGAAGATCTTGAATGGTCTTTTCCGGACTTAGTTGTTTTGATCTACTGTTTTGATTTCAAGTGAATGAATATGTGTCGGGAAGCTCTTGAATGGTCTTTCCCGGACTTAGTTGTTTTGACCTACTGTTTTGATATTTTGTTTTGATTTCAAGTGAGTGAACATGCGTCGGGAAGGTTTTGAATGATCTTTCGCGGACGTAGTTATTTTCGCATGCGGTTTTGATCTTTTTGTTTTGGTTTCAAATGAGTGGAATTACCTATGAAAGGTATCGTTCGAAAAGTGGCAGTTGATTCGTATTTGTGTGAAAAGGTATTTGAAAGGCATTTCTCAGAAAAGGCATTTGAAAGGTATTTCTCAGGAAAGGCATTTGAAAGGTATTTTTGAAAAAAGGTATTCGAAAGGTATTTCTGAAAAAAGGCATTTGAAAGGTATTTTTGAAAAAAGGTATTTGGAAGGCATTTCTCGGAAAAGGCATTTGAAAGGTATTTGAAAGATATTGGAATGTGTTTTTAATTGTTGGCTACACGACCGGCTACGACTGTTAACGGTGGTGATCGGCGGTAAACGATATCTGATACGAGAGGGTCCGGTAAGAAACGGTCGTATCATCTGTCGGATTTTGACGTATACGGCTGAAGTATTCGGCGGTTTACGGCACGGCGATATACGGCCGTAATACGGTGCATACCAAACGGGTCATTCACGGCGCGTTTACGACCGTTTAGTACAGTTAACGATCGTTTACGATGCCGTTAGCGGTTGTTTACGGTCGTTTACGATGGTCGTATTGGGTGACCTGGGTATATAAAAACCGATTATCGCAAATGATATGTCATTGACTACACAGGACAATATATTACTCATTTCTTTTCGATTTCAGTACAATAACGAATTGTTATGTATATGTAGAGTAGATATAACAGATGTAGAAACGAAAACGAAAAAAGAAGAAATTATTCTTCATATTTAGTGAAGGTTAACACATGCCTGTAGATGGAATTTCTTCACATTCAATCTTCACGAGAAAGAATATATTTGCAAAGAAGTAGATAAGTGGTCTTTCACATCGCCATTCATGTCTTTCAGTCAGATAAGATAAACGAGGCGTTTCTATTCATGTATCAGAAAGTAAAGAATGGCGACAGCAGCAGAAGCAGCTCGAAATTGTTGTTTTGTCTGTCATAAAGAAAAAGCAACTTATACATGTGATGGTTGTTCGACAAGATTTTGTAAACAACACTAAGAGATCATGAGAATGAATTGGAATTAGAATTAGAATTAGATAAAATTTTTTGAAAGTGAGAGCGTCGCTGTGCTTGATTTCCTTGATTTCCATTTATACAAAAGTGAAATATATCCAACTTGTTGAATTTCTAATTTCCAGATCATGGGTACTGCTGTTTATTTGTTAAAAATTAAAAATTTGAAAAATTACTGAAAATGTTTCGGAAAAATTCTTTTTCATTCGTCAGTTCTTTGACACTGTCGTTAGCCTTGTACATATATTTATCTTGATTTTATTTTTCTTTTCTTTCGTTTCGTTGTTATATTGGAATAGTGGAACGAAAAAAACAAGCGTAGGTGATACATCACACCGTCGTGCTACACAAACACAAACAGACACCCTCATCACAGGTTATTGTCACTATTGTCGGATCAAATTCTTTGTTGAATGAAAAGAAATTAAGTTACAAGTAAGCGCTGGTTGTTCAACATTTCATGTTAAAGTAAACTGACCGCTTAAGAGTTCAACACGATCGTTTTTCTGTAATATGTAAAACGAGACAAAAAAACAGCGGTTGCTTCTTTTAAAGATACTTTTTTATGATTCGCACTGTGCTTTGAGAAGATTGCGCATATACGTATAAAAGACTTTTGAAAATGGTTTATGATATTGATGGTTAAATTAGAAAAGTACACGACGAAAGAGCTTATCAACCTCACGAACTATTCTTATGGTTTTTTTTTGTTTTATGTGAATTTTTGCTTGACTAGGTATATACTCTATGCAGTATTACAGAATAGAATAAAAAACTCAGACACAAACTGAGCACATCTCATGCAGGAATCAGTTCTTGACGATTTCGGAACTCCGTTCACTAAAAGTAAAGGAATTCCCGGAATTGCTTTGCCTTCACCCTCAAGTATCGCTATATATGTATACGTATAGATACATAATAAAGCGAAATTCCGGAATAGACAAGAACTGATTCCGTGAATGTTGCATATAGCGAAATACGATGACTGCTCATTTTGTGGGACTACTATCCTACTTTATTGGAATTTGTAGCATCTGAATATGAAGGCAAAAAACTAAAGGGTTGGTGGAAAATTAATGTTGGGTATATCTACCGTCTTCTATGTAATCGATGTTTCACAAAGAAAAATCATGTGTCTATAGAATTAGACGTGATGCGAATATTTATGCTTTATAATATTGGATACTTGTTGTACATCGAATTTCGTGAATGAAGCTGAGTGATATTGCTGCTAGCCATCTGATTATCATTTGATTTTCATTCTACAATTGCCCTGAATTGCTTGAATTCAATTGACTTTCATTGATTATTACTATTTATAACCATACAAGCTGTCGATTATGCTTAGTTCATTTCTTATTTTGGGCTCGACATTATCTATGTTGACATCAAGCATGATAATGGTAACTTAACTTTCGAAAATTTACTTTAATTTCTGATTCTTTGATCATAGGAATATCTTGATTTTTCAATACAATTATCTCTTCATTCGATTTTATTTAACATAATTCATTTCTTTATTAAAAAAAAAACTTCGTTGATCATATTGTCAATTGATTTAAAACCTGCTCTTATATCGACATCTATTGACTAATGGTCACTTCTTTTTTCGTTTTCGTTTCTACATCTGTTATATCTACTCTACATATACATAACAATTCGTTATTGTACTGAAATCGAAAAGAAATGAGTAATATATTGTCCTGTGTAGTCAATGACATATCATTTGCGATAATCGGTTTTTATATACCGTTCGTTATGTGTCTTGGTGAGTTATCATGTTTCGTCAACATGGACCGAAGTAAAACAATATGCAGGCAAATCGATAACATGGTAACTGTATATGGTTTCATTGTTGTTATAGCTGGTTGGTATTTCGAGCCCATCAAACGTAAAATCAAGAACATTTCATGGAATACCATATTTGTTATATCAATCGGTAGTCTATCTGCTTTAACAGCGTTTCATGGCATCGAACCCGTTCGTAACGTGTATTTCAAAGGCTATTTCAATTTTATATTATCTCTGGAACTTTCGGTTTATTTGTTTATCTTATGGGGCTCCTATTTAGATGAACAGTATAACAAATCAATTTTTTTGTAAAAAGTTTATTTAGTGTCTTTTTTTTATTTTATGCTGTATCTCGTTCTTTTCTTTCGTCCAGATCGTACGCATATTATTTTCCTTCGTTTCTCTCTTTTTCGACTAGTGATCATGTTTTTCGTTCTTCTCTCTCTTTTTCGACTAGTGATCATGCTTTTCGTTCTTCTTCTTTCTGTATTTGGAAAACAAAACGAAGTCGAACCTTTTCGATTAAAGCAGATTCATAACAATCTTTTATTCAAACGATTATTCTTATTGTTATTCTTTAGGTGATGATTCTTTTTCTTATATTTCAGATCCTTCAACTTCATCGTCGTCATATTATTGTCCAGTTCATTATCAACAAGTACAAACAAATGTCTGTCCAATTCATCAATCTTATCCATTCTACTTTCAGGTCTACACTCCTCCTGCTCCTGCTGCACCTCAACAACCGTATCAGGTAAGTTCTCCACAATATGTTTCTTCTCCTTCATTTCAGATTCGTCGATCAACGAAGAAAGAAACTCGTCGTTTTACAGAAGAACAAATTCGAATTCTTGAAGAACATTTTTACAAAGTTGATAAATATGTTTCAAATGTGACCATCGATGAATTATCAAATCAAACTCAATTGAAACCTGCTCAATTTCGAGTTTGGTTTAATAACAAACGTTCAAGAGAACAACATTAAATCGCATCTTCCTTTTTATTTTAATTTAATAGATAAATAAATTTATTTTACTAATCAAACTTTTTGCTTGATTGAAATGAAATTTATTTTTATTAAAAAAAAGTGCCTTAAATACTGAATCGGAGTACATCGCAGATTATTGTAAATATTGTCGGATGAAATGATTTGTGCAATGAGAAGAAATTAAGTTATGACTTCGATGTAACGAAACTTGAATATGTTCAAATTAATGCTGGTAGAACAGTTGTATGTGTACGAAATTTTGTTATTCTTATCCGAACGAAACCTTTTTATTTAAATCATATTGAAAACGTTTTGACTATCATGTAATAAATAAAGTTCTTCAATGATGATGATAATGCATTTGAAGTACCAACATTTAAAAATGGCTGACAATAATTCGTGCACATAAATATTTTAGACGATGGGGATGAATCGATTTTTCGACAAATAAATCTTTATTTTCCTTAACATTTACATAATCTAAAGGAATTTTTGCATCTCTATCTTCATATGACATCCAGAATTCAAAAGTATTTTAATGATCTATTGATCAAATTGCCTTTTTCATATAATATGAAGTAGTGTATTACCGAAGAAAGATTCTATGGCATCTAAATCAAGTCAACGGCTTCCACATGCTAATAACAATCGAAGTCCAGCTATGTTCGGAAATTTTAGATGAACACATGTATTTATCGGACGATAATTAGTTTCTGCATTAACACAAAAATGAATTAGAGTTTCTCCATTTGCATAAGTCAGTTGATGTCGACGTAAATCTTTTATCCAAGAATAGATCAAAATGTTCTCTTCTTTAGTTGTTATTTTTTGTTCAAGAAGTTGAATTAATAATTTCAAAAATTTAACAAGAGACAAACAACGATATATTTACTTTACTTACTCATGATGACGAGAAAAGGTGTATTAAACATAGTATATTTCATGTATCTTTTTTTTGATAGTTCAAATGTTAAATAACAGACTTGAATAGATATTATCTATATTCATTTCTTGACTGATATCGAACAGACAAAATAATTATCGTTATCGTATGATTTTTCAATTGTATCATTCGATTTTGTTTTATTCCCATCTGCATAGTTGTTTTTGAAAAGAAATTCAGTATAATATTTTGACGATTGTTGACTGCAACATGAATAGAAAATGGATAATATAGACAATTATCCGAAAATTGTTGAAGCATCAGCTTGATCAAGTTCTATTAGAGTTTTTGGCTACAGTAAAATGTTTTCGATAACATGCACAATAGAGTGCTGTTGTATCTTTGATAGATCGAGTTCCGTAGAGAATTACTCGTCTCTCTTATTCAATTTGACATTTTCGATCACAATCCGTTAAGAGTACGCGAACAATATCATCGTATCCATTTCGAGCTCCAATCATCAATAGACTTAACTTTTTGTGTCCGTACCAAGTTAATTTTGTTACGTACTTGACACGATTTGATAGTTCATGTAATCGAACAAGTTGATAGAGCTGATCAGGAGCATGTTCATCGGCAAAAAGAAAATCGAGAGAAAAGACTTCATCCATCATGCAAACAAAAACAATAAAATAGCTCATTCTTGAATAATTCCATTTTATTTATATGTCAAATCGGTAGTTGAAGAAGCAATTTTGACAGCCGATATTATTTCAATACCACCTACATATACGTGTATATTGGACACGTCTTTGTTTTTTATTTCAATTATCGCATTGTGAAAAAAGGTTACAAACGACGTGAAGAAGAATGACAAAATAAGGCAAACACATACACTAATGACTTCTATTTTTAAAAACTGTTACTCAATGGTTTGTTTTCAAGTTCTTCAATGAAAAAAAACACTTTTCAACGAGCAATCGATGTTCTTTTGATTTTTAATCTTATCATACACAAACCAGCTTTTTTCTCTTACAATGATTCTCATTGTCGAATGAACTCTATTCAGTTAATCATTTCATATTCGATGTCTAACTGATGCATATTTGATGCCAAGGAAAAACGCAAACATAATACAAATGAAAAAGCCCATTAGCTGCACAACAATCATTGATATATAACGAATATCAAAAAGAATATCAGCTGGTCGACATACTAGTATACTGATCAATTGACTACCGATTGAAGAAATACAACAATATATGAGTATTCGTCGACACCACAAAAACCATTCAATTGGATTAATTAATTGATCGTAGGTGATATCTCTATACAAACTGATATTATATACAAACCCATAACAACACATTTTATAGGAAATTACAACCAAAATTTGGATATAGACAGTACTGAATTGCTTACGCGAACAAAGAGGTATCGATAATGGGCAGTGCTCCATGTCTATTAAAGAGAGAATACCAAGAATATATATATACATAGTTATCTTAGAAAATAGATCCTTACGAAGAGGCACAAGTAAATCATTTAACGACAAGGAATTATTCTGTTGAAATAATGATAATTCAATGATCCGACAGTTATCATCTTGGTTTAGAGATGTCACATATAAGCACCAACATACAACTAATAACACTATTTGTATGCGTCCCAATTTATTTAATCGATAAAACATACGATTTAGTTTTGCTCGTGACCTAAAAACAAACACAATATTAACATGAATTTCAAATCTATCGTTTTTGATTTTTCTAACTATGTTTATTCAAGTGTTAAAAGTAACGAAGCTTACCCAAAATGAGCATAAAAATTAAATCCATTGATTTTTGACGTTGATTGTTGTATTTTCTTCACTCGATGACCAGGAAAGGATAGAATATTTGCCATTCTATATTTTCATCAAAGAAGTCTTCCAAAATCAAGTTATTTATTGAATAAGTGAATTCGACGAACATTTCATCATGGCAGAATGAGAAGAAAGAACAATGAATGACCTTTTTTTTATTTTGTCTATTCTTATAGGAGAGAGAATAACACAATAGTTGAAGAGGTCAAGCCAATAGAAGGAAAAGAAATTTATGGAGGAAATGACGGGAAAATGGCTATAGTTTTTATTTATCTATTCTTTTTTTCAACAACGGTGTTGACGAATATATTCTGCACGTTTACCAGAATTTGCCGATCCTGTTAATGAAAGAAGTCTTCGTTCATTTCAAGTATGTTTATGCGCTAAGTACATAAAATAAGTGAACGAATATGCAGATTATTTTCGATCAGACGATTAGATAATAAATGTTTATTTATTTACCTTAGACTGAAGCCACGACTTAGTCGTACATTTATTTGGTGCAATCATGCACGAAAAGTACATCTAGCAATAGTAATAGCATGTATCTATTTTGCTTTTCGAATACCGAATGCTAATGCATATATCACGAAACTCATGGCATCATTAAAATCTACCAAATTGGAGCCAGTAACTCTTTACGATCGTTTCGAACAAGCTTCTGCTAGTTAGTATATTATGAATAAAAGATTTCAATCTATGTTTTGTTTGATTTCTAGGACGATGTTCATCATCATCATTGATTCTTCCTGAGAACATACACAAATATACATCGACAATGATCTTAATCATCGTATTGTACATAATATGCATATTATTTAGTTTCCTAGCCCAGTTGTTCTATTCATTTATTACTCGTCAAGAACTATCGAAACCTTATGGATGGTTTTGCTGGTGTCGTAGGATACTGTGCTGTCTTGTTATTGTTTCGATTTGCAATCAATTAACAAATTCATTATCATGTCGATCAATTGATATTCTCTATGATATTCGATACATATTAATACTGCTTGTGCAAATCATTGGTTTTTTTCTAACTCTTTTTATTGCGTTTTTTCTCGGAGTAAAATATGCATCAATTAAAGAGAAAAATTGAGTTCATCTTTTTTGTATCCACTGTATTGTTATTTGTTCAACTATGTTTGAAAGTATATTAGTTAGAAAACAGGAATCAGAAACTTAGTTTCTAATCGTATCAAAACTTTTGCTGAATTATACTAGAGAAGAAAGAAAGCAGAAACCGTATAGAGATAGGCGTTCTTCTCAATTGTTGTTCTTGAAGTATTAATATAATTGTTTCTTTTTGTTTTTTATTTACAAATATACCCACGATCCAGAAATTGGAAATTCTAGAAAATCAAGATATTCAACAAGTTGAATATATTTCACTTTTGTGCCAATGGAAATCAAGAAATTCAAGCACAGCGACGCTCTCACCCACAAAATTGCTATACCCACCGTGTACACAGGGACGCCCTCATCCTCAAGGTGTTCTAGTTGCCGATGGAAATGGTCTCAATCAATTGAATCAACCCCATTTCGTATATGTTGATCAAGAAGATACACTCTACGTATCCGATTGGAGCAATCATCGTGTAATGAAATGGATGAAAGGTGCAAAGGAAGGGGTTATTGTTGCTGGCGGACAAGGTCAAGGCTCTAGTTTAAAACAATTATCATATCCTCAAGGAATATTTGTTGATAAATCAGGTTCATTATATGTAGCCGATTCGGCTAACGATCGAATAGTTCGTTGGGTAAAAAATGGCGAAGAAGGCAGTATCATTGCTGGTGGAAATAACATCGGAAGTCAACCAAATCAATTGAATCGTCCTATTGGATTATTAATTGATAATGAAAACAGTCTTTATATTGCAGATTATTATAACAACCGAATACAAAAATTTATTGTTGATAAATAAAATTTTTGCTTTGTTTTATTATTTTTTTGTCAAAATAGCTGAGAATAGGAGATCGTAGAATGCAATTGATTGATTAGGAAATACTCACTTTTATTATGAAGAGGCTGAGGTGAAACGTACGATTGTGTATCTTTATAATAAGGTGATAAATGTGTGCAATTCTCATCAGTCAAATTTGACTTCGTTCATGTCAAAGAAATAGCTGAAATTTCAAGATTTACAAGTTGCGTGCCTATTAGTTTGATTTCAATGTGAAATCACATGAAGAAGCAATTGAAACGAGTTGCATAAAATTATCTCTAGCTTTCATCATGAGATTTTAAGTGAACAAAATTATTCTTCATATTTAGTGAATGTTAACACATGCCTGTAGATGAGATTTCTTCACATTCAATCTTCACGAGAAAGAATATTTACAAAGAAGTAGATAAGTTTTTTTCCCGTTATGATTCATGCATTTCAGTCAGATAAGATAAACTAAGCTCTTCTATTTATTTATCAGAACGAAAAGAATGGCGACAGCAGCAGAAGCAACTCGAAATTGTTGTTTTGTATGTCATAAAGAAAAAGCAACTTATACATGTGATGGTTGTTCGACAAGATTTTGTAAACAACACTTAAGAGATCATGAGAATGAATTGGAATTAGAATTAGATCAAATTGAAAATCAAAGAAATATTTTTCGACAAACATTATCACAATAAATTGAGCAACCAAATAAACAACATCTGATTCAACAAATTAATCAATGGGAACAACATTCTATCAAGAAAATCCAGGAAAGTGCAGAAGAAAACAGACAACTGATATTGAAAGAAATGAATCAACACTTTCAAAAGATTGAAATCGATCTTAACAGCTTAACACATGAAATCAAAGAAATTCGACAAGAAAGTGATTTTAATGAAGTACATTTGAATGATTTAAGAAATAAACTTGAAAAATTGCAGAAGCGATTGGACAATCCAGCAGATATCTTGTTGACAGAAGAAAATTCATCATCATTTATCAAGAGAATCTACGTGAATGTTGTATATCGTAAGCTAGTCGATTTCTACAGATATAAACGAATACTTCTATTGATAAAATATTTGATTTAGAGCCATTGAATATTCTGATTAATCCAAAGTGGAAACAAAATGCAATCACTGTTGCCGGTGGAAATGGTGAAGGTAAAGACGCGAATCAATTGAACCGACCAATTGGTTTTTATATCGACAATGAAAAGACAATATATATCGCTGATCATTATAATCATCGTATTGTTGCATGGAAGAAAAATGCAACATATGGTGAAATCGTAGTTGGCGAAAAAGGAAAAAGAAGTGGAGATGATCAATTAAATCAGCCACGAAAAGTAATCGTGGATGAAGCGAATGATAGTCTGATCATTGCTGATTATGCAAACAAACGAGTTGTTCGATGGCCTCGTCGAAATGGTGCACGTGGACAAACAATCATAAAAGATGTTTCGTGTACTGATTTGACTACAGATAAGAATGGATACTTATACGTTTCTGATGATGCAAAACATGAAGTGAGACGATGGAAAATAGGTGAAAATGAAGGTGTTGTTGTTGCTGGTGGAAATGGATGTGGGAATGGTCTCAATCAATTGAATCAACCTCACTTCGTATATGTTGATCAAGAAGATACAGTCTATGTATCCGATTGGAAAAATCATCGTGTAATGAAATGGACGAAAGGTGCAAAGGAAGGAATTATTGTTGCTGGTGGACAAGGTCAAGGCTCTAGTTTAAAACAATTATCATATCCTCAAGGAATATTCGTTGATAAATTAGGTTCATTATATGTAGCTGATTCGTTTAACGATCGAATAGTTCGTTGGGTGAAAGATGCCGAAGAAGGCAGTATCATTGCTGGTGGAAATAACAACGGAAACCAACCAAACCAGTTTAAGCGTCCTATTGGATTATTATTTGATAATGAAAACAGTCTTTATATTGCAGATTATTATAACGATCGAATACAAAAATTTATTGTTGATAAATAAAATCAGAAGTTTTTTTTTGGTCTATATAACTAAGAAAGAAAGAAGAAAATTTTGTGGATAGACGACTTTTCTTTCTAACGTTAACCATTGCGCAGAAAACAAAAGAAAAATCGGGCAACATATATGATATGAGCTGACCTACTCCAACGGGATGCGTTGCCGTCTTATTGATCAGTTATATAGAGATACTTATATTAAACGAGAATTTACATTCATTCAATATGTCTGGCGATCTTCGATCAGTTTTGGAACGATTAGAAGCTGATTATCTCAACTTTGGTTTCATAAAACTGGTTTGAAAACTCATAATTTGCGATGACTTTTTTCAATTAACTTTATTTTGTTCTTTAGCCTTCACCATCTTCTTTAATTATTCGACTAGCAGAAAAACCTGAACATTTTCGTTTTTTACCAACATGTTGTATTTTTACTTTTCTATTATTAGCAATGCTATGTACCATTTATTCGACTCCTGTACTGTTCAGCAATAGCAATGAACACGATATATATCAGAATTATTACGAAAAAGAGCTGCAAAAACGTTTAATCAATATTAGACAAAGCAATGTTTACTGTTTTGATTGGATCGCATACTATGTTGGAAATGAATCGATGTTTCCGTTTGTTGATAAACAATCTATTGCAAAAAGAAACAAATCATTTATTAAACAAAGTTGGACTATGCTTAATACGGTGTCGATTATTATATCACTGATAATATTTATACTCTTTGATAAACCGAAATTAATATTCTTCATTTCATTGTACTTCACGTCCAGTATCTTTATATCGATTTGAGGACGTGGCAAAACTAAAATTCTGCCGAACTTTCAAAAGAAATCTGATTGTTAATATCTGATATCTTCTGAAGAAATCAGATGTCTAATTTCTCAAATTCAAAGTTCCTGATAAAAAAATCAAACAATTGATTTCATATAAAACAGAACAGAGAAACCTTCTGCGTGCATTCAAGTGTCATGCATTTGTTATTGTAAAATCTTAAACTTATGTCTCTATGAATTTGAATTATTTTTGACAAGTCCTGCAGTTCAACTGGTTATCAAATATCTATTTTCAATTTTCCAAAATTTTGAATGATATAATACGAAGATTATACGTGAAAGAATTATCTAAGTATATGAGTCTTTGGAAGTTTCATCAGGTTAAAGATGTCAGTTATCAGATATCTGTTTTGAATTTTGGAAATTTCAAGTCATTTCTTTAAAGATTTCATCAGGTTAAAGATGTCAGTTATCAGATATCTGTTTTGAATTTTGGAAAA
>ERZ778027.1815-NODE-1815-length-31623-cov-4.769957_pt1 | contig 31623 bp, 30 predicted proteins | sample MGYA00375757_ERZ778027 | MGnify/ENA primary metagenome ERZ778027 (study PRJEB29350, sample SAMN05389817) | bioreactor metagenome | isolation source: Ammonium sulfate bioreactor | place: South Africa: University of Cape Town | collected 2014-02-18 ...
TGTCGGGCGGCGAGAGCCAGCGCATCCGCCTCGCCTCGCAGATCGGCTCGGGCCTCACCGGGGTTCTCTACGTCCTCGACGAGCCGTCGATCGGCCTGCATCAGCGCGACAACGAACGCCTGTTGGGCACTCTCAGGCGATTGCGCGATCTCGGCAACAGCGTCGTCGTCGTGGAGCATGACGAGGACGCGATCCTCGAGGCCGACTACGTCGTCGATGTGGGGCCCGGCGCGGGCGTGCATGGCGGCCGGATCATCGCGCAGGGAACGCCGGCCGAGATCATGGCGAACCCCGATTCGCTCACGGGCAAATATCTCACCGGCGACCTGTCGGTGCCGACGCCGGCGCGCCGCCGCGCGCCGCAGAAGGGCCGGATGCTGAAAATCAAGGGCGCGCGCGGCAACAATCTCAAGAATGTCGACGTCGAGATTCCGCTCGGCCAGTTCGTCTGCGTCACCGGCGTTTCCGGCGGCGGCAAGTCGACGCTGACCATCGACACGCTCTACAAGGCCGCGGCGCGCAAGCTCAACGGCGCGATGGAGCATCCGGCGCCGCACGACCGCATCGAGGGGCTCGAGCATCTCGACAAGGTGATCGACATCGACCAGTCGCCGATCGGCCGCACGCCGCGCTCCAATCCGGCGACCTACACCGGCGCCTTCACCCCGATCCGCGAGTGGTTCGCGCAGCTTCCCGAAGCGAAGGCGCGCGGCTACCAGCCCGGCCGCTTCTCGTTCAACGTCAAGGGCGGCCGCTGCGAAGCCTGCCAGGGCGACGGCGTCATCAAGATCGAGATGCACTTCCTGCCGGACGTCTATGTCACCTGCGACGTCTGCAAGGGCAAGCGCTACAACCGCGAGACGCTCGAAGTGAAATATCGCGAGAAGTCGATCGCCGACGTGCTCGATTCGACCGTCGAGGAGGCGAAGGATCTGTTCAAGGCGGTGCCGTCGATCCGCGAGAAGATGGAGACGCTGGCGCGGGTCGGCCTCGACTATATCCATGTCGGGCAGCAGGCCACGACGCTCTCGGGCGGCGAGGCCCAGCGCGTGAAGCTGTCGAAGGAGCTGTCGAAGCGCGCCACCGGCCGGACGCTCTACATCCTCGACGAGCCGACCACCGGCCTGCACTTCCATGACGTGAAGAAGCTGCTCGAGGTGCTGCATGAGCTCGTCGAGCAGGGCAACAGCGTCGTGGTCATCGAGCACAATCTCGAAGTGATCAAGACGGCCGACTGGCTTATCGACCTCGGCCCCGAGGGCGGCGACGGCGGCGGCGAGATCGTCGCGGTCGGAACGCCGGAAGACGTGGCGCGCAATCCCCGCAGCCATACCGGGCGCTTCCTGAAGGACGTGCTGGCCAAGGCGAAGGCTGGCCCGGCGGGAGCGCGGCGCCAGGCGGCGGAGTGAGGGGGGCGCGACGCTCCTCGGCGCGATCAGGCTCCGGGCTCATCCCTCAGATCCATCTCCTGACGATGCGCAGGCGGGGCCGCGCCCGGCCAAGGCCGCCCCGCGTTGAGCGCAATCGACCGCGACGGCGCGCGTCGGCGGACAGAGACGCCTGCGCCATGTTGCAATGCACAATAAATCGGCTTGACGAGCCCAGGCAGGAAATAGCCGCGCATGGTCGGCGAGAATCAACAATCCGCCCCAAGTCGTTGCATGCGAAACGTTTTCCCCTGGTGTGCCAGATTTCGCCTCAATCATCCCAATTATGAAGAAATCCGATCCCCGCCGGGTCGACGCATGCTCGAAAAAGGCGATTTTGGGCGTTTTGGAGGGCTAAAACGCCGGCTGAAGCGTAGAAAGTGAAGAAGAAATGAAGATGGTATGCGTTTATGGCATCCCAGACCCAGAAAAGGCGCCTCTAGCCTGAGCACATCGCATGCCTTATGTGCATTGCAACAGATTGAACGGCTCGAGCGGCGGCAACGCCCGGGCCATGACGAAAGGAACCCGCCATGTTTATCGCCACCCTGATCCGCAAGATCAACGAATGGACCCGCTACCGTCGCAACATCCGCGAGTTGGGCGCGCTGACTGATCGCGAGCTCGCCGACATCGGCATCGCCCGCGACGAGATCGGCCGCATCGCCCGCACCGGCGCCCGCGCCTGAACGACACCGGAAAGCGCGTGGCCCTTCGCCCGCGCCCAAGGCCGGCGGCTCATCTCCTCCTCCCCCGAGCCAATGGCCTTTGCGACGCCCGCCCCTCCCGGCGGGCGTTTGCATTTTGAGGGTCACGCCAAGAGCGCGTCCGACAAGTCGAAGTCTCGCGTCGCCTGGCGGACCCCGCCCGCAGGCTCAGGCTCGTATCCCCTCACGCGCAGCAGTCCCGCCGCCGGAGCCGCCTCGACGGCGAGCCGCGTGAAGCCGTTCAGAACCGGGGGAAGCAGCCAGTCGAACGGCGCGGACGACCGCGCAGCCAACTCATCCAGCAGCCGGCCGCGCGCCAGATTGTTCGCCGGCGCATCGGCGAAGGAGCAGGCGCAGGGTCTCGCCTCCCACAGCCCGGCGTGAAAGCCCGGCCTGAACGCGTTCGCCGTCGCGCCCGGCTGCTGAAGGACGCGCGCGGCCGTCTCGGTCTTCTCGATCACCACGATCTCTCCCTCGGCGCAGCCGACCAGGGTGAAGATGCAGGGGCGCGCGATCGGCGTTCGCGCCAGCAGGTCGACCGCTTCGGGCACGTCTTTCGCCTTCTCGAACGCCAGCCGGAGAAGATGCATTCCCGGCATCGCCCTCACGCCGAAGAAAGCGCGCGCGCCGTTGAGCGCGAAATCGGCGACGCGCGACCATTCGCCTGACGCGCGGCGCCGCATCGGCGCCTGATTCAGGGCGGCGGCGAAACGCCCCGGCGCCATCGCGGTCAATACGCCCGCCGCGCCCGGCCAGGCGACATTCCAGTATTCGCCGGCCCGTCCCTCCATCCGAACGACCTGGACGCCGCGCCCCAGCCCGGGGAACGGCCAGTCCAGCGTCCGCAGCAACAGGGGCGGCCTTCCGCCGTCTGGCGAGACGCCAAGCGTGGTGCAGCCCCACTCATAGCTGACATTGATGCTGACCAGTCCGGGCTCGCCGAGAATGCGCGCCATCTCGAAAATCTCGTCGCGATAGGGCGAGCGGTTCCGGCGCAGCCACCAGCGGTTCGCGGCCTCGACGGCCGGCGCAAGAGGGCGAACCCATGGGGGCAGCCAGCCGACCGCCTCGCGACGCAGGGCGAGCGCCGCTTCGCGCTCCGCCGCAAGATGGCCGACCACGCCGACGGCGCGAGCGTCAAAGATGGGAATGGTCTGCATGGCGGGCGAAGCGGTCCGCTTCTTTATATGCCGCCGCGCGCAGCGGCGCAGCCGGATTCGCCGCGCGATTGCGATTTGGAGCGGCTGCGCCTATTCACGGCCATGTCCAGACCCGATCCCATTCATGTCGTCGGCGGCGGCCTCGCCGGCTCCGAAGCCGCATGGCAGATCGCCGAAGCAGGCGTTCCGGTCGTCCTGCATGAGATGCGGCCGACGCGCGCGACAGACGCGCACAAGACGGAGGGCCTCGCCGAGCTGGTCTGCTCGAACTCCTTCCGTTCCGACGACGCGCAGACCAACGCGGTCGGGCTGCTGCACGCCGAGATGCGCAGGCTCGGATCGCTCATCATGGCGAAGGGCGACGCGCATCAGGTGCCGGCCGGCGGCGCCCTCGCGGTCGACCGCGACGGGTTCTCGGCGGCGGTGACGGCGGCGCTCGAGGCTCACCCTTCGATTCAGGTCGTTCGTGAAGAGATTCCGGGCCTGCCGCCAAGCGACTGGGATTCCGTCATCATCGCGACGGGTCCCCTCACCTCCCCGGGGCTCGCCGCGGCGATCGGGAGCCACACCGGCGAAAAGGAACTCGCCTTCTTCGACGCCATCGCGCCGATCGTGCATCGCGAGTCGATCGACATGACGAAGGCGTGGATGCAGTCGCGCTACGACAAGGCGGGCCCGGGCGGCACGGGGGCGGACTATGTGAACTGCCCCTTGTCGCGCGAGGAATACGACGCCTTCATCGACGCCCTGCTCGCCGGGGAGAAGACCGAGTTCAAGGAATGGGAGGGGACGCCCTATTTCGACGGCTGCCTGCCGATCGAGGTCATGGCCGAGCGCGGCCGCGAGACGCTGCGCCACGGGCCGATGAAGCCCGTCGGCCTCACCAACGCCCATCGGCCCGACGTGAAACCCTATGCGGTCGTCCAGCTCAGGCAGGACAACGCGCTCGGCACGCTGTTCAACATGGTCGGCTTCCAGACCAAGCTGAAGCACGGCCAGCAAGCTGCGGCGTTCCGGATGATCCCAGGGCTGGAGCGCGCGGAGTTCGCGCGGCTCGGCGGCATCCACCGCAACACCTTCCTCAATTCGCCCAGGCTGCTCGACCAGACGCTGCGGCTGAGGTCTCTCCCCCGCCTGCGCTTCGCCGGCCAGATCACCGGCTGCGAGGGCTATGTCGAGAGCGCCGCCGTCGGGCTGATGGCCGGCCGCTTCGCCGCCGCCGAACGTCTCGGCGGAACGCTCGCGCCGCCGCCGCCCGAAACGGCGCATGGCGCGCTGCTCAACCACATCACCGGCGGGCATATCGAGACCATCGACGAAGGACCGCGCTCCTTCCAGCCGATGAATGTGAATTTCGGCCTGTTCCCGCCGCTGACGGAGCCGGTGCGCGGCGAGGCCGGCGAACGCTTACGCGGTCCGGCGAAGTCCCTCGCGAAGAAGAAGACGCTCACGCGCCGCGCGCTGGCGGCGCTCGACAAATGGATGTCGGAAACGCGAACGTCTCCGCTCGCGGCGGAATAAAGGCGGCGTCCGCGCGTCATTCATTTCCGTGAGGCGATTCATCACGCGCGCCATATCAAACGGCGCGCGGAGAAGGCGATCAGCAGCAATTTCCTAACACCATCCTAACGAATGTTTCGCGCGTGTTTCATCGCTGCGGAACCGTGATGTCCGCATGCAAACTATTCATGGGATATCGTGCGTCAGCGCACTTTTACGTCGCAATCGCATGGCTATCTCCTCGCACATGATTTGAAGCGGCGCATCGCCGCGAAGCCGCCAACGGAGCACGCCATGTTTCTCATCAACATCATTCGCAAGATCAACGAATGGACACGGTATCGCCGCACGCTGCGCGAACTCGGCACGCTGAATGCGCGCGAGCTCGCCGACATCGGCGTGCAACGTCATGACATCCGGCGCATCGCGCGCGAAGTGGCGATGTTCTGACGATCAAGTGGCAGCTGCGCGAGTCGTCCGCCCTCTGATCGCGCCGCTTGGAAACGCCCGCCTCGCGCGGGCGTTTTTCATTTCACGCCGCCGCGACAGCTACGATCGACGAGCGCCGTCGAAAGGACTGGGTCAGAACACAGACATAGTCTCCGCTCACGACGCGCGCCAAAGCGTCCACATTTTTCTGAGCGGCGAAATCTCGACGATCTCGCTCAGCGGATCGACGACGGAGGCGAGGCGCGTGAGGTAAAGCGGCGTGAGCGCCGCAGGAAGGCAGCCGATCCGCGCCGCGCGCGAGAGCGCGGGCCATTGCGCCGCCGCCTTCATCCAATGCGCGCGCGCGACGCCGCGCAGCTCGCCGAGCGCGCGCGCGACGCCCGGGCCGCCGCGTCCGGCGACGATGTCGTCGCGCGACACGCCATGGCGATCCAGAATATCCTGCGGCAGAAAAACCCGCCCCTCTCGCGCCCGCCAGGGCAGCGCGCGCATCAGCCCGGCCATCGCATAGGCGACGCCAGCATAGCCGGCGACATCGGCGGATCCCGGCTCATCGCCATCCGCGAGCACGATGGAGGCGAGACGCAGAAGCGCCGACATGGTCTCGCCGCAATAGCCTTCGAGCTGCGCGAGCGACGGCATCGGATCGTGGTAAAGATCGAAGGCGCGCGCGTCGATCAGACCGATCAGCGCCGCGTTCGGCAGGCGGAATCGGTCGCGCGTGTCGAGCAGCGCGGCCGCGACCGGATGCCCGGGAACGTCGCCGCGCGCCGCGCCCTCGAGCGCGTCGCGCCACCATTGCCGCCTGATCTCGCCGGCCATCGGCTCTGAGGCGCGCGCAGGAATCGCGGCGATCTCGTGACTGAAGGCGTAGAGCGCGTGCAGATGCGGCCGCGCCGGCGCCGGCGCGAACAGAACGGCGCGCCAGCGGTCTTCATCATGGTCGCGGACGAGGTCGGCGCAATGGGCGTAAGCTGCGGCAAGCGCGCCGTCGCTCGGCTCCGCGCTCATCACGCCACCGCGATCAGCGCAGCGGCGACGCGCCGCTTCTCCGCCACGAGCACATTGTAGGTTCTGGCGGCGGCGGGCGTCGTCATGCTGTCGACGCCGATGCGCGCCTCCTGAAACATCCAGCGCAACTGTTCGGAGAGATGCGCCGGATCAACGCCCGTTCCGACAAGCAGAAGTTCGATAGACGCCGCCTCGGCGAGCACCGCAGCGAAGGCGGCGCGATCGAAATCTGCGACGGCGGCGACCGGCCAGGCGCGCATGCCGGAGGGCAGCGCCAGGATCGAGCCTCGATGGCTCATGCCGCCGAAGCGGAATCCGCCGTCGCCATAGGCCTCGATCGGATACTGGCCGGGGAGAAATCCCCGGCCGGGCGAGCCGTCCGCCTCGCCGGCCATGGTCAGGCGACGAGCTTCGCCTGGCCAGCGTCGGCGTCCGGCTCGGGCGCAACGCCCGCCTTGGCGCGAATGCCAAGATAGATCAGCGCCGGCGACGAGATGAAGATCGCCGAATAGGTGCAGATCAGGACGCCCGTGAACATCACGATGGCGAAGCCTTCGATCGTGCGTCCGCCGAAAACCACCAGCGCGCCGAGCGACAACAGCGCGGTCGTCGCCGTCATCGCGGTGCGCGACATGGTCTGGTTGACGGAGAGATTCAGCAACTGCTCGACAGGCATCGTCTTGTAGCGGCGCAGAAGCTCGCGCGTCCTGTCGAACACGACGACGGTCTCGTTGAGCGAATAGCCGACGATGGTCAGGATCGCGGCGATCGAGGTCATGTTGAACTCGATCTCCGTGATGACGAAGAATCCCATGGTGAGCACGATGTCGTGCATCGTGCCGATGATCGCGCCGATGGCGAAATTCATCTCGAAGCGAAGCCAGAGATAGATCATCACCGACAGGATCGAGAGCACGACGCCGATGGTGCCGTACTGCACCAGTTCGCCGGAGACCCGCGGGCCGACCGTCTCGACGCGCTGGAAATCGTAATCCTTCTCGAGTCCCGCGCGGACCTTCGCGACGAGCGCGTTCTGCGCCGCGTCGCCGCCAGGCTGAAGCGGCAGGCGCAGGGACACGCCGCCCTGGTCGCCGAACTCCTGCACTTCGGCCTCACCGACGTCGAGGCCGGCGACGATCTGGCGCAAGGCGCCGACATCGGCCTTGTGAGTCTTGGCCTGCACCTCGACCAGCGTGCCGCCGGTGAAGTCGATGCCCAGATGCAGGCCGTGGTAAAGGAACAGACCGACGATCAGCACAGAGAGCGCGGCCGAGAAGGGAAAGCTGACGCGACGGAAACGGACGAAGTCGAAATTCATCCCGTCCGGAACAAGGCGCAGAAGTTTCATGATTCTCTCCTCCGCCGGCGCTAGAAAGGCATCGCCTTCGGCCGCGCCCACCGATACCAAAGCGCGATCATCATGCGCGTCATGGTCACGGCGGTGACGACCGTGGTGAGAATGCCGAGGATGAACACGACCGCGAAGCCCTTCACCGGGCCCGTTCCCATGATCATCAGGATCAGCGCGGCGATGGCCATCGTCGAGTTTGAATCCATGATCGTGGCGAAGGCGCGGTTGAAGCCCGCGTCAATCGCGGACGGTATCGTGCGCCCGAGACGCGCCTCCTCCCGTATTCGCTCATAGATCAGCACGTTGGCGTCGACGGCGGTGCCGATGGTCAGCACGATGCCGGCGATGCCGGGCAGCGTGAGGGTCGCGCCGATGAGAGACATCAGCGCGATGATCAGCATGACGTGGACGAGAAGGGCGACGTTCGCGATGATTCCGAAAACGCCGTAGCTCGCCAGCATGAACAGGCAGACGAGGACGGCGGCGACGTAGCTCGCCTTCCTGCCGGCGTCGATCGAATCCTGGCCGAGACCCGGGCCGACGACGCGCTGCTCGACGACGGTCAACGCGACCGGGAGGGCGCCGGAGCGGAGCTGGATGGCGAGATTGTTGGCCTGCTCGGCGGTGAAGTTGCCGGTGATCTGGCCCTGCCCGCCCGTGATCGGGGACTGCACCGTCGGCGCCGAGACGACGCGCTTCTCCACCACGCCGCCGGGCTTCTTGTCGATCAGGAGAATCGCGAGCCGGCGGTAGAGCCCCTTCGTGGTCGCGTCGCCGAAGGCGCGCGCGCCCTTGATGTTGAACTTGAAATTGATCTGCCAGCCGCCGCGCTGCGCATCGGGCGAGGCGGAAGCGTCGATCAGGTCGTCGCCCTTGACGATGACGTTGCGCTCGACCGTGATCGTCGCGCCCGGCCCGCCTTCAGGATAGGGCACGACCTCGGTCTCGCCGCTCGACACGCCGGGCTCCGCGACGAAGCGGAATTCGAGCTCCGCCGTCTGGCCGACGAGATCGATGATCTCCTGCGCGTTGGAGACGCCCGGCACCTGCACCAGCACGCGGTCGAAACCCTGTCGCTGGATGTTCGGCTCGGTCACGCCCGTCGGGTCGATGCGGCGGCGAATGACCTCGATCGACCGGCCCACCATGCTGCCGATGCGCTCGTTCACGCCGGCGTCGGTGATGCCGATCTGGATCGCGCCGTTGTCGCCCTCGGTCAGGACATAGGACGGCGCGCCGCCGGCTCCGAGCAACGGATTGCCCGCCGGCTGAATCAGCTCCCGAAGCCGCGGCATGACGCGGGCGCGAGCGGCGGCGTCCGGCACGCGGAACGAGACGCCGCGCGGCTGCAGCGCGATGCCGCCGCCAAGGGCCACGCCCTCGCGGCGGAAGATCTCGCGCACGTCGTTGCGAAGCTGCTCAGCCTGCTGCCGGATGATGGTCTGAGAGTCGAGCTCGAACAGGAGATGCGCCCCGCCCTGAAGATCGAGGCCGAGCGGCATCGCCTTGTGCGGCACGAAGAACAGCAGCGCGGCGGGCACGTTCCTCTGGATCGCGTCGCGCGTCTCCTTGGTCCACAGGTTGGGCAGCGCAAAGAGAATCGAGGCGAGCGCGAGCAGAATGACGCCGGCGGTCTTGAGCGGCGAGGTGCGAAACATGCGAATGCCCTGTCGATCGAGGTCCGGCCTTACGACTTGACCGGCTCTCCCTTGGCGCGAACGTCGGAAATCATGCCGCGCGCCACCTTCACCTTCACGTTGTCGGCGATCTCGATCTCAAGCTCGTTCTCGTCCACGACCTTCGACACCCTGCCGATGAGGCCGCCCGACATGACCACCGTGTCGCCCCGCCGCACGTTGGAAATCATCTCCCGATGCTGCTTGGCGCGATTCTGCTGCGGCCGGATGATCAGGAAATACATGATCACGAAGATCAGCACGAACGGCATGAGCTGGATGAAGATGTCGCCGCCAAAGGGCGAGCCTGCCGTCTGCGCGTAAGCCGGGGTGAACACGAAGCCTCCTTGGGGAGCGGGACCTGGAACACGAGCCGGGCGGCCGGGGGATTCCCGACGCGCCCGGCGCAAAATCGCGCGGACTATAGCCAGAGCCCCCCCGAAAGCAACGGTTCGCGCGATCACGCCGTTGTTTCGGGGCGCCCTGCGCCTGTGGCATGGGCCGCGCCGCCAGGCGATATTGACGAAAAGGCGGCTTGCAGGCGTTAGGGCTGAGAGTCGCGCTTCCCAGGCGCGTTACGCCGGACCACCCAGAATGCCTGTCGACGCAGACGCCCTCGTCCTTCTCCGCCGAATCGCCGAAGCGCTGGAGCGCGCGGCGCCTCCGGCTTCCCCGCCCGTCGACCTCGCGGCGGCGGACGCCTTCGTCTGGCACCCCTCCCCGGCCCGCCTTCAGCCCGTTCCCAGGGTCAACCGCGTCGCCCTTCCGCTGCTCAAGGGAATCGACCGGGTGCGCGACCAGCTCATCGACAACACGATGCGCTTCGCGCGCGGCCTGCCCGCCAACAATGCGCTGCTGTGGGGCGCGCGCGGCATGGGCAAATCCTCGCTCGTGAAAGCGGCGCAGGCGACCGTGAATGCGGCGCTCGCGCCCGAAGGGTGCCGGCCGATGAAGCTGATCGAAATCCATCGCGAGGATATCGAGAGCCTGCCGGCGCTGATGACGATCACGCGCGCCGACCCGCACCGCTTCATCCTGTTCTGCGACGATCTGTCCTTCGACGCCGACGACACCTCCTACAAATCGCTGAAAGCCGTGCTCGACGGCGGCATCGAAGGGCGGCCCGACAATGTGGTCTTCTACGCGACGTCGAACAGGCGGCACCTGCTGCCGCGCGACATGATGGAGAATGAGCGCTCCACGGCGATCAATCCCGGCGAGGCGGTCGAGGAAAAGGTGTCCCTGTCGGACCGCTTCGGGTTGTGGCTCGGCTTCCACAAATGCAGCCAGGACGAGTATCTCGACATGGTGTTCGGCTACGCCGAGCATTTCGCGCTCGATCTCGGGGATCGCGACGGGATTCGCGCCGAAGCGCTGGAATGGGCCACGACTCGCGGCTCGCGCGCCGGGCGCACGGCATGGCAATATATACAGTATCTGGCGGGACGTCAGGGAAAGATGCTGGCGGAATAGCCCGTCGCGACGGCGCTTTCCGGAATCGAAACGGCCGCTTCCGGAGAAGCGGCCGCAAGACTTTGTCCGTTTTCGACGCGGCGCGCCGCCGCTTTCCGCAGTTGGATTTACGCGGCCTTCTGCGCCGCGGTCTCGGGGCGACGCAGCGGCGTCAGCGCCTCGCTCCAGCGATAAAGCTCCGCCAGCATGGTTTTCGCGCTCGTCTCGATCAGTTCGTTCGCCTTGAAGCCGCCGGTCTCGTCGAGCAGACCAAACACCATCGGGATCGGCACGCCTTCCGGAATCGGCATCATCTTCACGGTGGAGGCGAGGAGGCGCGCCTGCTGCGCGGCGCGCAGGCCGCCCGACACGCCGCCATAGCTCACAAAGCCGGCCGGCTTGTAGTTCCATTCCTTGGAGAGGAAGCTGATCGCGTTCACAAGGGACGGCGGCGGCATGTAGTTGTATTCCGGCGTCACGAACACGACCGCGTCCGCAGCGGCTACGCTCGCCGCCCATTTCTTGGTGTGCTCGTGCTTGTAGTTCTGCCGCATTGGATGCTCCGGCTCGTCGAAGATCGGCAGCCTGAAATCGGCGAGATCGACGAGCGTCGCGTCGAACTTGCTGTTCTTGGCGGCGAAGTCGTTGAACCAGCGCGCGACGGAAGGGCCGATCCGGCCCGGACGGGTGCTGGCGATGATGGTATGCAGCTTGAGTGACATATGGCGCCTCCAAACGATCCAAGCCCCCGGCGTCGCCCGCGCGGCCCATCCGCAGCGGCTTGCATTTCGTCGGAAACAACTTAGTTACGGTTTGTAACTGACGCTCATAAAGTAACGTTGCGCCGCAATACAAGGAGGCACATCGGTGGTTGATACGAACATGGATGTGCCTGCCGGGCCGCATAAGTCGGAAAGCTGCCGGTTCGTGAACACGGTGCTGGCGCGCATCGGCGACAAATGGGCGGTGCTGCTGGTGCGCCTCTTGGGCGGCGGCCCGATGCGCTTCTCCGAGTTGCAGCGGCGCATCGACGGCATCTCGCAGCGCATGCTGACGCTCACCCTGCGGGGGCTCGAGCGGGACGGGCTCGTCAGCCGCTCGGTGCATCCGACGGTGCCGCCGCGCGTCGATTATGAATTGACCCCGCTCGGCCACTCCCTGCTCGCGCCGGTGAAAGCGCTGGGCGACTGGGCGTTCCAGAATCAGAGCGAGATCGAGGCGGCGCGAATCAAGTTCGACAAGGCGACCGCGAAAAGCGCGGTGATCAAAATGCAGCCGCCGCGCGGAGCGCGGCGGGCGGCTTGATTGCGGAGCATGGCGCTTTCGGAGAACGGGTCCCGCTTTTCAGCGGCGACCTCCGGCGCTTGATTTACTGGAGATATGTCGAGGGATCGACCGGCGTCGAGCCCTTGCGGATCTCGAAGTGCAATTGCGGCGAGGACACGTTCCCGGTCTGACCGGCGGTCGCGATCGTCTGGCCGCGTTTCACCGTGTCGCCTTTCTTGACCTTCAGGTCGCCGTTGTGGGCGTAGGCCGAGACATAGCCGTTGGGATGGCGCACCAGCACGAGGTTGCCGTAGCCCTTCAACTCGCTGCCGGCATAGGCGACGGTGCCCTCCTCGGCCGCCTTGACGGGCGTGCCCTCGGGAACGGCGATGTTGATGCCTTCATTGCCGTTGTTCTTGAACCCGGAAATGATTCGCCCACGGGCCGGCCAGCGGAAGCTGCCGCCTGACGGCAGGCTGCCGGTCGTCTCGGGCTCCGCCTTCTCGGTGCGTGCGATCTTCGTCTCATTTGCCGGCGCAGCCGTCGGCTGCTTGGCCTCGACCGCCTTCGGCGCCGGCTTCGCAGGCGCGTCGTCCTTCGCCGTCGCGGGCTTCGCCTTGGCGGGCTTCGCCGGTTCGGGCTTGGCTGCGACCACGTTCGGCTTTTCAGCCGCCGGTTTCGCAGGAGCATGCTTTTCAGCCGCCTTCGGCGGGGCCAGGGGCGCGGCGGGCTTCGCTGCCGCGTGCTTGACCTCAGGCTTCGGCGGCGGGGTCAGCTTCGGCGTCGCCACGGGACGCGCGACCTCGGCCGTCGCGCCCGGACGATAGACCGGAATGGTCAGCCGGGTTCCCGGCGCGACCGCGCTGCCCGCAGAAAGACCGTTCGTCTTGTAAATCGCCTCGGCCGGAACGCCGTAGCGGTTGGCCAGCGCGTTCACGCTCTCGCCCTGCGCCAGCACCACGGGGCTGCCGCCGGCGGCCGTCCAGCCGTCCACCTTGTATCCGGTCACGGGCGCGTTCACGCCGGCGCCGGCGCGGTTGATGACGTTCTGACTGATCGTCGGACTTGTCGGCGCGGGCAACGGCGCGGAGGCGACGCGTGGGGTGGAAACCTGCGCGGGCGGGAGCGTCGAGGCCGTCTGGTTCGGGATCGAGCCTGTCGGCGCCATATCGACGCGCGATGAGGAGAATGGATTGCCGAAGGGATTGCTTTCGGCGAAGCGATTGGAATCGCCAGAGCACGCGGCCGCCACGAGGGCGATAACGCTGGCGCTCACCGCGCGGACGAGAGAGCCGCGGAACTCCGATAACCGACGCACACTCATGGACGCACCCGACGCAACGCAACCCGATAGGTCGTGATTTAAGCTCGGATCGGTTAAAAGCTCGTTAGTTCCGGCAACGCCGGCTTAAGGTTACCCCTCTTTCAGCGACAATCCGCGACATTTTCGCCGCTTTACAGCGTCTCGGCGCGACCCGAGACGAGGAGCGGCCGGCGCGCCTGCTCGTTGGCGAGCTCAACCGGAGCGCCGGAGGCCGACTTGTCGAGCGTTCTCAGGCGCGCCTCGCCGCCCTCGCCCACGCAAGCCACCATGCGCCCGCCCGGCGCCAGCGTGTCGATCAGCCGCTGCGGCCAGGTGGGCAAGCCGCCGTCGATCACGATCCGGTCGAACTGGCCGCGCCCGAGACTCTGCAGTCCGTCGGCGTGCAGCACCTCCGTCCGGCCCGGCCCGAAATCCTTCAGCTTGCCCTCGGCCTCGACCGCGAGGCTGCGAAAGCGTTCGACCGACAGAACCTCGCCGGCAAGATGGGCGAGGATGGCGGTGGCGTAGCCCGAGCCCGCCCCGATCTCCAGCACCCGGCATCCCGGCTCGATCGCCGCCAGCGTGATCAGGCGCGCGAGCGCGAGCGGCGCGGTCATGGTCTGGCCGCAGGCGAGCGGCAGCGCGATGTCGCGGCGCGCCAGATCGGCGTAGCGGCGCGGCGCGAAGCTCTCGCGCGGCACCAATTCGAAGGCGCGCAGGAGGGCGGTGTCGCGATAGCCGCGCTCGCGCATCTTCAGCGTGAAGCTCAGCCGGTCGATGGCCGAGCGCGCGTAGGGCGATCCGCGCGCCTCCTCCGGCGCGTCGTCGAACAGGTCAGGCAAAGAGCCGGGCATAGCGCGTCATCGTCGGCTCGTCGGTCTGATCGAGGCGAAGAGGCGTCACCGACACCCGCTTGTTGGCCAGCGCCCAGAGATCGGTGCCGTTCGCCGGCGTGTGCGGGCCGCGATGAAACGCCACCCAGTAATAAGGACGGCCGCGCCCGTCGATGCGCGCGTCGAGCTTCAGCAACTGCTGGTCGCGCTTGCCCTGCGCCGTGACCGCGACGCCCTCGATTTCCGCCGGCGGGCAGTTCGGGAAATTGAGATTGACCAGCGACCCCTTCTCGACGCCGGCCGCGATGACCTTGCGGATCACGTCGGGCGCCAGCGTCTCGGCGCACTCCCAGAGTATTTTCTCGCGGCCGCTCGGGCCGTAGCCCTGCGACAGCGCGATCGACGGAATGCCGAGAATGGTTCCCTCGATCGCCGCGGCGATGGTGCCGGAATAGCTCACATCCTCGGCGACGTTCTGGCCGGAATTGACGCCGGAGAGAATGAGATCGGGCCGCGCATCCTTCATCACCTCGCGCACGCCCATGATGACGCAATCGGTCGGCGTGCCTTTCACCGCGAAATGACGCTCACCGATCTTGCGCAGGCGCAGCGGATCGTTGAGCGACAGGGAGTGGGACACGCCGGACTGGTCGGTCTCCGGCGCGACGACCCAAACATCGTCGCTCAGCGCTTTCGCGATGCGCTCGAGAACCGCGAGCCCCGGCGCATGCACGCCGTCGTCATTGGTGATCAGGATGCGCATGTCGTCTGAAAATCCTCTTCTCCGGAACGGTGAAGCGAAGCGGAACCGTATCCGGGCTCCAGCGCGCCGATTGCGAACGAAGCGGGCGCGTGACGGAGATTCCCGTTCCATGCGCCTGCGGCGCAAGTTTCCGCTAGGCCCCGGCCGCCCTTGCGCTCGCTGACGCTCGCGTCAGGGAGCGGGGGACGGAGCGACGCCTCTTTCATCACGCCGCCTTCCCGATCGCCTCGACGCCGCCCATGTACGGACGCAGCGCGTCGGGAATCGTCACCGACCCGTCGCCGTTCTGGTAGGTCTCCATCACGGCGATAAGGGCGCGACCGACGGCGACGCCGGAGCCGTTGAGCGTGTGGACGTAGCCCTGCATCTTGCCCGCGGCGTTGCGATACTGCGCCTTCATGCGGCGGGCCTGGAAATCGCCGCAGACCGAGCAGGACGAGATTTCGCGATAGGCCTTCTGGCCCGGCAGCCAGACCTCGATGTCGTAGGTCTTCTGCGAGGCGAAGCCCATGTCGCCGGTGCAGAGCGTCATCACGCGGAAGGCGAGCCCGAGCTTCTTCAACACGTTCTCGGCCGCCCACAGCATGCGCTCATGCTCCTCGCGCGATTTCTCCGGCGCGACAATGGAGACGAGCTCGACCTTCTCGAACTGATGCTGGCGCAGCATGCCGCGCGTGTCGCGCCCCGCCGATCCAGCCTCCGAACGAAAGCAGGGCGTCAGCGCGGTGAGACGCATCGGGAGTTGATCGTCGGATACGATGGCGTCGCGGACGAAGTTCGTCAGAGACACTTCGGCGGTGGGGATGAGCCAATGCTTCGGCGCCTTCAGACCGGCGCGTTTGAGCGCACTGAGCCATTCACTAAGAGCGCCGTTATACTCCTCGTGATCTTCTTTGTCGCTTAAACCGCTATGTTTAGTCGCTAGAGCAAAAATCTCGAAACTTTGTCGCGCTTTGAGATCACCGCTTATTTCCTGAGAAAATTTTACGATATCTATTGCCGCGAATTGATCCTCGGAAAATTTCGGCAATTGCGCCGTTCCGTACATTACATCATCGGTCACCAGCAGCGGCGGATTGCACTCCGTATAGCCGTGCTCGAGCGTGTGCGTGTCGAGCATGAATTGCCCGAGCGCGCGGTGCAGCCGCGCGACGCCCTGCTTCATCACCACAAAGCGCGAGCCCGACAGCTTGGCGGCGGTTTCGAAATCCATGCCGCCCATCGCCTCGCCGAGCTCGAAATGCTCCTTCGGCTCGAAGTTGAGGGCCACGTCTCCGTCAACGGGTTCAACAGCGCCGCGCGCCGAGGGGGCGATGCGCCGCGCGCCGAAGCGATGATCGAGGCGCTCCCGGTTGCCCGCCTCGTCGGCGCCGACCGGCGGCCCGTCCTCGTCGGCCGCGCGGTAGGGCGCGTTGGGAATGGTTTCGAGGATGGCGTTCAGCTCCGCCTCGGCCTTCTTCTCGTCGGCTTCGAGCCGGGGCAGCGATTCCTTGATGGCGTTGACCTGCGCCATCAGGTCGGCGGCGCGGGCCTCGTCCTTCTTCGCCTTAGCCTGGCCGACCTCCTTGGACAGCGCGTTGCGCTTGGCCTGCGCCTCCTGCGCGCCGGCGATCGCCGCGCGCCGGGCGTCGTCGAGGGCCAGCAGATGGGACGACGAAAATCGCGCCAGATCGTCGCCGGAAATCTGGCGATTCCGCAGGGCCTCGTCGAAGGCGGCGGCGTTATCGCGTATCCATCTGATGTCGTGCATGGCGATCGTTTACAGCGTCATTCCGGGGCTCGCCGAAGGCGAGAGCCCGGAATGACGTGAAATTGGAAGGCGCGTCAATCGGCGCCGGCGGGCGCTATTCGCCCGGCGCCGGACTTTCCGCCGCCCGGTCGATCTCCTGCTGCCGCTTCGCCTTGCGTTCGATCATGGCGACCGAGAAGATCGACAGCTCGTAGAGAAGATAGGTCGGGATCGCCAGGGAGAGCTGGCTGATCACATCAGGCGGGGTCAGAACCGCCGCCAGCGTGATGACGCCGACCGCCATGTAACGACGCTTTTCGCGCAGCCACTGGGCGTCGATCACCCCGATATTGCCGAGCAGCGTCAGCACGACCGGAAGCTGGAACGATACGCCGAAGGCGAAGATCAGCGTCATGATCAGCGACAGATATTCGCTGACGCGCGGCAGAAGCTCGATGGCGGCCTGATCAACCCCCGCGGACTGCTGCTGGCCGAGCGAGAAGTGCATCACCACCGGCATGGCGATGAAATAGACCATGCAGGCGCCGAGGATGAAAAAGATCGGCGTCGCGATCAGATAAGGCACGAAGGCCCGCTTCTCGTGGGTGTAGAGCCCCGGCGCGATGAACTTGTAGAGCTGCGTCGCGATCAGCGGGAAACCGATGAAGGCCGCTCCGAAGATCGCGATCCTGATCTGCGTGAACAGATATTCGAGCGGAGCGGTGTAGATGAGGCGGACATTGGCGCCCGGCCCCGCCGCCCAGACGAACGGCCAGACGAGGATGTTGTAGATGTATCGCGACAGCGCGAAGCAGATGAAGAACAGAACCAGCAGGCCGATCAGCACCTTGATCAGCCGCGAGCGCAGCTCGATCAGGTGATCGAGCAGCGGCGCCTTGGAGGAGTCGATCGCGGCCTCGTCGCGCTTGAGCTGCTCCTCGCTTGTGAGCTCCCTCGGCGCGATCCTCGCCTTGGCCGGCGTCTTGTCGTCGGCCATCACGCAGTGTCCTTCTGAGGCTCGGCGCGCGGCGGCGAAACGTCGTAAGCCGGCGCGCCGTCAGCCGGCTGGGGGGCGCTCGCGGTCACGGGCGCGGGCGTCTCCGGCCTGACGTCGAAGGAAGCGACATCAACGGCCGGCGGCGCTTCAGGCGGCGGCAAGGCCGGCTCGGCCGCAGGCGGGTCCGATACGGCGCCGGCGATCTCGCCGGCCGCGACGCCCGTCGCCGCGGCGGCGGCCGGCTTGTCGACCGCGCCCTTGATCTCGTCCCGGATCGTCTGGATTGGATTGAACGAACTCGACGTGGACGAGGCCGCGTCGTTCATGGATTCGAATTCCTTGCGGATGGACTGAACATCCGCTTCGCGCATCGCCTCGTCGAACTGCGAGCGGAACTCGCCGGCCATACGGCGCACCTTCCCCGTCATCTGGCCAAGCGCCCGCAGCGTCGCGGGCAGTTCCTTCGGCCCGATGAAAATCAGGGCGGCCGCCCCGATCAGCAGCATCTCGCCCCAGGAAATGTCAAACATGAGAAGCCACTGTCCGCATCGTCATTCCGGCGAACCCGTTTCGCGGAGCGATCTGTCCATGCGCCGCTCCATGCGCGAACTCAACCCGTCAGCGGCCTCGGGCCGCCGCGCCGGCGGCAGAGCGCGAGCGCAGCGACGATTGGCCGCCGCGCCCTGAAGCGATCAGCTCACCTTGCTGGCGGTGGACTGGCTCGCCGGCTGCGGCGCCGTATGATCGATCGTCTTGCCAGAGCCAGCCGCGGCGGCCGCGGCGGCCGCGTCCGCGGACGCCTGCGCCTCATCGTCGGCCATGCCCTTCTTGAACGCCTTGATGCCCTTCGCAGCGTCGCCCATCAGCTCGGAGAGCTTCCCGCGACCGAACAGAAGCATCACGACGACGCCGACAACGACCCAGTGCCAAATGCTAGCGCCACCCATGACGCGGCCTCCCTCAACCAAAGCGGGCTTTCGCCCGAACTCGTCCGAAACCTAGGGGCTGATAGGGGCCAAGACAAGGCGAAGCAACCGACTCCCTGACTATGAAGAGGGATTCGCCGCCTTACCCTCACCTTTCGTAATAGGACGCCACCAGCCGGTCGAGCAGGCGCACGCCGAAGCCCGAGCTCCAGCCCTGCGAAATCTCGGTCTTCGGCGACCCCATCGCCGTGCCCGCGATGTCCAGATGGGCCCAGGCGGTCTTGTTGACGAAACGCTGGAGGAACTGCGCGGCGGTGATGGCGCCGGCCTCCCGGCCGCCGGAATTCTTCACGTCGGCGAACCTGGAATCCATCATCTTGTCATATTCGGGCGCGAGCGGCAGGCGCCACACCCGGTCGCCGGTCTCCTGCCCCGCCTTGTGGAGCCGCTCCGACAATTCGTCATTGTTGGAGAAAAGGCCGGCGTATTCCTTCCCGAGCGCCACGACGCAGGCGCCGGTCAGCGTCGCCAGATCGATCATGAAGGCCGGCTTGAAGCGATCCTGAACATACCAGAGGGCGTCGGCGAGCAGCAGACGGCCCTCGGCGTCGGTGTTGATGATCTCGATCGTCTGGCCCGACAGGGATGTGACGATGTCGCCCGGCCGCTGGGCCGATCCGCCCGGCATGTTCTCCACAAGCCCGATGACGCCGACCGCATTCACCTTCGCCTTGCGCGAAGCCAGCGCGTGCATGAGGCCCGTCACGCAGGCGGCGCCGGCCATGTCTCCCTTCATGTCCTCCATGCCGCCGGCCGGCTTGATCGAGATGCCGCCGGTGTCGAAGGTCACGCCCTTGCCGACGAAGGCCACCGGCGGCGCGCCGGCGTTCTTAGCGCCGTTCCATCGCATCACCACGAGCTGGGTTTCCTTCTCGGAGCCGCGGCCGACGCCGAGCAGGGCTCCGGCCCCGATCCTGGCGAGTTCTTTTTCTCCAAGAACTTCAACCTCTACCCCGACTTTTTTCAAGTCCTTGACGCGATTTGCGAACGTCGGCGGGTCGAGCACGTTCGGCGGCTCGTTGACGAGGTCGCGCGCGAGGATGACGCCCTGCGCCACCGCTTCCTTGGCCGGCAGCGCCTTCCTGACGGCGGCTGGATCGGCGACGCCGAGCGTAAGCTTCAGGGAGGTCGGCGCGTCGGCCTCGTCGCCCTTCTTCTTTGTCTTGTAGCGGTCGAACGCATAGGCGCGCAGCATCGCGCCGAGCGCGGCGTCGGCCGCCGCCTCCGCGCCGAGCGGGCCGTTCGCGCGGTCAAGAATCACGGTCGCCGCCTTCGCCTTCGCAAGCGCGCCGGCGATCGCGCCACCGAGCGCCGCGGCGGCCTGCGCGCCCGTCTCGGCGGCGGGGCCCATGCCCACGACAACGAGGCGGTCGAGCGACGTTCCCGCCGGGGCGGCGATCGACAACACGGCGTTCGCCTTGCCCTTGAACGATTCGATTGCGGCGGCGCGGCGGAACGTCGCCTCTCCGTCCGGACCGATCAGCTTGCGGGCCGATTCCGCCAGATCGAGCGCCTCGTCGCACAACAGCACGAGCACGCCGCTCGCCTTCGACGGTATCGCTGCGACGGCGATCTGGACGGTTCGACTCATGGAGACCTCGGTTCTGTCGCCAAAAGGCTTACAGCAGTCGGAGAGGAAAGCGCAATTTGCCGGCGCGGTCGTTCCGCCGGCGGCGACGGACCGATCAGGGCGCCCCGATTTCGCCGGAAGGCGCTGCTCTTGTCCGCCCGCTTCCGGCTTGTTACCCCACCGCCGGACAATCGCTGGATGGGTTCTTGTCGCGCGCGTGGCGTTTTCTCCGGTTCGGCCTGATCGAGCGTTATGTGTTCCGCATGGCGCTGGCGGCGACGATCGTCTGCACGCTCGTGCTCACCGCCGTGATCTGGGTCACGCAGGCGCTGCGCGAGCTCGATCTGCTGACCGCCAAGGGCCAGACGATCCTGATGTTCCTCGCGATCACCGGGCTGACGCTGCCGGCGCTCGTGACGATCATCGGCCCGGTCGCCCTGTTCATCGCCTGCATCTTCACGCTCAACAAGCTCAACAGCGACAGCGAGCTGATCGTGATGAGCGCGGCCGGCGCGCCGCCCTCGATCATCCTCAAGCCGCTGGCGATTCTCGCGGCGCTCTGCTGCATCAGCGTCGCCGCCATGACGATCTATGTGATGCCCGCGAGCTTCCGCGGCGTGCGCGACCTGTTCACCAAGATCCAGGCCGACGTCATCTCCAACATCGTCAAGGAAGGCCAGTTCGTGACGCTCGATCAGGGCGTCGTGTTCCATTATCGCGAGCGCGCCGGACAGACGCTGCGCGGCGTTTTCATCCAGGACCGGCGCGACCCTGAAAAGGTCAGCGTCTATATCGCCGAGCGCGGGCAAACCGTCGAGGCGAACGGAAGCAGCTATCTCATTCTGGAAAAAGGCAGCGTGCAGCGCATCTCGGCCGGCCAGCGCGACGCATCGGTGGTCGCGTTCGACCGCTATGCGATCGATCTCAGCGAAATGGCCGCGGCCGTCGAGGCGGCCTACCAGAAGCCGCGCGAGCAGACGACCTGGGAGCTGCTGTTTCCCGATCCCTCGAAACAGCCGCCCAATCTCGTCGGCCGCTATCGCGCCGAATTGCATGACCGGCTGAGCTCGCCGCTCTATCCCCTCGCCTTCGCGCTCATCGCGTTCGCGGCGCTGGGCACCGCGCGCACCACCCGCCAGGGGCGCGGCGTGAGCATCGCGATCGCCATCCTGACGATGACGCTCGTGCGCGGGGCGGGCTTCGTCGCCGTCGCGGCCATCGGCAACAATCCGGCCCTGGTTCCTCTGGCCTATCTCGCGCCGATCGTCGGCGGCGGGCTTGGATCGTGGCTGATCTGGCGCGGCGGCGACCTCACCCGCTTCGACCTCGGCGCGCTGATCGCGCCGCTGACAAGGCGGCTGCCGCGACCCGCCGCCGCGAGTTCCTGAGCATGGCGCTGATCGGCGGCACATTCGGGCGCTATTTCGCCGCCCGTTCGTTCAAGGCGATGGCCGGGGTTTTCCTGACCGTCTGCGTGCTCATCTATACCGTCGACTTCGTCGAACTCATGCGCCGCGCGAGCGAGGCCCCGACAGCGGGAGCGCTGACGATGGCGAAGCTCGCCCTCTTCCGGACCCCGTCCGTGACCGAGCAGGTGCTGCCCTTCGCGGTGCTGTTCGGCGCCATGGCGGCGATGCTCAACCTGTCGCGCAAGCTCGAACTCGTCGTCACCCGGTCGGCCGGCGTGTCGGTCTGGCAGTTCCTCCAGCCGCCGATTCTGGTGGCGCTGCTGATCGGAGTCTTCATGGTCGGGGTCTACAACCCCCTTTCGGCCACCCTGAAGCAGCGCGCCACCGAGATCGAGGCGGTGATTTTCGGCAAGGGCGCGCGGGCGCTCGGCCAGGAGACCCGGATTCGGCAGAAAAGCCCGGACGGTCAGGCCATCATCCGGGCGATGGCCGCCAATTCCGATGGAACGACCCTGACCGAGGTGACGGCCTTCGTCTTTTCGACGGACGGCTCCTTTCTCGAGCGGGTCGAGGCGAACCAGGCGACGCTGAAGGACCGGTTCTGGGAGATGAGCGACGTCAGGATCGTCTCCGCCGACAATCCGCCGGCGACTCATGCGACGTATAAACTGGCGACGAACCTGAAGGCGGAACAGGTCCGCCAGAGCTTCGTTCCGCCCGCCAGCGTGCCGTTCTGGAGCCTGCCGACGCTGATCGAGCAAACGCGGCAGGCCGGCCTCGACGCCAACCGATACGAGCTGCAATATCAAACGCTTCTGGCCAAGCCGCTGCTGCTGGTGGCGATGGTTATCATTGCATCAACCGTCTCTCTACGTTTTTTCCGGATGGGCGGCGTCGCGAGGATGGTGCTGGGTGGAGTCTCAGCCGGGTTCGTGCTCTATGTCGTCCGGCAACTGGTGGAGGATTTGGGGGCGAATGGTTTGCTGAGCGTCACAGCCGCTGCTTGGACGCCCGCGGCCGTGGCCGCGCTGACCGGCGCTTTCATCTTGCTGCACCTGGAGGACGGTTGATGGGACGCCCCGCGCAAGCTGGGATGAGCGGCCGCGCGTGGCGTATGATCGCCGCGGGCGCGCTTGCGTGCGTCTCCGTCTTCGCGCTCGCGAGCAGCCAGGCGCTGGCGCAGTCGGCGGCCCTGCGCGCGGCGCAGTCGGGACAGGCTCCCGCGGCCGGCGCCGGCAAGATGCTGGTCGAGGCCAATCAGCTCATCTACGACAACGACGCCAACAAGATTTCCGCCGCCGGCAACGCCCAGCTCTATTATGACGGCAAGACGCTGGAGGCCGATCGCGTCACCTACGACCGCGCCAACAAGCGGGTTTACGCCGAAGGCAATGTGCGGATGACCGACGAAACCGGCACCGTCACCCATGGCGACCGCTTCGAACTCACCGACAATTTCCGCGACGGCTTCATCGATTCGCTGCGCGTCGAATCGACCACCGTCGTGCGCGGCGAAACGCTGAAGGTGCGATTCGCTGCGCCGCGCGCCGAGCGCGCCGGCGGCGAGACCACCGTCTTCGAGCGCGGCACCTATACGGCGTGCGAGCCTTGCAAGGAGAATCCCGAGCGGCCGCCCCTGTGGCAGGTGAAGGCCAGCAAGATCATCCACAACAACGAAGAGCACACGATCTATTACGAGAACGCGACCGTCGAGATTTTCGGCATGCCGGTCGCGTGGCTTCCGTATTTCTGGTCGCCCGACAACACGGTGAAGCGCAAGACCGGCTTCCTCTCGCCGCGCTACCTGCACTCCACGGCGACGGGTTCGGGCGTCTCGCTGCCCTTCTTCATCAACCTCGCGCCGAACTACGATCTCACGCTGACGCCGACCTACCTCTCGCGACAGGGCTTCCTCGGCGCCGCGGAATGGCGCCACCGGCTGATGAACGGCTCCTACATGGTTCGCGCCGCGGGCATCTTCCAGCGCGATCCGTCGGCGTTCGTCGCAAGCCCGAACGGGCCGGCCGACAAGAATTTCCGCGGCGCGATCGAATCGAACGGCGCATTCTACATCAACCAGTTCTGGCGCTTCGGCTGGGACGTCACGATGCAGACGGACAAGTGGTTCCTCGACCACTACAAGCTGAGCAACACCAGCATCCAGCAGCTCTATTTCCGCGACGCGATTTCGACGGTCTATCTGCGCGGCCAGGGCAATCGCAGCTTCTTCGACGCGCGCGGCTATTATTTCCAGCCGCTCACCGCCAATGACTGGCAGAAACAGCAGCCCGTCGTCGGCGTGCTCGACTACAACAAGCGCTGGAATCTCGCAGGACCGATCGGCGGCGAGGTTGGCGTCGATGTCAACGTCACGTCGCTGACGCGCGACCAGACCCAGTTCGCCTATATCTATCGCCCCGGCGCGACCTATGCCGACGGCGTGACCAAGGTGAACCCGCTGGGCTTTCCGCAGCTCCTTCCCGGCACCGCGCTGCCGTTCGAGGGCTGCGTTCTGTATTCCAGGCAGGACTGCCTGATCCGCGGCCTCGCGGGCCAGCGCACGCGCGCGACCGCCACGGTCGACTGGCGGCGGCAGATCATCGATCCGATCGGCCAGGTGTGGACGCCGTTCGCCTCGCTGCGTCTCGACGGCGTGTGGAACAGCCCGTCCTACACATCCTCGCCCGGCCTGCCGAACACCTACGCCAGCATGTTCGTGAACGGCATATCGCCCGGCGCAGGAAACGACTCGAAAACGGTTTATGCGCGCGCGATGCCGGCCGTCGGCCTGACCTATCGCTATCCGTTCGTCGCGACCACATCCGCCGGCACGAGCATTCTCGAACCGATCGCCCAGATCGTCGCGCGTCCCAACGAAAACCGCGTCGCCGGCATGCCCAACGACGACGCGCAGAGCCTCGTGTTCGACGACACGACGCTTTTTGAAACCAGCAAGTTCTCGGGCTACGACCGGACCGAAGGCGGCGTCCGCTTCAATTACGGCGCGCAATACACGTTCCAGAGCCTGGGCGGCGGCTATGTCAATCTGCTGGCGGGCCAGTCGGTCCAGGTGGCCGGCCGCAACTCCTACGCCCAGCCCGATCTCGCCAATGTCGGCCTTAATTCCGGACTCGACAAAAAGCGCTCGGATTTCGTCGGCCGCGCGATCATCGGCGCCGGCCCGAACTTCAACCTCACCGCGCGGGCGCGCTTCGACGAGCAGAGCTTCGCGCTGAAGCGGCTCGAGGTCGGTCCCACCTTCACCTGGAATCGCCTGTCGGGATCGGCGCTCTACGCCCGTTACGAGGCGCAGCCGGAACTGGGCTATGCGTTCCGCCGCGAGGGAATCGCGCTCAACGGCAATCTCAAGATCAATACGAACTGGAGCGTGTTCTCGAGCGCGGTGCTTGATCTCGACCGCTATCTGCAGGCGCGCGAGGCGATCGCGCAAGGATACACGGCGACGGGGGCCAACACGCGCGCGAGCCTGTCATCGATGGCGGTCGGCCTGCAATACAAGGACGAGTGCACGATCCTGTCGGTGCAGTATGTCGCCAGCGGATTCCGCGACGTCTACAATGGCGTGAACACGCCCTCCCGCGCGGTCTATGTGAAGCTGGAGCTGCGGTCGCTCGGCGAAGTGAGCTTCTCGCAGAGCCTCAACGCGAACTTCACCCGCGACGGCATCGCCTCGCCCTGATCGCCCGGCGATCGGCTGAAACGCGGCGGCGAAGCGTCCGTCCGCGCCCATGATCCGAATGAGGCGATGACCGACGACCTTCCGCCCCTCCGCGACGTGGTGAAGCGCTACGAGCTGCAGGCGCGGAAATCGCTCGGCCAGAATTTCCTGTTCGATCTCAACCTGACCGCGCGCATCGCGCGCGAGGCGGGAGATCTGACGCGGTCGACGATCGTCGAGGTCGGGCCCGGACCAGGCGGGCTGACGCGCGCGCTGCTTGCGGCGGGCGCGAAGCGCGTCGTCGCGATCGAGCAGGACGAGCGCTTTCTGCCGCCGCTCTCGGACATCGCGGCGCGCTATCCGGGACGGCTCGAAACGATGCATGCGGACGCCATGACGATCGACCTGTCCGCAATCGCATCGGACGGGCCGCTGAAAGTGGTCGCCAACCTGCCCTACAATATCGGCACGCCGCTCTTGGCGCGCTGGCTGGAGGCCGACGCATGGCCGCCGCCCTGGTCGTCGCTCACACTCATGTTTCAGCGCGAGGTGGCCGCGCGCATCGTCGCCACGCCAGCCGATCGCGCCGACCATGGACGCCTGTCCGTGCTCGCCGCATGGCGGACGCGCGCGCGCATCCTGTTCGACGTGCCCGCCTCCGCCTTCACGCCGCCGCCGAAAGTGACGTCGAGCGTCGTCCATCTTGAGCCGATCGCGCGGCCGACCGCGTGCCGGCTCGCAAGCCTGTCGCGCGTCACGCAGGCCGCGTTCTCACAACGCCGCAAGATGCTGCGACAGAGCCTGAAATCCCTCGGCGGCGACCCGATCGCGCTGCTCGCGCGCGCCGGCGTCGACGAGACGCGGCGCGCCGAGACGCTGACGTCCGATGAGTTCGCGGCGCTGGCCAACGCGCTCGATGATGGGGCCAGCGCGGGCTGATCTCTTTCAGCCGTCGAGCAGCGTCGCGAGATCAGCGTCGAGCCGGCTGACCAACGGCTCCAAATCGACCCTGCGCGCGCGCCGCTGCCGCTCGGCCGAGAGAATAGCGCGCAGATCGGAAAAGGCGCGGTCGAGATCGTCGTTGACGATGACGTAGTCGTACTCGCTCCAGCGGGCGATCTCCTTGCGCGCCGTGGCGAGACGGCGGCGGATCAGCGTCTCATCCTCGGCCGCGCGACGCTGCAGACGCCGATGAAGCTCGGCGACGGAAGGCGGCAGGACGAAAACGCTCGCAACATCCCGCCGCATCGCTTTCGTCACCTGCGCAGCGCCCTGCACGTCGATGTCGAACAGCACGTCGCGCCCTTCCATCAGCGCTTTTTCGACAGGCTCGCGCGGGGTCCCGTAAAAATGCTCGCCGTGAACCTGGGCCCATTCAAGCAGTTCGCCGGCCTCGCGCTTCATCTCGAATTCCCGAACGCTCTTCAGGAAATGATAGTGCACGCCATTGACCTCGTTCGCGCGCCGGGGCCGCGTCGTGACCGACACCGACAGATGCAGCGAATTGTCCTTGTCGAGCAGCGCGCGCGTCAGCGTGGTTTTGCCCGCGCCGGACGGCGAGGACACGATCAGCACCAGGCCGCGCCGTTTCGGCGTGCTCTCACTCGACATTCTGAACCTGCTCGCGAAACTGTTCGACAATCGTCTTCAATTCGAGGCCGGTCGCATTCAGCGCGATGTCATTGGCTTTCGCCGACAAGGTGTTCGCCTCGCGCGCCATCTCCTGCGCAAGAAAATCAAGCCGGCGGCCGACGGCGCCGCCGCTGGCGATCAAGGCCCGCGCCGCCTCCACATGGGCTTTCAGGCGGTCAAGCTCCTCGCGGATATCGGCGCGGCTGGCGAGCAGAACCGCCTCCTGGTGCAGGCGATTGGGATCCAGCTCGCGACCGGAATCCAGCAACGCCGCGACCTGCTCCGCGAGCCGGCGCCGGACGGCTTCGGGCCGCCGCGCGGGCGACCGCTCGGCCTCGTCCGTCAGCCGCGCGATGTCGGACAGGCGCAGCGCCAGGATGTCGTCCAGCGCCCGCCCCTCTTCCCGGCGCGCGGCCGCAAGGGCCGCAACCGCGCTGTCGAGCGCCTTCAGCGCGTCGCCGCGAAAGGCGGCTTCCGCCGCGTCGTCCTCGCGCGCCTCTGCGATCTCCACGACGCCGCGCACGGCCAACAATCCATCGAGCGCCGGCGGCGCAAGGCCGCTCCTGCCGGCGTAACGGCCGGCGACCTCAACCAAGCGCCCCAGCAGTTCCTCGTTCACCGTCACGACCGGCGGCCGCTCCTCGCGCTGAACGGCGAGCGAGGCGAAACAGGTTCCGCGTTTCAGGACGGCGCCGATCCGGCGGCGAGCCTCCTCCGCCAGATCGTCCAGGCCGGGGGGCGCGCGGAGGCGAATATCGAGCGACTTGCCGTTGACGCTCTTCAACTCCCAGACGATCCGGCCCGCCGCGGCGCTCTCCACCACGCGCGCGAAGCCGGTCATGCTGAAGAGACTCATCGAACGCGGACTCCTGCGCTAGCCATCAGGTCCGCATAAGCAAAGCGGCGGCGGCTGGAAAGAGCCGCGCGTCGCCCCGCGTCAGCGAGGCAGGGCGGGCACTGTCTTCGGGGAGTTCAGATCGAAGGTCTTGTTCTTGAGCGGATCGAACGAGGTGCCCTCAGACGCGTCCGTCACCGGCACGCGGCCGCCCGCCAACGGCGCGACGTCGGCGCCGGCCCGACGACCGGATGCGCCGGTCGCATCGCTGCCGCCGCGCAGAGGCGGCTGGCCCGCCGCTGGCGGCGCGACGGAATCATCCTCGAAGCGGTCGACCGGCTTCTCGTCGGGATTGGCGCGCGCGCGCTCGACCTGACGCCAGCGAACGACGTTGCGGTTGTGCTGATCCAGCGTCTCGGCGAACACATGGCCGCCGGTCCCGTCGGCGACGAAATACAGATCCTTCGTGCGCGAGGGATTGGCGACCGCCTCCATCGCGGCGCGGCCTGGATTGGCGATCGGCCCCGGCGGAAGGCCCTCGATGACATAGGTGTTGTAGGGCGTGGCGCGGTCGATCTCCGCCCTGGTGATGCCGCGCCCCAACGTGCCCCTGCCGCCGACCAGACCGTAGACGATCGTGGGGTCCGACTGCAGCTTCATCCGCTTGTTGATGCGGTTGATGAAGACGCCGGCGACACGCGGCCGCTCGTCGGCGCGGCCGGTCTCCTTTTCAACGATGGAGGCGAGCACGACGAGCTCGCGGGCCGACCGAACAGGAATCTCGGGCGATCGCCGCGCCCAGATTTCGTTGAGCGCCTTGCGCTGCCCCTCCTGCATCTGGGCGATCAGACGCGAGCGCGACATGCCGCGCTCCACGCGATAGGTGTCAGGCAGAAGCGAGCCTTCCGGCGGCGTTTCCCGAATCTCGCCCGTCAGCACATCGCTTTCGACGAGGCGGCCGACGATCTGCTCGGACGTCAGACCTTCGGGAATCGAGATCGAGTGAAGGATCGACTTTCCTTCAAGCAGCAACGAGACGACCTGCGGAATCGTCATCCGCGGCTTGAACATATATTCGCCGGCCTTGAGATGCTCGCCGTGCGACCGCGTGAAATGCGTGAACATGAAAGCATACGGGCTCGCGATCACGCCCTCCTGCGCAAGCTGCTCGGCGATGTCCCACACGCCGCCGCGCACGCTCAGCACCTTGTCGCTCTGCAGCGGGCCAGGCCTTTCGACCTCGCGCACGACGAAATAGGCGCCCGCTCCCGCGACCGCGATCAGCAGCAGCAGAATCGTGAACATGTTGCTGCCAAAGGTCACGATGGGACGATGGCGCATCTTCAATCGCGGCGGCGGGGGCGGCGCGGCCTGCGGCTCCATGGTTTCGATCGGACTTCTTGGCGCGCCGCGGCGAGGCTCGGCGGAAGCCTGACGCGCGACCGAGGCGGCGTCAGTGTTGCTGTAGCCGTCTGTCATCGGCTGCGGACTCCTGGCGCATGCGAGCAAGCGCCCGTGAACGGGCGCATAATGTGGCATCAATCCGGCGCGGCGCCCATCGACAGGCGACGCCAGCGCACACCGAAATCAGGCGTCGTAGCGCTTCAGGACGAGCGACGCGTTCGTGCCGCCAAATCCGAACGAATTCGACAGCGCCAGATCGATCGTCATTTTCTTCGCCGTCTTCGGCGTCAGATCGATCGCCGATTCCACAGACGGATTGTCGAGATTGATCGTCGGCGGCGCGACCTGGTCGCGAATCGCAAGGGTCGTGAACACGGCCTCGACCGCGCCCGACGCGCCCAGCAGATGGCCGATCGCGGATTTCGTTGACGACATCGTCAGTTTCGCGGCGGCGTCGCCCATGAGGCGTTCGACGGCGCGCAATTCGATCTCGTCGCCGACCGGCGTCGAGGTGCCATGCGCGTTGATGTAGTCGATGTCGGACGCCGCGACGCCGGCCCGCTTGAGGGCGGCCCGCATGCAGCGATAAGCGCCGTCGCCATCCTCGGACGGCGCGGTGATGTGATAGGCGTCGCCGGACAGGCCGTAGCCGACGACTTCGGCGTAGATTTTCGCGCCGCGCGCCTTCGCGTGCTCAAGCTCCTCGAGAATCACGCAGCCCGCGCCCTCGCCCATGACGAAGCCGTCGCGATCCTTGTCGTAGGGGCGCGACCCTTTCTCCGGCGCATCGTTGAAACTTGTGGACAGGGCGCGACAGGCGGCGAAGCCGGCCATGCCGATCCGCGTCACCGCCGCCTCGCAGCCGCCGGCGACCATCACGTCGGCGTCGCCCAGCGCGATCATGCGCGAGGCGTCGCCTATGGCGTGCGCGCCTGTTGAGCAGGCGGTCGCGACCGCATGATTGGGGCCCTTCAGACCGTGTTCGATCGACACGTAACCCGAGGCGAGATTGATCAGGCGGCCGGGAATGAAAAAGGGCGAGAGACGGCGCGGGCCGCGCTCCTTCACCAGCACGCCGGCGTCGGCGATGCCCTGCAGCCCGCCGATGCCGGAGCCGATCATGACGCCCGTCGTGATCTGGTCGTCGTAGCTCGTCGGCCGCCAGCCGGAATCGTCCAGCGCCTGCTTCGCGGCCGCCATCGCAAAGACGATGAACTCATCGACCTTGCGCTGCTCCTTCGGCTCCATCCAGTCGTCGGGATTGAAGGTCCCGCCGGAGCCGTCGCCGCGCGGCACCTGGCATGCGATCTGGCACGGAAGATCCGACACGTCGAATCGCGTGATTCGACCCGCGCCCGATTTTCCGGCGAGAATGTTGGCCCATGTGGCGTCCACGCCGCTTCCAAGCGGCGTGACCAAGCCGAGGCCGGTGATCACCACCCTTCGCAACATCATCCCATCCGAATGAACGCGGCCGTCTTCGGTCCGCGTCTCAGGTCAGGCCGTGGCCTTGCTCGACAGGAATGAAATCGCGTCGCCGACGGTCGCGATCTTCTCCGCCGCATCGTCGGGAATCTCGACGCCGAACTCTTCCTCGAAAGCCATCACGAGCTCGACCGTGTCCAGCGAGTCGGCGCCGAGGTCGTCGATGAAATTGGCCTTTTCCGTCACCTTCTCGGCATCCACGCCCAGATGCTCGACCACGATCTTCTTCACGCGCTCGGCGATGTCGCTCATCGTCTGTTCCTCGTTTCACGATCGACCGTCACTGCGACGATGGACCGAAATACGCCCATGCGGCGTCAGCCGCCCCTATCGGGCAGGGCTTGGAAACCGTTTGGCGCCGCAGGTCAAGCCCCTCGGCGCAGGGCGTTTGATTCGGTAGCATAGGGCGCCGGGCCTGACAAAGCGCGCGGCCCGCGGACTCCGCTTTCACCCGTCGCGGCTCAATGCCGGCGATGGGCGCGCCGCGCGCGCTTCTGCGGCGACAACACAAGCACCCGGATCTTTTCCGATTCCACCACGGGGCTGAACAGGCGATGCTGATGGTCGCCCAGCACGAGCTGGAGCGTGTGCCAGCCGGGCGCGAGATCGAGGGTCGTCTCGGTCTGGCCGCCGCCGAAATGGAGATGCGACCTGTCGGTGGGAATCGGCTCCTGCGGCGTCAGCGGCTCCTTGACGTCGACCAGCAGGTGATGATGGCCGACATTGGGGGCGTTATCGCCGGCGCGCGTCACGCCCATGTTGCGCAGGCCGAAGCGGACGATGACAGGGCCGCGGATTTGCGCGCCGTTGCGCGGAGAGATGAAATAGAGGCGCGCGTCCTCGGGCGCCGGCGTCCGCTGCGCCGATGAGGCGGGCGGGGCGGCGGCGGGCGGCGGCGCGGCGGGCGGAGCAGCGGTCTGCGCGGCCGCCGGGACGACCGGCGCGGCGAGCGCGAACAGGATCAGGGATCGGCGTATCCGGCGCATGGCAATCTCCTC
>ERZ778027.1825-NODE-1825-length-31488-cov-6.456495_pt1 | contig 31488 bp, 30 predicted proteins | sample MGYA00375757_ERZ778027 | MGnify/ENA primary metagenome ERZ778027 (study PRJEB29350, sample SAMN05389817) | bioreactor metagenome | isolation source: Ammonium sulfate bioreactor | place: South Africa: University of Cape Town | collected 2014-02-18 ...
TACGGGTAAACGTAATGCATCCGCACCCAGACGCCGAGATCGCCCAGCGCCCGCGACAGATCGAGAAACCGCGCTTTCAGCGGCGCGCCCTTCCAGGCACTCGCGGCGTATTTGATATCGAGGCCGTACGCGCTCGTATCCTGGCTGATGACGAGCAGTTCCTTGACGCCAGCATTCACCAGACGCTCCGCCTCGCCCATCACGTGGTTCGACGGCCGGCTGGCGAGATCGCCGCGCAGCGCCGGAATGATGCAGAACGAGCAGCGGTTATTGCAGCCTTCCGAAATCTTCAGATACGCATAATGGCGCGGCGTCAGCCGCAGCCCTTCCGGCGGCACCAGATCGACGAACGGATCGTGCAGCGGCGGCACGGCGTCGTGCACAGCCTCGACCACCTGCTCATACTGATGCGGACCTGTAACCGCGAGCACGCCCGGATGCGCATCGCGAATACGGTTCTCCTCGACGCCGAAGCATCCCGTGACGATCACGCGGCCATTCGCGTTCATGGCCTCGCCGATGGCATCCAGGCTTTCCTTCTTAGCGGAATCGAGAAAACCGCACGTGTTGACGACGACGACGTCTGCGCCCTCATAGTCGCTCGCGATCATGTAGCCTTCAGCGCGGAGCTTGGTGATGATCCGTTCACTGTCGACCAGCGCCTTCGGGCAGCCGAGCGAAACGAAGCCGACCTTCGGCGCCGCTGCCGTGTCGGAGCCGTGCGCAGCACGCCGCGCTTTCGCGTTTACTTTGACCGAGGGGTTCGCCATTTCGCGCTTCTAGCCTCGACGCCCCGAAAGCGCAATCGCGACAGAGTAGCAACCGGCGGTAGGCGCCGCCGGACCGTGTGGCCGCCTGAAAATTCAGGCAATCCGCCGCAAATGGTTGTCGAAGGCAATGTTCTGAAGCGTATGCTCGGAAACGACCCGCGCTTGCGCCGTCTCATAGCGGATGACGCCGAACCCCGACGATGCGGCGAAGTTATGCTCGCCCTCCGACGACAGGCCGCAAACGTCCTTGAGATCGCTTTTGCCTACGACCGCGCCGGTTTCGGAATCGACGTAGAGCACGTGTCCCGCTTTCGGAGCGCTCGCGGCGATGAAGCGGCCGTCGTTGCTGACCGCCATCGCGCCGATGTACCCGCGCAGACCCTTACCGCCGCCCGGTGCATCGACCAGCTTCAGCTCGCGATCGAGCCCGGCGCTGCCGACGATCTGCGGCGTCTCGCTCGGGCTTCCTTCCCATTGTCCGCCGAACCAGATGAGCCCAGTCTTGTCCTGCGTCACATGCCGGATCGACAATGATTTGAGATCGCCCGTCATCGCGTGCTTGGCGACGAGCTTGCCGCTTTCCGCGTCGACGAAGGCCAGCGACGGCTCCATCGTATCGACATTCAGATTTTCGCGTCCGGCGTCGGGCACCGTATCGAGGCCGCCGTTCCCGACCGCGATCGTCTTGCCGTCCGCCAGCAGCATGATTTCGTGCGGCCCAATGCCGTAGCTCTGATGCTCGCCGATTTTTTTGTAGCCGCGCGCCACGTCGTAGATGCCGATGAGACCGATCTCGCTCTCGACGTCCGCTTCCGATGTGTAGAGCAGCCGCCCGTCCTGCGAAAATCCGCCATGCCCGTAGTAATGACGATCCTTGCCCGGAGTGAAGACATGCGGCGGCGTCGCCTTGTCGATATCGAAGGCCACGCCGAACACACCCGGCCGCCGCGCGAACACCGCGACCCGCCCCGACGGACGATGATAGGCGATGTCATGCCCCCGCGCCGTCAACGGAACTTCGCGAACGATCGAGCCGTCGACACGAAGCAGAAGAACGCAATAATTCTTCATGCCCTTCCGCGCCGTGGCGACATACGCGATGTCGCGATCAGCCGCCGAAGCCAACGCCTTGCTCTGGTACGCCGCACCGACGAACGCCAGCGTGCCGAGCAGCAACGATCTGCGATCAATCACCGTCAAGCTCATTGAATCCCACCGTCAATCCCGCTGCTGTCGCTAAGCGATTGGCTACGATGTTGCGCAATCCGTTCATGCGATCGAAAACCTCTCGCGAGGTCGGCGTATCCTTGCGCTGCGCATGCGACGCGCGGCCTCCCGCGCCATCGATAGACTCGATCGTCCGCCACGTTCCCTGCGACCAGCCTTTCATCCAGGCCATGTCGGGCTTCAGGTACGCTTCGAGATGCATCGCATCGTAGAGCTGCCGCAGCGACGCGATGCTCGCCGCATAAACCTGCTTTTGCAGCCCGGATTTGTTGTAGGGCGGCGACAGCCTGATCTTCGTATCGACCTGCGGCTTCAGTTGCAGATCCGCCGTCAACGAGATCCCGATCAGAAACGCTTTCACGATCTCGACCGCCGACTCGTTCTCATTCCGATAGGTGTCGTTGTCGGGTCCGGGGCTCAACATCTTGTCTTTCCAGCCACCCGGCTTTTCCCAGCCATCGGAAACTTCGCCCACCACCCGCACGATGTTGTGCGCAATCGCCTGCGCCATGACGCACCGGAACTGCGCCGGCTCCGTCGGCCCGAGAGGAACCTCGCTGTCGCGCATCAGGAATTCGAGCGCCGGAAGCCCCTGCACGGCCGCGCTCTGCTTCGCAAGCGCTCCGGGTTCGCCGAGCTTCGCGTCCTTGTTCAGGAGGATCATGCGCAGCTGCCGCGCAACGAAACCGCGCGGATCGGGCCAGAAGGAAATCTGTTCGCGTCGTCCATTTTCAAGCATCGGCCCGAAGCGCAGGAAATCGATCCCTGCATAAGCCGTGACGGCCGCGGCGAATTTCTCGTCCAGCGTGCGCCGCGCCTCTTCCGAACCTGTTTTGCAGACGGCCTCGACGGCCGGAGGCAGCGCATCTGCGGCACTCTTCAGAGCGTCGATGTGCGGAATGATATGCGTGTCGATCGCCGTCCGCGTCAGCTCCAAATGGCTCGGAGGCGCGTTGGCGGACATCGCCGCCGTCGTCAGTGTCAGCGTAATCAAAAAGGAAAGCAGCACTTTCATCGTCGCATTCATAATCCGCTCACGTAATCGACCAGTCGTTGTCTGTCTTCCGGCTTCAGCGCGTTGAAGAGATCCCGGCTTCGCGCGCCTTCGCCGCCGTGTTTCGCCACCGCTTCCGCGACGTCCGCCGCCGAGCCGTCGTGAAGGAAGCGGCGTTCCTTCTCGCGCACATGCCCGTCGATCAACGGCGCCGTCCGCCATTCCTGCGGCTTGACGCCCGGTTCTCCGACGCCATCGTCGAGCGCCGATCCCATATCGTGAAGCAGCAGATCGGTAAATGCGGTGACGGTGCCGCCGTCGCGGGTCGCCAGAAACGGCACGTGGCACGTGGCGCAGCCGGCTTTGGCAAAGAGAGCTGCGGCTTCCGGATCGGCGGCCCTGTGCCGCGCCCGCAACGTCCCGAGATACACCGAGACGACTCTCAGAATATCGTCCGACAGCTCGCGGCCCTTGAACAAGACGCTCTCACCGTTGGGCGCAGCAAGACACGCGGTTTCCAGAATTGTGCAATCGCCATAGGGCCGCGCCTGCTTCGGACTCGACAGACCCATGTCGAACGCAAACGCATGCGCGACTTGCTCTTCGAGCGTCACCTGCGCCGCTTTCCAGCCATACCGGCCGATGCGTCCCGCAATGACGTTCGCGCGACCCCTGACGCCGTCGCCATCGCGATCGTCCGCATCGACGCGCTTCAGGATTTCGGCGTCCGAAACATTGTCGAACGCCGCGCGGCCGAATAGCGACGGCGCCTGCCGCACGCCAGCCTTGATGCCGTCCGCCAGCGCCCGGTCGTTCAGCTTGAGATCGAGCTTCGGCAGATAGCGCGCACTCCCCTCAGGCATCAGGCCCGGAACGGCGTTGGTCTGCAGCTCAAGCCCATAGAAAGGATCGGTCGCCCCCTGCGCATCGCCGAAGCGCACGACGGCGCCCGCGAGATCCTGCGATCCATCTTCGCGCGTCACGACGTGCGAACCCTCGCCGCGTCCATGACAACCCGTACACGAGCGCGAAATGAACAGCGGCCCGAGGCCGTCGGACGCATCCGTCGACGCGGGCGCCGGCACCCACGTGCGGTCGAACAGCGCCTTGCCCATCGCGGCATCGAGCGAATCGGCATCGGCCGCACGCGGCCAAAGCGTCGCAAAGGCGAGCAGCGCAATCTTGATCCAGAGCCTGAAACCGGAGGTCATGCGACCTCGATGTAGCCCATCATGCCAGTTTCCTGGTGATCGATGATGTGGCAATGGAACATCCACTTCCCCGGTTGTCCCCCGACAATCCCCGCCTGCACGCGCTCGTTCGGACGCAGCAGAATGGTATCGGCGCGATGCGGCTGCACATGCCGCATGCTCGAGCTCATGACCTCGAACGTATGCCCGTGGATATGAATGGGATGCGAATGCGGGGTAGTGTTCTGCAGATCGAAGATATAGCTCTGCCCCGACTTGAGCACCGCGAGCGGCGGCCCGAGATCTCTGTGATCCATGCTGGACCACGCCTGCTTGTTAATCGCCCAGAACGTGCGTTTCGTCAGACAAAGCGAGCCGATTTCGACATCGGACTTCGCAAACTCGGAAAGTGCCTCTCCCGTCGCCGTCGCCGAGAAAATGAACGGGATGATCTGCGCGTTGCCGACGTCCACGTTCGGAAACGGCATGACCTTCAACGGCGTCGGCACGAAGGCGCCGCTACGCTTCGCTGGTCCTTCGGAGACGAACTCCGCCAGCACGACCGGCTCTTTCGCGAAAAAGTCAACGAGGCGAACCTTGCCGCCCTCCGGCGCCGTGCGCAGCAGGATGTCGATGCGCATCGCCGGCCCCATGCGCCACGACACGAGCGGCAGCGGATCGAGACCGTTACCGTCAATCGCGATGATCGCCGCTTCTCCATCCTCGAAGCCGATTTCGGAAATCCGCGTCGGATCGACGTTGTAAAATCGAATGCGCACGTTGGCCGATGACGGCACCTTGAAGACCGCCGTTTTCTCGCCGTTGACCGAACGGACGGTGCCGGACGTACCCGCCTTCGCCGCCCCTGCGTCCGTCGAAAACGGCAGGAACGTCCCCTCGGGCGAAAGACGCCAGTCCTTCATCATCAGGACGTACTCGGCGTCCGACGGTTCGATCTCGTCGCCTTCGACGATCAGCGCCCCGACGAGACCGCGCCCGAAATGTTCGTCCGTATTGCAGTGCGTGTGAAAAAAGAAGCTGCCCGTGTCCGGCGGCACGAACGAGTACGTGCCGGAACTGCCCGGCTCGACCGGCTTCTGCGTCATGAACGGCACACCGTCCTGATCGTTCGGAATTCTCAATCCGTGCCAATGCAGCGATACGTATTCACCGGCCCGCGGCAGATGGTTTGCGTACTGCGTATCCAGGCGCTCGCCGAGCTTCATGCGCACGATCGGATAGAGCGACCCTTCTTCGAAGGTCCAGAGCGGCAGCGTCTTGCCGTCGAAACACGGCAGCGCGGCCGGACGCTCGGCGAGATCGAGCACCAGCTTCTTGGTGTCGTTTGCAATCGGCTGCGCAATGACCGGCGCGCGCGCAACCGCCTTGCCGCCTCCAAATGCAAAAGTCGCCGCGGCACTCCCTGAGAATGCCGCGGCGCCCATCAAAAGTTCTCGACGTGTTAGCATAGGGCTCGTCCACCACCCGTTATCGATCGCAACGGTCTCGTTTAGGAGCCTCTGCCAATCACTTCTTGGTCGCAACCTGATCCGGATGATCGAGGCTGTCGGAACCTTCAATCTTGATCTTGAGGTTCAGCGCCGCAACAACCGCCTCGACGGCACGGGCCTGCGCCACCAGCGCGTCTACACCATCGAGAATGAGCTTGTTACCAGCGTCGTTTCCGGCTGCCAGCATCTGATTATAGCCCATTTCGCCGGAATCCGCTTTGACCTTGATGGCATTGAGCTTCGCTTTCGTGTTCTCCATGGCTTCGTCGACACGCTTCGCAGCGTCGGGAGCCTTGGCACGCGCAAGCTCGGCGATACTCGCACCCGAAACAGCAGTCGCACCATCGTACTTGCCGTTCCAGATTTCGACCATGCCCACCTGGTCATAATAGTGGCTGTTATGCGTGTTGTTGGAGAAGCAGTCGTGCGCCTCTTCCGGGTCATGCAGCAGCACGCCGAGCTTCAGCAGCTCGCCCGCCAGTTCGCCGTATGACAGCGATCCGATGCCGGTGAGTATCGTCGACAGCTGAGCGTTCGCGTCCTGTTTCGAAAGCGCCTCGCGCCCCGCGCCGCCGGCCTTCCAGTTGCCGGCCATCTCGCTGAGATCGTCGATCAGAAGCGAGCTTGCGGCCTTGAGGTAATCGCGGCGGCGATCGCAGTTGTCATGCGTGCAGTTCTTGAGATCGAAATCGCTTGCCGGACGTTCGCCCGCACCAGCGCTCGTGCCGTGCAGATTTTGGCCCCACAGCAGGAATTCGATGGCGTGGTAGCCGGTACCGACGTTGGATTCGACTTCAAGCGCGCTGTTCAGCTGCGCGATCACCGTCTTGTCGATCTTGCTGGCGTCGAGAACTTTCGGCCCGAGGCGGACGGACTTGTTCGCGATGATGTTGGCCGTGTAGAGCGGGTTCTCTTCCTTCGCATCGCCGTAGCTCGCCTTGTCGACGTAATCGATCAGGCCTTCGTCGAGCGGCCACGAGTTGACGTTGCCTTCCCAGTTGTCGACGATCTTGTTGCCGAAGCGAAAACCCTCGGTCTGCATGTAGGGGATACGCGCCGCCTTCTAGGCATCCTGCGCCGCCTTCTGGGTCGTCGCATCGGGAGCGGCAAGGAATGCATCGATGGCCTTGTCGAGGTCTTTTGCCTTGGCCAGCGAGTCGGAGTACATCGCTTCGGCGAGGTCGCCGTACGTCTTGGTGATGTCTTTGACCGCCGGCGCGTCAGCGAAAGCCGGACGAGCAACCGCCCCTGCGAGCGCCAGCCCCGTCGCGCAGGCTATCGCAATCGCCAATTTTGACATCGTGCGTTCTCCATCATGTTTCTGGGTTTGGCGATAGAATACGCTAAGCCGCGGATCGCCCAAAATTATTTACCGTGTTAGTATACATTAGCACCCTTGAACGGTGTCAAGTGAACTCCGCCTCACTTTGGCGCGTTGTCAGCGGCGCACCGCCGCGCGGTACTTGCCATAGAGTCGGGAATTTGAAAGAACGGTCGTCAGACTCTAGAGCTGCGGCCGCGCGGCCACCGGGTAAACAAATATGCGCTTGACGAAGCAAACCGGCCACGCAATCCGCATCCTGATTGATTGCACCTTGGCAAACGACGAGCTTGTGAAGGTCGCGGACGTGTCCGATCGGCTTGGCGTTACAAAACAAAACGTCTTTAAAATTGTCCATATTCTCTCTCACGCGGGCTTCCTGTCGGCCGTGAGGGGCCCGAATGGCGGCGTCCGGCTCGCGAAGCCGGCGACGTCGATCAAGATCGGCGACGTGGTAAGGGCGATCGAGGTCACGCGCGTCCAGGTCGAAGGCGGCCGCGGGCGGAAGACCGTCGACAACGATCCGGCCTCCATCAACGCCATGTTCGACGACGCCCTGAGCGCTTTCATCTCCGTCCTGGACCAGCACACCCTGGCCGAGCTCGCGAGCCAGAAATCGCCTCTCGGGGTATCGAATGCCGATCGCGACGGCGAAGACAGCCGCGGTACGAAAACGCGCGCCAAGAAGCCCGCAGCGCGTGCCGCGCGACGGAGCTGATTGCCGCCGGAGAGGCAATGTCGCTCATTAAAAATCGGCTGCCGCCCGCACCCTCGACGAATGCGTCTGCAGGCTTTGCAGGATTGAGCGCAGTCGCGTTGCTGGTGTTGATCCCGACGTGGCTGTACGCGGGCGAACAATGGCGCCTAGGCCTTGGAGTCCTATGCGGCTTGCTCGCAGGCATCAGCGCGGCGCTGGCATGGAACAGTCGCCCCAAGCCTGAAAAAATGGCCGAAGCGATTGCAAATTCTGGGGCAACGGAGAAGCCATTCTCCTGGCCGGATCTCGTGGCCGCGATCCCCGATCCGACCATCGTTCTCAACCGTTCGTCGGTCGTGCTGAATTACAACGCCGCGGCGCTCGCCATTTTCGAAAGGCTGACGCAAGGCCGGCCGCTCGAGCACATCAGCCGCGACCCGGAACTCATCGCCGCCGTTACCGGAGCTTTCGAAACCGCCCAGAAACGCAAGGCAATGCTGCTGCCACGCGGCGGCGGCGGCCAGCGTTTCATCGCGACGGTCGCGCCGTTCGGAGGCGAAGCCGGGCAGCCTGCCGTCGCCGCCTTGATCACGATCCATGACGAATCGGAACAGCATCGCGCCCTTGAGATGCGGACCGATTTCGTCGCCAATGCCAGTCACGAACTGCGTACGCCGCTCGCATCCGTCCGCGGCTTCATCGAAACGCTGCAGGGCCCGGCGCGCAACGACGAAGTCGCGCATGACCGCTTTCTCAAGATCATGGCCGAGCAGGCCGAACGGATGACGCGCCTCATCGACGACCTGCTTTTGCTCAGCCGCGTCGAAGAGAAGGCCAACCTCAATCCGACCGGACAGGTCAGGCTGAGCGAATTGCTCAACGAGGTGGTGCGCGCGCTGACGCCTGTATCGGAAGAGCGCCAGATTACGATCACGGTCGAGCCGGAATCATCGCCACTCGTCGCAAAGGGCGAGCGCGACGAACTTTTCCAGGTCTTTCACAATCTGATCGAAAACGCCGTCAAATACGGCCGCGTCGGCGGCTCGGTGAAAGTCCATCTCCGGGAAAGCGAACGCGATCCGAGCAAAAAACGTGTGGCCGTTACTGTCACCGACGACGGCCCGGGCATCGCGCCCGAGCATCTCCCGCGCCTGACGGAACGCTTTTACCGCGTCAGCACCGAGCATAGCCGCCGGATCGGCGGCACCGGCCTGGGCCTCGCCATCGCCAAACATATCCTGACCCGCCATCAGGGCGAGCTGTCCGTCGACTCGGTCGTCGGGCGCGGAACGACCTTCAAGGTATCTCTTCCAAAATATAAATAAATCAACGACCTGAACTGTCACAAATACATAGCATCAAACGCCTACAAAGGCCCCGTCGCTAAATGACAGCCTTGTGACACAGCCCTCTCCAAGAGCTTGGCCGTCGCAACTGATCATTTCGCCGTCAGTCCTCATTCAAGAAGGACGGGTACTGAACAGAACCAAGGGGATAGCCGGAACAGAGGTCTCGCGTTCAACACCTCCGCCTGGCTAGGAATCGTTCAAAAACAAGGCGTTAACGTTTCATAAACTCTTGAACTAAGTGGACTACAGAGTGCGCGCCGGGCCTGGGGGTCCGGCAAATGGGGGACAAGGCTTCGAGCCCCCGCTAAGAGGAGATTTAGAGTGAGACAGTCTTTTGTTGCGCTTTTTGCGGCGCTGGCGGCCACTGCCGCAGCGACTGCGCCCGTCAAAGCCGACATCTCAGGCGCGGGCGCTACGTTCCCTTATCCCGTGTACGCAAAGTGGGCTGACACCTACAAAAAGGAAACCAACGTCGGTCTGAACTATCAGTCGATCGGTTCCGGCGGCGGCATCAAGCAGATCATCGCCAACACGGTCACCTTCGGCGCGTCCGACAAGCCCCTCTCTGGCGAAGAGCTCGAGAAGAACGGCCTCGTTCAGTTCCCGACCGTCATGGGCGGTATCGTTCCGGTCGTGAACATCGACGGCATCAAGCCGGGCGATCTCGTCCTCGACGGCCCGACCATCGCTAAGATCTACCTCGGCGACATCAAGACCTGGGACGACCCGGCGATCAAGAAGCTGAACCCCGACGCGAAGCTTCCCTCGGACGCCATCGCCGTCGTCTTCCGTTCGGACGGATCGGGCACGACGTTCGTCTGGACGAACTACCTTTCGAAGGTCAGCGAAGAGTTCAAGTCGAAGATCGGCTCGAACACGTCGGTTCAGTTCCCGGCCGGCATCGGCGCCAAGGGTAACGAAGGCGTTGCCAACAACGTGATGCAGACCAAGGGCTCGATCGGCTACGTCGAATACGCTTACGCCAAGCAGAACAAGCTCTCGCACACGAAGCTGATCAACAAGGACGGCAAGACGGTTGCTCCGGTCAAGGAAGCCTTCCAGGCCGCTGCCGCCAACGCCGATTGGGCATCTGCTCCCGGCATGGGCGTCATCCTGACGGACGAGCCGGGTGCCGAATCCTGGCCGGTCACCAACCCGACCTTCATTCTGATCCACAAGAAGCCGAAGGACATTGCCGCTGCGAAGGACGCACTCAAGTTCTTCGATTGGGCTTACGCCAAAGGCTCGGCTGAGGCTGAAGCGCTCGACTACGTCCCGCTGCCCGCTGGCGTCGTCGCGCAGATCAAGAAGAGCTGGGCTGACATCGTCGGCGAAGACAACAAGCCGGTCTTCGCAACGAACTAAGACGACTGCAACACTGGAGGCGCTCTCATCGGCGCCTCCTTCACCTTGCCCATTTACGGTTGGACCTGGAGCATAGATTTTGAGTTTCCTGACCGATCTTCAAGTTCAGCCGTCAGCCTCTCCGGCAGAACGGCGGAGCGTTCTCGGAACCTTGCAAAGGTCCGACGTCTTCTTCCGGTATCTGACGCAGTCGTCCGCCTACTTCGTCTTGGCGCTGCTGACCGCGATTTTCGGATCTCTCATCGCCGGCGGCTACCTCGCCTTCTCGACCTTCGGCTTCAGCTTTCTGACAACCGAATCCTGGAACCCGGTCACGGAAAAATTCGGCGCCGTCGCGCCAATCTACGGAACGATCGTCACCTCCGCGATCGCCATGCTCATCGCCGTGCCGATCAGCATCGGTATCGCGGTATTCCTCACCGAACTCTGCCCGATGGTGCTGCGCCGGCCGATCGGCATCGCGATCGAACTGCTCGCCGGCATCCCCAGCATCATCTACGGCATCTGGGGCCTCTTCTTCTTCGCTCCCTTTCTGCAGCGCAACGTGCAGCCCGAGCTGATTGCCTTGTTCAAGGACGTCCCCGTCCTGAATAGCCTTTTCGCCGGACCGCCTTACGGCATCGGCATCCTGACCTCCGCACTCATCCTCGCGATGATGGTGCTGCCATTCGTGACCGCCGTTTGCCGTGACGTGTTCGACACCGTCCCGCCGGTACTCAAGGAAGCGGCCTACGGCATGGGCTGGACGACGCGCGAAGTCGTGAGAAACGTCGTCATTCCCTATACCCGCGTCGGCATCATCGGCGGCGTCATGCTCGGCCTCGGCCGCGCCCTCGGCGAAACGATGGCCGTGACCTTCGTCATCGGCAACGCACACCGCGTTTCAGCTTCCATCCTGGCGCCTGGAACGACGATCTCCGCGACCATCGCCAACGAATTCACCGAGGCTGTCGGCGACCTCTATACCTCGTCGCTGATCGCCCTCGGCCTCATCCTGTTCTTCATCACCTTCGTCGTTCTCGCGCTTGCACGGCTCATGCTGATGCGCATCGAGAAGAAAGCGGGAGCGTAACATGGCACTCGATCGTGGCCGGTATCAGCGCCGGCGCATCAGAAGCAGGATCACCGTCTGGCTGTGCTGGGCGGCGGCGGGCGTGGGCCTCGCAATCCTCGGCATCATCCTTGCGACGCTGCTCTACAAAGGCTTCGCCGGGCTCGGCATCAACGTCTTCACCGAGATGACCCCGCCGCCAGGCAGCGACGGCGGCCTGCTCAACGCCATCGTCGGCAGCCTCATCATGACGGTCATCGGCGTGCTGATCGGAACTCCGATCGGCATCCTCGCCGGCACCTACATGGCCGAGTACGGGCGCTACAGCAAAATCACGTCGTTCGTGCGCTTCATCAACGACATCCTGCTGAGCGCGCCGTCGATCGTGACGGGCCTCTTCGTCTACGAATTGCTCGTGCGGCCGATGGGACACTTCTCCGCGATCGCCGGCTCTGCCGCCCTCGCCGCGCTCGTCATCCCGACGGTCGTCCGCACCACGGAGAACATGTTGCTGCTGGTGCCGAACACGCTGCGCGAAGCATCGTCCGCTCTCGGCCTCCCGCAGTCACTGGTCATCCGGAAAGTTGCCTATAAGGCGGCGCGCGCCGGCATGATCACCGGCGTGCTGCTCGCGATCGCCCGCATCAGCGGCGAAACCGCACCGCTGTTGTTCACGTCTTTGAACAACCAGTTCTGGTCCACCAACCTCAATGCTCCGATCGCGAGCTTGCCGGTGGTCATCTTCCAATACGCTCTGAGCCCCTACGAAGATTGGCAGCGTCTCGCCTGGACAGGCGCGCTTCTGATCACAGTCGCGGTTCTGACAATGAGTATTCTCGCACGTTGGCTAGGTTCTTCGAGGTCCCCACAATGAATGTCATGTCCAAGGATGTGGACTCCGCGCTTACGGAAAAGATTTCCGTCCGCGATCTGAAGTTCTTCTACGGGTCGTCCCTGGCCCTGAAATCGATCTCCATGCCGCTCTATGAGCGTCAGGTGACGTCGTTCATCGGACCGTCCGGTTGCGGCAAGTCCACACTGCTGCGCGTTCTCAATCGGATGTACGATCTCTATCCGAACCAGCGCGCCGAAGGCGAAGTCATGTTCGACGGCGAGAACATTCTCAATCCGCGCCAGGACCTGAACCTTCTTCGCTCGCGCATCGGCATGGTGTTCCAGAAGCCGACGCCGTTCCCGATGTCGATCTATGAAAACATCGCCTTCGGCGTCCGCCTTTATGAGCGCCTGCCGAAATCCGACATCGACGCCCGCGTCGAAAGCGCGCTCGAAAAAGCCGCTCTCTGGAAAGAGGTGAAGGACAAGCTGCACAGCAGCGGCCTGAGCCTTTCCGGCGGCCAGCAGCAGCGCCTTTGCATCGCGCGTACCGTCGCGATCCGTCCTGAAGTCATTCTGTTCGACGAACCGTGCTCGGCGCTCGATCCGATCTCCACGGCACGCATCGAAGAATTGATCGATGAGTTGAAGAACGAGTTCACGATCGCGATCGTTACGCACAACATGCAGCAGGCGGCCCGCGTCTCGCAGAAGACCGCCTTCATGTACCTCGGCGAACTGGTCGAGTTCGGCGATACGAAAAAGCTGTTCACCAATCCCACGGACACCCGGACGCAGGACTACATCACCGGCCGCTTCGGCTAGTGACCGCTTCCAGAGGCCCACGAATTTTAGGACCGACTTAGATGAACGAACACACCGTCAAGTCATACGAAGACGAACTGAAGCTTCTTGACCGCCGCATCGCCCAGATGGGCGGCTACGCGGAAAAGCTTCTCGTCCAGGCGATGGACGCCCTTGAACGCCGCGACCCGAATCTCGCCGAAACGGCTGTTTCGAGTGACGCGATGCTCGACCAGCTCGAGCGCGAGGTGCAGGACCAGGTCATTCTGATGATCGCCCGCCGCCAGCCGCTCGCGAACGATCTTCGCCACATCATGACGGTCCTCAAGGTTGCGGGCGACCTCGAGCGCATCGGTGACCTCGCCAAGAATATCGCCAAGCGCGCGCTGGCCGTGGCTTCCGAAACCTATCCGAAGCCGTTGATGACCGGCATGCGCCACATGACGGAAATGGTGCAGGCTCAGCTGCGCGACGTTCTCGACGCGCTCGCCACCTTCGACGCCGATAAGGCGATGAAGGTCTGGCTGAGCGATGAGCAGGTCGACGCCATGTATAATTCGCTGTTCCGCGAGCTTCTGACCTACATGATGGAAGACCCGCGCAACATCGGCCTGTGCACGCATTTCCTGTTCGGCGCCAAGAACATCGAGCGCATCGGCGATCACACCACCAACATTGCCGAGAACATTCATTACCTCGTTCACGGCGTTCCGATCGCCGACGACCGTCCGAAGGGCGACCGCACGTCGTCGACCCTGATCACGCCTCGCGAATAATCGAAGGACCCAAGGCGTAATATCATGGCCGCCAAGATCATCGTCGTCGAAGACGAAGCACCGCTCGTTGAGCTTCTGAAGTATAATCTCCAGTCCGAAGGCTACGACGTCGTGCACGCGGCCGACGGCGAGGAAGCCGAACTGCTCTTGGCGGAACAGAGCTACGACCTTGCGATTCTCGATTGGATGATTCCGAAAATCTCCGGCATCGAGTTGTGCCGGAGACTTCGCAATCGCACCGAGACGCAGAACCTGCCGATCATCCTGCTGACGGCGCGCGGCGAGGAAGCCGATCGCGTGCGCGGACTGACGACCGGCGCCGACGACTATGTCACCAAGCCTTTTTCGGTTCAGGAGCTGATGGCGCGGATCAAGGCGCTGCTGCGCCGTGCCGCTCCCGAGCGCATGAGCGACATCCTCGTCTCCGGCGAAATCGTCATGGATCGCGGCGCCCACAAGGTCACGCGCGGCGCACGCGAAGTTCGCCTCGGCCCCACCGAATACCGGATGCTCGAAGTTTTCATGGAGAGCCCACGCCGCGTGCTCTCGCGAAATCAGCTACTCGACCGCGTCTGGGGCCAGTCATCCGAAGTCGATGAGCGCACGGTCGACGTCCACATCGGACGTTTGAGAAAATCGCTGATCCGCGGCAACGAAAGTGATCCGATCCGCACGGTTCGCGGCGCGGGTTACGTGTTCGACGGCCGCGAGGCCGACGCTCCCGTCTAAATTCTCGCACAACGCTACGATCGATCGCCTTAGCTATCGGCATCGCATCACGACGCCGGCAGCCTTCAGCTTTCCGCGTCGAGGCAGCGCGCGATATTGCGCGCCAGCCCGTGCATCAGATCGAAATAGAGGTCGGGTCCAGGCGTCAGCGTCAGCCCTTCGGCGTCGAGCGTTCCCGAACGGGCCTTCGTCGCTTCCGTAACGGCGCTGATGAGCTTCGGCTGGAAGTCCGGCTCGCTGAACACGCAGACGGCGCCGAGTTCGACGATCTTGCGCCGCACTTCCGTCAGACGCCGCGCGCTCGGCGGAATGTCTGGGCTGACGGTGATCGATCCGACGGCGTTCAGTCCGTAGCGATGCTCGAAGTACTGCGTCGCATCGTGAAACACGATGAAGGGTTTATCCCGCACGTGACCGAGCTCCGTCGCGATGTCCTGGTTCAACGCATCGAGACGCCGATCGAGCGCCGCTGCATTGGCGGTGAGCGTGCTGGCATGCTCCGGATAGCGCGCCGAAAGCGCCTGCGTCACGCTCGCCACGATCGCCTTGGCGTTGCGCGGATCAAGCCAGATATGCCCGTCCTTGCCGCCCTCCTCGTCATCGTGACCGTCATGCGCTTTGACGTCCGCATGCTCTTCGTCGATCGCATGCACATGGACGTGCGGCTCGAACGTTCCGCCGCGCCGTTGATCGAGCAGCGTGATGCCGGACGCGTCCGCGAGCGTCACCACGTTGACGCTCGGCGGCAGGGTTTGCACGATCTTGTGCGTAAATGGCTCCAGGCCATCCGACGTGCGGATGAAGATATCGGCGTCGTTGATCGCGCGCGCCGTCGAGGGTCTGAGCGTAAACGTGTGCGGCGACGCGGCGCCGTCAACGAGCAGCACCGGCACGCCGACGCCCGCCATGACCTCGCTGACAAGCGCATGGATCGGTTTGATGGTCACGACGACCTTCGGCGTCTCCGCGGCCGCTCCGGCGCCGGAAAAGATGGCGGCCAGCAGCATGATGCCAGCACCAACGCGCGCCGGACTGAATTTTGCCATCGAAACCCTGTCGAATGCTATAAACATCGTATAATATAACAAGACGAACAAAACGCCCACAAGCTCAAACCGCGTCGGCACCATAGGCTGCGGATTGATCCTGGTGTCGCATTGTCGCCACGTTCGCAATGCGACGGTAATGGGCGACACCGAAGCGTCGTCGCGTTGGGGCAGGGATAGAGGTCGACGAGTGATTTTAAGCAATAAACGGATCGGCGTGCTCTTCGCTCTCGCAGCCTGGCTGATGCTGCCGGCGGCGGCGTGGTCCCATCCGCATATGTGGATCACTTACGAGATGACCATCAACTACGATAAGGGCATGGTCACCGGCGTCGACCATATCTGGTCGTTCGACGACGCTTACTCGGTCATGGCGCTCGAAGGCCTCGATACCAACAACGACGGCAAATACGATCAGGCCGAGCTTGAGCCGCTGTTGAAGGTCAACATGGATGGCCTCAAAGACTTCAACTATTTCACCGTCGCAAAGCTCGGCAGCGAGACGCTGCAGTTTTCACCACCCGAGAATGCCCGGCTCGAATACACGAACAAGGTTTTGAAGCTTCATTTCCACCTGTCGCTCGTGAAGCCCGTGTTCTCCGATGCGCAGGGTCTGACGATCGCCGTGTTCGATCCGTCCTATTTCATCGCCTTCGAGCCGGAAGCAACCGATGCGGTGAAGCTCGCGGCCGCTCCGGCAGGATGCAGCGCGACGATGATCGACCCCGAGGCCGAAAAGGTCGATGCACAATCGCAAAAGCTCGGCGATGCGATCGCACAGCAGTTCGGCGGAGCCGCAATCGGATTTGGCTCCTACAAAACCGTGGCGCTCAGCTGCAAAAAATCATAGTTGCTGAGGAAACCAGCGCGCCATGGCGCGCTTATTCCTCTATCGCCGGACCGCGAAAATCGCTGCCGTTTCATTTTGAGACAGCGATTAACTAGCTCTTTAATTTTCGCCGCCGCCCGGCCCGATTAGATTTAAATTTGAAGCATCGCGGTTCGTACAATCGGATTACGCCATGCGCAGATTACTCGTTGGCTTTTTCTTTGCGCTCCTGATGAGTTTGCCCCTCGGAGCATCGCGCGCCGATCTCGACATCACCAGCACGCCCTCGAACGTCGCCTTCGAATTAGTCGTCGTCGAAGCCGATGGTTGCATTTACTGCAGGCTCTTCAGACGCGACGTGCTCCCGGCCTACGAAGCCTCCAAGCAAGGCAAGGACGCGCCGGTGCGCTTCCTCGATGTCAACGACATCGAAACCGCCCGCCTCGATCTGAAATCGACCGTCGATGTCGTCCCGACATTCGTGATTGTGAAGTCGCAGCATGAAGTCGGTCGGATCTCAGGATACATGGGGCCTGAGAACTTCTTTCATTCGATCAAGTATCTGATCGCCTCGGCGCCTTGAGCTTGCACCGGCCGCGCATCCCGCCATTCGCTGCGATGCGCTTGAGAGCGCACGATCTTTCCTCTATTTGACTGAACTGTCGCACCCCTGGTGGAACAGTCAGAAGGAAGGTCGATATGAGCGTCAACTATGCCGATGACATCAAGCGCTATCAGCCGAACGTCGACGACAAAGCCGTTGCGGCGATCGTCAAGCACCTTGGCATCGCCCTGAGAAGCGCGGATGCATCACTCGTCTCGTGCTCGAGCAAGGACGAACTCGCAACGGTGCGCGAAAGCTGGCTGAAGAAGAAGCTCGGCCTGACGGATGACGACGCCAAGCTCGACAAGGTCATCGCCGACGTTTGCGCGACGATGAAAGCCGAGACGCGCAAGAGCCGCGTCACGTTCTATTATCTGATCGCCGAAAAGACCGGCAAACTCGCCAGCCTCGCTGGGGCGTAATCACGTCCCCAGCGCACCGGCACAATGTAGAAGAGCAGTGTCAGGCCGCGACGGCCTTGGCCTGCTCGGCCGTCTCCGCGATGTAGCTCATCGCCGCCTGAACGCCGCCCTTCTTGTAGGGAACGCCCGCCAGTTCGAAGCCCATTTCGACGCCCGTCAACGCGCCGAGAACCGTCAGCTCGTTGGTGTCGCCGAGATGGCCGATGCGGAACGCCTTGCCCGCGAGCCTGTTGAGCCCGGTGCCGAGCGACATGTTGAAATTGTCGAGCACGATCTTGCGGTAGGCGTCGGCATTATGCCCGTCCGGCATAATCACGGTGGTCACCGCAGGCGAATAGTACTTGGCCTCGCGGCACTGCGTTTCGAAGCCCCAGGCGGCAACCGCCCGGCGCGTCGCTTCCGCAAGACGCTCGTGCCTTACGAACACGTTCTCGAGGCCTTCCTCGTGGATCATATCGATCGCTTCGGCGAGGCCATAGAGCAGGCCGGTCGCCGGGGTGTACGGGAAGAAGCCGTTCGAATTGTTCGCCAGCATATCGCTCCACGAGAAATACGAGGTGCGAAGCCCGGCCTTTTTCGACGCCTCGAGCGCCTTGGCGCTGATGGCGGTGAACGACAGGCCCGGCGGCAGCATCATGCCCTTCTGCGAACCCGAAACCGTAACGTCGATGCCCCATTCGTCGTGCCGAAGATCGGCGCACACGAGACCGGAGATGCTGTCCGTCATCAGCAGCGCGGGATGCTGCAGGGCATCGAGCGCCTTGCGCACTTCATCGACACGCGTCAGGCAGCCCGTCGACGTTTCGTTATGCACGACGCAGACGGCCTTGATCTTGTGACCCTTGTCGGCCTTGAGCGCCTTTTCGATCAGGTTCGCGTCGGCGCCGATGCGCCAGTCGGTCGGAATGACTTCCGTTTCGAGTCCGAGCCGCGCAGCCATCGCTGCCCACAGCACGGCGAACTGACCCGTCTCGCACATCAACACCTTGTCGCCGGGCGACAGCGTATTGGTCAGCGCGGCTTCCCACGCGCCGGTACCGGACGACGGATAGATGATGACGTGGCTCTGCGTCTTGAAAAGGCTTTTGATGCCCGAGAGCACACGGCGGCCGAGCTGCTGAAACTCGAGACCGCGATGATCGAGCATCTGACGCGACATGGCCGCCAAAACCCGTTCCGGAACAGGCGTCGGCCCTGGAATCTGCAAGAAATGTCTGCCGGGGCTGCGAGGCTCTCTCGTCATTGTCGTCCTCAAAAAGTGGGAATGCGCTGCTGGGTGTCCTAGTACGCCCGTCCGCCGGATACAATTGGCAGAAATGCCCAACTGGCCCCTGGCACGGCGCGTTTTGTCTCGGCTGGCTATAAGCCGCGAAAAATCGCTTCCTCCCCGCACAAGGCAAGAAGCCGGCCGCTACCTTGCAACTTTTCGAGCCCTGGCGCATCAAACGGCGACCTAGCGTCGACCGGTTTGTGGGGAAGCGGTGCACATGAACCATACACTTTTTGCAGCCCGTACGGCGAGCGAAGCGAAACGGCTGCTCGATTCAGGTCAGCTGACCTCCGAAGCGCTTGTTTCGTCTTGCCTTGCGCGAATATCGGACCGCGACGCGGCAGTCGGCGCATGGACGACGGTCAATGCTCAGCAGGCGCTCGAAGCCGCACGCGCGAGCGATAAGCTGCGCGCCTCCGGTGCATCTCTGCCGCCGTTGTCCGGCATTCCCGTCGGCATCAAGGACGTCATCGACACCAGGGACTTCCCAACCGAGTACGGCTCCGAAGTCTTCGCCGGACGCCAGCCCGATACGGATGCTGTCCTCGTGACGCAGCTGAAAGCGGCGGGCGCAATCGTTCTCGGTAAAACGGTCACGACCGAGCTTGCCTTCTTCGGACCGGGCAAAACACGTAACCCGCACGATCCGGAACGAACCCCCGGCGGATCGTCATCGGGATCGGCTGCTGCCGTCGCCGATGGCCAAGTGCCGCTCGCGCTCGGAACCCAGACCGCTGGCTCGACGATCCGCCCGGCATCCTATTGCGGCGTGATCGGCTTCAAACCGACATTCGGATACACCTCGCGCACGGGCGTGCTCGCGCAATCGGCGCCGCTCGATACGATCGGCGGCTATGCACGCTCGATCGAAGACATCGCGCTTCTGTTCGACACCATGAGCGCGTTCGATGCGGCCGACACTGACATGCAGCCCGGCGAGAAACCGTCGCTCGTTGCCGCCCTCGCCGAACCAGGCCCACGCGTTCCGAGATTTGCCTTCATCAAAACGCCGGCATGGCCGCAGGCCGAGCCCGCAACGCGCGCCGCGTTCGAAGACTTTGCCGGCAGCTTCGGAGCGCGCGCCGAGATCGTCGAAACGATTCTGCCGCCGGAATTCGAAGGCATTCTGCGCCTGCCGCAGATCGTGCAGTTCTACGACATCGCACGCAACTACGGCCCGATCGCCGACGCCAATCCCGATCGCATGTCCGGCAAACTCAAGGAAATCATCGCCGAAGGCCGCACGTTCTCGTCCGCCGATTACGCCGCCGCCCGCGCCGATCAGGACAGCCTGTACGAAATCCTGAAGCCGGCAATCGCCGATTACGATGCGATCCTGACACCCGCCGCTACGGGCCCCGCGCTCGTAGGATTGAGCGGCACAGGAAGCCCGATGTTCAATGCGCTATGGACGTACCTCGGCATGCCGTGCATCTCGCTGCCGCTGCTCGAAATCGACGGCCTCCCCGTCGGCGTTCAACTCGTCGGCGCTCGCGGCAACGACGCCCATCTCCTCCGCGTCGCCGACTGGATGATGCGTCAGCAGCGTAAGGCCTAGCGATCCAGAATTTGCTTCGCGCAGTCGCCAAGGACAGTAAGTAGATGGAGCGACAGTTCTACATCTACATCATGGCGAACAAGCGCAACGGAACGATCTACATCGGCGTAACGAACGATCTGGCCCGCAGGGTATACGAGCATCGAGAGGGCCTCGTTAAAGGCTTTACATCGAGATACGGCTTGAAATCGATTGTGTACTACGAAGTCTTCGATTCCGTTTCTCTAGCCATTCAACGAGAAACGAGCCTCAAGCGCTGGCCGCGCCGATGGAAGTTGGCGTTGATCGAGAAAGCCAATCCGCAGTGGAAAGACCTCGTGGACGAAATTGTCTGAAAATTCGATCGCTCACCTGACAGCGAGCGACCCTCTCCTGGATAGCCGGGTCAAGCCCGGCCAAGGAGTTGGGGGGTGTGCTGTCATTGAAGTACCCTAATATCTACCCCCACGTCATGGCCGCCCCACGAGGCGGCCATCCAGGGCGGCAAGACGCCCCTCTCAAAGCCTAAAACGAAAATGGCCGGGACATGCCCGGCCATTGCAGAAGCTCGAATGCGAAGCCATCAGGCCAGCTTGAACGGCATGTCCTTGCCCGCGAAAAACGCATCGATGTTGTCAAGCGCTTCGAAGCCCATCTGATTGCGCGCTTCGATCGCAGCCGATCCCAAATGCGGGAACAGGAACGTGTTCGGCAGATCGTAATAGCCTTCGTTGATCTTCGGCTCGCCCGCGAAAACGTCGAGACCGGCATATCCGAGGCGGCCCGACTTCAGCGCCGCGATCATATCGTCGTCCTTCACGAGATCGCCGCGCGCCGTGTTCACGACGATCGCGCCCTGCGGCAGCTTTTCGATCGTTTCCTTGTTGAAGAAGTAACGCGTCTCGGGCGTCGACGGCGCGTTGATCGAGAAGAACTGCGAAACCTTCAGCAGGCTGTCCAAGCTGTCGTGGTACGTCGCGTTATACTTCGCTTCGACCTCGGGCTTCGCGCGGTAGATATCGAAGTAATGAACGTTCATGTCGAAGCCGCGGGCGCGCTGCGCCAGGGCCTGTCCGATCTTGCCGAAGCCGTAGATGCCGAGCGTCTTGCCGTCGAGACGCTGGCCGACGAGCTGCAGCGGCTGCCAGCCCGGCCAGGACCGCGTGCGGATCATTTTCTCGCCTTCGGACGCGCGGCGCGCAGAGCCGAGAAGAAGCAGCATCGCGATTTCAGCTGTTGCGACCGTGACACCGTGCGGGGCGTTGCCGACCTTGATGCCGCGCGCCTTGCACGCTTCGAGATCGATATGATCGAAGCCGATCGAATACGTCGAGATGCACTTGATGTTGTCCGGGATCCTGTCGATGACGTCCTTGCGGCACTTCTCGTTCAGCGTGATCAGCAGCGCGTCGACCGACTTCGCCGTCTCCAACAGTTCGTCGATGGTGATCTGCGGTTTGTCGCCGTGCGCGATGACGTCGTAAGTGGCGCGCGCACGCTCCATGGCTGCTTCGGGAAGAGGCCAGGTAATCAGGATTTTCTTTTTGGACATCTGGGGAAGGGTCTCCGGCATTCGAACTTTAGTCGCATGATCCCGCTTGTGCCCGACCGGAGCGGACCTGACAAGTCCGTCAGACGCTGGGAGTGCGCCGCGAACGCTCGTTACGCAACCATTTCTTCATCACGTTTGCCGCAATCTATCCGGCTAAAGAGCCCCCTAGAGGCCCACGTTTTCAGCCCGGTTCGATCATGCGCTTTGTTGTCATCATTCTGGTGCTGCTCGCCAGCCTGAAAGTCTGGACGCAGGATCGCATGTATCGCTCGGTCGTCGGCGAAGCCCTCGTCGAGGCCTACCGCGATCGCGCCATCGAGGTTTGCCGCAAGCAGACGGCGAAGACGGTCCCCGTCGCGTCGCAGCGCACGGTCGCGGGCCTTTGGAGCGTCGCCTCGGCGGCCGAGATCACCCTCGGCGCATCCGACGTCAACGTCGCTCTCTGGGATACCGAGAACCCGCTCTGGCAGCAGCGCTTCCGCAACCCGCACCTCGTCCTGACCGGCACCGGCGACTCGAGCGCCCACTGCGCCTACGACCTCCAGGCCGGCGTCGCGACGCTATCCCCCTAATGTCCCCCTGATGCCTGCGAGCGCGCGCCGCCCAAGTGAACGCATTCGTTAACGGCGCGTTAATCATCACAAACGCCCTGTTCACTTTTGCCCGCGACAATCAGAGCGCGAATCACAGAGGCGTGTCGCTCGGGCTACGAGCCATTCGCCTTTCGAATGGCGCGATCGCGCCGGATCGGCGCTGCAAACCTATGGATCAACAGCACCGGCAAATCGAACGGCACAACGGCGACGAGTCGATCGCCGCGTTGATGCGCGTCGCCGTCTACAAACGCGCGAAAGCCGTCGCAGTATTTCCGATCGTCGTCGCGCTCTGCGCTGCCGCCGTCGCACTGGCGCTGCCGGCGCGTTACGACGCGACGGCCGTCATCCAGATCGATCCGCGACAGAAATCAAAACCGGCGACGCCGGACACAAGCGGCCATGAACTGAAACAGGAAACCATCGACGCCGAGGTCAGCGCAGTCACATCCGCGCCGGTTCTCCGCACCGCCATCGATGCGCTCAATCTCGACCACGATCCCGAGTTCACTTCGCGCGGGCCCATATCCTGGCTGTCCCGAACGCTCGGCACCTCCCCCACCCAGAATATCGAGGCCGCCCTCGCGAGCCGCCTGTCCATCTCGCGAATGCGCAATACGCTGCTTGTCGGCATCCGCATGTCATCGAGCGATCCCGCCAAGTCCGCCCGCATCGCCAACGCGGTCGCGGCCTCGTATCTGAAAGAATGGTCGGCGACGAAATCATCCGCCGAAACCGCCGCCACGATGCTGGGCCAAAGACTGAAAGACGACTTGGACGGAGACGGTATCGTCAGCCAGTCCGAGCGCGTTTTCGCGTCTTTTCTCGCGCAATACGCCCAGAATTCCGAAGTTCCGGGCCCGAGCATCGTGACCGCCGCCGTGCCTCCGCGCGAGGCAACGGCAACGCGGCCTGCGCGCACCGCCGCCATCGCGTTTGCGTTCGCGACCCTTGCCGCTGCCGGCCTTGCCCTGTTGCTGGAAATCAGAACATCGACGCGAGCTTCGCGCGTCAGATCCGCATTCGCCTGCCCCCGGATGACAGCGCTGCCCATGATTGAAGTTCGCGACGCCACGTCGTCACGCGCCTGCCGTTTCGTCCTCGCCGAACCAGAGGGCGCCTATGCCGAAGCCGTGCGCGAAACCTGCCGCGAACTCGAAAAGCGGCGCAGCGGCTCGCCATCGCGCTTGACGCTCGTCGTCTCCGCGCTTCCCGGAGAGGGCGCCGAATGCCTCGCCTCCAACATCGCCCATCAGTATGCCGTTGCCGGACATACCCCGCTGCTGATCGACGCCGACTTTCGCACCGCGGCGTTGACCCAGCAGCTTGCCGGCAACAGCGCGTCAGGGTTTCTGGACCGGATAGCAGGCCGCAAGCCGGTCGCCAGCGCCATACTCCGCGATTGCGCGACCGGGCTGCATTTTCTCCCGGCCTGCGGACCCTCGCTGATCCCGATCCCCGTGCGCGACATAATAGGGTCGAAAGCGTTCGCGGATGCGATCGCCGCACTACGCAAGGACTTCGTCACCATCGTCATGGCGGCGCCGCCGCTGCTGAAAGCGGACGATGCCCGCATCCTCGCCGATCTGGCCGACGACATCGTATTCGTGACCGCCTGGCAGAAGACGCCCAAGCGTGTCGCCAGGCAGGCTTTAAGCAAGATCGCCGCCTGTCAGCCGAAGATCGTAGGCGCCGCCTTGACCGATATAGCCGCACGGGAAGACACAGCGATCATGAGCCTTTTCGAGGTTCTCGCAGAGATGAAGGCGGTTGCGCCGCACCGCATCTTCAAGGCGCATGCCGCCTGACGCCGCTGCGCGAGCGGGAGAAAATCGCGCAAAATCCGTTCGAATTCTAAGTTGCAGATGAGGCACATGTGGCGCAGCCCGCTAGGAAACTGGACTTATTGCGTCGGGAATTTTTCTCGATGCGGTGCGGCAGCGTGCGGCGCTGATGGGGCAATCGCCGCCTTTCTAAAAATCGTTCTAAAACAAGCAGTATCAAGCCTCTGATTGCGACATCACAGAGCGAATAGTTATGCAAATGATACTGGCAACCGACCGCCAAAATCGCTACACGCTTTTGGCAACCATGCTCATTTTCGGAACAGAAAGTTTGACCGTGATCAGAAATCTGAAGCGTGTCCTATTACCATGCGCAATCCTGGCATCGACGGCAGCCGGCGCATCGTTTGCCGTCGCTGAACCGCAAGCGACCGAGCCCGCTGCAGAATCTGTAAAGATCGAATTGAACAAGCTCGATCCCGTCGAAAAAGGCTGCCGCGCCTATCTCGTCGTCAAGAATGAGACGCCCACGTCGTATCAGTCATTCAAGGTCGATCTGGTGCTGTTCCAGGCCGACGGCGTCATCGGCAAACGGTTCTCGCTGGAGCTTGGACCGCTCCGCACGAAAAAGAAGTCGGTCAAGCTGTTCGATATCGACGCGATCGCCTGCGACAAGATCGGATCGCTGCTGATCAATGACGTTATGGAATGCAAATCCGAGTCAGGACCGGTCGAACACTGCCTTCAGAATCTGACCACGTCGACACTCACAAAAGTTGAACTTTCAAAGTAAGCGGTGACCGTCTTGTACTTATTGGCAGAAGAAATTGCCGGCCGTGATCTGACGATACTCGGACTGTTCCAGCATGCCGACGTCGTCGTTAAATGCATCATCGTCGGTCTCCTTTCGGCGTCCGTGGTGTGCTGGGCAATGACGTTCGAAAAGCTGATCCGCGTCTGGCTCGTCAATCGCGAGATCAAGCAACTGGAAAAAAGCAGTCAGACGGGAACGCTTCCCGCCGCGAAATCGTCGGGCCTGATCCGCGCCATCATCGATGCCGCTCGCACCGAATGGACGGAAGGCGCGCACGACGGCTCGACGGGCGAAGTCCGCGATCGTCTTGAAATCGCGATGCGCAGCGCCACGAAGCGCCAGCTAAAAGGCATCGAACAGGGCTTGCCGTTTCTTGCGACCCTCGGTTCGGCGGCGCCGTTCATCGGACTGTTCGGCACCGTCTGGGGCATCATGAATTCGTTTACGGCAATCGCGCAGTCGAAAGACACCAGTCTTGCGGTCGTCGCACCGGGCATCGCCGAAGCGCTGTTTGCAACGGCCGTCGGCCTCGCCGCCGCAATTCCGGCCGTCATCTTTTATAACCAGATCACGGTTGCGCTCGGTCGTGCAGCCGATCGCGCCGCCCCCGCCATCGTCGGTCTGGCGCGCTCGCTGTCGCGTAGCGGCGTAGAGGGTACGAACTGATGGGAATGGCAGTCGGAAGCGGTTCGTCCGGCGACGACGACAACGGCTACAAGCCGCTTGCCGAAATCAACGTCACGCCGTTCGTCGACGTCATGCTGGTGCTGCTGATCATCTTCATGGTCGCGGCCCCTCTCATGGTGCAGGGCGTACCGCTCGAGCTGCCGAAGACGTCGGCGACCAAGCTCGGCGCGATCAAGAAGCCGATGGTCGTTTCGCTATCGACCGACGGCAAGCTCTACATCCGCGACGAAGAGGTCACCGCGCAGACGCTAGTGTCGCGGCTGATGGACATCAAAGCCAGCGAGGGCGACGGGGTTGTCTATGTTCGCGCTGACAGGAAAATTGCATATGGGGAGGTCATGGAGCTGCTGGGCAAGGTTGGGGAATCGGGTTTCTCCCGTGTCTCGCTCCTGTCGCAGCCCTCGCCTTCGGCGAAATCGGAAATGAACTAAAAAACTACGAGCCGCCAAAATGCCTTGGCTACGATTGATCGCGATTGTGGTGTCCGTGATAATTCACGGATCAATCGGTTACGCCATGCTTCCAGCGTATCTCGAAACGAATTCTGAAGCCCTCGACATGGGCAGCGGCACCGACATCGTCCTCGTCCAGCAGGGCATCGCCGAAGAAGGCATTTCCAAGCTTGGCGACGCGATGGAGACGATCGAAACTGCCGAAATCGTGCCGGTGCAAGCGGCTCCGCCACCGCCGCCGGAGCAAGTCAAACCCGACGAGCTTCGCGACGTCATCGCCTCCGAGGAAAGCTCGGTCGTGACGGAGGTCGTCAAAACTGAAGAACCACCGCCGATCGAGGAACCGCCCCCGCCGGAGGCCATTCAGGCGCAGTCGCAGCCGGAGCAGGTCGCTGTCGTCACGCAGCAAAGCTCGGGCGAAGCGCAGTCGGGCGGTAACGCCAAGATGCTCGGCCTCTACCTCGGCCAGATCAACGACCACGTTCAGCGCGCCAAGGTGAACCCCAGGTCTTCGATCGCGGGCACCGTCATCATGCGCTACACGATCGATGTCGATGGCAAGCTGCTGTCGAAGGAAATCGCCAAGAGCTCAGGTTCGAAGGTCCTCGACGACGCAGCGACCGCGGCGCTCGACCGGGCCGCGCCGTTCCCGCCGATCCCTCCGCAGGTCAGCGTCAAGCCGCTGGCGTTTACGCAGCCGTTCAAATTCGTCATGCGCTGACGGCGCCGCGCAAACATTTACAAAGTATTGCTCCTAATAAACCCTTTATTCACTTCGATTGCCGTTTGCCCGCGCTGGCGTGAAACGTCACCGCTCAAGAGCCGTTCTAATGGTGCCACCGCGCCGCGCCTTAACCTTGGATTAGGCACCCGACCATAGATTGAATGCTGTTATCAGCACCGCGTCAGGCTGCACCATGCATTTCGGCTCCGCAGGAAACCCGAAAACAAACTCGCTAATGTCCGAGTATGCGTCGCTGTTGAGCGACGCCGTTCTGCGCCATCGCGCCCGCGTCGCCGAGCATTCCGCGCGCATCGAGACCGAACTTGCGAGCAAGGTGAAGTCCGAATTCATCGCCAACATGAGCCACGAGCTGAAAACGCCGCTCAATACGGTGATCGGCTTTTCGAAATTGTTGACACAGCATCAGGAGCGCCGGCTCCCCGATAAAGAGATCGTTGAATACGCGACGCTGATCAATGACGCGGCCGGCCATCTGCTGTCCGTCATCAACGACATTCTCGACATCTCGAAGCTGCAAAGCGGCAAGTACGCGATCGACAGCCGCGAGATCAATCTGCGCGATATCCTCGCCGACAGCATCGATGCGTTCCACCATCAGTCGCGCGTCGGCGACATCGATGTCGACGTGGCGATCGCCGCCGACCTCCCGTTGATCCGCGGCGACGCCGTGAAACTGAAGCAGATCTTCACCAACGTCCTCTCGAACGCGATCAAGTTCACGCCCGCCGACGGTACCGTTGCGGTTAAAGCCCAACGCACCGCCGACCACGGCGCCATCGTCGCCATACGCGACAGCGGCGTCGGCATGAGCCCCGATGAAATCGACGTCGCGATGGCGCCGTTCGGCCAGGTCGACGGCGGCCGGTCGCGCTGGCGCGAGGGCGCGGGTCTCGGACTTCCGATCGCGAAAGCACTCGTCGAGTTGCACGGCGGAGCGCTCTACATCGCTTCCCAACAGAATGAAGGCACGGAAGTCGTCATCACGTTTCCCGGGCGAGATACCGTCGCCGCTTCGAGCGCGGCAATGATGCACGACGCTAGAAACTCGGCTGCCTGAACGAGAAAAAGCAAAACAGCCCATGAACAGCCACAACGACGACCAGCGGCGGACCGCGGACACCTCCATCGGCCGCATCGTATCCGTCAACGGATCGAAAGCCATCGTCCTGCTCGACGGCGCCTCCGACGCGCGCGCGCGCAGCCTCAAAGACGGCCCCGACATGGGCACCCTGATCGCCATCGAAACGTCGAGCGCGCTCGTTCTCGCGATCGTCTCCGCACTGAGCGTTCCGGTTCCCTCGCAACGCGAAGGCGACGGCGAAGTCTGGATCGCCGAAATCGGCCTCGTCGGCGAGCTTGTCAAAGGCCTGGACGGCAAGCCGCTCAAATTCAATCGCGGCGTCACGAACTACCCAGCCCTCGGCGATCGCGCCCGCGTCGCGTCGAAATCAGAGCTGCAATGCGCGTTCTGCGGCGAAGCCGGTGAAACGGTCCGCGTCGGCTGCATCCGCCAGGATAGCTCCATTCCGGCGATGGTTCGCGTCGACGAGTTGCTCGGCAAGCACTTTGCGATCCTCGGAACCACGGGCACCGGCAAATCCTGCACCACGGCGCTGATCCTGCGGTCGATCCTCGAAAAGCATCCCGCAGCCCACATCGTTCTGCTCGATCCGCACAACGAATACGCGACCGCATTCACCGAATGGGCCGAGGTCGTCTCGCCGCGGAACATGCACCTGCCTTATTGGCTCCTGACGTTTGAAGAAATCGTCGAGGTGCTCGTCGGCGACGGCGAACGCAAGACCGAAACGGACGTGCTCCAGGATCTCATCCCGGTCGCGAAAGCCCGCTACGCCAACAGCCGCTCAGGCGAAGGTGCAAAGCCCCGCCGCGCCGACCACAGCCGCTATACCGTCGATACCCCCGTTCCCTATCGCATCTCCGAGCTTGTCGCGCTGATCGACGAGCGCATGGGCCGCCTCGAAAACAAGCGGGATCTGACGCCCTATCGCAATCTGAAGCACCGCATCGAAACGGTCTCGAAGGATATCCGCTACTCCTTCATGTTCGGCTCGCTGACCGTCTACGACAGCATGACTCAGATCCTGAGCCGCATCTTCCGCGTGCCGGTCAACAACAAGCCGATCACGATTCTGGAACTGACCGGCATTCCGTCGGAGATCGTCAACGTCGTCGTCTCCGTGCTCTGCCGGCTGACGTTCGACTTCGCGCTCTGGAGCGAGGGCCAGGTCCCGGTGACGCTCGTCTGCGAAGAAGCGCATCGTTACGTTCCGGCGAACAGCGCGCTCGGCTTCGAGCCCTGCAAACGCGCCATCGCCAAGATCGCCAAGGAAGGTCGCAAATACGGCGCCTCGCTGTGCATCGTCACCCAGCGCCCGGCCGAAATCGATCCGACCATTCTGTCCCAGTGCAACACCGTGTTCGCGCTCCGCATGTCGAACGATCGCGACCAGGAAATCGTGACCTCCGCCGTTGCCGACACCGGTGCAGGCCTGCTCGAATTCCTTCCCTCGCTCGGCCAGCGCGAAGCGATCGCATTCGGCGACGGCATGGCGCTGCCCGTGCGCATCAAGTTCGACGAATTGCCCCCGCACGCGCTGCCGCGCTCCTCGACCGCCCGCTTCTCCGAGAGATGGCAGAAATCTCTGGGCGACGACGGCTTCCTCGAACAGATCGTCGAGCGCTGGCGCCTGTCCGGAACCTCGACCGGCGACAATTCCTACAACATGGCTTTGATGGCGGACGCGCTGAGCATCAACTCTGCCGCCGATACGAACGCCAGCCCAGCTCCGGCACCGCAAGGCGAACCGCGCCGCGAAACGCCGCCGGCACGCGGCAGCGCCGGGACGTCGGCTCCCGGAAACGGCCACCCCACGTCGCGCAAGGACGCGATGCCGCCCACGCATACCCCGCCCGCAGGTCATTCGGCCCGAAGCGCATCCGCGGCGTCGATGATGGGTGACCGCGTTAACGCGCCGGGCATGTCTTCGGCACCCTCGCGAGCATCTTCCGAGCCGCCAAGTTCGCTGCGCACGCTGCGGGAAAGACTAACTCGCCCACACGGTTAACCGTTATCACTCTTCTCAATCAGTCCTTGCCGCGCGCCTGGGTCGACCCCAGAACTGTTCATTATTCTATCAGTAGCGGTGTCGTAGAACGGGCGCATGACTTTGGCTCGTTCCGTTAAATGGGGTTGGGGAAGTCGATGAGCGACATCTTTCCGGTAATTCTATCGGGCGGCTCCGGCACGCGTCTGTGGCCGCTGTCGCGGTCCATGTACCCGAAACAATTCATCCGGTTCTTCAACAGCCAGAACGGCAGCTTTCTCTCGGCCGCCCTCGGACGCTTGCAGCAGTCGTCGGGCTTCAAGGCGCCAATCCTTCTTTGCAATAACGATCATCGCTTTCTCATTCGCGAGGAAGTCGAGCGCTTGGGGATCGATCCGCTCGCGATCATCCTCGAACCCGTCGCGCGTAATACGGCGCCCGCCATCGCCGTCGCGGCACTCGTCGCGCTCGAAGCAAGCCCCAAGGCGACGCTCGCCGTCATGCCGTCCGATCACGTCGTAAAAGACGATGCGGTGTTCGCAGCCGCCGTCAAACGCGCCGCCGAAGTCGCAGCGACCGGCAAGCTTGTCCTCTTCGGGATCAAGCCGAACGAGCCGCACACCGGCTACGGCTACATCAAGCAGGGCAGCGCGCTTGAAGGTTTCGAAGGCCAGGCGTTCGCCGTCGACTCCTTTGCCGAGAAGCCCGATCGCGCCACCGCGGAAACATATCTCGCGGCCGGCGATCGCTTCTGGAATAGCGGCATCTTCGTGCTCAACGCCCGGACGTTCCTGAACGAAATCGAACGCCTGCAACCCGATATCTTGCAGGCCGCGCGCGCCGCGCTCGCAGGCGCCAAGGAAGACCTCGGATTTTTGCGCCTCGACAAGGCCGCGTTCGCAACGGCGCCGAACATTTCCGTCGACTATGCGGTCATGGAAAAAACCGGCGCAGCCGCCGTTCTGCCGCTCAATGTCGGCTGGAACGATGTCGGCTCATGGGCCTCGCTCTGGGACATTGCTCCGCGCGACGCCGCCGGCAACTTCGTCAAGGGCGACGCCATCCTCGAAGACACGTCGGACTGCTTTATTCATTCCGAGAAGGCGATCGTCTCGACCATCGGCGTCAAGGACCTCGTCATCGTCGATACCCCCGATGCCCTGCTGGTCGCGGACAAGAACCGGACGCAGGACGTCTCCAAGATCGTGCAGCGCCTGCGCTCCTCGAACCGCAAGGAGCAGGAGCAGCACCTCCGAAACTACCGCCCGTGGGGTTACTTCGAGACACTGAACATCGGCCCGCGCTTCCAGGTGAAGCTGCTGCATGTAAAGCCCGGCGGCGTGCTGTCCATGCAAATGCACCATCATCGTTCCGAGCATTGGATTGTGGTGCAAGGAACCGCGCGCGTCGTCATCGGCGAGCGCGAGCAGCTCGTGCGCGAGAACGAGAGCGTCTACATCGTCGCGA
>ERZ778027.1829-NODE-1829-length-31423-cov-11.513039_pt1 | contig 31423 bp, 42 predicted proteins | sample MGYA00375757_ERZ778027 | MGnify/ENA primary metagenome ERZ778027 (study PRJEB29350, sample SAMN05389817) | bioreactor metagenome | isolation source: Ammonium sulfate bioreactor | place: South Africa: University of Cape Town | collected 2014-02-18 ...
TCATTTCTATTTATAGTTAAATGTAATTCGCGAATTCAACTCTTTTTGACGGTATTCACTTTTAATAATATTTATGATCAACTGATGTATTCTCACTTTTATTTACAGTTACATGTAATTCGCGAATTCAACTCTTTTTGACGGTATTCACTTTTAATGATGTTTGTGATCAACTGATGTATCCTCGTTTCTATTTATAGTTACATGTAATTCGTGAATTCAAAGCTGGTGAAAAGTATTCACTTTTAATTATGTTTGTGATCAACTGATGTATCCTCATTTCTATTTACAGTTACATGTAATTCGCGAATTCAATTCTGATTGGTGGTATTCACTTTTAATGATGCTTATGATCAACTGATGTATCCTCATTTCTATTTACAGTTACATGTAATTCGCGAATTCAATTCTGATTGGTGGTATTCACTTTTAATGATATTTGTGATCAACTGGTGTATTCTCATTTCTATTTATAGTTAAATGTAATTCGTGAATTCAACTCTCTTTGACGGTATTCACTTTTAGTGATATTTGTGATCAACTGGTTTATTAGTACTGCTGTTCGTAGTTAAGCTGAATATGTGAATATAACTATGATATAACTATTCATTTGTAATCCTATTTTCTATTGACTCTCTGTATGTGAAACTGTTTATCCATGAATATAATAGTTGCATGTAGTGTTGTTTGCAAGTGTCTTTATTAACGTAGTCAATGGCAGGGAAGTGTTTGCAACTTTGTTATTGGTTTTAAGAGACTTTCTATGGATTGATGCGTATTACATTATTACTTTACCTTCGTAAGTTTTTGAACAAAACACGAAATGTTGTTTTGATTTTGCTTTTCAATTGATTTTTCTTAAAAATAAAACGTACACCTTCGTTAAGTATATTTGGCAGTCTAGTCAACATCCTCGAAAGATTATACAAAAGAGTCAAGTGAAGTTCAATAGCTTGAAATTCTTGTTGTTATCAAATTATTTTTAGTATGATTTTGACGATATTTTCATATATCTGATTGTAGGATCATAAGTATGTTTTCTCAATGTGTCCTCAGTTCGATTAAATTATAGTAGTTAATCAGAGTTAACAAACAGAAATAGATCACTAAAATTGTACACTTCCAACAACGTATGTACAACAAAGTTTTTATGAAGAACTAAGACGTCTTCATGTGTAGAATTTGGTTTAATTATTTCAACTATCAATTCTGTAAAATGTTGACATATTTTATAGAGAAATGCTTCAGGAAGCACACTGATCGATACGGTACTTGATTGTCATGAGTTGTTATATTCATTCAAAATTTACATTCCACAGTATTTGAATACGAGTGAATAGTGTAAAGAGAAAATATCGCGTGATCTTCTTAGTTAAAATAGTTGAGCCACATCAATGGTCGGCGAAGAAGAAGAAGAAGCGATAATTGGAATAGATATAAATTATTATAATAGAAGTAGGCGACAAATGTGAAATGAAAAGAAATCTATTTCAATAATTGAAACACACGATTCATTCTGTTGGAGAAAAATGAAATTAACAACACATACTCTTATGTCTTTTTTTCGTTCAAACAATCGGAAAAAGTGTTCCATTTATAAACAATGCTGTTCTACTTCCGATAGGATCTGCATCTATTGGAATTCTATTAACAAATCATACATGCGAACAATGTCTCTGTTTGACATTACAAAATTCTTCTATTCTTGCATTGAATTGTTATGCTAATTTAACATGTCAATATTTCGTCGATTATCCTCGAATGTACAAAATTGAATCTTCAACTAATTCTCGTCTATATTTTCTACAAAATAAAATGCCACCTCCCAGTCAAACATGTTGCATTTCAAATACAACACGTCTATTCGAAAGATTACGAAATACAACTAATTCAATGATTACTATTAGTGTAACAAAACCTCGATGTCTCTTAATGGATAATGATAATCTATTAGTTACTATCGAGCAAACAAGCTCTGCGCCTTCATATTTAGATCGTTTCAATCCAACAAAGTTAATACGTCAAGAACATATTTCAATTGATAGTAAAGTAACAAATCTTGCCTATTTTAACAGTAGATATTACATCGGTATTGATACGAACCAGACTATTTCTGTATTTACTCATGATAATACAAGCAATACACTAAAATTTATAAATAATATCAATACAAATTCGGCACTCGCCATGGCTGATGTACGTGATATGATCTTTCTAGACAATGGACAAACAATGATCGTTGCTTCAAGTGCAAATAAACTTCTCTTCTTTTTTTCATTAATAAACAATACAAATTATATGATGCAATATACAATTCAACTTAATTATACAACACCACATGGATTATATCGAGTTAATGATTCATTTTTTTATGTTGTATCATGGAATAGTAATTCCGTTTATGAATATCATTACAATCAGACAACATCGAATTGGACAGAAAAATTATTTGTAAATGCTGGATCTCATATAATGATAGATGATTGTAATCGTCGATGGTTGACCGTATTCGGATATGGCATTCGAGTTTATGATGAATATGGAAATAATCTCGAGAATTGGAATTTAGGTTCGGGATATTTCGATAGTTTACTACTCGAAAATGATGTCGTTATTTTATCTAATCAAGCCCAAAGTACAATAACTCGTCTAGATCCACAGATAACATGTGATGATAATTAACAAATACGTATAAATTATTTATTATCTCTTATTTAAACACGAAGAAAAAAAAACAAATCACAAATAGTTGACTTTTTCTTTTCGTTTTTTCCTATAATCACATTCGGTTGTTTTTTTTCGAAAAAAAAGGTCTTTCTTTACAAAACACAATCGTTATTGCCGCTCTGTTTTTTTTTATCACATTTAATTGCTATTCACAGTTTTAATTACATGTAAATGCTGTTGTTCTTCTTGATTATCTCCGCGTGCTGTCGAAATAATTTCTCGTGCACATAATTCAGCATCAAAATTATTGCTTGTCATTTCGATTTGGTGTTGAGATGGAAAACGTACAGTTGGATCAAATGTATGAGGTATTAAATGAATATGTGATGAATATAAATCGCCGTACGGATAATTACCCGAACGAGACAAATGATAATCATCAGGTTTAGCAAGTGTTTCGATATTAGTCGATTTCATTGTTGTTTTCGTTTGTTTGCCTTTTGTAATTGGATTTTTTAATGTCGGATTTTGTTTACGTCGACGAGTTTGAATACCTTCTTTGACCATATTCATTGGACGATGAACCTTATAAAAAGATCATTTCAATAAAAAACAGCAAGAGAAATTTTTGATTTCCTACATGATGAAGTTTGTAATACAATCCGCAAGCATTGCAAACGGGTTCACCTTCACTATTACGTCTCCATAAGGTTGTCGTTTGTGTTTGACAATTAGCACATTGAAGACCTGTTCGTCGGGAATTGGAAACAGGCTAAAAGATTGTTTGTTTTTTTTTAAAGAATATATCATTTGAATTTAGCTTACTTGTTTGTTGCTTATTATCGGCGTTGTTTTGACTGTTTCAGTGTTTTTCGGTGGTGCATATGAACGATCATTGTTAGCCAAAACTAATGTTGATAAAACCTTTGTCGAATAAGTCGGATCCATAGTTGATGTTCGAGAAGGTGGATGATCATCGTCATCTTCCTAAAATAAAATAATATTTTGTTTTTAATTATTTGAAATGAAAAGGTTTTTTTTTCGATGCAAACATGTCGTGATAAGCGTTGCATGGATCGATTTGGACTATGACATATTCGACAAGTTGAACAAAGATTATGTTCATTACCATCCGATCTCCAAAATGGTGTCGATAAATTTCCACAACTGATACATTCTCGTCCATCGTTTGGATTATAACATGATCCAGATCCATCTACCGGGGAGGGAAAATACTTTTTTTATATAGAAATACGAATGAATTCGAGTTTACCTAAGTATTGAATGTACGTTCCGCCTGTTGCATTGTCCGACCAGACATGTACTTGATCTGTCTGATGTGCTAAGTCACTCGTTTGATAGGATAGATAGTGTGGAGTATCAGTCGATGGCCATGCTTGAATTGCACCATTGTCATAAATAATTGTTCGAGCTCGTGCAGCATCATCATAGGATAAATGCGGAATGGTCGGCATTGACGAAGGAAAAAGAACTAATTTTTCAAATAAAAACGAAAACTTAATCAATGATAAATTTGACTCATTTGTTTTTACCTTGTTGTAAATGCGGATAATTCGATTGCAATGGATCGATTAATCCATCACCGTAGTACACCATTGGATCAGTATAGGTTTGAAAATCTTGTCGATTGAATTGACCTGTTTCTATTGAAGAAAAAATAAACGAGATTCGAATAGGAACTCTCTATCTTTCCTTATCTATGTCTCACCATGGTCCTGATTAAGATTTAAATTTTTCAACGTTGTTGGTTCAGTATAAACATTGGTTGACTGTTGATTGATCATTGCTGTCGGTGTTGATGATGATGATGATGATGAATGGCTACTATTCGAATGATTACTATGTTCATCTTGTTCATTTTTAATTGTTGACATAATTTCTGAAGAATATATTTGCAAAGTAGTTCTTGTACTCTAAGAAAATATGTTTTGATAAGATTCCTTGTCTATCATCGTTTTTCATTCGGAAAGAGAAGAGAAAGTTGTTTTTTTTTTCGTCGATGATAAAATTTATCATCGATTATATAAAAAACACAAAACGAGATAGTACGAAACATTCGCTAAAAAATCATAACTAGTTTACTTGTCGTTTTCGTTTTTCAGGGGAATGATAATATCATAGAAAGAAATAATTGAAAAAAAGGAATAAAATAAATGCATCGGAATGGTATATCATATTTCTCGCGCAACTCATTGACTCATGATGAGACTCGTCTTCTATTATAACGTCAAGAAAGTATGCGCACGTCGACTTTTAATCCTCTCGAATAACTATTTAATTTTCATCTTTTCAAATACGACACATAAAAAGTAAACTCAGTATTCTGCAGTTATCAGTAAGAACAAATAGAGAAACGACTTATGTCGTTTTTTTTCTTCTTCTTCTTATTCGTCTTCATTTATTTTAACAATGTAAAAGACAAATATTCATATGAAGAGAAAGGTAAATAAAACAAAACGAAAGATAACAAACACAACATCATCTTTGCCTTTCTGTTTCATTTTCATTTATTTCGAAATGATCAATCATTGCACAAATATGACGTCAAAGAAGAAAAAAAAAAGTTGTCTAATTTAAACAGAATCGTATGTCGACGAACTCGTAGGCTTTGTTCGACTACAGCAAGTAATTGTAGCTCGGCAACCTTCCTATTAAAAATACACAAAGAAAAAGAAACTTAATTAAAATAATCATCCAAGTTTTTCTTCTTCTTACAATCATGTATAATGGTAAACTAATCCAGAATTCCGTATTTGGCAGTAGATAAATACCCGATTTATGTTTAACGAATCCATTATAAAGTGCCCCGAATATGAAATAGGATAAAGTGACGACAGATAAACTAAGAGAATATAATCAATTGAACCTTTTGCAACTAAGAAATTTATTTCCTACATAATTAAAAATATTTCACCGGGACTAACTCCACTATCGTCAGGAGTTGAGGGTGTTGAGGATGTTGAAGGTGTTGAGGATGTTGAGGATGTTGAGGGTGTTGTGAGTGTTGAGGATATTGAGGGTGTTGTAGGTGTTAAGGGTGTTGAGGTTGAGGATTGAGGATCAACATGTTTACAGGCACCTGCATATCGAATTGTTATGTTTGTCTAAAAGTGTTTGTTTTTTTCTTTAATTTTAATAAATAAATAAATAAATAAATTGACATGATTACCTGACAATTACCATCAAAATCAATATCATCAGGAATAGGTGCATTGGGAGTGAATTTGGGGTCAATAGGAAGTTGCCATTGATAGTCAGGATCACACTTAAAATTGATTCGTAATTTAGGCGAACAATATGTTGTATTTGAAATATTTTGAGCTGGACCATTAAGAAATTCAGCATAAAAACCAGTCTCATTGGTCTCTAGAAATACTCGATGCATATATTCTCAATATTTCGATTGAATTATACCATATGTATGAAATGGTCTTATTGTATGTTCAGCAAGAATTGTTATATTTGGTGAAAGTTCAGATTGTTCACATGCAACATATTCATTGAAACAGTTAGGTGCTAAATAAATATCGAATAGTTCTTATGTTTTTCTTTTTGTTTCCATAGGTTTTCTTATCTACCTGGATCACAAAAGCTTACATAAAAAGTACAATTAACTGCTGGATGAGAAAGACATCCGAAATCCGTTTGAATTCTCCATTGAGGAACGCTAAAATATCGCACATTTTTCTTTTCGATCAATTGTAAAAGAAAATCTTTGAAATTTTACTATGTTAAAAACGTTGTATTATAGTCAGCTAATGGATAACATGTAGGATTTTGTGCTTGTAAATAACCAACAAGACTTGCAAAAATAATCAATTTCATGTACATCATCATTCAGTGTCTTTCGTGTCTATTAACTATTAAATATATGAGATAAGAGCTATTTCTTGCTGCTTACTTGTTAAATTCTTGATAACAATAAGACAAAATAAAAAATGAAATGTAAGAAGAATCTTTTTCTTTTATTAATCACCGAAATAACAAGCGCAAAGATCATGAAAAAGACGAAAAAAAAGATGATGATGATGATGAAGACGTGTATGAAGAAAGAAAAAAGCGAAGAAAAGAGAAAGATAACAAATCATAAAAACTATTTTAAGAAAGTGTTAATGTCCAATCAGTGGTCACTGATGGGCCCGGTCGACGTATGATTAATGCTTGAGAGGCTTCTTGATAGTTATGAATTGGATTAGCTTGTTTATCTCCGGAATTGATCACGACATGTGATGGATTTTTTGGATAACCAAGTATAACAATACGTTCAATCCATGCATCGGTTTCGAATTTCGACGTTGAATCCAATGAACTAGTAAAAATAAAAGAAAATTAAATTTTTTCGTTGTTGTTGTTTTTACATTGATTTTAATTCGTTATTTTTAAATGTAAATTGTCGATGAATGAATTGATGTTTCTGTCGATAATCATATGTTTGACCATCGTCGAGATACAATTCACCTTGAGCTTCATGCTAAATTATTTCAATTAGTCAAGAATTTTCATTTCGAAAAGATCATCTTACGTTACGATCCAAAGCAACAACTAATGTAATCGGATCGTGAATAGCTAACATTGAAGCTCGTCGTTTACGTAAACGTTGTGGAATGATCACACCACCGAGTTGATAAACTGGAATCTTTAACACACACACAAAAATACGATAAAACTCAAAGAAAAAAAACGGTATCCTACAGATTCCATGTCGACATTGATGAGCACAGTTTGAGAACCGTTATGTTGAGCAAATGTTCGAATGTCATACCAGACAGTATTTTGACCAGGAAAATAAACAGAGACTTGATTAATATCAGCTTCAGTGACGGGATAAACAAGAAGGCCATTACCAACCATAAATGAATCCTCGGTTTTGAATGTATTCTTATCCTTAGGAAAGTTTGCCCAAAGTGGTAACATCGGTGGAACGCCTTGTTTTTCTTGTTTGTAGAATAATGTATACCAAAACGGTAGATATGTATAACGTTCTTCAATAGCTTGACGAATAAGTCGTGTATTATCATCGCCAAAGAGCCATGGTTCACGACGAGCTGTATCAATATGTGCATGTTCACGATAGAATGGTTGAAAAGCACCAGCCTAACAAAAAAATCTTATCATTGAAATCGAAGAAGAAGAAAAAAGAACGTACTTGATACCATCGAACAAGTAATTTTGCATCAGGATTGAAAAAGAAACCGCCAACATCAGCACCAATAAAACCGATACCAGTTACTGACAAACTCAATAACATTGGTACAGCAATCTTCAAATGACTCCATTGAGCAGCATTATCACCTGTCCAAACGGCTGTTGTTCGTTGTGAACCAGCGAAAAACGATCGAGTTAAAATAAACGGTCGAATATGTCCGTTGGAACGTTCGATAAGACCATCGAACGTTGACATATGTTGTAACATACCATAGAGATTATGAACTTCACGATTTTCCCAACCGCCATGATGAACAAGGTCTTTCGGAAAGGTGACTTCAGGACCATTGAATACCGATGGTTCGTTCATATCGTTCCAAATGAAGAGATTGCCTGTTGAACCTTTGTAATTTTCTAATGAATAACGTGTTGAATACCATTGATAGATTTCAGGATTGAAATAATCAAGCCACATCGATGAACCTGGCCAACACCATCCTTCGTAATCGGAACCATCTTTTGTCTTAACAAAATAGCCTCGAGATTTCGCTTCAGCATAGAGTTGATATCCATCATCTTTCTTTATATGTGGATCACTGATTGTAATCATTTTTCGTCCGAAAGCAGCGATATCATCTTGTAGTTTTTCAGGATTGGGAAATTTGCCTGTATCCCAGGTTAAATATCGTTTGCCATTCGTATGTTCAATATCAAGCCAAATGACATCCAAAGGAATTTGATGTTGTTCAAAACCATTGTTTACACTAAAGTATTTCGTTTTTTGTTTCTCATTTTCGCAAAAAATGAAAATAATTTACCCTCGGACATCGTCTTCGTCATTGTAATTCCATCGACATTGATGATAAGCAATAGCCCAAAGCTGTAAAACACAAAAAAAAGAAATCAAAATCTTGGCCATGTTTTGTTTTTTGTTTACCGGTGGAAGTGGAGTCGATCCTGTTAGAGTTGTATATTGTTTGAAGATATCGTTGGGTGTTGGTCCCATGAAAAAGAATCCATCGAATATACCGGATTCGAACATCCAATGTGTGGTTACTTCAGGTACTTCTTCTTGATTATTTTTCGAACCGAAAAAATTCGAAATTGTCGAAAAAATATTCTAAATTAAAATGCTTGTCATTTCGGTTTTCTCGAGTCAATTAAAACCATAGGGCAATTCTCAAGTAGTAAAAACACATGCAACACACTTAGTCATCGCTAATTACCTTCGTATTGAACCAACTATTCTGCAAAAATCATCGATAGAACGCGTGTTTTTTTTTACATGCAGACGATAAGCAGAAGCAATGATGAGTCATATTCAACTTACTTTCGTATTTAATTTGTCATTGTTAACATCAATCCAAGCTTCGGCTGCATTTAACCAAAAGAAACCCACAGTTGCATGTTCACTGAAAGACGAAAATTCACCGTTTGTCCCTATCCAAAATCAATGGAGATTTACTTGTGACCAAGTATGTACGGTACAGCACCGTAGAGAGCCATAGGATTTTTGATATCATATTCGAAGATATCAAGATTAAATAGACGATAGGGATCAGTATCACTAAAAAAAATTGTACATTATGTTTGAAATTCCGAGGAAAAGATTTATTTATCTACTGAGTTGAACGAAGTGAAAATGCATCGGCATGCTCAGGAATACCGTAGACATCTTCGTAGTTAAGAAAACTAACATCGACACCGATCGATGATGGACCTATGCAAATTGTGAAATTGATTAGTTAGTTGGTTTCAATGTTACCGTAAGGTTTCGAATCGTGATGAGTTTTGAATGATTCTTCCCACATTCCGTCTTCATTCTAATCGAATAATAAAATGAAACTCTTTTCTCAATTTTGCTCGCAAAATTTACTTCTGGATCAGCTTCTGAACCTTCAGTTCTAAAATAAAGACGAAGATTTTTCTTTTGAAAAAAGTCCATTTTCTCTCTTACCCTGGTTTTGCTCGATAGTGTTCGAAATTGAACATATTCTTCGAGTTAACACTCATGACGAATATGTCATTAGTAAATAAATCCAAACGAAACGGTTTAGCATTCAAAATAAATCGTGCATTTTTACTGAATCGTCCCTCAATTTGATTGTTATCCGTTCGTTTAACATCGACACTAGATCATCACATTCGTTCGTTTCTTTCATTCATCTCGATTTTATGTTTTCCTACTTGACAATTTTCGGTTCGCCAACTAAAACCTTTTCGACTTCATACCGTTTTCGAATTGGATCGACTTCATTGATTTTAACTCTCAATGTATTTTGGTCAAGTGTAAATAAATCTAATTGAAATTTCGCATGTGTCTTCAATGTGTTGATTAATATGAATTGTAAATGTCCATTGGAAATTGTTTTCATGGATTTGAGATCGACTTCATACGGTGACGAATCAGGTTTATACTTTCGTTGTCGTCTAATTCGAAATCATTGCGAATAGAATTCGAAACAAAACGAAAACTCACCGACAGAAAGCACTTTGATCACATGTTTTAAAATTATTTCGATCGACCGTTTCAATGACGGACAGATTCAGAAGAAAGAGCCAAGTTATTAAACAGACGAATCTCTTCATCTTAGAGAATTGGTCTAGTGAGTGTGTCTGTCTGATCTATAGTCACAGCTGTTGGTTGAAAAAACGAACGAAGTTTTGGAAAGATTTTATTGGATTAAAAATAGATTCAATCAAGATACCTTAGTCATTTGATTTTTAAAAAGAAAGATAAGTTTTTAGAAAAATTTTTATTTCGATGTCAAGAAAAAAATTTTGAAGTCTATTCGAATGTGAACGTCTCTCTCTCTCTTTTTTACAGATGTCACTGTCAGGCTTTTCCAGTTGCGGATAAACGAGGAGTTTGTAATAGATGAATATCATGACTTGTCGTCAGTAGCGATGTTTCGACTGTACTTGGAGTAATATGCGTACGATAGATCCAATTTTGATAGCATCGATCTAATGTTGTATAGAAACATGTGAATGTTGAAAGGAAAAAACCGATTGTAAAACTAATACTTCCGACGCCGAAGTATGTTGATTTATCTGTTTCAGAAATAAAACCGATGACAATAAGTAAAAGACCGAGAATAATCGATAGACAACCAGCAATAATAACCGATTGACCTACTTTATTTGTGTATGTCGGTTGCGGACGAGTCACAACAGGTACTATATGTGGATTACGAATTCGACCGTTGAAAAAAAACATTGTGTTTTGAATTAGAACGAGTTTTTTCAATGAGAAAACTGCTCATGTAATGAATGGGTACGATTAAATGACAAAGATTTGATTGTCGAATAAACAATAACGAAGATATTTGAGTAGAAAAAATGAAAATTGAGACTAGAACATCAAGTTCATCTTTCCGCAAGCCGCCTATCAGTAGATGTCAGAGACAGTCTATGACTGTACAGCAGAAGAAATTTTTAAATTTCTGAAATATTTTTTCTAATGAATTTTCATTTGTAAGAAATTGTTTTTTTTTGTGATAATAATGTTTCAGAGATGATCCAATACGATGACTCATAACCAACAAAATTCGTCGAAAGAGAAGAGGAAAAAGAAGGGGGGCACATCACTTTGCTTGTACCCAAACATTTGCCTTGTTGATTTCTTTGAATAAAAAAAAGAAGCAAAAATGAGTTTCCTCTCGAGACTTTCCTCGAGAAATATCTGCTCAAATTTTTTTACCGTTCGACCAAACGTAAGTCAAATCACCGAACTAACTCGAAAAATATTTATTTACAAATCTAGATTCTCTCGCGTTCGTTGGCCGTTCAAAGTACGCAAACACGTAACACTGATGCCAAACATTCGTCCGGCGCAAATGTAAGTCAAAAACGAAGATTTTCCATTCGAATTTACGTCTCATTTTTCGCTTAGGTTGCTGCAAATTACAAAATCATTGATCATAACTACGATGCCGTTGTAGTCGGAGCTGGTGGTGCAGGTCTTCGAGCTGCCTATGGTCTCTCGACAGCTGGTTTTAAAACTGCTGTTATCAGTAAATTGTTTCCTACACGTAGTCACACAGTTGCTGCACAAGTTCGTCATTGAATCGAACGAAAATTCTCGTTAATGACTATTTATTCTCTAGGGTGGCATCAATGCAGCTTTAGGAAATATGGAAAATGATGATTGGCGTTGGCATATGTACGATACAGTCAAAGGTTCGGACTGGCTTGGAGATCAAGATGCTATTCACTACATGGCTCGAGAAGCACCACGTGCAGTCGTTGAAGTAGATTGTTGTTTGCTGTTTTTTTTTCGGTGTTAAAATTTGCTTTTCTTAGCTTGAAAACATCGGCATGCCATTTAGTCGAACACCTGACGGCAAAATTCTCCAACGTGCTTTTGGTGGTCAATCATACGATTTCGGTCGTGGTGGTCAAGCTCGTCGTTGTTGTTGTGTTGCTGATCGTACCGGTCATGCTATGTTACACACACTCTACGGCCAAGTAAAACGAAATAGTTCGTTTTGTTTGTTTTATTTTACGAAAATCTCTACGTTGTAGTCGTTGAAATACAGTACCGACTATTTTATTGAATATTTCGCTCTTGATTTATTCATGACTCCGGATAATAGTCAATGTGTTGGTGTGATTGCAATTAATCTTGAAGATGGTACTCTTCATCGTTTCCGAGCAAATAATACAGTTTTAGCTACCGGGTAAAGACCGATGATTTGAAGAAAATAGTTGATTATTTTTTTGTTCTAGTGGTTACGGTCGTGCTTATTTTTCATGTACATCAGCACATACATGTACAGGTGACGGAAATGCAATGGCTACACGTGCTGGTTTGAAAAATCAAGATTTAGAATTCGTACAATTTCACCCAACTGGTATGCGAAACAGTTTTTTTGTTCGTTAGAAATTCGTTTTGATTGTTCTATTTTCAGGTATTTATGGTGCTGGTTGTTTAATGACTGAAGGTTGCCGTGGTGAAGGTGGCTTTTTAATCAACAGCAAAGGCGAACGTTTCATGGAACGTTATGCACCGACTGCTAAAGATCTCGCTTCACGTGATGTTGTTTCACGTGCTATGACAATTGAAATTCGTGAAGGCCGGTTAGTTTTCCATCAAAAAGCAACTTTTTCAAACAATTCTTTTTCTATTATATTTATAGTGGTGTCGGCAAAGATAATGATCACATCTATCTTCAATTAAGCCATTTAGATCCAAAATTACTTCACGAACGTTTACCAGGTATCAGTGAAACGGCACATATCTTCTCAGGCGTCGATGTTACTAAACAACCCATTCCTGTCTTGCCCACAGTTCACTATAATATGGGCGGTGTACCAACGAACTACAAAGGTCAAGTTATTCAAGAGAAGAATGGTAAAGATGTTGTCGTCAAAGGTTTATATGCAGCTGGTGAAGCTGCTTGCGCCAGTGTTCATGGTGCCAATCGATTAGGTGCCAATTCGTTATTAGATTTAGTCGTTTTCGGACGAGCTTGTGCCAATACAATTGCAGCTGAGAATAAACCAGGAGAATCATTTGCTAATTTACCATCTGTAAGTTTTTCGAAACAGAAAAAAAAGCAACAACAACGATCGAAATCGATTGTGTTTAGAATGCTGGTGAAGCTTCAATTGCCAATTTAGATCGTCTCCGTAATGCCAATGGATCGATTACGACTGCTGATCTTCGTTTGAAGATGCAAAAGACAATGCAAGATCATGCAGCCGTATTTCGTGAAGGTGATACATTGGAAAAAGGTTGTCGATTAATGGACGGCATCTTCCAAGAACAAAAGAACTTGAAAATTAACGATCGAGGTTTGGTTTGGAATTCGGATTTAATCGAAACACTTGAATTACAAAATCTATTACTCAATGCCATGCAAACAATCTATGGAGCTGAAGCACGAAAAGAAAGTCGTGGTGCACATGCACGTGAAGATTTTCCTGTAAGAAATAATAAAGAAAAATTTTCATCAATGCTCTATCGTTGATATTTTTTGTTTAGAATCGTGTTGATGAATATGATTATACAGATTTACAAAAGAATCCAATTGCTAATCAAAAGAAAAAAACAATGGAAGAACACTGGCGTAAACATACTTTATCATATACAGATCCCGAAACGGGCAAAACAACATTAACCTATCGTGCAGTTATTGATAAAACATTGGATGAAAATCAATGCGCTACTGTACCACCCAAACCACGTGTCTACTAAACACCATGATCTGAAATCATTATAGATTATTGACTTTCTTTTTCCCCCAAATTGGTCTTTATTCTATCTTTTTTTCTTCTTCTTCTTCTCTGTTAATATTATATTTTGCTCCGATTTTTAAACAAATATAACTAGACTTTGGAAGACTTAGCTTATGTTATTTATGTTTACATATATAAAAACGTAGAATTTTTATTTAACTGTATAAAAAAATGAAATAAGATCGTTTTAATAACCTTATTTGTTCCAAGTAGAAATAAAAACGAAATCAAGTCTATGCTTAAAAAAGAGCTTTGATTCCAACAAAGCTCTTTAGTAGAAAATGAATCAATAAGGAATAGAATCATCGGTTAAACCGTATTGAGCAAGTAGTTCCGCGAATGGATCTCCTCCATAGGCTAATATAAGTAGTAAAACTTACAATTCAAAGATTAAACAAAGAAAAAAAGTTCCTACGTGATTGTGAATTCGAATGATTTGAAGAATATGTTTGATACTCAGAGGAGAAATGAGAAGGACTTTGATTTGTTGAAAACTAGACAAAAAAAACAATAATAAACTAGATGATGAGACGAGGAGAGTTTTTACTAGAGCATCGGTAAAACCAAGTTGACGAATTTGAGACAGTAGTTCATTGGTATCAAGCAGAGATTCTCCATACATCGAAGAATACTGATATGGATCGGCTAATGTCACACCTAATCGTACAATTTCACGTTTGATATGAATTTGAGCTGGTTCGTATCTAAAATTCGAAAATTGCGAGAGAAAGATTTCGTTCTTCGTTTTGATTTACGTGATTATGATATTTCTCGGCGGAGGATACTGTTTTGGTGGTTCGGCTCGATCGATAAGAATGCGTCGTTTCTGCGTGGCTTCGTAGGGAATCCATCGTTCGATGATAATATCACGTGGCTTAGGAGGTAACACAGGCAAACGTTCGATAATAACTGAACGTGGTGGTGGTTGAATGGGCGGAAGAACTTTAGTAATTACTTGTGCTAAATAAGAAAAGAAAAACGAGTTTCCAAAGGTAATGAAAAAGAATCAAGAAGACCAGTTTGAATGAGCGGGACTGGTGGCGGACGTTCACGAAGAATAATCGGTGGAGGAGAAAGCGGAGGTAATGCACGTTGACGAATGATCTTTTTAAAACGAGAGGAAAAAAATTATAGGTTATTAAAATACAAAGATAGAGATCTACAAGAGGTGGTGGTGGTGGAGGTTGTGGTTCTCGAATTTCTTTGATAATCAATGGTCCTTGTTCGATAGGTGGTGGTTGTAAAAATCGAATTCGAACGTTCTGATTATAAACGACGGGATCTGCCGTCGATGGTCGTCGTATAATTTGTGGATTTGGATCATTATACAAATCTTTCGATGTTACAATTGTTTGATAATCAATTTCCGGACTGATATCATGCATTGTTTGCGTATAGTTATATGTTTGATTTGATACTTCAAATCCGAAGCTTTGCGTTTGTTCTGAATGAGATAAATCATCGATATCGGCCTCTGGTATGTGTTCTATCAAGTTTTGCCAATTATTATTATTATTCAATTGAAATCGTTCGGACATATTTGATTGATAAATTGTTGAAATGAATGACGTTTGTTCTTCTTCTTTTTCTTTTTGTTTAAAAAAAAAGAAATAGTTCTCGTACGATCAATTTAAAGCGAAACAAATAGAATCGACAATGAACGATGATTGACTCCTTGTCATTGATTGTACTTTATATATGTAACAGTTTTTCGAGCAATAAAAAAAAAAACTTTCTCTTTTTTTTATTAAAAAATTGATAGCAACGATAATTAGTCATGTGTAGTTGTTCCTTTTACCTTCATATGACTAGTTCATGTACTAACTAAGAGACAAGGTTGGGAACTCATTGAAGAGAATTCTCATGGTTACTTTCTAATTATATCTGTCATTCTCATTTACATATTAAAAATGAAGGAGAGAGAGAGAGGGAAAAAAAACGTTGCTGAAGTTATTTTATTTGATATTCTTTCTTTTTCTTTTATTTGTCAAAAACTTTCAATCAAAAGCAAGTTTCAAAATTTGAGCACATTCCTGTTGGTGAACTTCACCAATAGCAATAGCTGGTGTGCCAAGTACATCTCGACCTGCATATTTAAGCTAAAATAAAAAATCGAAAATTTCTTTTTTTTATTTCGTTTTGCAAACATTGAACGTACTTGTACGCCGACGATATTTTCGAATCTCGGCTTGACAAATGTCCAAGCACCTTGATTTCGTTGTTCTTCTTGACACCAGAGAAATTCCTTAGCATTTCGATATTTCTTCATTTCTTGTCGAATTTCATCGACAGGAAATGGACACAATTCTTCGACACGTATGATCGCAACATCATCACGTTTACGTTTTTCACGTTCGTCATTTAACGTATAATAATGTTTGCCACTGGTGAATAGAACGCGTTTGATTTTCTCGGGATTTAATTTTGTTTTTGAAATATTATCGGATAGAACAGGTAAAAAGTAAGTGCCATCAGCCATATCGTCTAATGTTGAAACACATTCAGGATGACGAAGTAAAATCTTTGGTCCGGCGACGATTAATGGTTTTCGGAAATTTCGAATCATCTAATATAGAACAAAAGAAAATCGGAGTTCGACGTATCTTCGAAATCATCGATTTTACTTGACGTCGTAGAAGATGATAGTATTGCGCTGGTGTTGTCGGATTGACAACTTGCATGTTAACATCGTCACCATCGATACTATCTTCTTTACTATCCGTCATCTAAACTCAACTTTTGTTTAAAAAAAATAAAAATTCGAAAGGTTCTATCACTTGTAAAAATCGTTCTAAATGACAACTACTATGTTCTGGACCAGCACCGTCCATTCCATGAGGAAGTAACATAACAAGACCTGATTGATTTAAAAATTTTACTAAATATCGAAAAAAGCAAAACGATATCTTCTCAATTCAAGTCAAATCAAATAAACACATACATTCACCACCACTGATATACGTATCAATGATAATCTGAGCACCATTAAAAAAATCACCAAATTGTGCTTCCCAAATTACTAAATTCTTCGGATCATGAATACTAAAACCGTAATCAAAACCGAGTACTGCTTCTTCGGATAAAATACTATTGCAAATCTTGAATTGACAAACAAAAAAATAATAATTTTTCCTACAAAGTTTTGTTACTTCGAAATAGCCCTGGTTTTTATCTAGAGCATTCAATGGAATGTAAACATCATCGTTTGCTTGATTGACCATCATGCCGTGTCGTTGACTGAATGTGCCTCGGCCAACATCTTGACCACTAATACGAATATTAAAATTTTGAAGGAGCAACGAGCCAAAGGCTAATGCTTCGGCTGTTGACCAATCGAGACCATTGCCGGCTTCGATTCGTTGTTGACGTTTCTGAATGTGAGATCGAGCAATTGTCGAATGAACTTGCTGTACGAAAAATTTTTTTTTGCAAACAAAAGATCAACGTATAGAATTCTTACGAAATCTTGTGGAACTTCGACAGATTTAGCTCCAATATATTTCAATAGATCAACATTAAGACCTGTATTCCATTGAGATCGAATGGGTTTCGCTTGAATCATTCCTGACCATTGTCTTTCCAAATGTGGAGCCTTACATTACAATCACTTATAGAAGAAAAACACACAGTTTCAAGATTTGTCTACTTTCGGTTGATATTCGCTAGCCATTTTAAATTGTTCTTCTAAATCTTGTCGAAATTTCTGAACATTTTTCTCGATTTCTTCATCGACAGCTGGCTGATTCTTATAAAATTCCTGAACTTTTTTATACATCGATGGTTGAGTAAAAAATGGATCATCAAGTTCATTATGTCCATGTTTACGAAAACAGACCAGATCAATAATGATATCTTTTCGAAACAGATCACGATATTCACTAGCTAATTTTGTTGCTTGATCAATTTCCTAAACCAGATTTTCAGACAAAATAAAATCAAATGAAATGAAATTACGGCTGGACATAGACCATTGACATGTATCACTGGACAATTCACAATTTTACCGAAATCAGTACAATAACGAGACGAACTAGACATTGAATAGTACAACAACAATAACAGAAAAACGTCTACACAAAACAAATACCGTGCTAAATGTTGAGGTGTTGTATAACCAATTTGATTATTTGTAACGAGATGAATACTTCCTCCGATGGAATAATTTGGCAAATGGCTTAGTTGGAATGTTTCTGGAATAATTCCCTAGATACAGATAAGAAATGTCTTATTATCTAATTAAATATTCATTCGGAAAGTGAAACCTGTCCAGCAAATGAAGCATCGCCATGCACTTGAATGCAAAGTGCTTTATCGCCCTGTCGACCAGCATTTTCCGTCTGATTATAATGTCCGTCTTTAAGTGATAATTGACAGGCACGTGTTTTGCCAACGGCAACGGGATTATTCGCCTTTTTTTTTTAATTAACATTCGATGGAGAAGAAAGGAAAAATGAGATTTACCTCTAAATGAGATGGATTAGGAATGAGTGAGACATGTAAATTTTTTCCATTATAAGTGAGATCCGTTGATGAATCTAAAGTTCAAGGTGAACAAAACATTCTATTTAATCTTGATTTTGATTTACATAAATGAGAAAGAACGTCGCCCGTTGATTTGACATTCTTAGGAAATTCATGTTTGCCTTGAATTTTACGAAACATAGTCGCTGCAGGATAATTTAATAAGCAAACAAGTAGATTATTTCGTCCACGATGTGGCATACAAACAATAACATTTTCAATATTTACTAGAATAACATTAAGAAAATATGTTCAGATTGATTTCATTCATTGATTATTCATGTCACACGACACATACATTCAACGGATTGTTGGAAAATTAAATCAAAAAATGCCAACATTCCTTCGGCACCTTCGCCACTGTATCGTTTCAATGTTGGAAATTTCGCTTGAAGAAATTGATCAAATGCCTATGATGAACATTAGATGTCAATCAGTTGAGTTCGATTTGCTCTCTTGCTCCTGTTTTTTTTTCTCTTCTCATGGGAAATTATGATAATATATGAAAAAAGAAGAAATCGAATGTCGCTTTTTTTTTCAATTAGAAAGAGAAATGGGGAGAAAAAAACTACAAACTAATCAATTGTGATCATCTTAAGAATTGAAGCAAGACAAAACTTCAAATAAATGACAAGACAGATGTTACTTGTATTTACCTCACATTTACGCATCTGTTCAGTTATTCTTCGTTGCAAATCAGATGAAAGAGATGCTGATGATGAAGATGATGACGAACGTAATTGTTCAAAACGCCGTGCAATCCAAAGACGTTCGATGTCATTCTAAATTTTGATCATTTCTCTTTCATTTTCATCTCAATGATTACTTCGATATGTTCACATTCTAAACTAATCGTTTGACAATAGATTTCATTCAATTGTCGAATCCAATCGGCTTTTGTTTTCGGTAGATTGCCGTCATTTGAAAGACCAAGCAATGATTGAATATCTTTCGGATTATCGATTTGAAAGTCACTCGTAAACAATTGTTCATCTAATTCCGGTATTGATCTATGAGAAATTTCATTGATCGATTGATTAGCTCGTATCAATAATGAATAGCTCACGTGTTAACAGCTAGTCCTAATGGATCAATTCGAGCTAGACGATGTCCGTGCTTTCGATAAGCATCAAGAAGTAATGCCGCATGAGGATTAGCTTGACGAGCTTGATTATAATCACCTATTCAATCAATAAGAGAAATAATTCTCGATATGACTATGCTCTTTCTTTTTTTATTTGTGTGTATGTTTATTTACGAAGAATTTGCTCAATTGATTCGGTATTTCCAATTGTTTTCAATTGTGCATTATAACCGAATACTTTCGTTTGATATTTATATGTTCGAACAAAATTTAATTGTCGTTGAACGAATCGAGAAAACATCTAGAAGAAACACGATGACAGATGTGACAGAATCCATCTGCGATGACATTTTTTTTTCTCTCTCTTCATCGCTCCATGGGTGTTCATTCAATCAATTAAGATCGAATCACTCCGGATATGAACTAAGTATTTTTTCCCCCCTCTCTCTCTCTCTCTCACACTCTCACTCGCGTTTTCCTCATTCACATCAAAGACATTAACAACAATCCAATGTTCAATTGAAAATTTTTTCTCCGAAAGTAATTTTGCACATGCATGCATCCAGCTGTGAAATACACGACAAAAAAAAAAGAAGAAGAACAAGAAGAGAGAAGAAAAACGGACAGTCTAGTTCACTTCCGTTGGCGGCATATATGGTTAGATGATTGTCTTGACCAAAGGAAGAATAATGCGAGAGAAAACGAACAACTTGTACAAAGAAAAAGAAAAAGAAAAAGAAAAGAAAACACAAGACAACAGAAAAAAGTTTTTTTTTTCTATTCGTGTACGATGGATTAACTGTTCGCCGAAAACAAAAACATTGTTTATTCTCTTCATCATCGTACCTGAGTAATTAAGTAAAAAAATACGATAGACTAGAATATGAAACAAATCTCTGTGTGTATGTGTGTAATTATGTACGATATTATTATTATTATTTTTTTAACGAAGAACCATATGTAAAATGAATAAAAAGCCAACTAAAATCGTTGAATGAGTTATCGAATTTGAATAATTAGCAAATTTTGTTTGAATTTGACTTTTATCGGCCACAATAGTTATATTTTTTGTTGTTTTTTCTTTACCATTAGCAAGTAATTGAACGATAAAACCATTGTTTAATAATTGTTGATAGTAATTTTCACCTGTGATATTCAACGATGTTTGAATTGGATTGATATTCAAACGATTGCGATCAAATTTCACGATGCTTTTATATTTTCCATGAGATTCATTGTTTATTTCGACAGTGATGCCTTGATCGGTTGTTATTGCCTTACGGTCTGATCGACGAAGCCAGACCAATGTCGGTGCAGGATTTCCGCTATACGAACATTCGATTGAACCATGATCCTGTTTCGAATCGACATATTGTCGATCATGACACGTTAACAATCGAGCATCGAATAGAACTTCGATTGTTTTCGTTGCATGTTTTACTGTATTACCTTGTGTAACATCACAAAGTAATGTTGTACCATGCCAATCGGCCGTTGGTTTAATTGTTGCTTCCCAGACAAGTTTTTGAGGAAAATATTTTTCATTTGTCAATTGACTTTTACCAATGTTTGTTATTTCAGTTGAATCACGAAGAATTTTATGTTTTATATAAGGATAAAAATCATCGACTGAACATTTAATCTTTGTGTCAACATTTTCATGTAATGGCCATGATGAATCAATTGTCCAAATAGGATCGACTAATTGTGTGACTTCAAGTTTTCGTTCTTTCTTTTCAACACCTGATTCACAATCGGGACAATCGCATTCGTATCGTGCCGAATCTTCCATTTGTAAGGCATTGATTTCGATATGATTTCGACTTAGATATCGATAACGTTTATTACGATTATTTTTTTTAAATATCTCCGGTGCATCATCCGTTGGCGATGATAATAATGAACGAGAAACTGACGTACGTTTGCCAGTTTTCAAGTCTACATGCCATAATTGAGCGGAATCGCCGACTTGTATCGGATTTAGTAATTCACATTGAATTTCGACTTTACTTTGTCGAGTAAAATATGGTTCGTTGGGATTAAATGAGAGATTTATTATTGGTTTACTCAATTCGACAGTCGAAATAAATGTTGTCAAGAAAGTAAGTGTTAACATCAACATGGTTTAGGCGTTTTTGTTTCTTGAGAATGAATATGCGTTCTAGTTGGAAAAGAAAAAGTTTCTATTGAACAAGAACTCTTTATCGACACAATTGAATATGACAAATGCGTACTATATAAAGTGTTAGTTGCTCGTTGTTGTCGTGATTGATTTAACTAAGCTCTAATGAATGAACTAAATCTGCATTGATTATTATTGTCATATATTGTATGAGTTTGAAAATGTCTTCAACAGATCGACTTCCGTGTAAGCAGTTGAATAGGCAAATGATGTTGATGACGAGAGAAAGAGAAAGAGAAGTTTCTCATCTTTTTTTTTCTCTCTCTCTCTCTCTGTCTCTCTTCTCTCTTTTTTTGTCGCTCTCTTCCTCTGCATAGTGAGCGAGCTCGAGCGCGCGCGCGCGAGAATGAGAGAATATAACCGCACGAGCGTTTTGTCTCTTCGGTCAAGTATTTTGTAGACTCCCACAAAAAAAGAAACGAGAAGAGAAAAGATGAAGAAAAAGACGACAACGATGACGACGAAGAAGAAGAAATATTTCACTAGTCAATCTACCGGATGTGTGCAGAAGCAAGACACCTGCTCGATTCCATTCCTAAATGATAAAATGAATTAATAGGCACAAATGATTTCTTTTCTTTTCTTTTTTTTTCTGGGATATATAATGTCATTCCAGTTCAGTAATCATGACAAATCTCTTTGTTTCTCGAAACGTCGAGATATTAAACGGTTGAGTAGAGAAAATACATCCAAGGACATTTTTGATAAGCGCAAATAATATATTGTCATCGAGAGGGAGAACATCGGGCATCCTTTTTCTTTTTCTTTTTTTTTTCTCTCTCTTTCTCTTATTGATGTGTCTGTCTATTTGTTCATTAGTTGAACAATGAAGAAGATCCCATAGAGAGATGGCTTCCATGAATGCCGAAATATAGTAGATGAATACAAATGAATGTCCGGATGAATGGCATATGTGTCAATAGATATAAGCAAGACAGATGGCTTGCTTATATTAGTCCATATTTAAAACTCCCTTTGGTCATTTGTATGAACAAAAAAAAACGTCAAACGATGGAACTAGTCAACTATTTCGTTCTTCAAGAACAATTTCTTTTTCATTGGCAATTGATTTGATCAAGTTCTTTTATTTGTTACACTGTATGTGGGCGACAGATTGGCATCCATACCGTGCTAAATCTTGACTAAATATTCATCAAGCAATATGAGCAAATAACCTTGAATAGAACTTGTAATTATTTTCCTACTCTAGTCATGGTCATAACAGGAATCTAGGCAAGTTGAAAGAAAAAGAGAAACGATTAATCGCATATACATATACATCAGGCATCATATAACAAGTTTGTCGATCCTTTAAGGCAAACTCTTCGTTAATCGTCAGATGCTACTACTGCTGTTATTGTTGCTGTTCAATATTTTTCATGTAACATTTTCTTTCTTTTTTTACATTCTTTGCTTGTTGCTCCTCCTCTATGATTATGATTACATGAAACAAAAGAAAATGATAATAGAGAGCATATGTAACAGCTCAAATTTTGGTGTAAAGGCGGAGTAGAAGACAAAATACGATTGAATTTCTATTTGATTGTATGCATTAATTTTCCTATATGATGTAATCATAATTGAGTTCATCTCGTTCGATGTTGAAAAAAAAATGGCGAAATTCTCTTGCTTTCTTTTTGTTCATTCTAATGAATAATTTAATCCAGCGATGCGCAAACTAATTCTGTCTTCTTCTTCTGCTGCTGCTGATTTTTTTTTCTGGAGTTTTAATTTACTATGTAAATACCAACAACAAAAGAGTAAAACACTCGCAAAAGAATAAGACATGAAATCTTATTTGAGTTTCTATCATTCGTTAACAAGGCTTAACAAAAGGTGATAACGATGAAATTTAATACGTCTTTCGTTCGATCGATCGATCGATAAAGACAATTGCTCATTGAATGTTTACAAATAATTAAATGAATAGACTGAATTTCGATTAAAAGTAAATTTCAATAATCTTCTTCATCATAATAAAACAAAAGAAGACGAACAAAAAAAAAGGTCAGACGGATGTTTCATTAAAAATGACGGTCTGTCACAAATCATTAGAAATAATGATTATATAATCACAAGAATATGAAGAAGAGAGAGCGTGCTTGTTCAATTCTCTAATAGAAAAAAAAGTCCGTTCGTTCCAATTCTGAGTAACAATGATGCTGATGATTATTCATTTTTTTCTTCTTCTTTCAATTCCCGAATACAAAATGGTTCTTTCCGTTCTTTCTGTTGACTGTCACTTTTCTGTCATGTTACTGACCGTCCTTTTCTCTTGCTAAAATCAAGCACGGATGCGTGCACACTACATTTACTCATGAGAATAAGATGTCGAAAAAACAGACAATCTCTGTATTGAATCACTTGTTTCTCTCTCTCTTTCTTTTTGTCTTTTTGAGAAGCCCTATGTAATACTATTAAAAATATACATACAAATAGGACTTTCAAGTGTACATCAACTGATACACTCTCATCTATATATGTAACAACGGCATGTTCGCATCAATTCTTTCTTTCTTTTTTTTCTTCTCTGGTGCTCTTTAGCAAATGACATTGCATAGTTTTGAAGTGGCACGGCACCAATTTCTTGAGAATACTTTCGAATATAAAAAGAATGCGCTTGTCTAATCATATCGTTTCTAGGCAAGGCTTGTGTATAAATTAGACTGAACGACAAGTTTGTCAGATTTTTTTTCCTGAGTTAATACTCTTCTAAGAAAAGAGGAAAGTACATTAACTATTCACATGGAAGAGAAAATTTGATTAGAGAATAAAAGGATGATTCAAGGCCAAAGTATCTTTGCATTCGAGAAGAAAAAGAAGAAGAAGAACATCAAAAGAAAACGAGGATTCGAGTATGTCAATACTCGTCAAGAAAAGAAATTGACGGTAAACAAAAATCATCATCGTTGTTGTTCGGAATTCAACAACAGATAATTACATTCTGATTTGATTCTCTCATTTATTTTCTCGTCAAGAAAAAGAATGTAATCATCAATAAATTCTTATTAAATTAATCAAAATCCAAAGCTAAATCTATCTCTAACATACAATGCATTAGCATATAAACAATTAAGATGAGAAAAAAAAACATAATCAAATAATTGGCGCGACGAAAAAGAAAACGAATACGTTCGATAATTTTCTCTATGATGGCAACATTGAATATTGATGAAACTAAACAACATATTGACGAGAAATTACCATTAAAATATGCTTGGGGCAGTTATTTCTACAAAGCTGATAAACAACGTGATTGGAAACAGAATGTCATTTATATAACATCGATTAATTATGTCGAAGATTTTTGGTCATTCTATACGCATACATATGGTCTAAGAGATTTATCCAATGGTTCGGATTATATGTTTTTTAAAGTAAAAGAGAAAACATACGACAAAAATAACCTTTTTTTTTCTTTTGGGACTGTACCAGTTTGGTTGTCTTCCAATGTAAGTTTTGATTTTCAAAGAACGTTTTCAGTGATTTTTATCTAAAAAAAGAAAAGGTGGGAAGATGTATCATCACGTGGTGGTGGCAAATGGATTATTACTATCGATCCTAAACGTCGTAAATGTGAATTAGATAGTTATTGGCTTCATTTAGTAAGTTAAAGTGAATGCATCGAAATAGAAGAAGAAAACAAACAATTCTTTAGATGTTACTTCTCATCGGTGATCAATTTGGTTCCGAATTGAGTTCATATATAAATGGTGCTGTTGTTTCATTACGTGTTAAAGGTGATCGTTTAGCAGTATGGTTGAAAAAGATCGACGATATTGATTTAATCAAAACAATTGGATTGAAATTGAAAGATTTACTTGACTTGCCCAAACAAATGCAAATCCTTTATGAAGTAAGACATAAATAGTTTATCTGCAAACTGACTGCATAGGTTTTTTTTTTCTTTTCTTTTTTCTTCTTCTTCTTCTTCTAGTATCACGAACCAAATAACGATATTCGTCTGATTGTTTAGACAAAAAATTACTTAAAATTAAAAAAAAAACGAAGAATTTCTTTTAACTAACTTGCTCGATAAACAAAAAAGAAAAAGAAAAAAAAGAAAGAAAACACAAAAAAATGTGCCTAAATTTCGTATATATGTGTCTTATTCTTCTAATACTGTCTTCTGTTGACCAGGTATTTCATTGTGTGGTTCGAATTGTATACGGATTGTTTCGGAAACATTCATCATCGATTTCCATCGACGACCAATTTCACGAATAACTGTTTCATTTTGTGATTCGGACAACCAAAGAGCTATTTTATGACCACGAACACGTACAGATACGACACAACCTGTGATAAATCGACTGAGAGGTTGAGGGTCTCTACAAAACGATGAAATTTTCGAATAATAAAACAAAAGAAAAATCTCATTCGTACGAATCATAAGAAAAACAATCGCCAATCAAGCCGAGCAATGTCTCTTGCCATAGATCGTCTAATTTATTTTCCGTATTTGCACAGGTCAATAGCCAACGGCCACCATTTTGATTAGCAGGATCCTCTAGATTGCGAAAGAAAAGTTGTTTTTTTTTTTGAAAAATGCCCACACAAATATTTACCCCACATTGGCCGTACTAGAAAGTAATACAAAACAAAAAGAAGTGTGTCAGTTTTTTTTTCGTTGGTATTTCGTCTTACTTCCTTTCTTGAAAAAATAATAATCAGAATTAATTCTAGCGCCAGCTAATCGAGATGGTAATGCTAAATGATTGAATGTTGCCCAAAAGTCTTCGACAAAGGAAACATCAATTAATTTGATCAATGATTTTTCCCAGCTAACACGTTTATCAGGTTTTAAATACCAGAAAGTCCACGAAAATTCGAGTGGACTTTTCGGTGTGACAGTGTCTGATGACGCAGCTTGATTTTCATCCGTCATTTGCTCGTTTTCTTTTTAAATAAATGATGAAACGAATAGAGAAAAAAAAACAACAACAATAATAATAATAACAACAACCACCAAAATGTGAAAGTAAAAAATCTGCTCGACATTGATGATTCATTCTGATGTACCGAAATGTGTGAATTAGTTTTGAAAAAAATATTTCATTTAATTTAATTTTTATTTTTTCTAATAGGAAATAAATGAATTTTTTGAGCGGAAAATTTTTCGAATTTTTCGATAGAGACCGTTGCTAGGCAACAAAAGCGATTGTCAACATGACGATTTAATAGGATCGTTTACAAATGGCTTATCTACTTGGTAGTAAAAGTTGTCTTGATAGTTTAAAAATCGATGTCGAAGATTTAGAAAATGTTATTCATGATATTCTCAATAAAACTGGTTCTTTGAAGTAAAATGACAAGTTCTCGTTTTTTTTTCTTTCGTTCTTAAATTGAAATAATTATACATAGATGTCATTCGTGGAAATTCCCGGATAAATTAGCAACGGACGTGGAAATAACTGATCTATTAAAACGATATCAATATCGAACGAATGAACTTGACAATCAAGTTTCACATGTTGTTCTCTTCGAACTTATTATCGATCGGTATAAGTTGATAAATTTGAAATTTAAAAACACGTTTTTCTGCTCTTGTTTTCATTAGATTATTGCTTATTCTTCATGGTTCCTATCGATTTTTAGAAGATATTCAATCGAAATTGCTTTCGAATTCATTCGAAATCGATTCGTCATCGAGTTTAAGTGTTGGTTTAGTTACAAAAAAATATTGGAATAAATTAATCGAACTTTCGACTCTACTTCAAACTCGAAAGATTCGATCGATTGACAACGATAAAGATAAAGTCTTGAAACGCTCCAAAACTAGTCTCACTTCAGACAAATATTGTCAGACAATTGAAACTTCATTCAGTCCTTGTGCATCATGTTCACATCTTCAACAATATCTTCGTGATTATAGCAATTGTATTATCAATCAATGTAATCTATATAATCTACCATCGTCACTCGCCTATCATCGATGTTTAACATCGGTTATTCCTGAATGGTTATCGTACGATGACATAACACATTGGTCCGATTGTCAAACAAAAGATTTCGATCGATTAACAAAACATTTGGAATTTTTAAATAGTACATTGAATGAAACCAAATCGAACTTAAATCAAAATGAAAATCAATTGAAGAAACAAAATGAACTCAATGAACAACTAAGAAAATTTCATGATGAAGAAATACAATCATTTGAAAAGAAATTCAGCGAAACGAAAAAACAAAACGATCAAAAAGAACTCAAATTGATCGAACAGATTCGTTCATTGACGATCGATAGAGATCATTTCGAAGAACAATTAAAAGATATTCGCAATGAATGTCAAATTAAAAATGAACAATTACACAAATTTGAACCAGCTAGAATTGAACTAAAAACTCTAGTTGAACAACGATCGAAATCGGATGAATTAATTAAAAATCTCGAACAAGCACGAATTCGTTTAGAAACCGAACTTGAAATAGTTAAGCGTGATCTTGATGAACGAAATCGAGATTTAAAAAAAGAACGATTAAGAATCGAAACTATGATTCGACAAGAAGAAGTAAAGCAAATCAATTTTCACATCATTGAATTGAATATTTTCTTTAGAATACTCAATCCAAACAGAAAACATTAAGTAAAACTCACGATGAACTTGCTCACGACTATCAATCATTAAAGTAAAATTTTCCTTCTTTTTTCGAAATATTAATTTTGACTTTTTTTCGGTTAGAAAAGAGCTGCAAAAGATTCAATTCGATCGTGATCGATTGCAGAATCTGAACGAACAAATCTCAGATGAACTCTCTGCACTTAAATCGAACAATCAAGAACTCTATCAGAGAATCACCGAACAACAATCTCATCGAACATTGAACAAATCTAGTCAAACAACTGCACGTACGTGCATAATTATTCGAACTTCATTTTCTATGTGTTTCTTTCTTGTTTTTAGCAATCGATAGTCACATACAAAACACTGAAAATCAACTACGTCTTACAGTTTTACAACGAGAAAACGACGCTTTGAAATTATCTTTAGAGCAAAGTTTACATTCGGCTCAGCCCGAACCACAATTTTATGTTCAAACACCCAAACCAACGCTTTTGTCTATGTTAAACACTGAAATTCTCGAACGACGACAACAACCACCACCACCAGCAACACCTGCCGAATCTCGAACAGGTTTCATTCCACGTTTTAGTGAAAATGATTATGCTGCAAACGGTTGGATTCGACCTGAATCTGCTGCTATTATATCTCAACCGAGAGTTTCTCGTCGGAATCTTTCATCAGCCCGACCAACACGTCGTTCGACAACAAATGAATAAACAAATTTCATTTTTAAGATTGCACATAATTATTTTAATGAAATAAAACAGAGAAAGTGTGATTGAACAAAAACCGTCGATTTGTGATTCTACATTAATATTAAAGTGGAATGATTAAGAGAAAGTGAAATATGAGATTAGTAGTGTTCAAGACATAAGCATATTGTTTTGTTGAGGCAAAAGATTTTGAAGACACGATGGATTTCCAGCATGTCGAAGGAATGGATGATCGAGTAGATCGATGGCTGTTGCACGTTGCGATGGATCACGTACTAAACAACGACCAAGAAAACCTTGGAGAAGCGACGAAGCTTTATGAGGATTTTTTAATTTTGGTGGTGGTTGATCACGAATTTTACGCATTGCTGTTAGAGGTTGTTCATTGAAATAAGGCGGTTCACCATCGATCATTTCCATAACCATAATACCCAATGACCAAATATCAACTTCAGTCGAATAAGGCGTTCGTGAAATCACTTCTGGACTCATCCAATAAGCTTTACAACAACAACGAAAGAAAAGATACATTCAAAAATAGGTTTTTTTTCTTCTTTGTTCGCTTACGTGTTCCAACGAGAGACTTTCGTTTGATTGTTTGTACTTTCTTTTCATTCATCAATTGTGCACAAAAACCGAAATCACTTAATTTAACATGTCCATCAGTGGACAATAAAATCGAATCACTTTTTATATCTCGATGTATAACACCGTGAGAATGCAAATATACAAGTGCTTTAAGTACCGATTTGCAGACAGTTGCAATCTGTTGTTCATTCATTCGTGTTTCACCGTCTTGAGTGACAAGTAAATCCGTTAATGCACCACCATCAAGATACTCCATGACAACCCATAATTCATTATCAACTAAATACGAACCGTACATTTCGACGATATTCGGATGTTTATAATCTCGCATAATCATCACCTGAAAGAAAAAAACGAGAACATTTTGTTTTTGTTCGTTCGAGAAGTGAACGAATTACTTCATTGAAAAGAAGTTCTTTTCGTTGCTGTTTAATGATATTCATTTGTTTGATAGCAACATGACTGCCGTAATGTTTATCGATAGCAATGTAAACATTAGCTGTTGAACCTTCACCGATTTTAATGAAATGATCGTACATCGAACGAGGATCTGATTGACTGACAACTTTTTGTAAAGCGAAAACGAACTATTCGACAAAACGAAACAATAAGAAGAAGAATACGAAGAAGAATTTGATGCTTACATCTTCGAGAGATAGTTTACTACTACCCTCGTTTCTCTGTCGAGGTGTAACAACAACAGGTGATGTTGTTTGTTTAGTTTTGCCGTTCGTTGGAATGATAAAATCATTTTGATAATTAGGTACAGATGGTTTACGTGGCTCGATCGATGCTGGTTCAGGTGATTGAATATTATAGAGACGATCAAGATGAGTATTACGTGGAATTTGTATGGGTTGATTAGGAGGATAGTACGAAAAATCATCGGGTGTTTTACAAACAGGAGGAGGAGGAGTTGATAGTTGTTGTGAATGGTTCGACGAACCACGAACAATTGTTTGAGACTTAAGATATTCAAGATCTGATGCCGTGAGAAAACAAGGATCGCCTATTAATGGTTTAGGTCTTAAATGTTGATTTTGAAATTGTTGTTGTTCACGTTGTTTTTGACGTTCGTATGCAGCAATGGCCGTTCGAGAGATATCTTCATCTGTTAGAATACTTGTCCATTGTGGTGGTAGATCTTTTAATGTTTGACTATTGATATCGAAATAAGTCTTTCGAATATGTTGAAAATTTGTTGGCTTGGAAATTTCTGGTCGTTTTCTACGTTTGAATACCATTTTTTGTTGTCAATAATGATATTGATCGAAATGTATGAGTGTTGGTCAATCGAAGAACAACAATGTATTAAAACAATGGCAAACATTTACCATTCTCCTGATTGGTCATCACGTATAGACATATATTGAACACAATAAGATGTCAGTAGTCGTGAGGAGTTATCCTATATCACCTTCTATCGTACAAAACGTACATCTATTGAAGTTGTCTCAGTGAACGAAAATAAAATAACAATTTCTTTCTTTTTTTCAAAATAGGTTTATGAATAAAACCAGAATTCCACTCGATACAAGGCTGTTGATTGCAAGAGCATATAGATGATGAGAATAAAATTATAAAAGCCATTTTTGAAATTAAAGACATTGAAATTTATTCAATTGAGTGAAAATTTGCTTTCGTCAATTTTGTCTGTTCTTATCCGTTAGTGGGAAAAAATAACTGTATGTAC
>ERZ778027.1842-NODE-1842-length-31218-cov-10.963739_pt1 | contig 31218 bp, 34 predicted proteins | sample MGYA00375757_ERZ778027 | MGnify/ENA primary metagenome ERZ778027 (study PRJEB29350, sample SAMN05389817) | bioreactor metagenome | isolation source: Ammonium sulfate bioreactor | place: South Africa: University of Cape Town | collected 2014-02-18 ...
CTGCTGCTGCTGCCACTACTAGAACTGCTGCTAGATCGGCTACTACTTGAAGATCCACTACGTGAAGATGAAAAGAATCTGCTACGACGAAATCGTTTCAATATTTGATTTGCATCGTTATCTAAACAAATACACTTCTATTTCATAGTCAACAAATACTCTATAATCAATATTACCCGATTGGATTTCAGTTAAGTCAAAATCTGGTATATCATCGAATTCATTACTTTCAGAAACATCTTGTGTTGAACCAATTGCATCACAAAGGGCACGTATATGTCGTTTTTTGACTTCAGATTTTTCAATATCATCCAACGATTCACATAAAGATAATTGTTGTGTATTAATAGTAATTAAACTATTCACAACGATAATAACAATAATACAAAGAAAAGTATTCCGACGAAACATATTTTTCTTGTCGACTTGTTGTTGTTTCTTTTTCTGGAGTATTTATTTATTCTATCGTCTATATCAAGTCTTCTGATATCTAACTATTTCCTTCGTTGATTATCTCATTGAAAGAAAGAAAAACAGCAACTAGAAAGACACATACAACTGGTATACTGTATCAACTATGTATTGTATGATTCATCGTAAATTATTAATCAGGGAAATGTCTGTTAGTATTGACCAGTAAAAATATTCCTCTAGGCACATTGCTTTTTTTTTCTATGCTTCGTTTTAAGCAATAGAAAAAAAAGTAGCACAACGGTTCGTTCGTTGTTTTTTTTATATTGATTTGATATACTTCAACAATAACTATACAAAAGAAAAGAAAAACTCAAAAAGAAAAAGAAATAAATAAATTGATTATCATTATGATATAATTAAGAGCTGTTCATATGATGAAAGTGCACTGCGAAATGAGAGAAAATCATCATCGTTGAGATCTTGTCGTTGTTGACGCAAATTGATTGAAGACGAAACATTGACGATTTTATTCAATTGTTCAATTCGATTTTCTATTGAATAAATCAGACGATGAATTAACGAATCATACGATGATACTTGAATGAATTTTAATAATAACAACAGACTTTCCATCGTAGCTAATAATGTCGAATATCTGTGATAAAAATTAAAATTAAAACAAATATTTACGTTAATCTATTTTTATATAACTACCTTGCTTCGAGTAATTCAGCATCTCTCGGCATTTCCGTACTTGTTCGTTCAACATGATTGATTCTCAATTTGAATTTTTCAATATGACGTGTTAATTCACCGAGTAAATGACCATTTGAATTCAATTGATTGATTATGTGATTCATTTGAGTTAGATTAATTAAACAAGTATAAACATGATTCGATTCATCGATTACTTCACGATCAGAGTAGAAACTACGAGCAAAAAAGAAAAATGAATAGAACAATAAAACAAAGAAATAAAGAAAAAAAATGAAATTTACATTGATGGTTGTATTGTTTCATCACAATTTTCTTCATTTAAATCTTCGGCAATTGAATCTAATTGTGTTGAACGAACCGTTAACATGGGATTATTCAGTTGTCTATTGATATTTTCTACTGTTTCTTCAAAATGATTTGCATCGATTGTATCTGAGATAAGTTCAGTTTTCATCATATAATCATTTGGGATTAACTGATTATTATATTGATTACATGTTGAATCAAAATCTTTAACGAGATTAGAATTTTCATCTACAGTTTCACGTTGTTTATTGAATATGTATTCACTATTTGGAAGACTTTTCGAACTAAAACGAGAAGAAAAAACAAATAAAAAATTTTGAATAAATTAACATTGAACAATCGAGGTACACTATATCACTCACTTTGATTGATGTTTTGATTTTTTCTTGGTCTTTTTTTTGTTGAATCCAGCAATGGTGAAACAATTTCGCCATGACCAACAGTATCGACTGGTATTCAATTCACTCATCGGATTCCGTTTTTTATGAAGAAAGAAAGAAAGAAAAAAATCACTATTTCTCTTTCCTGACTATATATAGCTCTATATATTGATTTGGAAATAATCACCGTTCCGTTCTGTCAGCTAAGAAATGCAACTCGTTTTCTGCTGCTATTACAAACGACAGTTTGTCCTCATTTTTAGAGAGAACACGAGAAACAAAAAAAGAGAATAGAGGGAGAAGGAGAAAATGAATAGAGACCAAAAAAAAAATAAACGAAAGAAAGAAGAGAATATTGACGCACAACAACGAGACGATGACAACACGATCCGATCTATGTTGCGAACGAGAACGATTATAGTAATAGACAGAAATGCAAGGCGTTACCCCAATCATCTATCCTTTTATTCGCACTTTGGATATACGTATATACATTGTATTTTCAATTTGAAATGTCAAGAGGAGAATGAGAGTGAAGAAAAAACGAAACTAAGCTAGGTATATTAATCAATCCTTTGTTGTGAGTATAGACAGTTGATTTGTTTGTTTCTTTTCCTTTTGTTTTCTGTCTAGGTATTTTAGCTTTTGCTCACTTTCTCTTCGTTTATGACCGGCAGCACTATTGAATGAACATTAAACAGAAAAGAAGAACATATGATTTTTCATTCTATTGTTCGTTTATTGTTAGAATATATTTCATGTGTATATAATATAGTTCCGATCTTCAAACCATCATAATCAATAGAAATATTGATCTTGAGACATCCTTTTTTTAATATTTGAAATAATCAATTCAGGAAAGAGAGAGAGAGCGAAAAAATGACGATTTCTCCTATCTTTATTTTATTCACTTATTTCAATACTATTAATTATCTCATTCGATCATAGAAATGAATCTGCTATTTAATGATGATACATACATATATAAATAGATATGTCCTTATCAGAATCTTTTTCTCGGTTTATTATACTTATATACCTTTGATCTTGTTCGTTTCGCATGCGAACCAAACGTAGGAAAAAAAAAGTAACAAGCAAAACTTCAAAGAAATATCAAATTACTGTTAACTATTTAGATTTAACGTTTTATAAGAATATCTACGCATATATTTAGTATTTACTCGATGATTCTTATTTATGATGTAAAACTTTTTTATGATCAAAAGGATCATAAATATGTGCAATCTAGATTTTTTGTTTTTATTTTAATTAAATTTAATAATGATTGATAGGAAATCAAGATTGAAAGAGACATATAATCATGAACTGACAGAAGTTTATTTAGGACAAGAAAAAAAAATCTTATGATAATAACAATGCAATCATTGAAAACAAACTAAAATCTTTAATTTTTCTCGCCAGTGTTTTTTTTCTCTTCTCTTTTATGATAAAAATAATGTCTTATAATTTTGCTTGATCTTTGAATAATGTTGATAATTTTTGAGCTATCATCACGTTACCTTTAACTTTCATTTTACCTTTCGCAAAAAGCTGCAAAACAAAGAAGAAGAAACAAATTTATGTATACATAAGTAAATATTAATACATACAGCAGGTGCGTTTGCTTTGCCGGCAGCTAAATCAACAAAATCATTATCATCCAGGGTTATTGTTACTTGAGCTGTTGCACCATTTTGAGGTTTATCTTCGTTAATTGTACCGTTTTTACCATCGATAGCTAAGAGAAAAGTGACAAGTGAAAATTGAAAATCGAAATCTTCGATTTGACTTACTCCAACTTTGTTGGAAATTTCCATCTTTTGTTATATCAAATACAATAATAGCACCGATCTTTTTGACAAGTTCTGGTTGGCTTTTAGCACGTTTGACAAGCTCATTGAAGGTCGCTCGAGCTTTCAAGTCAACTGAAGGCGTGGGTGTTTTTTGTGAACTTTCCTAAAATTAGATTATGGGAAAAAAAAGTTTTTCTTTGTTGTTTTCTCTTAAATTAGTAATTGAATAGATGGTTGACAGAGCATAAATGTACCTTAGCAGTGCCGGGCGTATTGCTACTTAAAACAACATTATGTAAATCAACATAACCACCAGTTAAGATTGTTTGATTAGATTCAGGAACCTTGATAAAAGAAAACGACAAACAAAATGAGAAAATCAAAATCAATCGAATATACTCGTGATTCGAAAAAGATTCGATTTCCTTCACGCCACATATGCGTTTCAATTGTTTGACCAGGATCGACTGGTTTTGCAAAACGAACCTACAAAAAATTGAGTTGTATATACATTAATCTACGTTTTTAATAAATAGAATTACTTTAATTGCTTTGAATAATGCTGGATCATCGTTTGCATATGTATGTAAAACATGTCGAGCAGCATGACCAAATGAACATAAACCATGTAAAATCGGACGTGAAAAACCTTTAGTAGAAAGAAATGTTGATTAATTTGAGTTGTTTTCAATGCATAGAGAATTTTACCAGCTGTTGATGCAAATGATGGATCGATATGAAGAGGATTTTCATCGCCGGTGAGACGATAAAGTGCAGCTTGATCGATGCTTGTTGTTTCTCGGCAAACTTGATCAGCTGCTCGTTTCGGTGCTGAAAGAGCTGGTCGTTGTTGTTCGCTCGTCTTCTTACCACCGAAACCGCCTGAACCCACAGAAAATATAACGAATTGATTAAGTGCAATCAATTGTTCGGCTTCATCAAACATTTCAACTAGAAGACAAAACAATGAATAATCGTTTTTTGTTATTCAATAATTGTCACAAAAGAATAGAAATTCATTCATGCTTACCATCGAAAATTACAACAGCGCCTGAGCCTTTATCGAGGACATCAACAATTTTTCCTTTTAATGTTACAGTACCCGATGTGGGTAATGGTTGATAGAGTTCAACATATTGTTCACCATGAAGAACCTGGGAGAACAAAAATGTATGTTCAATATGAAAAAAAAACAAAACAAAACGAAATTTACTCGAAGTAAATCAATATCAAAGCCAATTTTGCCTGATGTCATAATAGCTATTGATAATGATTGAGCAGGTATAACAGCAAATGTTGGTAATACGGCGAATTTGTCATGATTTTCATAGAGAAAACGTAAAGCATTCGGTTGTCGTAATGAACAACCAACAGCCAAAGCATATAGTATCACTTGATTTGCTGTATAAGTAAATTGCTGTGTAAAAACTCCGATTTCACCAGCATTACCATCATTCATTTTTTGTATGGCATCCATAACATATGTGACTTGTTCGGTTTGTGTTGAATGATAGAGTGGTGTTGCAAAACTAATAATTTCCTGCCAATTATCTCGAACATCTTCGACAGTCATCGGTGCATTTGGACGACGAACCATGGCACCCGAAGATTTTTGTAGACGAACTTTGCCCATCCATCCACCGGCTACTTCGAAAAGTGAACCAGTATCTGTACATGATTCATGACATAGATAAAGAACAAGTGGCATAACAAAGCCAGGTTTGAGATTTTCTTCGGCATCGGGCGGAAGAAGATCTTGTGTCAATCGTGAAAATGCTGTTGGTGCAATAGCATTGCAAGTTATATTATATTTTGCTCCTTCGAGCGAAAGAGTATTCGATAGACCAACTAAACCCATTTTAGCTGCACTATAATTAGACTAAAACAACAAAAAAGAATTTAAATCATAACATTCATTGAAAGATAAACTCGTTGGTTTTTTACTTGTCCAAAATTGCCATAGAGACCTGATGTTGATGTTGTGAAAATGACACGACCAAAACCTTGCTTTTTCATATATGGCCAAGCTGCATGTGTTAATAAATAAGCAGCTCGTAAATGAATACGATGAACAAGATCCCAATCTTGTTCGGTCATATTCAAAAAACTTTTATCACGTAAAATACCAGCATTGTTTACCTAACAAAAGAAAAAATCAACAACAATGATTTTATCTTCGTTTTTGTCTAATTACCAAAATATCTATTCGACCAAAATTATCAATTGCTGTTTGTATAACAGCTTTGGCGTCCTCAACGGAATGATAATCAGCTACAGCCTTTCCACCACGTGCTTGAATCTGTTTAACGACTTCATCAGCTGGTCGAGCTGATTGACTGCCATCACCTGATGTACTTCCACCTAAATCATTAACAACAACACTTGCACCACGTTCACCAAATGCAAGTGCATATTCCTAGAGAAATTTTCGTCTTTTGTTTCGTATCTTTTTCTAATCGATTTACACATACTTTGCCTAGACCATTACCAGCACCGGTAACAATAACAACACGACCGTCAAAACGGAGCATATCTAGAAGAAAATATTATTCCTATAAACAATAAAAAAAAAATATACTAGAAAATTTATTTTAAGTTTATTTAGTAGTCTTAAAGAGTTTCAGCTTGTGCAAATGACCAATCCCATGGTATTGATATTGTTCCGTTTTGTGCTAAATTATAATGTTTATCAATTTTTAATCGACATTTAGCAAGAAGATTAGTAAAATATTGTCGTTGATTTAATAAACGTTGACAACATTGAATAATCTCACTTTTCTTCATACGTCGATTAATGATTAAATCATGTAAATTCAATTGTTTTCGTACATTTTCTAATAGATGATTTTCTTTTTCGCTCTCTATTCTATAAGATTCTTTTAATTGATTTGCTTGAGTTCGATTTCTAATCATAAACTCAAGAATATCCATTGTTGCATCATAAGCATTTATTTGAAATCGACCACTATTCGTTAACGATGGATCTGAACTATACGGATTAATAAATAATGAGAAATTCTTCCATGAATATTTCCGATGTGCATCATGTTGACGATTTAAATCTAGATGTTGACTAATTTGCAATAAATGATAGAGATATGTATGTGCTCGAGATAGATGTTCACTGTCCGGATCATGTTGAATTTCAATATCATGAAAATATTCGCTTAGATTATTTTCATACGAAACAATTTTATTCATATATTTATCTGATTCGATTAGTTCGCAGCAGATTACATGATCCCAATAGACAGGTGGATCGTTAGCACCTAATTCAAGTGAACCATCTTGAAGTAAACTGGTTTTATCACCGAATATAAGACGTTTGCCTAGAAGTTAGAAGACGAAAAAAAAATGTATGCTTTTCGAACAGTTCTATTTAACTTTTATGATATCAAAACGACAAAATACTTTCAAAGTTCTTCATACAAACTCAGAGATAAGATAAAACGCAAACGAAATAACTCATCGAACTTAAAAATTCTCTCGAGATAACCTTTTCCTTGTTATTACATACCTTCTAAAGACGTAAGTATATCATGCCATTTGTCAGCATAAGCAAGAAGAGTACTTAAACATGCATTGAATTGTGCTACTGACCATTCATCACTGTATTCAATGGATTTCAATTTAAAACGATTTTGAATACGATCGATTTTCTCGCGAATTTCATTTAACTGTTGTTCATGTTTTTTCGCACGAATTCGTGCAGCTTCGACATTATTTGTTAACCATGTTCTAACAGAGAAAAAAAACGAGAATTTTCTGTTTTCTTTTAAGAATAATTCATTTCGAACAAATATACTCAATTGATAATTTTGGTATTTTTGTAAAATCATAGAATTTTTCAATTTCGATTATTTTAAATTGCATTTCTGCCGAACGTTTCTGTTCTTTTGCTATTTGAACAACTGGTAAACTCAATGAATTTAAAATACTATTCACACATGTTAAAAGATCTCTCGAATTTAATGTCACTCGATGTGGTGATAATTGAACAGGCAAAGCTAAAAACAATTTCAATCGATTAAGAAAATCAACGAATTAATAAATCTAACCTACAAGGCGGAAGAATACTTGTTTTTTTTGTATAAAATGTCACACTTATCGATGGCATATATTCTTTTCGTTGTAGACCAGATAGATATGCACTGACTAATTGTAAACTTTTCTCATTGATATCCTTGAATTAAATTTATTTATTTTTTGTTGCTTTTATATTCAATTTACTTTTTCACGAGGAAATTGCGTAAATAAATCGGGATGAACTTTTAAATAGAATTTTTTCAATGCTGATGAAATCGTATCTCGACGATCAGTCGATAGATAACAACGCGTTAAACGAAATGTTTTAGTTAGATTATTTATTATCAAAGATGTAAAGTTCTTATTTAATAACATCTATAATTAAAAATTAGAAATAAATACACGGTATTACACGTTGACAAGACTGAATTTTGTAAAAGAAAAAAGAAAATGGAATGATTAGAACATTGTCATTAAATTTTCGGATTCTTTCTGTTTTTCTTCCATTAATTTCCAATCGGAACTATTTTGATATTCGTCAAAAATTCGTAACTAATTAACAAACAACAAATGTGTTTTTTTCTTCATTTCAATTTGAAAATTTTACAAATTACTTTATCTCGAAGTTGCTGTAATTGAAGAAGAACATATGATAATTGATTTAATAAATCAGCTAAAGCAGGTACATTCGCTTCGACCTAATGAAATCAATTCAAATCAATGACTTTTGACAAATACAAATCGAAATACGAACATAATGTTTGAAATAACCACTTGATTTGCCCTGAATACTTGTATGATAAACTGCAAATGATAATTTCGAGCCTTGAACATAGAAACTAAATGCAATATTTTCTGGAATAGCTGGATGAAAAATAGTCTAAAAACTCAATGTTCAATATGCAAATGAGATTTCGTTTGTTTTTTTTTACAGTATTTTTATTTCGTCGTAAATCATCGATTCGTTTTTTCTTCGGTAATAAAATATTATCTTTCGCATTATTCACTGATTCAATCATTAAATCAACATATTGAATAGCTTTATATAATTGCTCAATTTTTCGTTCGAAATCAGTCAACTCAACATAATGTAATGCACGTTCGAGATGTTGAGTACATTCGTGTAACTAAAATCATTGAACTAGAGTCAATTCTTTCGGCTCAATTGAACGAGATTTACTTGTTGAAGGAACCAATATTTCATCTGTTGAGTAACAATACTCGTTCGAAATGCAGTATTCATGGGTGGTTGAACTTTAGTTCCCGCTTTATATGTAACATCCTATGAGAATAGGATGAAAAAACAAACGAACGATCTCAATTGAAGACGAAAGACGTACAGCTACAGTAACATCGGAACCGAATAAAGTCACGGTACATTTCAGAATTTCGCTATTTCTAAATGAATGAGAATTTTAGAGTGATTTTAAACAAAAGAAATAAGATTTTTGATTTTTACTGAGGATGAGTTAATGTTAAAACAATGGGTTTAGCTGTTGCATCGGATGTTGTTTCAGCAGCTAGATAAAATTGAAAATTCGAAATAAAGAGAAAAAAACAGCATTTAAATACTTACAATCATCTGGTCGTTTCAATGAAGCAATACAATTCTATTCATAGGAAAAACAGTAGATAAAAATCGAATTTGAATGAAAATCTACTTTCAAAATTGCATTTGTCTCTGTCAAAACTCGATCAAAATCATTTGTCATTAAATCATTTAACTCTCGTCTCTAGAAAGAAAAAAAAAATAACAAAACTATTTCACTGAAAAACAAACTGCTTACTAAAACATTACATTCTTCAATTAATTCAGTTTGTTGTTGATCGTCATCCATCTAAATTCAACAAAAATAATTAACAATTCTCGAGAATTCACATCGATCTGTTAAATTTCACGTTAAAGAAATCCTATATCTATGTTGACGACACTCTAGATGTTCACTCAGTTATTTGTTTTCCTCGTTATTGTATGGTTAAAACTTTTAACCAATAAGATATTGAGCAGCTCGAAAATATTCCGCCAACTAATCGTACATCATCATTGAAGAACGAACAAACGAAGGTGTGCTTTGCTTTGTATATTTGTTTCTGTCTGTCTCCATCTCTCTCTCTCTCCCTCTTTCTGTCTCTTCTTTTCTCATTCTCAATGTATACACCCGAAATCCCGTACAACAACGAGTAAACGCTAAACATTTGTGTGTCTATGTGGAACAAAATTTATGATTTTTATTTTAATCACTAAATACGACAACACGAACACATTTTTTCTTATACATTGAAGAGAATAAAAAATACTGATCTTTCTCGATGATTGTCGCGTCACATCAACAACAGGTACGAATAAAACGAACGAAAACAAAACGGAAGTAACGATTTTGGCTTTTATAGGGCAGAGTGGATCCTGAAGAAATCTACGAACGACACGATCATATTGGTCGAGGATCATTTGGCGTACGTTTGTTTTATTCATTTAACTAACTAAGTAATTTGTTGTTTTTTTTCTCTTCGTTTTCTAGGAAGTATACAAAGGTATCAATAAAAAATCATCGAATGTCGTTGCAATTAAAATCATTGACTTGGAAAAAGCTGAAGATGAAATCGAAGATATTCAACAAGAAATTCAAGTACTCTCCCAGTGTAATTCACCGTTCATAACGAAATATTTTGGTTCCTATTTAAAAGTACGAATTATTATTATAACGAAAATCGATTTCATTTGACTTTGTTTTTATTTTTCAAGGAAACGAAATTGTGGATTGTTATGGAATATCTTGGCGGTGGTTCAGCACTTGATCTAATGAAACCAGGTCCATTCGATGAACAGTACATAGCCATCATACTTCGTGAAGTTCTCAAAGGTCTCGAATATTTACATTCGGAAAAGAAAATTCATCGTGATATCAAAGCAGCAAATGTTCTTCTATCAGAGAATGGTGATGTTAAACTTGCAGATTTCGGCGTTGCTAAACAATTGACCGATTCGATTAATAAAGGAAATACATTTGTCGGTACACCATTTTGGATGTCACCTGAAGTTATTATGCAACATAAATATGATTATTCAGTGAGATTTTTTGTTTTGAAAAAAGAATGAAAATATCTGTTTGATTTCGAATCCAGGCGGATATTTGGTCACTTGGTATAACGGCTATTGAATTAGCTAAAGGTGAACCACCGTATTCGGATTTACATCCAATGAGAGTTCTATTACAAATACCGAAGAATCCTCCACCGCAATTAGTTGGCAATTATTCGAAATTCTTTCGTGAATTTATTGAAGCTTGTTTACAGAAAAATCCTGAACATGTAATTAAAACAAACGACAAAATATTCGTTATTTTTGTTTTTGTCAATGATTTTGATTTAATTAGAGACCAACAGCTCAACAATTACGTCGATTGAAATTCGTTTCATTGAATAAATCAACGAGATTCTTAGTCGAATTAATCGAACGTTACCGACGATGGAAAGAACATCATAGAAATGGTGATGGATCCGATAGTGGTTCGAGTTCGGACGAAGACGCGTACGAATTCATTTCGCGAACATTCTCTCATTGATTGTGTTCTGTTATTTAGACCAAAAGATAAAACATTTCGTTGGAAATTCGATGATGGTACTGTTCGATTAGCAGCTGACAATGGTATTCATCCGGTATGTCGACTTGCGTGTGTGTGTGTGTTTTTATACCTAATTACATTCTCGAATTTCTTCTTAGCCAAATGAAACTGCCGAACTAAATCCATCATTAAAATCCATATTCGATGATGTAAATATTTTATTTCGAGAAACAAAACAAAATTCGTTTTTGTTTTCATTTAGTTATCAATTCGTTATAATATTCCAATGACAAACAATAATTCATCGAACGGTCAAACACGTCAATCTGCTGCTGGTGCTGAATTATTTCAAAATCTACGTCGAGTATTTGAAAAAGCTCAAATACGTTATCCAAGTTTCAGCGATGAATTTCTTCGAGCAACACATGAACATATATCAAAAGTCAATCATTCGACAACGACAGATGAAAATAATAGTCAAATTATCTCTGGTGTCGTTAAACTAAGAATTTAACAAACCAAACAAAAAACTCTTATTCTTTTCTTTTCTTTTGCGTCCTGACTGTCTCTCTGTCTCTCACATTGCTCGATCAGATAAATCTTCTCTCTCTTTTTTTTACTCGAGTGAGATATGTCATCTTCCATCCATATTATACATATACACATATTAACATTCTATCTTATTTATTCGATGTACATATATATATCTTTCTGCTTAGAATTCATTCCTTAAAATCAAACAATGATATTCTTATTTATATAATATATATGTACAACAGTGATTCTATTTTACGTTCTCATTAACACTAGTTGATCTTCTTCTTCTTCTTCTTTTTTCTCTGCCTGATTATGAGCAAACCTGGAATCTGTTCAGTTAACTTTGGCACCGGCCTGGCTGGAATTTGCCTCTCATTTTTTTTCTTTTTCTTTTCTTTTTTGTTCATTATTTGCCTCTTGAACTTCTTATGTACTTGCGATATTTGTGAAATGAGAAAAAAATCGAAAACGAACCGTTCTTTGTTTTTTTTTGTTTCTGGTTAATGATGCTTATCTCAAATATATACATATACATATATTTAAAAAAAACAAACACTCACACATAGAAATCATAACTAGCTTGATAAATGCAAAAGAGATGAGACGATATTTTAGATATGAGTGACCAGGCAAAAGCTCGTATTGAACAAGCTGAACAAAAAGCTACGGCAGCAACTGCAGATGAAAATGCAAAAGAAATTCGTTCGGAAACCGATGATGAAGTTTGTACATTAACATCGATACCTGAACGATCGTCAACTGCTATAAAAACCGAGACTCCTCATACGAAAATAGCACCTCCCGAAATGAATATTCAACTTCAACGTTAAACACAAGGTTTACATGTATATATTTATTCAAGCTTATGTTCACATTCCTGCACTTTTTTGTCTTTCATCGTATTTTTTTCTCTGTTCTTCTCTCGATCGTTTGTTTAATTATTCTCGCGAAATTTTATTTGATAGCTAAATGAAATATCTTTGACCTTCTCACTCGTTCGTTTATTCTTGTTTAAATGCAACAGACAATGCACATATAGATAAATATATATTGAACAACATTATAAAACAAAAAGAAAAAACGAAGCAGAAGAGATGAGCTTTCGTTCTTCGTATTCATCATGTCAACATTCAGATGTTAAATCACCTATATATATATATATGCGATGTGTTGCATTTTTTTTACTGAACTATTCTGTGTGAAATGAGATAGTGCATCGATGGTACTTGTTTAGTGGTTTTTTTTCATATATACCTTTTTTTTATTCGTCTCGGACAGCGGCGAGACAAGAAAAAAGAATGTACGTCTATATGTATATATACACACAAAAGCAGAAACAAGAGATAACACACGAATATAATTTCAGTGACATAGCAAATAGTAGTCTCAGCGTCTATAATACGCTTTACATACGAAACCAAAAAAGAGAAAACAAAAAACAACATCGAAAAAAAACGAAGGATAGTAGACCAAATAAGGAATATAGTATCTGCAATGAATGATGAGATATAAAGAAAAGCAAAGAAAACAAACATCTGTTTCTACAGGATACACACACGAAAAAATAGATGTTATACGATTTATGTACAATGTTCTTGAATTATTTGTTTTAAATAAATTCATTTTTTAGCGGCAGCTTTCTTTGGACTTTTAGCTTTTTTGGCTGCGGCTGGTTTGCTTGCTTTTTTGGCCGGTGATTTGGCAGCTTTGGGTTTGGCGGCACCAGCTGCTTTCTTCTTGGGTGAAGCGGCTTTCTTTTTTGGACTTTTAGCTTTGGCTTTTCCGGCAGCTTTTGGTTTGGCGGCTGCTTTTGATTTTGGTTTAGCGGCTCCAGCTAAATAGAAGAGAAAAAAAGACACATTATTATACTGTTCTTTTTCTTGAAAATCAATTCAATTCAACAAACCTGCTTTAGCTTTTTTTGGTCCAGCTGCTTTCTTCTTTTGTGCTGTTGCTGGGGCAGCGGCTGAAGCGGCGGCGGGAGCAGCACTTGCAGCGGTGGCTGATGCACCAGCTGCATTGTTATTGGCTGTTGCAGCTTTCTTTGTTCCGGCTTTTTTGGTTGGCGAAGCTGAACGTTTTCGTTTGGCGGCTCCACCTGCAGCTTTTGGTTTGCTTGGCGAAGCTTTTTTGGCTTTTGTACCGGCAGCTTTCTTCGTACCTTTCGATTTGCCAGCTGCTTTGCCTGCTTTCTTGGCGCCTGTCTTCTTTGTACCTTTGGCTCCGGCAGCTTTCTTAGCTGGTGCAGCTAATTTAAAGCTTCCACTTGCGCCAATACCTTTGGTTTGTTTCAATGTTTTATTTTTTGTACCAGCACGTAAAGCTGATTTGAGATGTTGATTAACAGTTGCAACATTAACTTTGAAATTGGCTAAGATATATTTCAAGATCGCAGCCTTCGATGTACCATTACGATCGTTCAATTGTGTTAATGCTTGTTTGATCATAACGGAGAATTTTGGATGGGTGCTTGCGGCTTTAGCTTTTTTAGCTCCCGATGCTTTGCCTTTTTTGGCGGCTGCACCTTGTGATGCATTAGCAGCTGATGAACCAGTATTTGAATCAGTCATTGTTTCGAATTATTGAAGAGATGAAGTGAATACCGAGCAAGAAAAAAAAAAGAGAAAACGTTGTATGCGTGTGCGCACGACAGAACGATGTCGATAGAATGAATGAGAATGATGGTGGTAATGTTGGTGGTGTATATGCGTCGTCGTCGACGTTGCCTTTTTTTCCTCTTCTTCCCTCTCTCCCGAACGAGTCGAACCGCACATAGGACGTCTTTTGTCGTTCGAACAAATCGAATATTGTTCAAGCCTTCTTCGAAAAATCACGATTATTTCCATAAAATTTTATTAAATAACGAAGAAATTTTTCTCCTATTCGATAGACAAGACTTTTTTCTATTGAATCATAGAAAATTTTCGACAAGTTTCTTTCGTTAACATGGCAAAAAACACAATAGAATACGACGAACAAGATGAGAATTACCGAATCATTGCCAAATATTTAATTATTTAAACGAGATTTGAAATTTTTTTTTCGAATTTTTTCCCAGGATTCGATAGAGAAAAGTGTCTTCTATCGGATGGCTCACTCGAATTTTTCGAAGTCGTTCAAACGCGAAGGCAATTTTGGCAAAAAGAAGAAGATCTCGTGAACAAAATGGTCAAATGAGAAACAACGCAAGACGCGACGACGATATATTGCAATAGAGCATCAACGTTCCTGTTCTTGCCAATGATTACTGATGTTGGATGAGGATTATTTTCAGATAACTCAAGAAAATAGTTTATCTCTCGATTTCCGATCTCGATATCGATCTAGTTGGGGGTTTTATTTTCTAATTAGCATAACGAACTCATGATATAGATATAAAAGAAAACAAACGTCTATTCGTTTTTCTTTTCCTATTGTTGTTATTTCGTTTTCTAAGCCGATTTGAATATTAAAATGAACGTATAATCTGTAGGTTGCCTTTATTTTCTTCGTCGAATAGATCTTAACGATTAAATTCAAGTTTCTATTGTTTATTCAATGATCGAATTGACGTTACGCAAATCGATTTTGTTCGAGTGTTACAACGAAGAAAGAAAAAAAGAAGAAGAAAGCTTCATAAAATAATAAAGATCGACAAATCAAAAGCAAAGAATCTTCTTCATTGTTTTTGTTTCGATAAATATTTATATTGACAATTGAAAAGAACTTTGAATACAAATTCAAGATTGATAGAAGAGAAAAGTTTATGTGTGTATACATTTCTGCTCGACAACAAACAGCCGAATCGAATGCTGTTATGATTGAAATATCATGTCGTTACTGAATGGAGAAAATGTAGTTCGCACCAAGGACATTATTTGAGTTGTTGCTGATATTCTTCTTATGTCATTGATAATTATCATTGTTGAAATATTTGATAAATTCTACGTCGATTATATTTGTTTTCGAAAGTGTATAAAAGATTACTAAAGTTCTGTCGTTTTCTTTCTTGTTTTCGAAATACAAACGATGGATTAAACATGATAAGTAATTACAAAAAGATTACGGTACATCAATGGTATAGAATACAATTCATATACCTCAATTGATAAAACACTTTTATGTTACTATAAATAATTTTTTTTGTTTTTGCTACAAAATTTCTCCTTGAAAATTAATTTGTTTTCTATACGACTTCATGAGTGTAACAAATGTTTGTCTTCGTCAATTTTCGATGAGTGATTATTTTGCTGTTATATAATCGAAATATGATAAAGAGAAAACACATACCAAAAGACAACTTAATTGGCATGCTCACGAATAAATTCTTTTTAGTATTTCCATGGAGAGGAAATAGACACACAACCAAATAAAGATAGGCGAGAGAAAAAGGAGGAAAAAAAGAGAGAAACCGTTTTTCTTATTGACTGTGATTGTTTGAATAAGAAATTTGTGTTTTTTTAACGAAAAAAAAGCAAGTTATTTAACTTATTTAATAACGAAGAATTTTTTCGTAAATCAAGCATAGATATTGAATATCTAAATGCATTGTTTGATGGTCTACCATATATACGTCCATGACCTATCGAGTTCATATTAGCAAGGCTTTTTCATTGTCAATTTAATACCCATGTGTGTATTCGATGGTTATGTCGATGACTGAAATAAATCTCGACCTAGTTCGCATTTGTTTCATTTGAGATTTGCAACTAATGTTATCGATTACAAAGAAGAATATAATTATTATCTAACTAAATATTGTTATTTTTACAATTTATCATCGGTTCTTTCTTTTTAACATCATAATTATTTTTGAATAGATGACAGGAGATAAAAATCGGTTTTTTTTTCGTCGACGTATTTGAAAGTAATATGATTGATATCACATATACTCGTATTAATTTAATCCAAAAAAAGAAAAATCATTGTTAAATATTATCTAAAACTTCAGTAGCAGTAAATAAGTTTTGATGTATGTATGTATAAATAGATGAAAGGACATGTCAAGGATGACATCGATATTGTTAAGGTTTTGAAAACTTTTGTCATAGGAAATTGTCGCTTTTCTCCTTTTTCTATCTCTCTAAATGTCAGTGTCTTATATCTAAATCTGAATATAATTCATAAATTAATCGTGACTTTTACTCCTTTATCCATATTAAATGTAGACACATCAATGTTGCCATTTTATATTGATGAATAAATATAGAATTTGCATAAGACAAAAGGGAATATATTCATCTATATTAATAATTGAGTATAATTCTTATCTCACCAGTTTATTTAAAAGATTAAAATAAATACAATAAAAATGATTTTCATTATTTATTTTACAACAATTAGGTTCATATGTTTAGTTCTTTGTTTTTGTTCGCTAAATTATGATTATTAGTAGTTAGAAAAAAGCAAAAGTCAATGTTACATCACTGTTAGATCTCTTCTGTTGATTGACAAAAGATAAGAATGAAAATACTCTTCCAGCACACGCACACACACACACACACAGAGAAATACACACACGCAAACAACTCATTCAATTCAAAAAAAAAAAGAGAAAAAACAATAATAAATCAGATGGTTATTGATAAAAGGCTCGTTAAAATTATTGTTAATATCGATGGTGATAATAATGATAATGATGAATACGAGACTTCTTTTGATCGTCGTTGCATATTGTTCATATTCGCATCTGATGTTGAACGAAGCGCAAACAACGGATTGCGTGCACTCTCTTCAAGAAAAAAGAAAAGAAGAAACATATTTTTAGAATTTTCGAAATAGATTTTCAAGTCAAATAAAACAAAAGAATCACTAGTTCTAATGAGTTCTTAATCGACATTAAACCGGAATCTAGATGATCATTAAGAGTCGTCAACGAAACAAAAGAGAAAACCTTGCTTGACTAAGTATGTGTGTGAAGGCAAATCCCCTGAGAACGAACAATAGTTCGTTTTATCATCATTTTTTCGCCTATTGTCGTGATCTGATCAAGCATGTTACATACCCAAAACCTTGACATGAAATATTTTTGATATTGGCTTAATTGCTGTTAATACACAACTATAATAGCCTTGATCAGTTTGATGAACATTACGAATTTCAAGATTCCAATATTCTCGATTATCTCGATCGATCGTATGTGTTAGATGATAACGACTCAATGGCGTATATTTTAAAAGATCAACAAATAGAAGATAAGTTAATTTTTGTGTTTCATTATGAAATGTAACACGAGACCATGTAACCTAGATTGAAAGAAGGAGAAAAAAAGAACGGAATTAGTTTTCACGAATTTTTCCTAGTAGATTTTTCATTTGAAACTTACATGTTCACGATTTTTATTTTGAACAATACAGGATAATTTAGCGGTATGATTAACATAAGTTATAATTTCATCTTGTGTTGAGACAATTTCTGCTCCTGAACTTGCTAATGTACCATCTACTTAAGACAAAAGAAAAAAGAAGAAGTAGTAGTAGAAAAAAAAGACGAACACTTGAACACATACAAGGCCTCTGTCTGTACATTTTGTCGATTTATGATGCAATATGAAAGCAAGTTAAAGTTCAACGATGTCAAAATTTTCTTTTTATCTCTAGTCTGAACTATAATATCTCGTCAGTGACATATGTTCCCGTGAGAAAGGCGAGAAAAGTGACATATTACTCGTATGCATAACATGATATTGATCGATGCAAATCGATCGATCAGTCAAACATGATAGAGAAATCAGCAAACAGATAAAACCTATCTAAACCGATTTCTTCATTTATCTTCGAATTATTAATTGGAAAAAAGAGAACAGAGGTGTCATTTGGTTTTAATGAACATGAATCAAGAGAAGGATGCATCCAGCTGTGTATATCTCGCCTCAAGGACTTTCCTGTTTCTTTCTCGCTCTCTTTTTTTTCGAAAGAAAACTTATTAAATGAATATACATATATGTATTTAGACACACTTACCGATAAGTAAAGTCATCACAATAGAATATAGAAGACAAACAAATGCTGCTTGCCGGACAAGAGTAACAGCCGTTAGTGTCTGCTGTTTACATTCCATTCGAATGAAAATGAATTGTAAATGAATTCTAGTTAGAGAGAAAAACAATTGACGCTGTTTCTTAATGTTTAATTTTGCTCGTGGTCTCTCTCTCGTTTGCGCTTTGCCTTGATAATGTATAAATATGTGTAGAAATTGTATTTGAAAATTGAATTTAATCCGTTCGAATAACTAGTTCAATCAGAATGATAATCGGACATGTGTCGAAATCATTGACGTTATTTCGAATGATAATTTTCACTATGATAATGGTAATAGGAGTCGTTGTAGTCAGTCGAACGACGTTATAATACAATTAAACCATTAGATGCCTTCGTCTACAACAAAGAAAAGAGAAAAAAGAAAAAAAAATGAATACTCTTAATATATATATAGTGATTAACATGAGAGCACACACACACACACACACACACACCACCACATTGAAAGCAAAGGATGTGAGAAGACAATACATGTATATATTCAACGATCTGATGAAGAAAAGAAAGAAGAGTCAGTGTAATATTATTGTACATGCCGAGTCATTTTTATCATTAGATTTTCTCTCGTTTTTTTCTTCTCTCTCTCTCTCTTCGATTAACCAAAGAGAAAAGATGAAGAAGAAGAAAAGAAAGATCAACGAGAATAAGCTATCATTCAATCGTCATAGAAAATTGTACCTGTAATCTTCGTTTCTCGATAGATAGTCGCAAGGGATGAAGAAGAAGATATTATTCGGACTAGAACAACTCATTTACTATCACTTGCTGAAAGATGCATTTCATTAAGTTGTCTTCTGAGAACGTATGCATACACACACACACATACATACTTCAATGCTCATCGTCGTCTTATCTCGATGGTGAGTCTAACGAGCTCTTCCAGTCACTCATTTATACATACACATACGCATGTCTTATCGTGTGCTTTTTTCGCCTGCCTACGTTCAATTCATTACGACAATCACGCAATTCTCGATCTCTCTCTGTCATTGTCGATGCGTATATGCATATCTATGGATGATGCGTACACTAAAAAAAAGTAGACGACGACAGGTTTCACGCGCTGTCTATCTACTCGAGGGCATCACATCGGCACATCTCGAAAAACATATATACATACACATGCGCCCGGATGTGATGGCATACTAATCGATACGATTACATCATTCACCTGTATAATTCTTTTCCTGCTATCTCACAGTCTGATCAATAGAACATAATCGAACTTCTATTGTAGAGATATGTTTGTTTAGACACGGCCAACGATCTACTACAATAACGATGACTATACAACTAACAAAAGTCTAATGAGTGATCGATCATACATATTGAGAAGCACGAAAGAAAAGATATGGAAGAATAAAAGTGCAAAGAAGAAGAAGAAGAAAAAAAAATGGTTGGCATCAACCATGGTCTCTTGTCGTTGTGGCAATTACAAGGATTCATCATAGTGTGATTGTTTTATATTGAACTCAAACAAATACATGCAAACGGAAGAGAGAAAAGAGGGAAGGAGAATGAGAGAAAGGAATTTCGTACATTGTACTGTTTAGATAAAGTGAAACAAGAAAAGAAAAACGGCGAGCAACTGTTGATGTGATGATTCCTAATACTATAGCATTCAAGATATGACGCAATATGAATAGTTGACTTTTTTAAAGCTTACCGAAAGAGAACGAGAGCGAGTGAGAAAAATATGAATTACTAATATTAGTCATTTTCCATTCAATAAAAAATAGTGTGATCTCAAGTACATAATCAATCTTGAGATTTGAAGTTATGTTATCATCACACTACTTCTCATCTCGATACTTAATAATCCACCATGACATACTTTTCATGGATTTCCGTCTATTTTTCAAGTGGTTAGATGCAGAACAGAGATGACAAAATCGAACTAAGTCTACTATCGAGAAAGAAAAATCAAGATACCCGAAGTACTTACTTGGCATTGACTATGACGAGGAAACATAAGATGTAGAAAAGAAATGAAAAAAAAAGGGAAATAGAATCTAAGATTGATAGCATGTCAATGTATATGTATTCAAAATTCACTGTCGACTTTTGGTTTGTTTCTTTCGCTTTTTTCTTGTTCAATATGAACAATGATTGAACAACACTTTACACATACATATACACACATATTATTAATCGAATGCTATAGTAAAAGTAAAAGAAGTACTTCACTGAATGAATACAATCTAATGTAACAACAAAAGTGAAGTCAGTAAGTGAGCACAAAAGGAGAGAGAGAGAGAAGAGAAGAGAACAGAGAAAAGAAAGAGATGACATTGAACCTGCAACGTGCTGTCCATGAAAGTCACGCACCATCAGCAATAGCCCTAAATAGTAGTGAAAGGAAATGCTAGCCAATTCTTCCGTTCATCTCTCACATAGAGCTTAGATTGATTCATTCATTCAAATGTAATTGACCATGCATATATACATACATTTATTACATAAGATTAACAGACGACTCTAATCTGGATAGACACAAATTGTTCGTCATGGAGAATAGGGAAAAAAACGAGTGAAGAAGGAAAAAGAGAAAGAAAAAAAGTATGTAATTTGAGATCTCAATCGTTGATATCTTCAATGTTATATCGAAAAGAAAAAATTAGCTCAATTTCTTCTTTTTTTTTTTCGAGTAAACCCTACGTACGTTGTCTTCGTGCTCAAGGATACGAATACGAAGCGAATTCATGTGTATAAGATTCTTTCTTCTTTCTCTTTCTCAATTTCTCTAAGGCTCAAATTTTGAATGTGCCTTGATGAACCACAACGACACACATACACATAAGAAAAAAGAACGAGAGAAAGCAATACAGAAAGAGAGAGGGAGAGAGAGAGAGAGAGAAAGGAACGGAATCGTGTTGCACCAACACCACCATACACATCTAAGTGACCCATTTCCGGTTCGTTCACCCGACAGCAATAGAAACAGCAACCTCATTACGATAAACAAGTAATACAAGGTTGACTTCTGTGCAACGTTGATATGAACACAAGAAATTAACATGAGTTTGTCTTTCCCACGACCTTTCAAGTTCAACGAACCATATCATTTGCTCATCATAAGGAAATGAAAGTGATTTATTTTACGTTTTTTTTAATAAGAATAAAACAAGTCTACGAAAGTCAACAGGGAAAAACTACGTGCCGTTGTGAACATCCGTTTCCTTAGGTGCTCATATAGACATCTTCTACCTTTACTGATTAGAGATGCAACCGTGTGCATCGGTCAATGTATTAAAGAAACATAGAAATGCAACCGATGATGTGCTTAGTGTCGTTCTATTACTTAATTTTCTTTGCTTTTGCTTCTTTTTCTCTATGTACTAATTTGATGTTAAATGAAGTGAATAAGCAAGTCAGAATAGAATAAAAAGAGAAAATGAGAATGACAACAGCATTATCGACGAGCTGTTCATTCAATTCTATATTGTGGATAAAATGTAAAAATGAAAGGCGGAGAATACACTCTCGAATTGAATTTATCATGTTAGTCGATGATGATGGTGAGGATCAGATTTCTGCAGATGTTTAAACAAGGATTTCGATAATCAATGAAAACAAAAAGAAAAGGAAAAAGATATCTATGTTTATGGTCAACTAAATAAACGGATAGATTGTTCATTTTTTTTGTCAGTTCTCAGTAGGTTATCTGAGTAAACGTTTATCACAAGCGTAAAATTACATCAAACGAAGAATATAGATTATTGACTACAAACAAAGATAAATGACTACGCATTACAGTAGGAAAAATATTCTCATCAATGTGATGATGGTAATTCTTTGGAATGAACAGATGAGATATGTAATGTGATGCCAACAGAGATGATGTCATCAATAATCTGTATATCGATATCATTAAGACATACTGAAATAATCGTACTAAATTTACGTTTCTTTCAAAACAATAATCAATCGAATTGTTATACAATATTGTCTCTAGGTGACTTTTTATCATTCATTAATGACTGTTTTACTCTTATCTTGTTGTCATCGTTTGTTTCTACGACTAATTATTTTCTATGCAACAATATTCAGACGTATCAAAAACTATTCGTCATTTTTTTCTTTCTACTCTATTTAAATATAAATAAATAAATAAATATCTTTTCACTTATTGTCGGTTAATTTCTTTCTCAGGTACTTAATTAAAATAAATTAATAACTAACTTGAACGTATATAATTTTTTCTCACCCTGTTGATTTACTAATAGAGTATTTCTTCGTCCTTTCTTTTTCTCGGCACATTCCTTTCGACAATGTTATTCAGATACTTTTTCCTCTCAAAATAACTCAATTACACGAGACAATCACGACTAGTCGTCGGTACTCTCTATTATTTCGCTTTTTTTTCTTTTCTCAAGACTAGAAAAATAATAATAAGAGAGAATAGATAATTTCACCTTGGTGTTAAATAATTAAATGAACAATGCGAATCTTGAGAGATCGTAAAATATGGAATGATTGTTCTTTTTTCTCGATAATGATGACATTTATTTGAGCTGAACTAGTCAGACTTTTTCTTTCTTCAATATATAAATTAGATGCCTTTATAATTGTTGATTGTTGCTCTAGGCAATACATCTGAATCGATTGATGTCTGATCTGTATAATGTTATACGTATTTATATAAATCTTGAAACAATATTCTCTAATATTAGCTCAATTATCTATCAAAGGCATAAGAAAAGTCATTTATCATCTTTTTCATAGACAATTCATTGTTCTCTTCATGATATATAATCTCTTAAGTTCTCAAATTCAAGGTTTTCTTTTCTTTTCTTGTCTTCTCTAACCTTGATCTATTCATTAAAAAGATGAAGAAACTGTTTCATAATAAACGAGATATTATACTCGAAAGATAAAACTGATCTCATTGTTGAACATGATTTTGATACATTTATTTGCCTATAAACTAACTGCAAACACAATGGAACATCAACAAAGATTAAAGACGAAGAAGAAGACAAAGAAAAAAAAAACACGAATCTGAATTCAATAAGCACACACACACATATTGAACTTGAGCATGAACAAAAGAACAAGAGTTAAAATAAGTAAGGCTGAAAAGTGAAAACTCCTCTATTTCTTCTTACGAGACAAAGATCGATTCGTAAAACGCATACAATGAGAATTTTCGAGATAAACAAACAAAGGGAATGTGTCATAACTCGAAAACAAAACGAAAAGAATTATTTTAAAGTTGACAAAACATTCGTAGAGAAGAACATATTTAAAGGATAAATAGAAGATAGAATAGTTGTAATCAAAATGAAATAAAAACAAGTATCTATCTAGTTATTTCTGACATTTTGATTGTCATTGTCAGAGAAAAAAAAATAGGCAGATTAACACATGACAAAAACAGAAAAAAAAACGAGAGAGAATACTGTAAAAAAAAGAAGAAGAAGAAGAAGCACAAGAAAAAAAAGAAGAGTTTAAAGCTTTGATCATACACATACTAGCTAGTTTTTTCTTTTGAAATATAAATTTAGATTACGCATAGAGATTGAGAGAAGACAAAAGAGAGAGAAAGAGATTTTCGTTTGAGAATTCTAGTGGTTTTTACTGTTAAAAAGATCATAGTGATGATAGAATGATCATTCTTGAATGATACTATTGACAAAAAATAGTCGGTATGTGTATGTGTAAATAAGGCATATTGCATGAAAAAAAGAGCGAGAAAGAATAGAAAAGGAATCAGACACGATTTTCTTCGTTTAGTGATTTGAATTTCGTTCCATTTGCATTTCCATTAAGGCCATTTCGTTCACTGAAATATTCGATAGGGACGATGGCTAAAAGCAAAAAAAAAGAACAAAGTTTCAATAAATATCTTTATATTCATCATGTTCTTTTGTTTTGTTTTCAAAAGACAAGAAAAGAAAAGAAACAAGTATAGGCACAAGTACGTAGTGCGATTTCTACAAAGAGCAGATGCAAACTAGAAGATTGCTTTTATTTTCGTATACATTGAGTTTTAGTGCAGATGAATTTTTTTGATTTTTGTTGTCGGCAGCGTGTGGTGTATGTGTAGGTGATTTTTGTTGATATCTTACCTACGCATATCATCGAGAACGTAGGCTGAAATACATATACAATAAACATTCAAGGTGACTAATGGCATCGGAGAGAAACTATGGACTAGTTTTTTTTCGAATAGGTATGAGCGTGAGAATGAGAATGAATTTGATTTTATCTCATTTTTGGCAAATCAAATTGACGTACCGCCTTCAGCATCGGTGACAATATTCGGATAGTTTGTTCGAACGCCAACAGTTTCTTGTTCGACTGTTTTGCCTTGTAATTGTTCACCACATGCAGCACAATAGATACGAAGTGCATAGGCCGGTTCGCCGTGTTGAAATAGATCGATACCTCGTAATTCTTCTTCTTGAGAGACTTTCAATAAACGAAGTAATTTAAGTATGACAAAGAGAAGTACGAAGAAGACAGCTGTCCATGCCATTACAACTGCAGCAGTACATAAAGAATTGAGTAGTCCCTTGAAAAGATTTTCATTGAATGTTTTTCTTTTTTGATCGAATTAACAATCTTACTCTCCAACTTTCTCCGATAGTAATTCGGTAAATAATTGATTTAAATGTAGTTAAATCCCATGTCTGCTCGCCAACTGTATATAATTCACCAGTCGCATCTGGTCCGAGGGTTCGTCGAAAGATTGGTACAGCAAAAATACCCCATAAACCTCCGCCAATATGTACTATTCAAACGTAAAAAAAAGAATTTAAAAATAAAAGTTTGTTTTTTTGTTGTTGATGAATTTCTACCGGCAGCTGTTTCAACAGGATCATCAATACGAAGTTTAATTAAAAGTTTGCTCCATAATATGAAACTCAATGCAGCAATAAAACCAATGACAACAGCCGACCAAGGATTGTAGCCAACTGCTCCACCAGCAACAGCAACCATGCCAGCAATCATAGAGTTAATAGTTGATAAGAAAACTCGTCGTTTAAGATGACGAGCTGGATCTTTAACAGCTAAAAACAAAAATAAACATCATAAAAATGTTTTTTCGTTACTTTCAATAACACGTTGCAATAAGTAATAAGTTCCACCTGACGTTGCAGCCGATAAAAGTGTGTTAATAAGACCATGACCAACTCGATCACCGTATCCTTTGCCTGTTATACGATGATCAGCGCCTGAATTGAGTACAAAAAAGCCAAATGTTACAAGAATTGCGCCAACAGATGTTATCTAAATATTCAAAAGTCGAGTTCTCTTTTTCGATAGTTTAAATTTCAAGAGATTTTTTACTGGAATACTATGACCAAATAAAGGTAATGTACGTGGTTCAAATCGACCATATCGTGAGCCGAGAAAAATTGTTCCAATTAACGCTGCTACACCTGCTGTTAGATAAATAATCGCACTGCCACCATAGTCCTACGAAAATCAAAACGAAAGTTTTTTACAGAATCAACTAACATCGTTAGGCATTTACTCGTGCACCGACGATAGCTCCGAGCCAACCTTGAGCGCCCCACATCCAATGCGAAAGAAATGGATAAACAAATCCTATTCAAATAAATAAATAAATAAATAAAAACAAACAATTGAATTCAAAGCAAATTTTACCAGACATAAGAATCGAGAAAAGTATGTAGACTGGTACACGACATCGTTCAGCAAAAGCACTTGCTGCGATGTTCGTAACAAGAAATGCTAACATTGAGTGATAGAAGTAATGTATATACGGATCTTGATTATTTAAATTATAAACTGGATTGGAACCAGTGAAATTCTCAACACCTGGACGACGATCTTCTTTGGCACCAAATCGTTCACTGACCCAGTAACGTGTGCCAAGAATAACATTTGGATAGCTACCAAAAGCAAATGCATAGCCAGTTACCCAGTATGCAATTGTTGTTGTAACTAAATTTTCAAAAAGCAAAGGAGAATGAGCTCGATTTCATTGAGAATGTAACATACTGAGTATAAGCAATGTTTTGAACAAACTATGCCCTGCATTTTGACTGCGTACACCACCTGATTCAATTAGAGTGTAGCCACAGCTCATTACTAGAAAAGATGAGATTAAAATCGAACGAAACGTTAGTTGTTTTTTTTTTCGCTTTACAGAAAACGACGACGCCATTAAAAAGTAGAAAAAAACTTTCCAATGCACTTTCAACTTGATCAACTGTCGCCATGATTAATTTTTAATTTGTCGACTATTCAAAGTTGTTTATTTTATCTAAAAATACAAAACACAAAAATTAATACACCGATATTCAAGAGCGACCGAGACGCTTTTCTCTTTCATTTGATTGATATTCGACATGTGACGTTCGTTATCCGCTAACTAGTAAGACGATATCTCTTCTGATATGTTATTAGCGGTAGTACTACTACTACTTGTGAGACCGACTGTGAAAAAACATCTTATATCAATGAGTGCATCGTATAAAAATATGTAATCAATTCTCTAGATTTTTTTTTGCACTCAATAGATATAACTTTCTATTCTCTTTCTTCTTCTTCTTCTTCTTCTGCTTACTATTTGTACGTGTTAAAATGTCGAATAATCGTAATCAATCATTATCATCAGATGTTGCATCGTTGATGAACATTTATTTATTTATTTAGAAAAACTATCAAATGTAAGAGACGAAAAATGAATTGACTATTTGATTATTCACTTACGTTATTTCATCAAACGAGAAAATAAAAGAAAAACGAAATACAAAATGAATAACGGCCGATAACTCGAACAGTTTAACTTTTATTTAATGCCAAGTGAAGATGATAAAAATATCTCGCTCACACAAAAAAAAATACCAACAAGTACCGAAGAGAGAGAGAAAAAGAATAGAAATGAAAAGAAAGAAGATCTGTTTTCTCTTTTGCCCTTATTATATGCCGCTCCTGACGAAAAAGAATAGTCCAAGCACGAACGAAATGACGTAATCCGATCTTTCAAATTCATTTTTTTTCCTCTTGATACTCGTCAAAAAAAGAAGACAACGAAGTAGTTTCAATTTGATTTATATACGTATACACAGACACACGATCGTAGAAAAAAAAACATGATAGTATTTAATGCTCAACAAAATGGAAGCATATAATACCAATCGAAATTTTATGGCACTATGCAATAATTGTTGAAAAGAACATGCAATATAATGATACATATTTCGAATACTTTTATATTTCGCTCTTTTTCTCTAGCGGTCTATTTCTAACTGTTTGAATAAATCAACGCACACCTACGTTTATTAACGTTAAAAAGATAGAGCGCACATTAAAAAAAGGCTAATGCAAAATCTATTTGTTTGACTTATCTTTCGAATATGATCATGACAATAATCAGACGTGTATGTCTTTTCCTGACAGAAGAAAAAAACGAGAGAGAGAGAGAGAAGAACAGCCGTTTGTATGCTAGTTTAGAAATCTAATCTAAATATATGATGATATCATTAAAAGCTGTTCCTACAATCAATAGTCATCGAAAGAGTGTTCTAATTATTCTCGTGTGTTAGAATCTAAATGGATCGAGATTATCATCATCATCATTATCCTTTCTCGAAAGAAAATATCACTTTTATGGACAATCTCGACATGCAGAGAGATAATGATTACAATTATGATATGATTCTCAAATAAAAAGTTCAGTATCTTTCTATTATAAACAAGACACAAGACAGCAACTGTCAATGAAGATTCGTCTTCGCTCGAAAAAAAAGTTCTATTTAACAGACATTCGTCTTTGTATTCACTTGAATTTTCTTAAGAGAGTCAAAGGTATATGAACTATTGTAATTCTTACTTTCAAGAGAAGGAAAAAAAGAAAAGGATTTTTTGTTGAATACATGTTTCTTTTGTATACACATTGACAAGGAAAAAAGAACTTACTATACAATTACCTAGGACAATGTCTTTTTGAGTATAATTTGTATTATTGAAATGTTCGAAATGATGGCGACATTGGCAATAGGTGGATTAGATTCAACGAAATTGCAGGATGTAAGACGAAGGAGAGAGAGAGAGAGAGAGGGAGGAAGAGAAGAAGAAGAAGAAGGCGAGCAAGGAAATAAGAGCGAAAAAAAAAGAAAGGAAAAAGCGAACTAAAGGTGAGATCTGATCAACTCAAAAGTGTGCTGAACCACATGAGTCCAGCAAATGTCAAGTTTTACGAGGGAAATTGCACGAGCACGTTGTGTTTATATACAGGTGTCGATTGATTGTGAAGAAAGAAAGAAGAATGAAGAAAAAAGGCAATATACAATGGGTAGGAGGGGAGGGATGTATGATGATGAAAAAAGTTCACTCTTACTTGTTAGTACCATGAATTGTAATTAAATAACATTCGTATGCGTATTTTTTCTCTGTTTTGAATATGTCTTACATGCATAGATTGATTTGAATTTCTAATGTATCAGTAGATTCGCGACCAAATGACTTCTGTCTATACGATTGATAAAACATTGAATTGTTATCAAATTGAACGAAAAAAAAGAAGAAAAAAAAACAATCGAGCGATAAATTCGAACGTGTTGTTATTCGAACTCAACTAGCTTAACCAGTTTAGTCAAGCACTACACGATAATAATCAATTGAAATTCAAGAACAAGTATACTATTGTTATTGTCGACTGCATAAATCCTTTACGTATATCGATGTAAACGAAGTTCATAAGTGTATATATATATATATAGTCGTACAATTCCTCTCGACTAGAGCTCAAATGAACATACAAACGCGAGGGACAAAATTGACAATTATCAGAATACGATGTTCATATGAAGAAAAGGTTACTTCTGTAACTCGAATAGTTCTAACGATACTATTTCTATGTGCTTTTTCATTTAAAATATGAACAGAGAGAGACAGAGACAGAGAAAGAGCTGAGTATTGCGCTCGCGCGCGACTAATCCAATGTTTACGAGAAGAAGGCGGAGGAAAAAGAAAGAAGCAAAGAAAATGAACTGTTCATGTGCACAATCGTTGCAATACAGTCATAATTCGTTCTCGTGTCCGACATAAGAAAGAAACATACGAATCTTCTCTTTTTCTTCCTTCTTCTTCTTCTTCTTCATCATTTTCTTATTTAGAAAGATAATTGAATGTGCTATGTAGTCGTGATGATTGTGGTCATCTGATACACATACACTTTCTCTATCTCTCTTTCTCACTACAAGATTAGACAAGTGTTATAATTACTACTTCTCAAAATCGTTTTTCTTATTACCTTTAAATTCAATTGCTCACTAATGTTTACATAGATCAGTTTTCATACGAAAATCTCAAGAATTTTCATTGATAATCGTTTACAACTTCTAGTAAATAATAATAACTGGGTCAAATATTCGATGTATGTACATATTGACTAAGAAATTGGATCAATCGACTGATTTCTATGTAACAATTTCTCAGATACTTAATCTCTTTACATAATACAGATATGTATGAAAATATTCAATACCTTTTTCTCGTATTCATACAATTGTATGGCATGTCTATCAGGGTGTATATGTAGACGAAAGAAAACAGAAAAATGAGTACACGATCGTTCATTTTGGTGTACAAGGTCGATAATTGTCGTTCTTTTAAAAAAAAGCGTCTATCTACGCGATAGTCTGAAATCAATATTGACTAGCATTGAAATAAAATAGATAGAATAAGCGTCTTTCTGAATAACTTTGTCTTCTTACCCCTACAAATGTATATATCGATATTTATTTGATCAACTGTTGTTGTTCTGTCTGTCTGAAGTGGCATTCATTAATGTCCGAGGACGAGACTACTATAATAGAAGGATAGAAGGCATCATCTTATTTATCTATCGTTTCTTCGTCTTCTTCTTCTTCTTTTTTTTTGTTTTTCATCACTCTTGGTCGTATTTGTGATGATCACGTCGAACAGAAAATAACAAAGAAAGAATAGAATCGAACCGAACAGATGGACAATCATGATGGTTTACGTCTTTGTTTGCTCGTTCGATATACATCTATGTATATTTTAGTATCCCTTGCAATTTTTTATCATAAGGTTAATCGTCTCCATGGGCAAAGGCACGAACAAATGAGGAAAACATTTGTCTGATATCTACTTTTATTTTGCCGTAAACGGCTTGCTCTCTAATTTAATCCTAACTGCCTTGTGCTCGATGTGTCTACATTTGTACGCATATGTGTTGATAAAGTTGTTGTTGTTGTTGCTGCTCTAATATCTTCTGATTGCATCTACATATATGAGAACAAAAGAATCCAATCTGTCATTAATAATACTATTAACACATAAAAGAAGAAGAAGAAGAAAAAAAACTGAATGAAATAACGTATTTGTATTGAACCAATAAACTCCTTCGTTCTTATCGTTTAATTCATCGATAACAGAAGACAAAAAAAAATTTGCGAGTTTTTGTATTTCAAAGATAACAAAAACGAATTTCATTGATTATTCATTCTCTCTCTCTCTC
>ERZ778027.1851-NODE-1851-length-31096-cov-11.602687_pt1 | contig 31096 bp, 33 predicted proteins | sample MGYA00375757_ERZ778027 | MGnify/ENA primary metagenome ERZ778027 (study PRJEB29350, sample SAMN05389817) | bioreactor metagenome | isolation source: Ammonium sulfate bioreactor | place: South Africa: University of Cape Town | collected 2014-02-18 ...
TCCAAGTTCTTGGTAAAATTCTCGCGCACTTTGTTCGCCTGCTTCACGGTATAATGAGACCCGAAATATGTATTCAGCTTGTTTTGGCATCCCTAATTTCAATAGGACTAAACCCAATCTGCTCCATCCGTTCGTATTTGGAAAAGTCTCTTCACGAATTTTTGTTGTCAACTTCTGTAGATCCCTGTCAGTATTATTGGTGAGTGCTAACTCCACTGTGAATAAACGTTGATTTTCATGTATTTGCTTGACAGTATGAATGCGGAATACACTATGCATGGAAAAGAGAACTTCTTGTTCTCGTTTGTATGCACCTATGTTAGCAACAGATGCAAACGGTACTGTTGATTGTTTTGGATCGACGTCCATAACAAATAAAACACCAATTAACGCAGGATTACGAAGAGCACGTCGGGCAAAAGGGATTGCTTTGTTTTTTTCCATACTTGTGGATAAAAAATTATTGAAAGAAATTAGACCACCTTCACTTTTAGATATTTTTTCGAATTCTTCTTTGGACATTCCTTGTCCGCGATACACTATAAATGGTTTATTTGCATTGACAGCCGTAAACTGTTGTTGATGTAAATGCTCTATCTGACGATGAAGATCTGCTACAAAAAATCCCATTTTAATGATTAATTCGATCTCAGAAAGACGTAACGCTCGATTGAGCATAGGGTACAGAAATGATTCCCACGTGTACCACCAAATAGCTGTTTTTGTTTTCTTTGAATAATCTTGTTCGAATGTATTAACGTTCTTCAATTGATTTTTATTATCTTTTTCCAATGCTTCTCGGCAATATTGAGTAAAATCAAGAATATGTTGTTGATCAAATTCGATCTCTAAAAGGATCTCTTTTAGGATCTGAGTGTACATGAACATGGGATCTAGTCGATCTAAATTCGTCGAAACATCGTTTGCATGTTCTATCAAAGTAAAACCAATAGAATTTTGTTCGCAATCATCAACTGATTGTTTAAGAACTTCACACATCTCGTTGATATCTGCATATACTCCTTTTACCTTCGGCCAATTTTTAATCCATTCTCCATGCTGTTCTTTATTGTGCCAAAAGATAAATATAGCATCCAATTGTGGTATATCATGTAAGCAAGGAATAATGTATTTGCTAATTGAACCAGAAATAATCATACAAGCTTTTTCATCTTGTATCTCTACGAGGAAATTAGCACATTCGTCATTATCAGTGTAAGTTTTGACAGTATTTATTACTCCTCGCAGATTTGGGATAGAATTTTGATAGTCATCATTTGTTTCACTAATATTGGGATCTAACCAAACGAGAACGACGTTTTGTAGCATTTTTGTATTTGTTTCTTCAGTTGCCATGTTTGGTGATGAATTCCTGACTTGTTTTTAATATAATGCTTTTATTTTTAAGTGCAAGAGGTGAATCTTATCACTTATGTCTATAAGCAAACATTGCTTCTGCAGCCTGAAAAAAAACCCTTTTTGTTGTTCGTTTTTGACAGAGTGAGGTAACAGTTTTTTCGAACGCTTGAGAAAAGAATCGAAGGAAAATGATAACGATAACAAAGAAAGAAAGAACAGAAGCACGCAAGAATCAAAGATACATAACACTGACATCATCATCGACGTACAAGTTAATCGCTAGTAATTAGTCACCTGTTCTTCCGATATCGTTCATCATGAAATCAGCGATGCCATTCCTGGTGCCGGGAAAAGGAATCGAATCTTTTGATATCTGACAAATCCGATGTGTATAACGACTGCGCCAACCCAAGCATGAATTTGTGACTGAACTGGTGAGTTTGAAGTTTATTGACGTTGTTAGGAAAAGTTGCATAGATATGCTTCTTTTCGTTCTTTTATTGCATCCAATAAAAAATATGACAATACTTAAAGATTAATTTAGGCGCCCACGGATCGAATTTTATCGTTTCATTCATTAACTATCGTGTTATTCAATGGTAAAGCTAAACTACTTGATAAAAGTGTTTCTGATTTCTGTGATAGACATATCAAACATTCCGTGAAGCTTTAACAAAATACGTATTAAATTATCTTATTCAAAGAAAAACCAATTGAATATAAATTTAGTTAGGTGATCGAAAAGCTGAAGATTTAAAAGAATGTTTCCTCTACGGTCAAATTCCACCGATTGAAAAACTCGATCAATCATTATCATCACTCGTTAATTGCGAGTAGGTTTTCACAAACTAAAAAACAAATACAATCAAAAAATATCTATCATCAGACGACTAGCTCTTTCTTCGAATACAATCGATCGTATTGGTTACATGACTGGTCTTCGAAATCTAAAAATTCTCTCTCTTTCACGAAATAATCTTAAGAATTTAACCGGTCTCGAAGTTCTCGGTGACACACTCGAACAACTCTGGATATCCTACAATCACATTGAAAAATTCAAATCAATTCATACATTAAAAAAACTCCGAATTTTCTATTTCGCTTATAATCAAATCAAAGATTGGTCTGAAATCGCGAAATTAAACGAACTAACAGCTCTCGAAGAGATCACAGCTTACGGAAATCCAATTCACGAACGAATTGTTGGCGATAATTTCTCTCCTGAACCAACACAACCAATGACCGAAGCCGACAAACAATATCGTCATGAATTTATTGTTCGTATTTCACATTTGAAAAAGCTAGATGGTCGAGTCTTTCTCGACAAAGACGATGAAGATGATGAGATTTAATTGAAAATTGTAGAATAATTTTTATTTATGTAGAAAAGAAACGAACGAACGAATATTTAATGCTAAAAGTTTCGCTAAAGAAATATCATTCAAAGAGAAAAAAAAAACTATACAATGAAATGAATGTCTATGTACGCTTGATTCAATTAGATTTCATCTCTCCATTGATGTTGTGCATGACGAAATGTATTTTGTTCATGTAAAAATCGATCTAAATCTTCTTGCCGTTCGAATATATGCGTATGAAATGGTGAACCATAGACATGTTCATCACTCCATTTAACTGAGATTAAATAATCTCCTGGTTCAGTTGGATTATATCGACAAATAATCGTACGATCTTGTAGATGTTCTCGTTGCATTTCAACACGAAACGCGCCTTTTGGTCCACGAATTTTCACAGTTAATTGTCCCGCACCTGAATACAATCGATCAGAGAATGCAGATTTTGGCTAAATTAAACTTTATTTACCTGCGCCTTTGGTTTCGCAGACAAAATGCGATTGAAACGTTGACAGTACTCCATGTTCAATACCTGGACCAGAAACTTTTACTTTACCTAAAGAAAAGCGAAAGTTGAGTTTTTTTTCTTTCTCGAAATAAATAGACGACGTACTAGCATCTGGTGCTCCATTGACTTTCAATGTATAAGGACTTCCGGGAACGTCTTCATTGTTATACTTAATTATTAAATTATGTTTTCCACCTTCTTGTGGTTTGACGAACAATGTGAATGTTCCATCACGATGATCGAATAATCGACAGAACGCTGTTTTATTCGTTCCTTGACAGTAGGCAGTCAATTCTCCGGGACCAGCCGCTCGTGCATCGATTAAACATTTGATTTCTTTGCCCAAAATACCCGTTCGTAGACCTTCACCCGAACAAACGACTCGCGATGCTGAATGATCATGATGAACAGTTGGTAGAACATTGATTTTGAATGGTGAACCATTGATTTGTCGTTCAGCCCATGTTACACTCAACAGATAAGCACCTGGAGCTGTTGGAATATATGAACAAAGGAAAATATTTGCTTCAATTTGACGTATTCGTACTTCAACATCAGCTTGTACGCCTGTCAATCGAACAACGGGCATACCTGCGCCATGTGCTGAAGTTTTCGATGTATCAATAGTAAATTCGGCTTCTTCATTGACTTTAGCTTCGTATGAACCTCGACCATGAACTTCAACTTTAAGATGTTCATTCGGTATGACATTCGGCGAAGCTGCAATGCCTCGAATAGGCATATTTGGCAATGGATTACCATCATACGTAATCGTAATATCGTATTTGCCTTCGCGTGTTGCCGTGAAACTTAGAGTCGAAAATGCTCCTTGTTGATCGAGACGAAGTGGAACACGAAGACCATCGGCTGTTCCACGAATATCAGCTTTCAAAGTGCCTGGTCCAGCATGTGACGTATCGAAACGAACTTTCTTTTCTTCATTGATAATCAAATGCATACGATCTTCGGAATCGAGTATCGATTGCCAACCGCCAACGATTCGAACACGTTCTGGATTGGTTACTGCTGCCTTAAACGGACTATTGGCAATGTCTTTTCCGTTCCATTTGATACTTATATTCACGAATCCAACTTCGACTGGAACATAAGTCACTTTGAAACGATTGTCATTCGCACGTTCAAGTGTGTTTTTAATAACTGAATTCGGCCCTTCAATTCGAACTTTCAAATCGCCTTGCATTTCTTGTGTATCGATGTAAAATGTTGCAGGTTTTTCATGCAACGCATGATGAATACCATCGCCACAAGCGGTTACTAGTCGAACATCGTTGACGATCATTTTAATTGGCGTACCAGGAACAGGTTCTGAGCCGAATTTTGCATTGAGATAGTAGACGCCAATGTCATTTGGAGTGAAACGAACTTTTTTACTGGTTGATTTAGGCGACGCATCATCAACTTTTAATGGAACTAGAAAAAAAAAATGATTTTTAATTTCGAAAAATAAATATTCAAATCATGTCTCACCATTTGCACCCGTCGGTGAACTGATTTTGATTTCTAACGGTACATTTCCTGCGTTATCCAAATGAATTTCAAATGTATGTTCAGTTCCAACGATAAAATCTTTCGGCAATGGGCCAATTCGAACTTGACTTGGATCGTACACTTCCGTAAAAAACGGACTGCCTTGCACAGGTAAACTAGCAAATGTAATATCGATTCGATGTTGACCTTAAAAAGCCTCTAGTTTGTTGTACGTTTATTGATTAAATTTCATTTTGTTTACCGATTTTCGTTGGAGTAAATTCTCCGGTATAATCTCCGCTAGCTTGAGGAAATAATTTCACACTAACTGGTTCACCTTTTGGACCTATGAGCAAACGAACGATTAGTTTTTTTGTTTTTCTTTCATTTGAATTCGTTAACGTCTCGAGCAGTCGGGGATTAGTAAAGGAACACACTCACCAAATGATGATTATACACAAATTTTCTATCTCTCCTACCGACAATTACGGATCCCACATGAGCTTTTAGGACACATCGATTTGGATCGAGAAGATTCAATGTCTGATGATTGATGAGATGTCTTAGATGATGGATAATTTGATCATTTGCTGGTGTTTGATAAGGTGCCTCATGCAATTGAAATGATACGATCGATCGACCTTCGAATACGAAAGCTGAAACCAAACGATTTTAATTGATTTAATACAAACCATGTTCTTTTCCAAGTGTTAAATTTCGAATTCGATCTTGTGCAACTTTCAATTGTGTTGCAAGTAAATAAGTTAAACTATTCGAAAGTAATTGTAGAGGAAAATGAAGTAACTTTTCATGTGAATCATGCAATTGAAAGGATATGATTTGACCGAGATCGGAACGATCACCGATGGAAAGATCTAGGACAAACAAATGAATACACACACAAAACAAAAACAAGGAAAGTCAATTACTGTAGATTTTCGCTTGAACTGAACCTCGTTGTCGATGACAATGAATACGAAATATGCCGAGATCATGTAAACGTAAACGATGAAAACATTCGCCTGAGATTCGAATAGCTTGTGGACGTTCGACACGAATCGAAAATGGTGAACCTTGAAGAAAATCATTCTCGAATTTGTTACGATGATCGAAGTCTGATTACCTTCGATAGGTAAATTAAGACATGAAACATGAACAGCATAGAGTCCGGGTTCTTGTGGAATGAATTGTATTCGAATGAGATTATTGTTGATGATTGCGGTTGTCGAAGGAATTTGTCGGGAACCGAGAAGAACAACGACTCGAATCTGAGCTGTTGACGCATTTTCTGCGTGAACTGAAAGATTATTGATAAAGAAAATAGAAAATATTGATGATTTGTCGAATTGATTACCTTGAATAACACAAGGAGAATTCGTGTATTGAATTTGTTCGAGACCCTCGAGAAGGACTCGTTCGGTGGGACTATCTTTGACTTGAATTTGATACGGTGAGCCTAAGATAATGATACAGATACCGTTGAGACTAATTATGTTTCGTTCTGACTGATTGATTTCAAGGTAAATTGATCAACAAATTAGGGGAAGAGACAGAGATAAAAACTGATTATATTCATCGGACGTACTTAATAGAGAGATTCCGTTTGATATTAAAGATATTTGATGTAGTCCAGAGGTGTAAGGTCGAAATTTGATAAACCAAATCGAAGGCAAATCTTTCGCTCGTTCGATCCTATACGGAACAGATGTTCCGTTGGATAAAATTTGACTTTGAATCGATGAGAGCGGTGGATTTTCAGCAAAAACTACGAACACAAAACACACGAATGACAAACATTTTCTCTATGAAATTTTCATTTGTTTACTTTGCAAACAAATTTCATCGCCAAGTTCAGCCGGATGTTGAGGTTGTACTTGATAAATACGAATACTCGATATATGTGAAAGCGATTGAAAAACATCGGTATCAAATGTTTTCCCTTGAACAAGTTGATTATTGAATAAAATTCGAAGTTGATATCGGCCAGGTTCATTGGGCACATATTGAATACGATATTCTTGACTATTGATTTCTTGGATTTGATATCGACACGGATTTACTACTGTCAATGGTTGTACTACGTCAACTTTTAATTGACCTTGACCTGCTTGATCGGTGTGCACTGAAATAATCGAATTTATGATTTAAAAAAAAGAAAGAAAATGCACTGAATCGATTGATTTAACTACAAAGTTACCTCGATATGTAATAGGCGCTCTAACAACGGCAGGTTGATTATACTCAGGGATAATCGAAATACGTCGTATGTCATAAACGATCACATCAATTGGCGTACCTGTCAAATAAAAAGTCAGTTATACAATATCGAAAATGAGATTATCATTTTTTTGTTGTCTTCCTTTTTCGATAATTAGAAAAAAAATGTGTCTTGTTCGTTATTATTACTCTTTTCTTTTGAATTAAATTATGGTAGAAAAAAAAGAATAAGAACCGAAATGGCAACGAGAATTATACACGGAATGTATTAAAATAGAAAAAAAAAAGAACGAGCGAGCGCAGAAATCTAAATTGGATTCGGAATATAGATAAGTGTGTCTAACGATTGAGGTTGTGGTATTAGCGGTTGATTTAGTCGCGAGTAATTGACAAAATTGGGTTGGGATGATGATTGTCGAGGAGGAGGAGGCGGCACGGGTCGATGAATAATAGGGGGCGGAGGTGGTTGATAATGATTAATAGTCGGTTGTTCAACTGTTGATATCATACTGAATCGAATTTGAATATCATTTAAAAGTTGATGATAATCACGATAGAAATCTGACGGTTTGTCTTGATAGATATCATCGAAAACTTTATCAACTAAACAACCTAAATTTGTCGTATCCATTTGTGTTACATGTCCGTAATCATCGGAATACACCGATGGATCAGGTGATTTCATTGGCAATTGATTTGTTGATTGAGATGAAAGAATAGGTTTTTCATTTGTTACTAATCGATTTGGAATATTTGTTGATGTTCGTACTAATTGCGATTTCGGCATTGGCGATTGAGTGACAATACTCGGTCTTGATTGAATATTACGACTACGTAGACTATAAAATTTAATTGGTTCATTGACTTGCTGCTGTGGTATTGATTGCTGTGTTTGTTGACGAAGAAATTTATTACCCTGTGTGCGTGTCAATGATCGTACAGATTGCAATCGATCACATTCGACACTTGACGAACGCAATGGTCGATTTTCGAAAACATTTGTTGGCTCAGTTTGCGCACTTTGATCACGTACAATCAATCGATCTGTACTTTGCGAACGTTGATTGATTGTACAAATCGGACTTTTAACAATACGTATGCGTATAGGTTCGCAAGGTGCAGGCGGTGGTGGAGGAAAATCTTCGTCATTATCGGATGTGGATGATGACGATGACGATGAGGGTGGAAGATTGATAACTAATGTACGAGATTCTTTTTCAATCGTTGGTGATGATTGACGAACTGAATTGATTTTGAGATGAGAAACTGGTGAAGTCGAACGTTTGTTTGTTGAAATTTCGAAACGTCGACGAATCGTCGGACGAAGTAGTTTCTTTTTGCTAGGAACAGATTTTTTTGTTGAATTAACTGGTATAATTGAATTGAAATTTGATGTTGCTGTATTGGTTGCATTTGTTGCTCCACCACCAGTTTCAAGTTCGATTTCACGTAATTTCTCATCGATTTGTTTAAGCATTGACAAATGCCAACCACGAAATGTACGTAATTTCTCATCTTGATCATCATCATTATCATCATCGATTTGTTGATGATTATGATTTGTTAGTGATGACGATGATGTTGATGATGGAATATCTTGATCATCATCAGATGTTGCAAGTTCGATCGGTTGTTTCAATTGTGTATTATTGACTGTTTGTACAGGACGTATAATAGGTGAAGGTGAATGATCTGAAATGGTTTCAGCTGATGAAAGTGACATTGAACATGAAATTTCCAATGGATTATCAATATCATAATGCAATTCATAGTTTCCCATATTCGAACGATTATTTCGATTATGTTCCATTTCTTCTTCTTCTTCTTCTTCACATTGAACTTTCGATGAACGATCATCATCATGATGAATAATAACTTGTCCACGAACGGCACGAAACATTCCACTGCCATTATTTGGACCATTGGGCGGTGGCGATTTTGGTATCGTCGGATTTTTCAACGTATAGAATTGATTGACAAATGTTGGTAATGTACTATCACCATCATCATCATCATCATCATTATCGATATCATCTTCACTATCGTCCGTTGCCTGTTCGATCGTTGGACTCGATGTTAGTTGAAGATGATGAAGATCTCGATAAGTTGTTCGAGATTTACTTAAATGTTCTTCAGTAGTCTCATTCATGATGATATTAACTTTTTTTGTTGTTTTATTAAACAAATTAATTGCACTCGACAAGTATAATAAGTCAGACGGAAAGATACGAATGAAAAACTTGCCGTTTTTTTTTAATTACCCACCAGAATACAATTGCAAAGGAAAAAAACGCGAATATGAGGAGAATATGTGTGTGTGTGTGTGTGTACAGGTGTTCGTTGTTTCTTTCGTCAGATTACTATAGTTTAGACGCAAACGAGAGGGTAAAAGGAAGAGAAAAGAATACTAAAAACGTATGAGCGAACAAAAGTTTACGCATGAGTGAACAAGACACATTTCAAAATGTATGCAGGTATCGAACGAAGAAGAAAACGCAAAATCATCGTTGTTCGTTTTCTCTCTTTTTATATGTGTATATATATATATACGCGATGGTCAAAATGAGATCAATCATAGTATTCATTGCTTCTTCTCAATCATTTTCTCTTCCCTCCCCTATTTATATACGGGAAAGAAAAACGAAATTCTTTCAATTTTTGATGCATTAGTCAAGGTAGGAAAAGAGAGGAGACGAGAAAAACACAAACACAAACATATAATTACGATGTATTTTTTTTCGTTATATGACTGTAACTTACCATTGACTGGCAGATTTCGATAGGCAAGATAAAGACGATAGATTCCGATTGTTGGAGGTGTGAACGAAATACAGATATGATTGCCTGGACGAGATTGAATTTCGATTGGGATCGATATTGGTTGAAATTCTTTCGATTGATTTTGACAGTATATCATGATGAATATCTTGCCCGGGCCAGCCTTGTCCACGTTACCTTCAATAAACATTTGAAATGAATAAAAAGAAAGAAAGTTAAATCGATTTACAAATAAAATGACAATCGGTGATCGGTTGTAAACGATTGAATGGTTCAACATGAACGGCATTGGGATTGTAGACGGGAAAGAGATATGGACAGCCGGGAAATGTTTGTTCGACGAAATCTTTGAGAATTATCGAATACTGACCGGCAATTGTTGGATGAAATTTAAGAAGAAATGTATCGTCATTTCGACGGGCAGCATGAAGAGGAACTTCGATGCCGTTGATGGAAATTTGAACGTAAGCAACTTGCGGAAGATCGACTAGAAATGAAAGTTAATTGAATGAATGAATGAAAGAAAGAATGAAATTTACTTAATAGATGAACATCTTGATTAACAATAGGATACGGATGTTTCGAGAGAATTTTAAATGGATATCGACGAGGATCTATGAAATATACAAATAGATTCTAGTTGTGGTTGTTTGGTTTGATTTATTACCAATAACAGTATCAATTGGTAAATGTTTGTCAAATTTTTCTTTAATCATTTGATATTTTTGTAATTGTTCTTGACTTAAATTTGTCGACAAGAGATTTCGATCTTCTGATTTCGTTATTCGCTCGACTCTTGGTAAATCGATTGGTTCAATAAGATTTTCATTCGATTTCGATAGACGTGCTTGTGCTATCAATGATTGTGTACGTTCCTGTTCGACATGTATACGAAGTGGCGTTTCAGGAATAGCAATTCGATTGAATAGAACAGAGATTATATGTGGACCGGATTGTTTCGGTTCGAATTCGATGACAACATATCCGTTAGGACGTTTGACAACATTGATTGGTAGTGATCGATTATTTGGATCTAGAAAAAAAGAAGATTAAAAATGATTAAGAAAATGCATTTTCTCACCGCGAATAGAGACTTTCAACGAGCCTTTGCCGGCGTTTGTTGGATCGATAGTAAATCGATGAATAGTTTGAGCTGAAAATGATTCAGGTAGATCGATGAGATGTACAGTTGCTGGATCAAATGCGTGTACAATCAATGGACTTTCATCGATTGGTTCGTTGTTTTTGAAGATATGAATTTCAACAGGTCCAATTACTGTTGGTTCGTAGAATATTCGTTTGCGTCCATCGAGAAGATATTCTGTTTTATAATTAATCATATTCTTTTCCGCATCTAACAAAAAAAAATAGAAAAGTTTTTCAATCTCACTCAAGTTTACCGTAGATTTTTATTTGAAATATATCGTTAAGATCTTTAAAACTAAACTTCGAGACAATTCGTACGCCTGGATCACTAAGATCTGTAATGTCCAGTACGTGTACCTCAGGACTTTGACGTTGATCTATTTGTCTATTGATTTTCTGTGCACTCGGTGATGAGAGTGTCGATGGTTGTGATGTTAAATTTTCGGATATATCACTAAGATTAAGAAAATCCTTTTCGGAATTATTAGTTTCTTTGTCATTATTTGATTTATGATCAATTGACGGACTGAGTACAGGTGACAATGGAACATAATCATCATCGAATGCAAATATAGGTAAAAGAGCAAAATTTTGACTTTCATTATTCGATACACGAATCCAATGTGTACCTAAAATAGCAAATGATATGTCGAACTTTCGAAAAGGATTATTCAGTCAACATACCGACACGAACAGGTGAAAGAGCAATTTTCAATTCTCCATGTTCGTTTGTTAGCCGTTGAAAAGGTAATAATCTTTCAAATGGATCTAATTGTACAAATAAGAAAATTTTCGAAGAAAAAAAAATCGTTTTTGTTTTTCATTTACCAATAATTTCAATTTGTAATTTTTCTTTATCATCAATAATTCCTTCGAATACATGTTCGAGTACTTCTTTCACTTGTATACGAAGTACAGGCTCAAATGAATGATCAGCATCGAATGAATTTATACGTATAGGACAAATGTCAAGTAGATTATTATCCGTACGAATAAATACTTCATGAAAATCTTCACAACAAAAAACAAAAATTCAAAAACTGTGACTATCTTAACAAAGATCGATCTACCTGTTTTTGTTGGTACATATTCAATAACTAAATCTCGATCTGAATTTCGATAGAATGCAGCTGGAATTGTATGAGCAAACGGATCTTTAACAATGACATTCACATCACTGCCTTGAAATTTATTTCGATCAACAATTAATCTTGTTATATCTTCGATGCCTCCATTTCGAAATATGTCAACTTCTTCAGCTAAACAATGAATATCATAGATTTGTTCATCGTTATTTTCGTCAGTTAAACTAAATTGATAATAATCGGTTTGATTGAGAGTAAAATAGATTTTCCATTCGATTGGATCTTCCTTATCGATTTCAATAGGTATTTCATCACCATTTGAACCTTTGAACAAAAATTAGATCAGAAAAAAAACAACTTTTCGACAATTTTTGTTCATCTTACGACGTAAACGAATTTGATAGTTTTTATTTTTCGAATAAATTACAATCGTATTCGGAATATTCGGATGAATGATTCGTTCGCCCTCGAGTGTTCGTTCGAAATTTTCCGCTAGAATATCCATCGATGCTAAGATCATCGTTGATTGTTCGTTGTTTTCATTGTCATTGGTTTGAATTTGATAGATACCAGCTTTCATCGGTTCGAATTCAATACGCCAACGACCAGCTGAATCTTGTGTACGAGTATGTTTGATAACATTTTGATCAGGATCTAAACGAAAAGAGTTCCATTTTCAAAACAAAAAACTACAAGATCTCCTTCTTCTTCTCACCAGTAATAAACAAATCAAAATCTTCATAGATTTCACTCAATGCTGTATCACATATTAACCAGGCTAGTTCACCAACTTTTGTACCTTCTAATTGTCCGCCAATTAAAAATTCATGATTATCATTCTCATCTTCATCTTCTTCATCATCTTCTTCTTCGTTGTCATCGTCATTATCTTCTTCTCCACTATTCGATAATTCATGAATATCAATTTCAAATGGACTTCCATCAACTGGTACACTATTGAATGCAATTGAAATCGAATATTTGCCAGCTGATTCCGGTAGAAAACCAATATCAAATTTTCGTGCTTGAACATGTTTCAATTCGGCTGGCAACGTTTGTCGGCCATCACTAATCGTTACTTCGAGATGTCCTTCACCAGCTCCATGCGTATCTACAGTAAATACAACTGGCTTGCCGACAACGCCATCGTTTATTGAACTGACACGAATCTTTTTCAAATCGAAAACATCAATATTATAAACTGAAATCGGCTGATTATCATAACATATCAAAATCGTATGTTGCCGTGCGATTGTCGGCGTAAATGACACGAGATAATGATTGGTTTCATTCGAAATTGGATTTAAGACATGTGAAACAATTCGTTCCGTATGAGTTTCAGTTATAACAACCGAAACAGATTTCGAATCGATTGTACTTACAGTAAATTGAACATTTTGTCCGACAATTCCTGTCGGTATTGATGAGACATGTATCGGTTTGATATCATTAATCATTGGTATTGTTAAAGTACCGACTATGAAACAAAAAAAAAATAAAACGAAGCAATGCAATATCATATATTCTTGATCCTTTCGGCTTTTTTTTCTTCTTCTCTTCACAAATATCATGGTCACGGTCGATAGAGCGAAATCATAACCTTCGTTTTTTCGTCTTAACTTACAATTATTTTCTCCGTTGAATATAATTTGTACTGAACATTCGGTTGCTTGTTGAGGTAGAAAAGAAATTTCATAAACCTGCGGAACGATTTCAATCTGTTCGTGAGCTAATCGAACATCGTTCTGTTTGATTTTGGCAACTAAACTTCCTTTTCCTGCATCAGTTGTATTAACTTAACAACGACAAAAAAAAAGACCAAAAGATAATTGTTTCATAGTTTTTGTTTTTGCTCTCATCGAGCTTACCCGTAAATCTGTATACTTGCTGACCAACAGCCGGTGGTAAATCGCTAATACGAATCTTTGTTGCGTCATAAATATGAGAAGTAAATTTGGTTAGAACGGATTTCTTATCTTTATCACGATAAAAAATAATCTTATGATCACCGATTTCATCGGGTAAAAATCGTAGAACGTAGATATTCGCTGTTTTCTCTTCGATTTTACTATCGATAGATTTGCCCGATGGCGTACGAACGTCGACATGAAGATTTCGATTGAATAGTTCATTTGATTTTGGTTTTATTAAAAATGATGTTCGTTTATTAATCGATGCATATTCGTAATTTTCAAATGTAAATTCACTTGAATAGACTGTACAAAGATAAGGTGAACCGGAGAGATTCAATCCGTTGAATTTTATACGAACAGAATAGATGCCAATTTGATTCGGAATGAATTTAACACGAAAACGAGCACCACCTTCATTTTGAACATAGTTTGGAATGTTTTTTTCATTGATTGAAATCGATATTTCAAGATTTCCCGAACCGGAATTAGTTGCATCGACTAGAATTTGAAAGTTCAAAACACAAACAACAACAATGTTTTCCTACCGAGAAAACTTGTTGCCGAATCAATAATCGATGTCGATGGAAAATCCGAAATAATCACTTGATTTATATCAAACACTCGACATGCGTATAGATTATCATCGATTGGTATCCCATCTTGTAAAACTTCAATATGATATTCGCCTTGAAAACGATTGATTTTATCAGAAAAAAAAAATTTTTTTTTTCTTCTCTTCTTTTCAATGCGCTTACCAATACGATCTGGAGTATACGTAACTTCATATCGATTTGGATCGATTTTTGTCATAATCAAGGTTAGGAATTGATCATCGGGATCTGTAAAATGATTTCATAGGATTATTATCTGTTACATTCAATATTATTCAAGTGAACTTACAAAAATTTAAATTAGTCGAATTTAATTTTTGTTAGATGCTAAATTAATAAAACAAAAGAAAAACTTCCCCTTTCCCCTCAAGAAATATTATCACTGCTCGAGACCATCACCAAAGAACAAAAAAAAATAGTTTCTCTACTCAACCTTTTATCGAACATTTCAATTCTCCAACGCCTGCATTTTGTGTTAAAATTGTAAATGATGTTGGAATATTAACAGGTACAGTTCCGAGACCTTTGCCAAAGACCACTACACGTTGTGTATCCATTACATTCACAGTAAATGGACTTCCTGAAAACACACACACAAAAAGTAGATGATATTTTTTTGTTTAAAAAAAGTACTACCTAGCGTTGGATGGTCAATACAAGGCATTAGAGATGTGCTTCTCCTTTCTCGAGTGAAATTCAATATTGAGTTGTTTCGGTTAGATACTCATTTGGTTCAGTTATGTTGATGCGCTTGAGAGAGCTGCATATGAACATAGCAATGTCCACTATCGTCTCTTATTCTCTATTCGTTTCACTTCTTCTCCACCTACATTTACTCTTTTCGTCCATCGTTTTCGTTTTTTTTCCTTTCTATCTTGTCTCTCACTCTAATGGCATGTCTATCTTTTTTTCTTTTTCGTTCTCGTTGATGAATATGACAAAAACCATAACTATTAATAAACGATCGAAAAATGAACATATGAAATAAATTTCTTGTTTTCTTTCTCTCTTTTGCGGTTAACATATCGATATAAAGATGTATATGTACTTTTTCTTCTCCTTCTCCTTATTACCTGATACAGGTTCACCATTGAATAGAATATTACAATAATGTACTGTTGCTTCTTGAGGTGTAAATTGCACTTCAAATCGACTGTTACCAATGGAAGTAACTTGATTGGGAATATTTTTGCCCGAATGATTGATACTAATTTCAAGATTACCTTCACCCGCTCGTGAAGCATCAACTTAAAAACGAAAAATGATTAGAAAAGAGAAGACAACAAAAAAATCGTCGAACCAGTAAATCGCGTTGCTTTTCTCACTGCACCATCGCTTGTTGGTGGTGTAACTATAACCTTTTTTGGATCGTAGCATTTCACACGAAATGGACTACCCGGTACAGAATTTCCAGCAAATGAAACGTGAACGGTATACGTTCCGACTTCATCCGGTGTCCAATCGACTCGAAGTCCGTCTTTGGTTAAAAGTGTACTTGGTTTAAGTTGTTCATTGGCCGGCGTAAAAACTGTGACTTGAACATCTGATGAGCCACCCGATGGCGTGTCAATAGTAAACCATGTTTGTGCACCGAGTAAAGCTTGACTAAGACCAGGACCGCGCGTTGTTATATCATCCGGTGAGTAAATTTGACATTCCTTTGGAAAACCTACGACAATTTGTATTCATTTGATTATTAATTATGATAGTAATCGTCAAGGGAAAAGAAGAAAAAAGGAATACGGTTTTTTTTTACCTGGCAATGATTGCCCATTAAATTTGATCGAAACTATATGTGGATCAGTTGTTTTGGGAAGGAATGTAAATAAAAATTTCGAATTGCCAAGAGCTTTAACTTGATTGGCTACGAGACCATCATTAATAGCAACTTCTAATTGACCTTCGCCAGCTGTTGCTGCATCAACAGTAAATTCAACTGGTTGATTGTACGTAATCAGTTTCGGAATTTCTGAGACAGTCAAACGATTCGCATCGTAAGCTTTGAGAGAAAACGGTGAACCGTTTATATCCATCTTGCCCTGATCGAGACCAATATCCACGCGATGTGTACCTGTAGAAATAAACAATTCGAAATGTACTAATCGCCTTTTTCTTTCTTCTCTCTCAAAATAATTTATTTCTATTTACAACTTAATGATACAGAATAAGAAGAATAAATGAAAGAAGAAGAAAAGACGAAATGATAGAACGAGAGGTGGAAGCCATAACGGTGTTTTCTTTCCGTCGATAATGTCGTCGTCGTCCTTTTTTTTTCTCTATTCGATCTATGTGACGTAGTTGAAGGTGTACGAGTATAGTTACATGTATATCAAATGATGACGAGAAAAGAAAAATGAGAGGATATGCCATTCTGTATAGTTTAAACAACAAACACGAGAAGAGAGATACATGTTCGATATCGTCCTTGATTTCATTACTGAACTTTTAAACGTATACATATACGCATAGGAGAAGAAGAAGAAGAAGAAGAAAAAACGAACATCTTTCGTTTTGTCACTTACTGTTGTCATTCGACGTTGGTTTTACTGAACGACGTCGATAGAGTTCAAGACGTTGTTTGATTTTTTCTGTAAAACTCGGTTGACGAGTAAACGTTTCTTTATTATCACTCATGTATTCTAATTCTCGTTATTCAATTAGAATACAAACAAAAGAAGAAGAAGAAGAAGAAGAACAGTCATCATCACATAGTTTTATCGTTTTCGCCGATAGGATAGTAGGCGATTTATTTATTTATTTTTTTGGTATTTACATACATACCGATCTCATTGAGAACATAATCAATACGTGTCGTAGTTTCGTTGAATTGTGTTCGTTTATAAGGAAGAAAACAACCCGATGGAGCTTAATTTAGAAAAAAAAGGATAAATAAAAAAACGAAAAAAAAACAATCATATCTACTAGTTATTAAAACATCAAGTGGGTGACATTCATTATCATAATCATCGAAATCCTCGTGATGAATGTCAAATGATAATGGAAGACCAATATGTGCAGTTGTTAAACTATCGGAGACAGTTATACGAGATAGATCGAGTACATAACATGAAAATGGACTATCTGAATAATGAGAAGGAGAAAAGATTCAATAACAATTCGAATATTTGATTGAAAAAAAAAGTACTTGGAATAGGAATGCCATTGAATTTAATATCGATAAGATATTTTCCGGATTGATTCGGTAGAAAAACAACATTGAAATGAAATCGACCATCGGATATCGCATGTGAAGGTATTCGACCGTCTTGAACAATAATTTCTAATTGTCCGATACCGGCTCGACTTGCATCGATATTAAATTGAACTAATTGTCCGACAATACTTGCATCAATATTGGAAATATGAATTTGATTGATATCGAATATATTTACACGAAATGGACAACCAGGAACAATCTGATTGCCAAAGAAAATATCTATAAATGTGTCTCCAATTTCATATGGAATATAGCTTATTGTCCATAGGCCATTGAAACTATTGACTATTTCGATAGGACATGGACTGTTCGATGGAGCTAATCAAAAGTTTTCGTCTTTTGATTTGATTTTAATTTTTGAAAATTCTTCTTACTTGTAACTATAACTTTAACATTCTCGTTTGTATCTAAAACGCCACGTGCATCGATGGTAAACAATGTTTGAACACCAACTTGAGCTTGTTCAAGTCCCGGACCAAACGCTCGAATTGTTTCGATCAATTCATTTTTATTTGATTTAGCTACAAAGACAAAGAAAAATGTTTAAAATAAACAAATTCTTTTCTGATGTAATTCTATCAACAACAGCACATACTTGTTTCATCGATATGTCCATAATATTTGATATGTTTTTCATATCTGTACATGTACATTCTTCGTCTTTTTTTAGTTTTAAAATCGAAACTAATGTGATAAAGAAGAGTGAATCTATTCGTTTACATGATAATCTTTTTCGTCTTTTTTTATTTGTATGTGAGACATCTCGTCGTGATGTTCTTTTATTTAATGTATTAAATAAACAACTGTCTTTTTCCTTTCGATCGTCTTCTGGCAGTTAGATCACTAACAATCGGTAATTAAAATCAAGTTGGCTCGTCGTGTTTTTTTTTGTTCGATAATATCATTGCAAAATGAATACAGAATTGTTCAACTCTTAAGAGGATTTATAAAAATTTAATTAAAAGAAAAAGAAAGCCAGCTAGCCATAGGAAGAGGGACAGAGAGAATTGAAAGTTTTGTCGATTTGATATTTATTTGGAGATTAATATACGAGAAGAGAAGAAAAAAAAACGAATGAACATTGCTATTCTTTCACATCTAGTTAACCTTTCTAATGGTCGACAGGTGTAGGAATTAAATTCGTTCATGATTAATAAACAACAAAAAAAAAAGGACGATGATCGTCGATCTACTTACGAATTTTCAGTTGATGAACAAACATTTCAAATGATCGCTACGTATTTCTTTGTTTCGACATTAATCGAAAGATGTACATGATAAAATGTTTTATACACGAATGATTTATTACTCTACATAATGTTAAATTCATTCAAATAAAACAAAACAAAAGTGATCGGTTTATTTTTATAGACTGATTTATATCGTCTTTTTTTATCACATAAAATAGAAGTCTTCTATCGTATAATTATCAAGAATGAGTCATCTTTTTACTTGTCTCTTGAAATTTGTTGAATTATTATTATTTTTCTTCTGTTTATTTCGAATCAAGATTTATTTGTGGCCTTTTCTTTTTCAATAATCGACGGAATGACTTTCTTGTGTTTAAATAACAGATAGATAACAAACAACAACAACAACAATAAGAAGAATGAAGGAAGTGATACTAGAGGTTAAACATCAGGTGCAAATCACTGTTGAATCTACTAATCTCCACCGAAAAAGAAAATAAATAAATAGATAAATAAATATGTTGCAGGGAAACACGTACAAATACAGAGAAGAAGAAGGAGAAAAAAATCAGATTTGACGTCTATTAAATATTGATTATTGTTTTGTTAAATCACCGGACTGATAAAGAAAAAGAAACAGAAAAAACGCATTTAGGACGGCTTTGATAATAAGGAAGGATTATGACGACGATGAGATCGAATCTCGAAGATGTGCTAATAAATCAGCGTAGATTTTCTCATTACTAGACTCGCTTTCAAATGCTTGTTCGAATTGACGTCGTTGTTCAACATTATTTAACTACGAACAAACATAAAAAATTTACGTCTTTTGTACAAATCAAAATCGTTTACTTGATGATAATATTCTCGACCAGCAAGTAAAAATAATCGATTATCTAATTCTTCAAATCGTGCACTAAATCTTGACAAAGCTAATGGAAATCTAAATGATAAAATTTAATTAATTATAATGAACAAAAAACACGTCACTTACAAACTATCAGCTATTGTATGCGATGAACATGCACTTAACATCAAACATGTTAAACCCCAAATAGCCATTCGTATTGGTTTTCGCTGTGCAACACTTGTCATTGATAATAATGTCCATTCATTAACTTTAGCTGAATAATATGAACTAATTAATATACGAAAAACAGCAAAAACAATATATGCAAGTATTTGAGGATATAATTGTTGTGTTGATGCTGCAAATTCAACAACGATTTTGTTCATTAATCGATCGGACAGACCCATATGCGTAAGAAGTGATGGTAATGGTCGAAGAAGAAGTAATGCTTCATAAGGTAGAATATATGTTTGTTTCGTACGTTCGTATAATTCGCCAACAAGTTCAATAAGTATATTATCTAATGACGATGATGTATTCATTGACAAAGTATCACGCATTTCTTGTTCATCAGTAAGAATTTCTTTATTGGAATTTTGATTTGTTTCATATGTATAAATACGTGCTAGAACAAGAATTAATTGATTTAGATTTAAACCAGTCGATTGTCGAAGTGATGTTATTGAACGTTTATATAATTTCCAAATGTCACCTTTAGGATATTGACCAAGAAGAAGTAAACGTTCGAGACCAATTGAAATCATATCTTGTGTTAAATAATCATTTGTGTCAAAACATTCTTCATCAAAAAATAATGGTAAGAATTCATTTGGATTGACAAGATTATTTTCAATTAAATAAAATAGATTTGCAAGTATTAAACCATTGACACGTATATCTAAATTGAATTTCAGTGGATTGATTTTTGTTTGTATATCAGTTTTTAATTCTTGAATAAGATTAGTAACTAAAATTTTATTAATATCATCTACATGACTTTCAAGTAGAAATAAACATGATGAATAACCCGATGTTTTACTTAAATATTTCCAACTACGTTCAATAAGACGACTATAGATTTCATTTGATTCTTTATTCATAGGTTCAAGTAAAATGCCCGATTTACAAAGACCATAACTAACTAATGACATGAAGAGATCGTCTTCTTCGAACCATGTTCGAAAATGTTCATTACATTGTTTGTATAGATTTGTTAATTGTTCTAACGATGTAAATAAATCTGATAGATAGATAAACGAACGAATTAATTCAAATTTTAATTGTAAACATAGCGGATTACGATTTGTTGTTAACCAATTAACATAGATTTCAATAAGAATTTGAAGAGGTGAATTTATATCTAAATCGTGACGAGATAAACGACCGAATAAACTATTCGCTGGTAATGGCGATGTATTATTGCTTTGAATTGATGTTAATATAATATCATAAGATAATTGACCATAGGAAAGAAAATCATTTGTTACTAAACGTTCGAGATTGGTAAATATACGTTTCGAACGCACGCCAATTGTTGAACATGTTTCGATATATTTTCCACCCTGTTCATTCGAAAGAAATGGTATTGCTCGATTTCGACAGTAATGTTCGAAATGACGATCAGCTGGATTGCCAATTGAATTCAAACGAAGTGCATTCAAAAGAAATGTTGTTACGCCACGTATCCAAATACATTGTGTTGCATTATTTTCAAGAATTTCATCTTGAGATAATTCTCGACTATTATCATCATTTCGTGTTGAATTAATAGCTCCTAGAAATGTAACCCAAATTTCTTGAAATTGTTGTCGTGAAAGCCAACCAACATATGAAATACGTTCGATATAATCGGACATGATATCCGAATGTTGTAATAAATCATTTGGAAATATTGAAAGACAATAATTATTGATATCAAATTGTAGTTTAATATTCGAATGATTTTGTTGCCAGAATTGTGTTGGTATACGTATAAATGAGTTGAATATGGGCAAACGAAATAGAAGTATAGCGATTGTATGAAGATATTTTCGATAGAAATATGAAATAAAACGAATTTTTTTTGTTAAATTATATAAACGATTGAGATCAGTAAATGTTTGAATTAGAATTTGTGTATACGGTCGATTATCAGGTTCAATTAAATTTAAATAGGCTTGTAAAGATTCTTGTGTTTGTTTACTAGGTGCAATTAAACCATGTCGTTGAAAAAGATATTCATAGATTGATAGAATCGATTTAGCTAATATACAACAAGATGTTATTTGATCATTGCCAATTAATAATTGTACAATAATCGATGATGAATTGGAAATTGTTTTTGTAAGACAATGAAAAAAACTTTCAATTAAATTCCAACTAAAATATGATGTTTTCTTATTAATTAAATTGAAATGAATCAATTCAGAAATAAATATAAGAAAACGTAATAAATCTCGAATATCACCCGATGAAAATTGACATGCTAAATCTTTATGAGTTTCAATGGTATCGAAATAGATTGCAATTGAATCGATTAACGCAATAAGATACGTCTGATTGATTGAACATGTTAGTAAATTTTTAATATAGATTGAATCAGGTGTTGGTTCTTCATCGATTAGATTATTAATATCGTTTAAAATTAAACGTTGTGTTGGCAGAGAAAAGCAGAGATCATTTATTTTCTTGATAAGTGCACCGGTTGATGCACGCCAAAGTGAAGGAATGCTTATTGCAAGCAGAAGACAATCAGGCATTGATAACCAAATAAAATCCTAGAAGAAATAAACACAAAATCGATACGTAAATCAAGAAGTTTTTTTTTGTTTTTATTTACAGGTGACATCATGAATGGTAGGAGTTTTTTATAGGCAACATTTTTTAACATTTGTGCATAGACTTTCGGTGTGACATCAATTGGACAATGAACATGTTTGATCCAATTTAAAATGAAATCTTCATCATTTGAATTCAAATTAAATACGAAATCTTGTTTTGTTCGTTCGATTGATATATTCGATGAATCATAATTGATTTTCGTTATTAAACGTTGTATTAATGCATATAGATGTTCATTACTTTTCAAATCATGTTTATTTAAATTCTGTTGATTTTGTTTCGAAAGATTCTGAAGAATTGATGGTAAATGTTTAGGCATTAATTGTTGAATTAATATATTTTCATCGAATGTTAACATCATTTCAATACGTCGACAGATAATTAATTCAGCTAAACGTAGAATAGCAAGATAGGGTAGAGTTAGAAATTGTTCAATTAAAAGAACAAGTAACAATCCACTTTCATCTAAATGTATACTTTCTAATGTTCGAAGAATTTTCAATGATAATAAAATAGGATTCGATTTTAATAAATAATCCCAATTCGTATAAATCGATTCAACAAATAAATGACTAGCAGCTGATGTCCGATGAATTAAACCGAATAGATTATGTACATACGAACATGTATCACTTTGTTCGAATAATAAATAGAGTAAATATCGTTGTGTTAATATAGATGTTAAATGTTCGACATAGAGCTCATGTCGACAAATAAGATCACAATAGGATTGCAATTGTCCAGTAAGTGCAAGATGAGTCATAGGAGAATTTGACATAGGTATGGTTAACATGGCTGACCACCATGATTCTTGTGTGTAATCGAGTATATTGAGTATATGTGTCCATTGAAGGAGAAGACAAATAGAAAATGTTGAAAGATGTTGAAAATATTCACTGAGAAAATTTAAATAGGAAAATGTGTCTAAACGATGAACAGTTTCGTCGGTTTCATCGTGAATTAATAATTGACGAAAATCTTTAATGATCAATCGAAATTGTTTGGCTAGAAGAAAATTAATTAATTAATTAATTAATTTCAAATTTTATCGTTTTTGTTTTTCTTTTTTTTACCATTTTCAAGAATGTAGATTAATAAATACAAATAATCCGAAAGTAAATGAACCAAAACTTGATCAATATCGCCTCGTAATTGTCGAGTATATGTCAATAATCGTAGAACAAGGTCATACAAAATTCGAAGAAGTGCTCTATGAAAAACAATTTCGAGTTATGAATATTTTATTCTCTTGAAAAACATACTGGCTGAAAGTTTCTTCGCGTAGATTTGCACCTGCATCTTGCCATCGGGCGATAATCGCATCTTCACTTGAATTTTGAATGATACATCGAAGAAGAAGATTGATATGCATTAGCCAACGATTGATCGAATGACGATCGATATCCTAGAACAAGATAATCACAAATAAACGAAAAAACTAAACTAAAATCTATCGAACTTGTCGATTGACTAGCAAACGAAATGCAGTTATAAATGGATCGATAGGTCTCAATGCAACAGTTGAGACGATATCGAAAAGAGTCAATTGAGTTGCATAGATTTCTAATAATTGTTGACTCTAGAAGATACAAAACAAAAGAAATCAATCGAATGTTTTATTCAAACACGAACTTTCATCGGTCCAACATAAGTATTCGATTGAAATTGAACAAGAATAACATCGATAATTTGCCGAGATAAACGTTTCCATTTATCGACTTCATTTCTTGCACTATCAACAATAAGAATTAACAATTGCAAAGCCTAAATTGAACAAAAAACGAAAAATATCTTAAGAATTTCGAAAAATATTTTTCTATCGAACTTTATTATATCGAATAAGTTTGAGTAGACTTTGTATGATAACCATACGTTGAGCTTCTAATTCTTTATTTTCCGTTCGATTACGAACAAGAAATAGATCATAGACAACAGGTTCTAATGCTGATAGTGCATGAGTTTCAGGTTCATGTCCGCTGGCATTGAGTGCATCGCAATGTTTGATTAAATCTTGAATTTTAATGACTTGTTTCGAACTGAATGTTTCAAGTGAAAGTGTCATGAGAAATTCGGTTGCATGATAGATAAAAAATGGTGAACCAGTAAAACCCGATTTCATATCTTCGATGGATTCAAGTTGAGCAATGATATGATTTAGAAAATGCTATAAAATAGAGATTCAAAGGAAAAAATATAAAAATTATTCGTTTAACGAACTTCATCAGCATCGAGAAGATTGTAATTAACTCGAAGTAAAAGTAATTGAACAAGAAGATCGAGTACAACGGCGTGAAATTCGATTTCATTTGAATTGAAATATTTCTTCAAACTCAAGATAACAATTGGTTCAAATGAACGAATATAATCGCCGATCTTCGTACGTTCGGATTTATTCGGTGGATGATTGAGATGTTCGATTGTTTGACGTTGTTTAATTGTTAAATAGAAACTAGATTTTTAATAAAAAACAAAGTTTTGTTTGTATTTCCAAATGGAAAAATTGTTACTCTCGAATTGCACTTGTTTCAGCCGATTGATCACTGGTAACACTTCGTGTATGTTGTGAACCGAAAAGATAGATCATCGGTTGACGGATAGTAATCGTATGAAGATTAGTCGGTGATTGAGAAACAATCGATGCTTGTTTTGTTTCAATTGGATTCGCAGAATTCGATATTAATCGATGAAGATTTTGTAAGAACTTGAGAAGACAACAAAGAAGAAAAACGTTCATTTTTAATTTTCTAAAATGAATTTTATATATCGTACTTCTTGTGTACATTGAATAGTTTTTATTTTATCAATAGTAAATGTTGACTTGAGATAATTCAATGTTTCATCTAAATGTCTCGATAGATCTTGTATTGAAACAAGATTAATAATTGCTTTTAATGAATCCAATGCAATTGCTAATAATTGACTAAATCGATCGATTTCATTCGAATTCAATGATGTTTTATATGTTTGATATGATGAATGTATTAAATCGAATAATTTCATCATCGATGGATTATTTCCGAAAGCGCCCAATTGTGTACGAAGTTTTTTGTCTCGTTCAGAACTACTCGCATCAGTACCAGTTTCGGTACGTTTTCTTGTTTGACTAGGTGACGGTGGTCTAGATGATAATGGTAATCGAGGTGTTGTTGGAGGTGCAATGTCTTCGATGATACAAGCAAATATCGAAAGAATTCTGAGTAAAGAAAAAACAATACGTAGTAGAATTTTAGTTTTAATAAAAGAAAAAACAAATACTTGATTAAGAAATGAAAAACTTTTTCTGTAATTTGAAAATCAGTTAGATCGTTGTTTTGATTTGTTAATTCTAATTAAAAATCGAAAACGAAAAAATTGAATTTATTTGTTGTTTCAATGAAATTTACTCGAAAAGATGGAAAAAATGATTTCTAATAATAATTGTAGATTGTTTAAATCATGTAGAATAAATGGATGTTTGAAGAAATGGACTAATACTCGTAATTGATCGTATTGATAATGAAAAAACGATCGAATCGTTTGAGTATTGAGGCTATTGACTAATGCTAAGATGCCTTCCAAACAACCGATCTTAACAGAAAAAAAACAGATTATTTTGTCTTTAAATTTAGAAAAACAAAAACAAACAATTTGAATTCGAGTTGTTGCTTGTGCTAATCGATCGAAGATGAGCGTTGTTAGACATGAAATATTCTCATCGAGAATTTCTTTCGTTGGCGTGTTTATTTGTTGATAGGAATGATGAAGTTGATAGACCCATTGACATGATGAATTGATCCATTTAAGTAAAGAATGAATAGGCCATTGGTTAGGTAAAAATGAACTGTGATCAATAAATCTGAAAAAAAAAACAAAACAAATAACAAGAATAAGGCAAAACGAATGAATGCTATTTACTTTGCATAGGTCAAAGCAGCAACTTGACGAACACGTGGATCTTCATCGGTGAGAAAGAGAAAGATAATATCAATGCAACGATCAAGCCATGATCGATTCTAAAGCAAGACAATTTCGTTTTTAAATTCAAAAATTTTCGAAACGAAATACTGTTTTCTTAGTCTGTTGTTGCTGTTCGAGATAGGTTAGAATTCGAAAGTCAATATCGCCAATTAATTGTGCTAATGCAACCTATAAAGAATTTTCTTTTGCTATTTTTATCTTTTCTCTCTATTCGATTTACTTTAGTTAAAACATATGAACTCGTACTATGTTGTACGGCATCTTCTAATAATTGTAAAGCGATTGTTGTCAATGCTTGATTATTTAGTAATAAAACCGGTAGTAAACTTTTCAATGCAGTCAATGAAATATGTACAACACGTGGATTTGCATCTTTTAAACTTAAACGATAAGTCGTAAGAAGCTCATTGAGAATGCCTAATTGAATATCTTAAGAAAGATAAAAGTGAAGTTTTATTTGATTTTTTTGGGATTTATCTTTTTTCGAACCTAGTCTTGAACTGTCTTGTGAATCTGTTGATAGTAAAGATGATTGATTATTAAATGAATTGGTTAATGTTGATATCGATGGTGAAATAGTTAACAATCGAACAGTTGTTTGAATTAGTTTTGCAAGTAGATTAGCACAAGCACCACTTAAATGTGGATCAGAATGTTCATGTAAAGTTAAAAGATAAGTTATAACTTTAAAGAACAAAAGAAAAACAACAATAAAATTAATTAATCTCAGTTAGACAAACGTTACTTTCAGTTGGATAATCGAATGAATCGAAAAATGCAAATGGATCAATTGTAGCCAAATAAGATAGACAAGTTAATGTTGCACCTTTAATACTTATCCGAGATTCTTCATTGGATTTAATTGTTCCATCGGAATTAAGTATATATTTCGATATAAGTTGTTCGACTAATTTGGCAGCTGATGTTCGTTTTTCGTTTTGAATTGTTGATATTTCATCATTGTTTTCTTCGTTTGTTATTATTTGTTCACTACCATCAATAAATGAACGTTGATAATTTGAATTGAAATCTTTTAATTTATCATAAACTCGTGTTTGTTCAATAGAATTTTGTTCAGTTGATATTAATAATTGATCGAAATCGAATAGATTCGAATATTTTAAAAGTGTTTCAAGTGTTTCTAACGAACTCGATACAACATTATGATCTTGATGTTGTAAACAAAGATAACAAACCATATCCATACACTAGATACAAATTTTCGAAAAACAAAAATGAAATAAACTTGTTGTTGTTGTTTTTTACTTCGATAATTTGTCGAAGATTAATTGGAAGATATTGTTCGTTGATATCGAGAGGTTTAGTTAAATTGATTGATGAATGTATTTGACTTGATGAACGAAGAAATTCATCGATATGAGTGCCAAGTAAATGAATTAGATTTTTAATAAGAAAAAGATAACCATTGATTAAACGAAGATTATCTGATTGTTGATGATATTCAAGTAATTGATCTACGAATAAATAAAATAATGTGATTGAAAGAAGAAAATATCTATTGTCTCTTACCAATAGCATAAGTTATTAGATATCGAATATTAGCCATTGGAAAACGTGAATATCGACACATGATTATCAAACATGATGCCGATGAACGACGAATTAATGCTGATTCATGTGACATATTTTTTAAATACGAGAGAAATAAATCCTTTTGAGACAAAAGAATAGACTTTCAATTTAAAAATATAAAAATCGTTTACTTTAATTTCTTTATCATTGATTGATGGTCCTAATGTACGGAAAATTAATTCATAATAATCTGGTAGTTTATCGTGAACGATATCTTCAGTACGAGCTGCAATCGAACAAAATGATGGATATAAATGTTCGAAAAATGGACGAATCTTTTTTGGATGAAGAAGATGAGCTAATTCAGCAAAACGCCAAAGTGCACCTGAATAAGAGATGAGAATACGAATAAATCAATGAGACAGAAAGATCTACCTTTTAAAGCTCGAGGACCAACATCCGTATTTCGTTTGATAATTCGATGTAGTTCAACTTGAATTCGAATAAGATGATTTTCTTTTAAATTCTAATTGTTGAAAACGAAAAGAAACAAGAATATTCAAAAGGTAGAATGAAAATACTTTAACAAGTTTGGTGATATTATCTTCAGCGGCTAGCCGAAGATCGTAGTTAGTGTCATCACAATAAGGAAATAAGATTTCAAATGCAGTTGTTAAAAATTTAAAATAATTATCATGATTTGCTCTAGATAGAAAACAAATTAATTCGAACGAAAATCAAAATGAATAGAGACTTGTTTCTCTCGTCGAATCTGCTTAAAGCTGCTGAACATAATGATTCAGTGATAGTATTAAAATGATCAATTTTTTCTTTATTAACTACGAAACCATCTGATGTTGTTGATGATTGAAGTTTTAATGCCTCAATTGATCGACTCAATTTATCCATTAGATTGATATAATATTCATGTATGTATTTATATAAATATATATATCTTCAAAATAATGATAAAAGTCTAGTCTTTCGAAGAACGAATGAATGACCGATTCTTAAAGTCAAACTTTTATTGAATATAAAAGAACACCATTGATATTTCTTTTCTATTCTTGAATAGATGTCGTTGATCATGTAGACATAGAACAGACATGTTACCACGAGGGAAAACGATTGAGATAGAATCCACTGTATGAATGCACTTTTATTTTCTGTTTTCATAAAAGTAAAAGTAGGTTCTTTGTCTAAGAAAATACAATATAAACCGATGTAATATTCTGAACGAACATACAGCTATTTCATTTCATTTTTCGACAGAAAATGACTTCATTAAGAATACACTTTTTTCTTCTTATTGTAATTCTTTCAAGTAAGTTAACACGACGAACTATTTATTATACATGTATTCTAATGAATCAATGTAGATTTTACACAAGCTTGGTATCCAGGTGATGGATGCTGTGTACAATGGAATGTATATGGTACTTGTTGTCTTAACGTTTATGGACAATGTTGCGGCGGAATTGGATACGTAGCTAATTATTATTATGGAGGACCAGCCTACTATGGTCGTCGATATTATGGTGGTCGTCGATATTATGGTGGTCGTCGATATTATGGTGGTGCTCGATACTATGGCGGTGGTCGACGTTATTTCGGTGGACGTCGTTTCGGCGGTGGATTTCGTCGTGGTCGAGGTGGTTTTCGCCGTCATGGAAGAGTAAGTTGATAATATCGAGATTTTCAAATCAAAGACTTTTATATGTTTATTGAAGTAGGGTGGTCGACGTCACGATCGTTAGTATTCTTAATTATTAATTGTAAAAAAAATTCTTTGTCATATTATAATTAATTTTCTTTCAATAAAATTTTATATATAAAACTTGAATGTTTTTTTACTGATCGATTTTCTTGCTAACTACTTCTTTTTTCAATGCCTGGATTTTTCTTTACTTTTCTATCGAAAGAGAGAGAGAGAGAGAAATAGTGCACATAGTTAAAAGTTTAGGAACATATTCTCTTTTACGTATTACATAATACAATGGTAGAAAGACTTTATCGTCCGATCTGAACCGTCAACTTGTGAATAGTACAAAGAGAATAATGTTTTAGTCAATAATATCTCTCATCAGTATATATACAATCGTGCCGCCTTCTTTTTCTATACATATAGTCATTTACACTTTCTATACTGTACGTTGAAAAATGATCAAGATTGTCGTATGTTTATCTGTGTTATTAGTTGTACTTGCAAGTTTGTATTATGGACTTTTTCTGTAAAGATATTGAAATACACTGAATGATTTTCTCAGATATTGCATCAGCAGCGTTTCCTGGTGATGGATGTTGTGTTCGTTTGTCTGGTCGTCAATCGTGTTGTGTGAACGTTGCCGGAATTTGCTGTGAAGATTTCGAACTTTCTCGACGACCAGGTATTCATAAGCACGGAAGAGATGATCGACGACCACCATTTGTAAGTAATACTCAACAGGGAATACTGAAGATATCAATGTTTATTCAACGAAAAAGACATCATAATTAAAGATCCATCGTTTCTGTTAAATCAATTATTTTCTTTCTGTTTTAGGGAGGACGATTTGACGGTGGAATCGATCGTTCCCGCGGCGGAGAAGAAGGTGGCCATGGTTTCGGAGGCGATCGTTTCCGTGGTGGTGAAGAAGGTGGTCGTGGTTTTGGAGGAGATCGTTTCCGTGGCGGTGAAGAGGGTGGTCGTGGTTTCGGAGGAGATCGACAAGGCGGTCAACAAGGTGGCCAACAAGGATTCGGAGGTGATCATCAACAAGGTGGTCGACAAGGAGGTCAACAAGGAGGTCGACAACAAGGAGGCCAACAAGGTGGTCGACAAGAATTCGGAGGTGATCATCAACAAGGTGGTCAACAGGGAGGTCGACAAGGAGGTAGCCAACAAGGAGGTCGACAAGGCGGCCAACAAGGATTCGGAGGTGATCATCAACAAGGTGGTCAACAAGGAGATCGACAAGGATTCGGAGGTGATCAACAACAAGGTGGTCAACAGGGAGGTCGACAAGGAGGTAACCAACAAGGTGGTCAACAGGGAGGTCGACAAGGAGGTAACCAACAAGGTGGTCAACA
>ERZ778027.1855-NODE-1855-length-31076-cov-4.861771_pt1 | contig 31076 bp, 33 predicted proteins | sample MGYA00375757_ERZ778027 | MGnify/ENA primary metagenome ERZ778027 (study PRJEB29350, sample SAMN05389817) | bioreactor metagenome | isolation source: Ammonium sulfate bioreactor | place: South Africa: University of Cape Town | collected 2014-02-18 ...
TCAGACGTGTGCTCTTCCGATCTGACTTCCGTCACGTCATGCAAGTGGTAGCCGCAATCTCCAGCCGCGAGCAATCTCATTGCTGAGAGTCTCAGATGTGCGCTACCATTCGCCAAGGATTGAAGTAGCTGCAGCAAGAGCGCGCAATCAGTACACACGCAACATACGAACCTTGGTTGTTGGAATAGCAGGTACGTACAAGTAGCACCTCTTCGTCAGAGATCAAGGCCTTGCGGTACATGACTGCCGCATCTATCATCATAGCGAGCACGCAACCAAGCAACGTCATTGTGAGAAAGCTGCTGATCGGTGGTCACGATACACGAGCTCTGATGCACACATACTGTTGACTGGTCGAGTGCCAGCTTCAAGTTGCGGTTGATACATATTCGAAGCATGTTCGATGATTGCTGAGAATCTACTCAATCCACCATTATCAGTATCAACCATTGGCGTGTGGTTTGATTGATTGATCGAGAGCAAACCTGTCCATCGCCAAGCAAAGCGTCTTGGAGTGGGCCGTCGGGTACATGATGATATCGATGAGATCTTGCAAGTACAGTTGCATTCGAGAAGCCATCGGCATCTCGAATGGCTCTGACCCGTCATCGTCATCTTCGCCATCACCATCCTCTCCGAATACTACAACGGAGTCGTCATCGCCGTCATCGTCGTCGTCATCATCATCATCGTCGTCGTCGCCGCCATCTCCGACAGCGATATCGTCGTCATCGTCTCCGAACGCCACAACAGAGTCGTCGTCATCGATCTCATCATCGTCATCATCACCGTCATCTATATCGACCATGTCCCCCACTGCAACATCGCTACCGAACTCGAGCACATCGCCATCGCTTCCATCATCATCGTCGCTCGACATGACTCAAACCACGCAACCAAAACCAAAGAGGAACAAAAAACCCGTAGCAAGAGATCGATAGGTAAGAGGGTGATTCTGATACCACTCACTATCAGAATCGCTTGGAGTACAGGTGGATAGAGGAGGGAGCCACAGCCACACACAGACACACAGAGCCACGCGCACGGACCACGACGCCACGCCAGCAACCAAGCAACAACGAAGCCAACAACGAAGCCACCAACCGCAGATACGCAGCAAAGAACAGGACGAGATCATCGCTCTTTCGCGAAACACCGATGAATCGTTCCAACGTGATTTTCGCTTTCGCTCTTTCGCGATACACCGGAGAAAGCGTTCCCTCGCCGAGTACTTATTCGCAGTTTCGGTAAGAGATCGCGTTCTTTGCTTGGTTGCCTCGTTGATCGCGCAGCAGCAGCGACACAAACACAACCAACCTCGCATACGCTCACTCACACAAACCCTCGACCCTCGACCTTCGACCTTGTGGTAGTGGTCGTCGTCATCTCGAGGGTGAGAAGAGCGTCTGTTCGTTGTGTTGTGTTGTGTTGTCTGCCAATCGTTCCGAGTCAAGATGGCGCTCTACATGGGCTCGGCCCACACACAGGACTGTACGTCGCTCACACTACACACATCGCTCGCTCCATCACTCGCTCCATCGCTCCCTCGATCCCAACAATCTCACTCCCAACTCACTCATACATGATCTAACTGACCTCCCACACACATTAACCTCCTTCTTGGTGCTAAATAGACAACGACCGCGACGAGGATGACCAAGAGATCACGCAGGACGACTCGTGGGTCGTCATCACGTCGTACTTCAAGGAGAAGGGTCTCGTGCGCCAGCAGCTGGCTTCGTTCGACGAGTTCATCGAGAACACCATGCAGGAGATCGTCGATCAAGCGCCTCCCATTGGTACGTGATCGTTCTACGACGGGTGGGCTTGCCATATGGCTGGTATACTTACCACACGACGACGATATGATAATATAGAGCTCAAGTTGGACACGCGAGATGTACGTATCTCTTTGATCAGCGCCACTGCCACCAAGTTATCGTCTTCTCTCGGCGTACGAAACTGATCTCACTCGTGCGTAATCTAACTCGATCCATTCCTCCATCAATACTTGATCACTCTTGTAATAGCATCGAATGGATGTCGACGAAGAAGAGGTATGCCTTTACACCAACGCGATGCGTCTAGTCTGTTCCATCTCTAACAACCAACCAAACAACCAACAACTGGATCAACCACACATCTAGCGACCAACCATGACGATCGGATTCGGTCAGATCTTTCTCAGTAAGCCCAACGTCAACGAGATCGATGGCACACAAGGAGCTCCTCGTGGATTGATTCCAAACGAAGCTCGTCTGCGCAATCTCACCTACCAAGCTCGCATCTACGTCGACATGTCGATCGTGCAAACCAACGAGGAGGAGCGCAAGCTGCCCAAGGTCGGTATCGGCAAGGTGCCCATCATGTTGCGCTCACAATACTGTCAACTCTCGGACGTATCGTTGCGTGAGTTGCCACTTCTCAAAGAGTGTCCCTACGATGAGGGTGCGTCAAAACTCTCTCTATCTCTCTCTCTCTCTTGTGCTCTCTCTCTTTGGTGTTCTTCAATCACAGTCTTTTACTAACTCAGAGAGTAGGAGGCTACTTTATCATCAACGGCTCGGAGAAGGTGTTGATTGCGCAAGAGAAGATGAGCTACAACCACGTCTATGTGTTCAAGAAGCCACCACCATCCAAGTACAGCTACGTGGCCGAGATTCGCTCGTGCACATCGAGTGGTTATCGTCCTACGAGTACCATGTATGTGCAAATGTTGACCAAGACTGGCAAGGTATTTATCTACTCTCCTCTACTCCCTATCTCTATTTCAATCTCCCTCTCTCTCAACTAATAGAAAATTGAAAACTAGAATGCATCGGGAGCACCGATTCACGCACAACTACCATACATTCGTACGGGAGTACCTATTGTATTGGTATTCCGTGCACTTGGCTTCGTGGCCGATCGTGAGATCCTCGAGCACATTTGCTACAACTTTGAAGACAAGCCCATGATGGAGCTACTGCGTCCGTCACTCGAGGAAGCGCTCTCCATCAAGACGCAAGAAGCGGCACTCGATTACATTGCCAACCGTGGTAACGTAGTCGGTGTACTCAAGGAAGCGCGTATCAAGTATGCTCGAGAAGAGATTCTACAAAAGGAGATGCTACCACACGTTGGTGTTGGAGAGTCATGTGAGACTCGCAAGGGTTATTTCTTTGGTTATATGATTCATCGGTACTTTTACTCTTCTACTCTCAACTCTTCTACGTACAACTCCTGTCTCAACTAACTTGATATTTGTTATTACTATAGTCTATTGTTAACAGCATTAGATCGACGACCAATGGATGATCGAGATCATTTTGGTAACAAGCGATTGGATCTTGCAGGACCATTGCTTGGTAATCTCTTTCGACAATTGTTCAAGAAGCTCACCAAGGATGTCAAGATCTATGCGCAAAAGGCACTCGACTCCAACAAGGAGATTGACTTGCGTGTGGCCGTCAAGCCCGAGACCATTTCGCGTCGTCTCAAGTACTCGCTTGCGACTGGCAACTGGGGTGCCACCAACCAGAATGCCAAGGCCGGTGTCTCTCAAGTGCTGAACCGTCTGACGTTCGCATCGACACTCTCGCATCTGCGTCGTCTCAATGCACCACTCGGTCGCGAGGGCAAGCTCGCCAAGCCGCGTCAACTGCACAACACGCACTGGGGCATGGTGTGTCCGGCCGAGACGCCCGAGGGTCAGGCGTGCGGTCTCGTCAAGAACCTCGCGCTCATGGCGTACATTAGTGTCGGCTCGGCCGACAGTGCCATCCTCGAGTTCCTCGAAGAGTACTCGACCGAGAACCTCGAGGAGATCTCGCCAACCTCCGTGTGCGAAGCCACCAAGATCTTTGTCAACGGCTCGTGGGTCGGTATCACGCGCAACCCCGACGACACGGTCAAGAACCTACGCGATCTCCGTCGCCAGAACGTCATCTCGTCCGAGGCCGCCATCGTGCGCGACATTGTCTCGCGTGAGCTCTACATCAACACTGATCCCGGTCGTTGCTGTCGTCCGCTCTTCATTGTCGAGAATCAACGCATCAAGATGAAGAAGCACCAAATCAGTGATCTCAAGCGAACGACGCAAGAGATGCCTGATACTTGGGCCTTGTTGATCGAACAAGGTCTAGTCGAGTATATCGATTGCGAAGAGGAAGAAACTACAATGATTGCTATGAACGTTAAGGATCTTGCCAAGAGTCGATATGATGGCGAGGTATCATCTTATCTCATCATCGTATATCATCATCGTATATCATCGTATATCATACTAATATGACTTGTGTAAACTAGAATGCATACTCGCGTACTTATACACATTGCGAGATTCATCCAGCAATGATTCTTGGTATTTGTGGTTCGATCATTCCATTCTCGGACCACAATCAATCACCACGTAACACCTACCAAAGTGCTATGGGTAAGCAAGCTATGGGTGTTTACACTACCAACTACCAGTTCCGTATGGATACCATGGCCAACGTGTTGTACTATCCGCAAAAGCCACTCGTTACTACACGTTCCATGGAATATCTTCATTTCCGTGATCTACCTGCTGGTATCAATTGTATTGGTATGTTCAAACTCCACTCCACTCAATTCAATTCAATTCAATTCAACTCAACTAACTCAATTCAACTCAACTAACTCAAAATTGTTTTGGATATATATAGTTGCAATTAGTTGTTATAGTGGTTACAATCAAGAGGATTCAGTCATTATGAGTCAAGGTGCTATCGATCGTGGTCTGTTCCGTTCAATCTTTTATCGATCGTACCGTGATGAAGAGCGCAAGAAGGGCACCAGTGACGAATTGTTCGGTGTACCATCACACGACATTACGGTCACGATGCGCCATGGCTCGTACGACAAGCTCGAGGAGGATGGCTTCGTCGCTCCGGGTACTCGTGTCTCGGGTGACGATATCATTATCGGCAAGACGATCCCGAACATACTCTCGGAGGACGACGTGGCCGCCGGCAAGGACAAGCGTCTGCGCAAGGATGCCAGTACCTCGCTACGCAGCAGCGAGAGCGGTATCGTCGATCAAGTGATGCTCACCACCACCGAGGACGATTACAAGTTCGTCAAGGTGCGCGTACGATCGATTCGTATCCCGCAGATCGGCGACAAGTTCTCGTCGCGTCACGGTCAAAAGGGAACGGTCGGTATCACCTACCGTCAAGAGGATATGCCATGGACCCAAGAGGGTATCATCCCCGATATTATCGTCAATCCACACGCCATTCCTTCGCGTATGACCGTCGCTCAGTTGGTCGAGTGTCTACTTGGAAAGGTGTCGGCTATCACTGGTGAAGAGGGTGATGCTACTCCATTTGCAGAATTGACTGTCGAGAATGTATGTATCTTCTCTCTCACTCAGTCTATCAGTAGTATATTCGAGAACTCATCATATCGTGAATGTAACTTTGATTGGTAGATCTCGAAAGAGGTGCATAAGAATGGTTACCAACTACGTGGTAACGAAGCCATGTACAACGGCTTCACGGGTCGCAAGCTCGAGTCGCTCATCTTTATCGGTCCCACGTACTACCAGCGCCTCAAGCACATGGTCGACGACAAGATCCACTCGCGTGCTCGTGGCCCCTTGCAAGTGCTCACGCGCCAACCCGTAGAGGGTCGTGCGCGCGAGGGAGGCCTGCGTTTCGGTGAGATGGAGCGCGATTGTATCATCGCCCACGGCGCCTCACAGTTCCTCAAGGAACGTCTCTTTGACCAATCCGACGCGTACCGTACGCACATTTGCGACTTGTGCGGTCTGATCGCTATCGCCAATCTCGAGAGCAATTCGTTCGATTGCAAGGCTTGCAACAACAAGACGCAAATCTCACAGATTCGTATTCCTTATGCTTGCAAGTTGCTCTTCCAAGGTATGTCTCTTGCACTATTCAGTCATTATTCATACACGAACTCACCAACTAATCAATCATGTAGAACTTATGGCGATGGCAATTGCTCCTCGTCTCTTCGTCCAAACCTCTCCTGAGCGACATACGTCACCCAGTGTGGCGCAAGTAGTCGATGTCCTCGTGGCTGATGGTGCTCAAGTACGCGCTGGATCCAGCATCATGGTACTCGAAGCTCGTCGTGCCGAACGTACCGTCATTGCTCGCAAGTTCGGTACCGTCCGCTTGCACGTCAAGCGTGGCGACTTTGTCGAGGTCGGTACTCCATTGTTCGACGTCAAATAAGGCCGTCTCCATCGTCTATCTCAAAGTCACTCCTATCTCCTATCTCCTATCATCTCTCTCTCTCTCTCTCTCGCCTGTCTCGTCGTCGTCGTAGTATTACTACTGCATCTACATCGAAGCATCCTCTTGCTGCTATTGTCGTTGTCGTCATTAGTGCAGTGGGTGTCCGTCAAGTCCCTCCGAACTACCCAAACCAAATCATATCATCAGTCGATAATACAATAAGACAACAACATACGAACGGCCGAACGAGCACTATGAGAGGAATGTACCGTTTTGTATCCTCTTGTATCTATCTGACTCTTACACGAGGAGCATGTGGCCCCATGTCACTGGCGCTCGGTTCTTCTCGGCCGCCACCACGCTCACGGTGCCGTCGTCTCGCCCGAGGTACAGCTTGTTGCCGTTGTAGGCCACACTCGTAAGCGGTGCATCGAGCATGATTGCGTAGTGCTCCTCGATCATGCTCTCGTTCACGGTCCACATCTTGAGACAGCCCCGCGCATCGGTGGTTGCGAATGCCGTTCGAGAGAGCCACACGATACCGGCACAGCCGCTGCCTTCCGTGGCAGGCGTTCGCACCGATGCCAGCGAGGCCACCGAACGCGGTTCAGCACCGTCGCTGTCACCACTTCGCACAAGATAAACATCGCCGTTGCTGGCAGCGACAGCTGTGCCGGTCACGGACGTGGCGCAGCAAGTAAGCTCGGCAGCAGACTCGCAATGCCACGACCACCGCAGTCGGCAGGTACCGGTGTCGTGCGAGCTTGCCGGTGGCAGCTGCTCGTCGCAACCAGCTAACTGGGCCAAGCTCTCGAGCTCGAGCTCAAACAAGTGCGCACCTGCAACGCCGACCACACGGCCACTGGCACATTGCAGTGAGCGCACGCTTGCGCCGGCGCGATCGAGCACTTGCCGGCGGTACACGATGACGGCACCAGCGGCGCCGCGGCCAAAGTCCAGCAGCGTCACGCCGCCTGCATCGTCACCAGCGACGTAACGCGCCTCGGCCACACCGAGGTCGGTGGCACACAGCGAGACGACGCGGTGGTCGAGTTGCACACGGTGCATCTCGGTGGCGTGCAGAGCGTCCCAGTAGCGCACGGTGCGGTCGTCGTGTGCCGACACGAGGTGGTTGTCGCCGTCGTTCGCGAGTGCCGTCACAGCCGATGCGATGCTGCCACCAAACGGTAGCACGGCGATGCAGCGCGTGAAGATGTTCCAGCCACACAGGAGGCCGTCGGCGTACGCAACCCACAGCAAGCGGTCCGGTGGTCGGCGAGGCGCATCGAGAGCCACGGCATCACGCACGTTACACGACAAGGCCGTCACGGCAGCGGCTCGGCTGACATCGAGCCGAGTACCTGCGCTGGATGGTGCTCGCGCACGAACCAGTGCCGGCTGCGAATGATGCAGATGGCGCACGCTGAAGCGATTGCCTGTGTTGTCGGCACGCTCACTGTGCATCAACTCGATGGCCGAGCCAGGAAAGCTCGGCGTACGTGGCGACTGACGTGGCACTTCGACCAGCAACACGCATTCGTCCATGGTCGGCGCGTAGAAGCTGCCGTGCTGCGTGATGACGAGCGACGAGCCGAGTGCTCCCGTGAGCGGCTGCGGTGCCGACGGCACGCACAAGGCAGCAGGCACCGCACTCACCGGCATGTCGCATCGAACGAGCACCAGATCATGCTCGGACGCGAGAGCCTCGAAGCGGCGGCTCACGGTCTCGAGTGCCACGCTCCAGGTGCTCGAACGTTGCTCGATCGAGTGTGACGAGAACGACCTCGGCGCCGGGATCCAGATGGGATTGAGCACGAGGTTGGGTCGAGCGGCCACCAGCTCGGCGAACATGTCGGCGTTCTCGAGGTCGAAGCATATCAACACCGCGAGTCGTCCGAACGGCGTGTCGAGTACGAGGGCCTCGGAGCCGGCGGCTAGCGGGGCGTTCGTGGGCTTGCGCTTGCGGTAGCGCCCGAGCACCTGCCCATCGGGGCCAAACACGACCGCCGTGCAGTAGATGCGATCCTCCGCCAACACGCTCTCGAGCGTCGTGCCACACACAAGCACCACGCCGAAGCGACGAGCCACATCACTCATCAATTGCATCGGCTTGCTGTGGGACAAGTCGAGTGAGTGGCAGCACCCGAACCATTCCTCGGGCAGGATCACAATGTGAGGAGCGCGACCAGCGTCGACGAGGTGCTGCAGTCGTGCAACAACGTCGGCGACACTGCAACCATGCGGCGAGCCATGAAGCGACAGAGCAGGTAGTTGAAGCACTGCTACGCGTGTGACACCGTGATCGTGAACAACCGGTTCACACTGAGCCATCGTGGAATAGAATGGAATAGAATGGAATGGAATACGATACGACGCTCGCGCGGCAGCAGCAGCGGAGATACGAGCGAAATGAATCTCGGCAATCGAACCAGCACTTCTCGCTCTCTTTCTCTCGATTGTGACCTCGCCTGACCCCACGTTACTTTACAACGACAACCTTGAATGATGTGTGACTCTCGCTCAACACTCTCAGTTAGCGGTGGGCACCTCGATGACCACCACCTCCACGATTTCCACCAGCCCTTCTCTCCCGATCGCGAACTCGCCTGGCGACCTGTAAAAGCGCTGGTTTCGCCACCACTGTTCGGTTCATTTGTCTCGTTGCTCGCTCACTCGTTCACGCATTGCAGATCATCGTAGCTTGCATCACAGCAATCTCTATTATACAGTCGTGTTGAATCGTACTATGGCTTCATTCCATGATACGTTCATCGATGATGATGATGACGACCTCGATACCGTGGCGTTGTTGACCGAGCTCGTCGATCCAACGGGTCTCACTGATGGGCGCTTGCTGGCGACACTCAAGGTGACACCTCCCTTCTCGAGAGCCACAGCCCAAACGAATCCAACTGATCCACCTCTTGTTCTATGATATGTTTCTACTCACGTATGAATGGTGATAGGAATCGTTTGGTCTCTCGAGCTTGCGTGAGCAACAGCAGAAGGCAATCGCAGCTGCGTTGCTTGGACGTGATGCTTTCGTGTGTCTGCCCACAGGTTTCGGCAAGTACGATCCCGATCGATGATGATTGTGATAGCAATCAACCAGGTATTGATGCGTAGAGACTGGCTGATTGGTTATCGATTCTAGATCGTTGTGCTATCAACTCGTGGGAGTATTTACTCGCCAGACCGCGATCGTCGTATCGCCCTTGTTGAGTTTGATACAAGACCAACGCCTCCATCTCGAGAGGTATCTCAGCGCCCAAAGATCAAAGATCAATCAACCCAATCAATCTATTCATTACCATTGTATTGATCATTAACGTGGATACATCAACGGTATAGACTCGGTATTCCAGTCGGTGTAGTAAGCTCGACCACTCGCCATGAGAACACAGCGGCGGCTGCACTTGCTGGCGAGCTACGCATCGGTATCTATCCTTCTCTCATTCGATCGATACAACCACCATCCACTCACCAACTGGTATCTCTATATCTTTATCGAAATGGTGGCTCGGCTCACTATCAGTGCTGATAACACCCGAGTCACTGGTACGTCGCAACACGAGTGAACGTTGATTACCTCGATGATACTGATCTACTTCCCCTTCAATCAGTCCAATTGGCTCCTCACGATCCGTTCTCTCTACAACAAACAAATGCTATCACTGTTCGCCATCGATGAGGCGCATTGTATCTCGGATTGGTAGCGTATCACCATCAATCGACCACACCTTGCTCGTTCATTCGATACGAGAGCGCAGTCGCGTGAGAGAGATGCATTTTGGCGGGAAACTCACCTCTGAGAGATTCTCCCTATTCGATCTTCTAAAGGGGCCATGAATTCCGACCCGCCTATCGAAACCTCTCGATCCTACGTGACCAATGCCCAAACGTGCCTATCATGGTTCGATTCGTGCCTCCGTCTCCCTTCCTTTCGCACCACTCATATCAATTGGTATCGGTCGAACTCACTACAATTGCTGAACGACAGGCGTTGACTGCCACCGCCACTGATCGAATCCAAGCCGATATCATCAAAGCGCTCAAGTTGCGCTCACCTGAGATTGTTCGATCGAGCATCGATCGACCGAATCTATACTTTGCTGCATCCAAGAAACGAGCCACGTACGTTCGATATGATTTGATGCGACATCGTGGCAAGCAACACCCTAACCATCATCATCACTCCGTATCAGACTTCTCGAGGATCTCCAGCCAATCTCGAGATTGATTGCCAACGAACTCAAGGCGCCACCACCTCCAGTAGGCCGTAAACACACGCCACTGATCGTATACTGCAGCAAGATCGAGGAGACACAGACTATTTCATCATTCTTTCGTGGCAACAACATTCGCGTACGAACTCAGAACCTCACATGCAACATCTCTTGAGTACCGTAACCAAGTGTTGTGGTTCATGCAGGCCAGAGAGTACCACGCTAGCCAAACGGACGAGCAGCGACTCGCAACCCATCGTGAGTTCCTCGATGACGAGATCGAGGTCGTTGTTGCTACCAGTACGCATTCCATCATGTGTTGCGGCCTCCTCGATCGAAACTGACGACACTCGGCACAAACACCAGTTGCATTCGGCATGGGTATCGATAAACCAAACGTGCGACAAGTGATTCACTACGGTCCAGCCGACACAATTGAGGCATTCTATCAGCAAGCGGGTCGTGCTGGTCGCGATGGACTACCGGCCAAGTGCCTGCTGTTCTACTCACCGACCGACCTCGCACGCAAGGACTACTTGGCAGTCCGCTCGGGTTCATCCTCGGGCCCACTCTCATCGTCGTCTTCCTCGCAACCGAGCATCTCGGATCGACTCGATCGAGTCACCAAGATGTATGTGGCTGGTCAGCTGATTCTGACTTCCGGATCACCTCGTACTGATTATCCGGCACCCCGGATTATGACAGGCGAATGTACTGCGTGAGTACTGGCTGCCGGCGTGCTCCATTGTTCGAGCACTTTGGCGAGGCGCCGCCATTGAGCTGTAGCAATTGCGATAACTGCCTTCGTGAGTCACGTAACCCACCGACTGGTTACTGCTCCTTGGTGCTCCGTGGCTCCGACAACGCACCGGCTACCTCGACCGCCACCAGTACCACTGCCACCGCAGCGGCAGCTTCACAGCGTACCTCGTCTTCCATGTCAACAATCATAGCTTCTCGCAAGACACCCTCAGCAACCACTCCATCGCAGAATCCAACTATCCATCCTGGAGGAAGTGCTCCTGCACCGAGTGCATCCAGTGGTTCGACCTCGGTAACGCCACGAGTGCTTGGTTCCTTGTTGGGCGTTGATATCTCGAGTGATGCAAGGATACTCCTTTCCAGCATCCGAGAGACAGGCGAGGTACGCTGGGGTGTTTAATTCGACCCTATCTATTGATTCAAAGCTAATACTGACTTGATCTGATGGCGAGTAGAAATTCGGTATGCTTCATGTGATTGGAGTCATGCGAGGCTCTGGAGCTCAGACTATCATTGATCGCAAGCATCACTCGCTCAAGTGCTATGGTGCCAGTACGTCTCTAACGCTTAGTGGCACGCTCGAGACCCCGAGCAAGTACTCACACACTTGTGGTTGCATCGTTTGATAGCCAAGGAACGTTCCACCGAGTATCTCAAGAGCTTGTTTCTATTACTCCAGGAGCACAAGCTCGTTGGTGAACGTACCAGCAACGAGAAGTACGGCGTCTTCCGGACCTTCTTTGTGGTACGAGCTCGATCTCCTACATGATTGATATCAGGTAGTAGTTGGCTCAGAGTATCGATTGAATGAATGCAGACACCGCTCGGAGTGCAGTTCCTCGAGTCTCCAGATATCAAGTTCCAAGCCCCTGCGGTACAGCCGTACATTCGAGCAGCGTCACAACAACGTACCAGCTCGATGCCGACCATTGTGGCTACAGCCTCGAACAATACGGTTCTTGGCCGAGCGAGCTCGACAGGAGCAGTCGATAGTGAGCAGGAGATTCGCTTGTTCGCTACGCTGCTTGAGATCAACAAGAAGGTCGCAGCCGCGAATCGTGTGGCACCGTACTTGGTCTTTGGTACGGACGCAATCCCCCAGGAACCAGCCATGGTACCGAATCACTAATATAGAGCTACGTGGCTCACAACAGGAACCAACGAACTCAAGGAAATGGCCAAGCACCAACCAACGACCATCGAGGAACTGAAGGCACTCAAAGGCGTAACTGACAAGCAAGCAACGACCTATGGAGCGGCATTCCTGCGTGCCATCGAAGGTAACAAGGTCGCGAGTGGTAAGCGAAAGGCCGACGTACTCGATCAGGCTGAGCAGCCAGCAGCCAAGCGTGCAGCAACGACAAGTAGCACTTCGACGACCTCGCGATTGGTGTTACGCCGTACTGCAGTGCCAGTTCGACACGCTGGAAACTCATTCATCTCAGAAGAGGATTAGGTTGATTGCTTCAAGTAGCGAGCGAATAGAGAGGTATAGAGATAGCAAAAGCAACGTTAGGAAGATGGAGGTAGGAGGTTGTGTATTGTAATGTATCACGTATGACGTAGTAGCAACGATATAGTTTCGAAGGAAGAGTAGAGGCCGACTGAGAGAGATGACTGACAACAACAAGAATAACAATGATACCGCGTTGGGAATCGCTCAAAATCGCACGTACGAGAGGTGCCGATGCGCAGTACGATGAGAGTAACATGCGTCATTCGAGACACGCACACGTACAACACTAGGAGAAAAACAAGACAGCGAAACAACTTGGAGAGTGATAGACGAGAGGGGAGCTACGACTCGATAAGAGGGAGGGAGAGGTAAAGCGGGTAGACACAAACAGACACAACGACGAGGGGCTACAATACATGGTACCAAGATGATAAGAGGAAAGTGATGTTGGATCGAAGCAGTAATAACGTCAAGGCAAGCGATGCTGCTATCGATGGCGATGGCATAGCGATGGTGACGATGATGATAAGAGAGACGTTCACTCAGTCAAGGCACCGATGATAGGAGTGTGAGTCGGTGTAGCACCGATGGCCGAGGCAGCGAGGTTCAGCGTGACTGACTCCTCGCCGAGAATCTCGCACAACTCATGCAATCGTCGCTGCATTTTCGGCACGTCGATCAGCTGAGCCTCAAGCTTCTCCTTCTCCTCGCGGAACGACGTGCGCAAGACGGCGTTGAGCTTCGAGAACTTCCAGCCGCCACAACCGTCGAACTGCAACAAGTACGAGTGGTACTTCCACAGTGTCGGACGATGCGACACGGTCATCAACGTTATGCCCATCTCGATGGCCTTGGTGTACATGACGCCTTCGACATCGACACTGACAGCACTAGTACACTCATCCTGTGATTCATTGATTGATTGATGTTGACTGTGAGTACATCACCAACCTCTCAACTCTATGAAGATTGATTGAAAGATTGATTGATACATACCAAAATGGCATACTTGGGACGATGATAGAATAATCGAGCCATAGCGATACGTTGCTTCTCACCACCAGAGAGCACATCTTGCCACTCGTTAACGACATCCCAACCGCCTTCGCGCGAGACAATGTACTCGAGCGACACGTAGCCCATGATGGTGAGCAACTGTGCGTCGGTGACGCCCTTGGCGCGAGCGGCCTCGACCGTGTCGGGATAGAGAACTTGATCACGCAGCGTTCCTTGCGAGAGGTACGGTCGCTGCGGAATGTAAAAGATCTCGCGACGATGCGGCTTGAGTACGCGACCGCCAAAGACCGGCCACAGACCGCCGAGGATGCGAAACATGGAGCTCTTGCCGCAGCCGTTCGGACCCGTGATGAGCAGATGCTCTCCCGGACGCACGGTGAACGAGAGCGACTTGACGAGCACGTCGCCGTTGGGCGACACGATCGGCACGCCGTCAAAGATGATCGACTCGGAGTAACCGATCTCACCGCGACGCGTCATGTCGATGACTTCGGCCGGCTCTCCCTTGCTCTCGGTGACCGAGCCGTCGGCGGCGACGGCGCCCTCGGTCAAGGTTGCATGCTCGAGCGATGTGACGCGCGCCTTCTGGTACTTGCCGGCGCTCACTTGCTCAAAGACGGCCTTCATCTCGTAGACGCGCGACGTGTAGCCCGCCAACTCGGTGACCTCCTTGTACGAGCTCATGATGCGTTCGACGGCATCGGCCGCACTCACCAGCAGACCGCGGGCCGTGATAAAGTCTTGCGTTCGTGTACTGACAATGTCACCCGATGAGAGGTCTCCTTCGACTTCGGCATCGGCATAGAAGGCTGGGATAGCAATCATCGACATGCCAGCAGCACTCCATACATATCTATCATCATTATCATTAGAGGATTTAGTGAGTTAGTGAGTTAGTGGTTGTTCTTGATTCTCTCGTTGTTGGTAGAATCAACGTACTTCATAAAGAAACCTTCGACCATTGTGTGCAAGATACGCAAGCGGAAGATTCCATTCATGTGCTTGATGAGACGCAAGTAAGCATCCTTCAAGGTACGTTGTTCGATCTCATGACCGCCGTAGAAGGCGACCTCCTCGGCGTTGGTGATGAGACGCGAGTGCGTGTAGCGATACTCGCCCTCGAGACGCGCTTGTTCGGCGACCAACTCTCCGAACGGCGGCGTGATCCAACGCAAGACCTTGACCGTGAGATAGACGATGAGACCGGCGAGGATGGCGGGCTTGAGCGCCGTGCCCTTGCCGGTCTTGTTCTGAGCGAGCAACACCAGTTGCGTTCCCATGAGCACGACGTCGAGCAGCGGCTTGGAGAGTTGCGAATGGAGATGGGCGAGATTGGCGCAGAACTTGGAGAGATCCTCGGTGAGACATTGATCGGCGTTCGAGAGTCGAGAGTCGAGATTCTCGACGCGATAGTACGTGTCGTTCGACATGTAGAGATCGTAGAAGTGATGGCTCATGCGAGTGCGGAAGGCGATCGCGAGCTTGTTCTCGAGGAAGCGGATCATGCTGTTGATGTAGGTGGCGGGCACCGCGAGCCCGAGCCACTTGACGATGTTCCACATAAAGTCCCAACCGCGCTTGGCGACGATCGACTTGACGATGGCACCATCGAGCTTCGACACCTCGATGCTCAGGAACGTACGCGCCACCAGGAAGCCCGTGTGCAGCAGCAACAGCAGGAACTCCTTGGACGCGACGCCCGGCATCGCGATGCGCAACAGCGCGATCAACTGCGCCAGGAACTCTCCGTTCACGGCTCCCTTGCGTTGTCCACGTTGTGTCGTGGCATTGTGGCTGTTGCTGCTGCTGCTACGAGTCGAGAGTGCCGACGATGTCGAGGTCTTGTGTTGTTGCTTCTTCTTCTTGTTGGCGAGATACAGGCCGAACGCAACGACCGCCAACGCCGACACCGTGATGGCCGTGTTCTTCTTGCCAGCGAACGCCGTACGAAGCGTCGATAGTACAGCCATTCTCGATCTCGCGTACACTCGATCTCTCTCTCTGAGCTGTAGGTATCGACCACCACGAGCACGTAGCTCTAGCAAGCAAGACTATCGACGAGGAAGCTCACTCGCTCTCGCTCTCGTTCTCTCGTTCTCTCGTTCGCTACCACTACCGGACTGCCAGGTAAGAGGAGAGAGGGAGAGAGGATGAGATGGTGCGATCGAGAGTCGTCGCTACACAGTGTCGTGTAGTTAGTGACTCGCAAGCCCGATCGGTCTAGAGATGAGATATGGGATATTGGGAGGATATTGGGGGATATGGGGGTTATCTCCCGAGAGATGCAGCAGCAGCAGCAGCAGCAACAAAGCAACTGATCGATCTCTCGATCGCTCGATGCTCTTCTACTCTTCTCTTCGCTCTCTGCTTGCTCTTCCTTCTCCTCTACCGCTGCCTCAGGCGCCGCCAACAAGAAACGAAAAAGCAAAAAACTGCCGGGGTACAATCTTCGTTATCTCTGGGAGCGATAACAAAATTCGTGCCCCGGAGATTGGCGGGGTACGGCGCTCGATCTCTTCTGGTTTTACTTAGCGGATGGAGGAAGCGGTGGCGGCGGCAGCGGCGTGGCGGATGGCGCGTTCTGGAGCGCAGGAGCAACAGGAGCAGTAGGAGCAGCAGGAGCAGCAGGAGCAGCAGGAGCAGCAGGAGCAGAAGGAGCAGCAGCAGGAGCAGCAGGAGCAGAAGGAGCAGCAGCAGGAGCAGCAGGAGCAGCAGCAGGAGCAGCAGGAGCAGCAGCAGGAGCAGCAGCGCCATCGATGGCCTTGCGCTCCTTATGCGCAAGCCAGAAGTTTGGCGGTGGCAACTGGCACCGACCACTCTCGCACAATGGCTTGATGGCAACCTGCTGCAGCGGCAGGTACGGGAAGAACAGCAGCCCTGATTGTCGCTCCAGCTGCTCGATCGGTACCACGAACTCGGTCAGCGGCGTGCTCTCGGGAATGGGCTCGTTCGGCAGCACGAACGCCGCCGCCACCATCTCGAGCGAGCCACCGACATGGCCGGCTGGCGCCGCACCGCTCGGTGGGGAGCCTGGAGCAGGCAACGCGTGCGTGGCACGGGCTGCAGCTGCTCGAGTCGCGAACACGAGCTTGAAGAAGTGCGTCGGTACTGCGACGTTCGGTGGGTCGCCAATGACCTCGTAGGTCACGACGTTCTTGCTCACGGCGTTGCCTTGCTCGTCGTGTAGCGTCACTCGCTTCGGCAAATACAGCGGGCCCGTGATGATGTACACATCGTCCCTGCAACCATCCAACCAACGCATCATCAGCTCGCTGGTTCATCACGCTGCAAAGCAACAAACACATCGATCTCCATACCAATGCTCAGCGAGTCGGCGGCAGAACTGCTCCAAGCGCGCCCAGTAGTCTCGATTGAAGCCCTTGCCGACCTGTGGGCTGATGTTCGAGAGGTAGAACGTATCAGGTACCACGAGCTCCGAGGCCGATACATTGCCTACCGGTACGTTGTGTCCACGATCGAAACCCGACCTAACATAGTCACGCAGCAACGCTCGATGCTTCTCGTTCACCTCGGGATCCTATCCACCAACAGTACGATTGATTCGCTTGTCTCAGTCTCGTGGATGATTCGAGTTGTAGCAGTATCATCATGAGCAGCACTCGACAAACCTCCTTGAACGGAACACGAAGACCCTGCGATCCTTCCGAGTTCGACTCGGCATCCCGCTTGGCCTTGGTGGTGAGATAGTGTCTTCGCGATAGATGCTCGGCGGTCCAGTTCGGATTGCGTGTGCGCGTGTTGTACGACACGATGAAGCCACCGCGATACAACAGGTTCTCGTAGCTCGGTGCTCCGAACGGCAACAGATCACGCTCGAGTGCTTGTCGCTCCTTGACGCTCTTGACATGCTCTTCGTGGACTCGAGGAGGTGGCGGCGGCGGTGGTGGCGTGTAGACTCCTCGGATAGGGGACGGAGGCAGCGACTGCTGTTGTTGTTCGCTGGCGTTCGAGCGTGTCGAGTGTGACAGCCACCACGCAGCTGTCGCTGCAGCCACAGCCACTCCAATCTTCGAAGCCATCTTTCAATCAAGCGAGAGTGAATCGATCTCGTTACGTGTTCACGAGACGAAACACTCGCTAGATGAGAAACGTGCGTGTGTGAGAGAGAGGCAAGCAAGGATAATGATCGAGAGAGTTGTTGCTGAGTGGATCGATGAAGTAGCTCGCTGAGAGCGACATTCCTTTCTTTCGCTCGCCGGCTCGATCGAGATCGAACAAGAGACTTGATCTTCTACTCTCCTCAATCATCTCCTGCCTTTCTCTCTTGAACCACTGATCCAACCCGAGCTACGTGAGGCCCATCGATCCAGATATCGAAGGAATTGATCCTGATATCTTCACTATTCTTCGAATCTTATCATCTCTATCTCTCTCGAAAGTGATGGCGCATCGTTCGATCGAGGTGTTTCAAGGCGATTGCTTCGAGGTTCGACGTGTGTTGGGTGAAGGTGACTTTGGCTTGGTACTCGAGGTCTCTTGCGATCTATGTCCACTGATCGAGCACAATCATGAACGCGGCAAGACCTACGCGATGAAGCTTCAGTTCCATGTCGAGCAACACGACGATCAAGCTATTCAAGATGGCGCATACGCGCACGAACAGCGAATGCTCGAGCTACTACTGCCACACCCGAACATTGTGAGTCTGGTGGGCGCGTTCGTTGGAGCCATACCCGACTCGCTACTGCCGTACATTCCTGACTGGGCACAGACTCTCGCCACTCATGAGCATGGAGGCTCACGCGTCATGCAGTTCATCGTCATGGAGCGACTACACATGACACTCGCGGACTACCTCGAGCAACACCATCCACTATCGCCTCAGGCAATCTCTCGAATCATCGTGCAAGTCGGATCGGCTCTGCTGCATATGCAGCGCCATCTCATCGTCCATCGAGACCTCAAGCTCGAGAACATTCTGCTCGAACTCGATCACGATGAAGGCCGAGACAGCGACATCAAGCGTTGCGTGGTGATCGACCTCGGCTCGTCTTGCACGCTCTCGACAAACATGATCGAGCTCGCGACCATCGACTCTCGCGGCGTCGTGACCTCGCGTCGATGGGGCAATCAACCGCACATTGCACCCGAGCTCCTGATTGCTCTGACTCGAGCACTCGCCGACGACACCGTCACCGAGGTGGCGCTCGACTACTCGAAACAAGTCGTCTACGAGCTGGGCGTCTTGGGCTTCGAGATCATCAATCGCCAGCAGCCGATCGATGGCTATCCGTATCGACGCACCGACCGAGTCACAAACGAGGTCGTGTATTCGGACGCTGCCATCGCCTCGATCCCCAATGACCGCATCACTGCATCACAGGCCGAATTGCTTACGCGAGCTGTCTCATTCGATGCCACACAACGACCGAGCCTCGAGGAGCTCATCGACGCATTTCGTGGGTCGCAAGTGTGAGAGTGAGAGCGTGTGCTAATCGCATCAATCAACACCAATCGAACAAGTATATCGGATCGGATCACAGAATCGCATTTCGGTGAGTGAGGGATTGTGTGAGTGAGTGCTCGTTCATTCGTTTGGATTCGACGATTGAAACGTGTGGATATGCGCGTTGTCTAGCGAGCAAGTAGCGACAACGATGATAAATATGCCCTCGTGTGACGAGCGCAACTTGTGAATCCGAGTGTGGGCGGCCACGTACAGTACAGCAACACCAAGAATGATAGATAGATAGATGGGGAATCGTGATTGAACGCGCTAGAGTGAGTGTGCGAGTGAGTGCATGTCTCGAGGATCTATCACACGATCATCGACGGCGCTTGTTGGGGTTATCGATCTCGCTCAGTGCCCATAGACCATCAGCACGCTTGTAGAACAAGGCGTTCGTATGCAAGGTGCTGCGGATGTTGCTCTTGTACTTGGCCGTCTCACTCGCGAACCGTCGAACCTCTGTGTTCCATCACGAAGGTCGCGTTTGATGAGCAGCCAGATAGAAAGATAGATCATGATAGATAGTCTCGATAGACGTACGGCTCTTCTCGAGTAGATGCCAATTGAGCACGGCGAACTGATAGAGTCCTTGTAGCGACACGACGCCGCCACACGCCTTGATGCAGCCATAGATAAACTCGGGCAACGAGGCGAACTCGGTCATGTTGGCGGCCTTGTCGTTGTCGTTGTCGGTCGTGGGCACGATCGTCGGGTCGTTATCGATCGCGGAGGCACTGCCGGAGCTGCTGCTGCTGGTCGTTCGAGTGACGTTCATATCTGCGTCGTTCGTGCTCTCGCTCGATGATGAGGTGGCATTGTCGGCGCTCACTGGATTGATCGTGTGATGGCGCATGACGACTCGATAGCGTGCCTCGATCAGCGCCTTGCGTGTTCGGGTGCGCTCGAGCATGTTGGTCTCACGCTTGCGCTTGCGCTTATCGATCTCTTCCGCGAGTGCCACTGCGCTGTCGCTCAACTCACCGTTGTCGGACTCGCTCGCAGCCGATGTGCTTGTGGCACCACCACCAGCATCGTCGTCATCATCGTCGTCGTCTTCCTCTTCAGCATCACTCGTTGGTTGCGAGTCGCTATCCGACTCGTCGCTCGCTTGTTGCTTACGCTTGCGAGGGCCTCGACCTCGAGAAGCTCCTCGTGCCGCCGGCGTCGTGTTGTCGCTGTCGCTCTCGACTGCGTTGCCAGCATCGTCGTCGTCGTCCTCCTCCTCCTCTTCGTGCTCGCTGCTGTCGCTACTACTGGTATCCTTACTCTTGGGCTTGCTGGCTCGCTTGGCACGCGGTTGCTGCTTGCTCTTCGAGTCCTTCGTCGTCGTCGTGGTGCTGCTTCGTTGTCGCTTGCCCTTCGACTTGGACGCCGTCTTGCGATGCTGTTGCTTCTTCTTCGGCTCGGCATCCGAGTCCTCCTCTTCCTCCGATGTCGATGGCGATGATGCCGATGAGCTGTCGTCGTCGTCGTCGTCGTTGTCGTCGTCGTCGTCGTCCTCATCGTCACTGCTGTCGACGTTGCTGTCGACTTCGCTGTCATCCTCCTCCTCCTCATCGTCGTCGTCGCTCTCGTCGTGCTTGGTCTTCTTCGTCTTCTTGGTCTTGCTCGACTTGGCATCGCTCTTGCGAGATCGTTTGGTAGCGGCAGCGGTGCCACTCTTGCTGTTGCTGCTGGTGGTGCTCTTGCTCGACTTCTTGGGCTGTTGCTTCTGCAGCTGCTGCTTCTTCTTGTTGTTCGACTTGGTCGAGGTTACTTTGCTCGCCTTGGCATGCTTCTTGATGCCGCCACTGCCATTGGGTCGTTGCGATTCAGGCGACGATGATCCATCGACATCGACCTTGCTATCGCTGTCGTCGTCATCATCATCATCCGAGTCATCATCTTGCTCCATGGCATCATCATCGTCATCGTCATTATCGTCATTATCTGATGAAGCAGCATCATCATTGCTATCATCATCATCATCATCGTCCTCATGGCCTGCTTCAGCTGCATCATCATCATCATCTCGATCGGCTTCGCCACCATTGCGCGGGTCGTTCGCCGCCGCCTTGGCCTCATCGTCCGGTTGCATCAATCCCACGGGCAGATGGAAGTCCTTCTGCGGCAGATTGAGCTCGTCTTGTACGTCCTACACTCACTCGACCAATCTTCATGAGTCGCTCGACCTCGATAGCACCTCGTGCTCGTACACATCGCATCCACACATACGAGACTCGTCAGATCATACAGCTCTTGCAGCTTGAGCTGTACGTCGCGGATCGTTGGCGCGAGGTACGGTGAGTACTCTCCGACGCTCGACTCGATCTCGCTCGTGCCGCCTTGGTTCACAGTCGGCGACGCTGCGTTGAATCCAGACATCGAGTTCGATAGCGACGCCGCCGACGACGCCAATGACGATGACGACAAGTAGAGTCCCGACGACGACGATGCCGAGAGCGACAACGAGTGCGAGCTTGAACCAGAGCCGCTCAGTGCCGATGCGATCGCCATCGCGATGGCGGCCGATGGCGACGGCAGCTGGAACAACTGCTGCAATCGACTCGTCAACGACACGAGATTGATATGTCGATGCACGCCGACCATCGGATAGCGCTCGAGCAGTGTCAAGAGACACGCCTCTCGCTCGACTGTCCACTGCATCTCTGATTGGAAGAGAGAGACGGAGAGGCGGACACGAGCAGCGGAGAGACGTTGATGGCGCCGAGCAACGAACAAACAACACGATCGCTCGTCAGCGACATCGACATCGACATCAATCAACATCATCGCTCATCGACATCAACTTCATCGATAATCTGATGCGACATCGCCATCATCTATCATCAATCAACATCATCGATAATCTGATGCGACATCATCATCGATCATCATCAACATCATCAATCATCAACACCATCAATCAACATCATCGATAATCTGATTCGACATCGACATCATCAATCATCGATCATCTGATTCGACAGCGACATCATCAATGATCAGCTGCGACATCATCGATCATCAAGCAACATCAACATCATCAGCTGCGATATAGACACCATCGACCTTGTGAGCTGATTTATTGTGTTGGCTGGTGTGTTTACTTACTCTGAGGCACTCGAGCCTGACATGCTGTCACGACATGCTCTCGCTCTCAACGTCGTGAGGCTGTAATGGTTGTTGCTGAGCCATCAATCGCATCAGGTCCTCGATTGTACCGAGAGCTCGAGTAAGCAGAGCCACCCCTGTTTCCAATCGAGTGGCCGGTTGCTCTGCGTGTGGCACAACCGGTTGCGCGTCTCGCTTCGCCTTCGCTGGCGCCGATACGGCCTTTGCGCCCTTCTTGGAGGAGGCTGCCCGAGCTGGAGCTGCTGCAGCAGGGGCGTTCTCGATCTCGATCTTGGTTTTGATCTCGACAGGCCACTCTCCCACATCTCTTGGCGCTTCAACGAACCACCGGTCGATTTCGCGAGACGATGGAGTGCGGATTCGCTCATGTTTGGCTTCGTTCGACAGTAGATATACTTGCTCAAAGAAGCCGCTGGCAGTCGTGTCGTCGACGTTGGTTGTTGTCGAGCGCTGACGAGCCGCTTGGCGAGCTTGAGCGAGTATCGAGTATGGCTGAATGGCTACGATCGCATCGAACACCTCTGGAAACGATTGTTCGATCGCCACATCTCGAATGTCGTTGTTTGTCAAGATCTCGTTCAGCTTCGAAACTAGCCAGCCTCGACCTCTGGCGAGCGGAACTTGTGCTTGGAGAATCGCTTTGTCTCGAGGACAAGCGATACATCGATGCATGAATCGAGTAAGTGCCTGATCCAACAGGTGACGGGCCTTGATTGCGATCGAGGTCAATCGACAACTCAGATGTACTTGCTTCTCTCGCTTGCGACTGTGGCTGCTGCTCGTCGAGTCGGCACTTGCTGTCGTGTCGAGTATCGAGATCGATCGGAATCGGCATTCATCGAGCATCTCGAAGCAATAACAAAGCTGCGAGTACAGGTCCGAGTCAAGGTTACCTTGTCGCGCAATGATACCGAGCGTTCGTTTGTCAGATTCGTGGTGGCGCGAAGAGTCGAGCTTCAGTGGATGCCCATCAGCAAGTGGGCAGTACCGAGATTGGTCGACTGCCATCTGAAGCAGCCGAAGCGATCGATACAACCGCCCTTGGTTGAACTCAATCTCAGACGCATCGAAGAGCATCTTCACCGATTGGAGAGCGTGATCGAGATCTCCAATACGGCTCATCAAGTTCGAAGCCTTGACCAATAGTCGAGACGCGAGCCATGGGTGGTGCTCTCGAACATCCCGACTCAGCTCAACGAGTAGCTCGATTGACGCTCGCGGGTTGCGTTGCTTAATCGACTGATAATGCTTCAATCGGTAGGCAATCTCGGCCATCGACGTCATCACCTGCATCGTTGTACTTGCGGTCGCTTGTACAGGTTGTAGAGTCATCGAGGAGCAAGATGTCGTTGGACCGAGTGGCGCAGAAAGCCGAACCACATCAGCCAGCATCGTCGAGACGAGATGCTCAATGTTGGTGATCGACCTCGCGATCAAATCATCGACATCGACTCGATCGTCCGGTTCTGCATCTGCAGAGGTTCGACCTGGATCGAACCGCTCGATTCGCCGACGTACAAACTCCTTAATCTCGTTGCCGAATCGACCGAGGCCCTTCTCTTGCCATCTTGCAATGTCGCTATCAATGAGAGCGCCGAGAGCGCGCCATGCATCGGCTCGCTCTTGCGAGTCCCGATCGGTGTTCCTGACAATAGCAAGCATCTCTCGAGAAGGCACATAGTACTTGAGGAGTTCGTTGAGCCGAGTGAGCGAAAACTCGCCTCGGCCAGCAAGCATATCGCGGGCCTCCGCTGAGAGAACCACCAGCTGTTCGTTGGAGAGCGGAGCCTCGAGCCTCGAGTTGGCCCCGATCATCAATCCCATCAGTGACCAAGACTTGATCACCGGCAGAGGAGGCGTGATGTCGATCAGCATCGAGGTACATCGCTCTCTCACGAGTCCTTCTTCGCGAGAGAGGTCGCCTTCTGACGAGAGCGGAGTCAATCTCACGTGCTTGTTGTTGTTCGCAATGTCGTACAACTTTTCAGCCCAGCTCTCACCCAACGAGCCGCTGTCAAAGAACGAGAATGGCTGATGCGCAACGATTGCTTGCCAGCTCGTTGGCGCCACATCATCAAGAGTGCGACAGCGATGATGATGGCTCTGGAGTGCAGGTGCGATCTCTCGCCAGTACATCTTCCGTGCCAATGGTGGAGTGCTCGAATGCTCCATCCACCAATCCGGTGGCGAATCGACATCAAGCGACGAAAAGTCGAAATTGGACGACAGCAATCGATATCCATCCTCGTCGGTGACCTTCTCGACCGCTCGGTTGTCGACCATCGACTGTATGACCTGTTGCCGATAGACATTCACTTGGTTCATATCAATCGCTTTCACAATTTGATCCATCCGTTGGCCGATTGGAAGATACTTGGAGGAGCGCGAGGATTCAAGCCACTCGCGAATATCGTCAATCTTTGATTCATAGCATGAAGGAAGGTTCATCAAGAGCGTCTCCTCGATGGGAGTCGTGCCATTCCACTTCCACTCCTTGCGATTGTTCGAGTTATTAGTGTCGATCAAACCAATGTCCTTCAGTAAAAAGTGGAGGTCGTTGGGATCGATCCATTTCGGCTTCCACAACGATGCAGGCACCAAGGAGTTGAGAGAGTTTCGCAGGTCGTCGCGAGACTCCTCGATTGGAAAGTAGACATCCTTGTCAGCACCAATCGATCTCACCAATCGGCCATAGCATTGATCCAATACATGCAACATGGACGTAATGATCTCGTTGGTCAAGTTCTCGGCTCGATTCAACATCTCGTGCCGATCTCCAGCAAGGTCCTCGATCGTCAAGAGCTGAACCTCGAGCTTCAGGTGATGGATGAGAGACAGTTCGAATCTCAAGTCTTCGTGTTGGTCGGGAATGAGTGCTCGTTGTTGATTGACTAATGCACTCACTCGATCGAGCGATTGTTCGACCTTTCCCTGGAGCGGATGACCGGAGGGAAGCGTGGGTATGAATGGTCGGGCCCTCTCGAGCATCTCCAACGACTTGTAGAACATTTGCGATTGCTCAAACAATCGAGACGCAGCCAACAATGCTCGGATTCGCCACGAACATCCGTCTTCCGTCTCAGGATCAATAAACCAAGAGAGAGAAATCGCGTGGCGGATGCACTTGAGAGCGATGGCTGAGAGCTGCTTGTCAATCATCAAGTCGGCTTCTTCGATCCAGAGGTTGCAAGCGTCCGGTGCACGATTGCTCGCGAGCATCATTCGGCTCATGGTTTCGATCAAGTCGATGTGTCGATCGAGGCTGTACATGAGTGATGAAAGCGGCTTGGATTGGATGATCTCGCGATCAAGGTTAAGCGATCCGAGCATGTCATTGGGAGAGAGGTCGATTCGTCCATCGAGTCGGGCAAGAAGAATTGTGCGATGTAACGCGAGGGCGGTTGAGTGAGTGCGATACGACCGAGATCCAAATACGGCGAGGTTGATGTCGAGCGATTGTTGGAACACAACGCGCGCTTGGTCGTATTGCCGCTGGTACAAGTGAAGGAACGCAATATTGTTGAGCGTGGTGGCTGCCTCGCTGGTGTTGAGGCCAATGGATTGCTTGTGGATGTCGAAAGATTGAGAGAACATCTGGAACGCTTCCGGATAGCGCTCCTGCTTCATCAGGATGGATGCAATGTTGTGGAGGGTACTGGCAACCTCCTTGACATTATGAGCAAAGTCTCGCTGATAGATCGAGAGAGAGCGCTGGAACATGTCGAGCGCCGGTTCGTATCGTCCTTGCTTCTGGTAGATGATTGCAAGGTTGTTCAGCAACGACGCGGTATCATTGGGGCTCGCACCGATGGCTTTGTAGATCATGCGCACTTCCGACAGCAGTTCGACAGCAACATCGAAGCGGCCTTTCTTCGTGAACACAAGGGCCATGTTCGAGAGAGCTTCAGCGACCTCCATAGAGTTGATCCCAACGGTTTGATGATAGAGTTCAAGTGCATCACCGAAAAAGTTGAGCGCTTGGTCGTAGAGGCCTTGGCGCATGAAGATGGTGGCGCCTTTGTGAAGGCAATCGGCAGTATGCTTGGCGGCTCCAATTACTCGATAGATTACGAGGGCCTGACCAAAGAGCTCGAGAGCGTCGTCGAGTCGGCTTTGATGCAAATAGATCGTAGCCATGTTGTAGATGGCGCTGGCAACCTCCTCGGAACAGAATACAGTAGTACCATGGAGGAGGTCGAGAGACTGATTGAGGTGAACAAGGGCCGCGTCGAACTGACCCGAAGCCTGGAGCCTCACGCCATTGAGGAACAATACGTCGGCTTCGTGGCGCGCAGCAAGTTGGAGCGCATTGATTTCCTCCATGGTGTCGGGAGGGAGAGAGCCATCGGCGAACAACTGCTCCTGGTGCGCCCAGAGGACTTGTTGCAGGAGCCAGAGGTACTCGAGGTGAGGATAGAGCGTCATGATCGACTCCCAGAGAGCATGTCGATCGAGCACGAGCCTCAAGCCCAGTGCCTTGCCGTTGTCGGTGTCAACCGAGATGGTCCAGTTCGCAACGCGAGATGGAGCTTGCTCTCTTGGCGGGTTCTCGACAAGCACCAGGATCGAAGGAATGATAGAGACGTCTTCGTTGGTCCATGCACTAGGAGCATCGATCTGCCACTCTTGATGACTTGCTGCATCGTTGAGGTACCGATCAACCTCTGTGTTCGAGAAGATCGCTGCGGTGTGAGAACCTTCGAGCCGATCTCACAACGTACGAGAGAGACACGCAGCGCACCAGGAAGGATGAGAGCTTGGTCTTGTTGGAAGCGATGGAGCAGTGCTGATGCGGTGACCCTGTGCCATCCAACCAACAATCTCGATGGAACAGCAAGGTTCGCAGACGCATGGGCCGAGCTCGAGGATGACGACGATGGTACTTGTTGATGGCCATCAGCGGCTGGTGGGTCTTGTGGTGGTGGCTCACTAGAAGTAGTATCGGTGTCCCCCATCGAGGGAGCGAGATGGACGGGAGATGCTGTTGTGGGTTGGAGGGAGAGAAGCGAATGACACGGCCACTCGCTCGAGCCTGTGCCACGAAAGCCGCCGAGACACGGCTGCGAGCCATGTACGATGTGGATCGCATTGATTGATTAGATTAGGCGCTACCGATACACGTTTACTACCAACTATATGCTTTCGTTCAGTCCTTTGATTCGGACCGAGACAGACAGACACAGAGTACAAATACACACTCCTCATCACTCTCGCTCTCTACTCACACACAGAGAGGCTGCAAGATTGCCAGCCATCATATGCTTGGTGACACTATACCACGCCGCCAACCGAGCTCGGTTGCGGACATAATTGTTGTTGGCTGCTGCGTTCGAGACTACGCAGAGCATTAGCGGTCGATGGTCGGCGAGGTCGAGGTCGTGTATCCGAGGCGCTCCTCCTCGGTGTAGAAGCCTTGGCCCTTGATGAGGCGCAACAAACGGCCAGGGAACGACTTCCAGAACAAGTAGGTCGATGGAGTCGTCAAGAAGATCAGGTTCACCAGCAGGCCCTGCGCCGACGTGTTGGCGGCAAAGATGAACGACGGCGCATAATGGAGCCTGACGTCGAATTCACAGCCGTCGGCATAGTAGTGTGCGAACACGCACTTGCCCCACGCGTTGAAGCCGTTGATATTGTCTAGTAGTACAAACACGCGAGCCACGAGCGCGATGAGTAAGGGCTACGCAGCAGTGATACGCCACGCTGCGCTGTAAAGGTACATTGGTAATTGATGGAGGAACGTAGCGATTCCTCAATGTTGTACAAGAAGATGTACAGGAACAGGAAGAGGAAGAGGAAGATGCGCCAGTACTTGCCGAGCAGCGACAGGAACGTCTGCTCTTGACTCTTGCGCGAGAGCTACGTTGATAAGCACATCAAGTCGTACGAATACCATATTGTTAGCACGCTCTCGAGCAAAGGCAGCGACGAAGAGACGAGAGAGAGAGAGAGCGAGTACGTACTCGCCAGATTCGCCAGATGATGGCCATCCAGAAGAACATGGTCAAGGCACAGAGCGTAAAGATCGGGAACGTGTACAAGCCGAGCTGTGGCCAGCCATCGGGCTCAGCAGAGATGAAGCAGATCAATTGTGGTGGAATGTAGTCGAATCGATCGACCGCAAGCCCGACGATGATGACCGGGATGCCGATGCCCCAGGCGAACACGTGGTACACGAGATGCAAGCGGTTGGCCTTCTTCTTCTTGATCTTGAGCGTAAACACCAAGAAGACGTTGAAGGCCAAGACTGTCATCCACCCGGCGAGGCCGAACTGAAAGTACACCAAGAAGGTCGCTGCATGTGCGGTGGTGCGTATCGAGTCAGCACGAGACATAGGGTTACTGATGGCGACGGTGAAGGTGTGCGTACCTTGGGTCTTGCACCAGCCGATGCTATCGCAAATCACGGGCGTGTAGCCGACAATGACACCCATCAAGAAGCCGACCGCAAAGCCCATGGCAGCAATACTGATCCACAACGGAATGTTCTCGGGGAACGAGTGCTTCTTGATATCGAGGATGAAGGTCAGGATGAGCACGATCGAGGTGATGAAGGTCAGGCCGGACATGACACCAATGACAGCTGTGGTCGAAACATCATCACCATCATCATCATTAGCACACGCCAGCGTTGTGGTGAGCAAACGATGGCACTCACGAGCGCGCCAGCCGGCCGACTACCTACCTTTCAATCCATCGTTCTCCCCAGTGCCGTAGATTGGCACGGGGCACGGTGTGTTGCAGTTGTCCGGGTTCCGCTGTTGGATGAATGGTCCAGGGCAATCGCGATACACGGAGATGGTGGTGTTGGGCGTGGTGCATGGAACCACGACGATATCAGTGCCGACAGGAATTCCGAGTGCGACCTTGGGCGTCAACTAGTTTGGCGATAGGTGGATTATGAGCACAGCAAACGAAGGAATGAACGAACGAACGAGCGAGCGAGCGAACGAACGAGCGTACCTCCAAACCATTGATCGGGTTCACGGCGGTGCAATTGGGCAACGGAACGCCATACAGCGCAAAGGTCGCGTTACAGTTGAGGACCACTTGATCGCAAACACTTCGGCATGGCGGCTTTGGTAAGGTCACTGTAATGCCACATTGAATAGGTTCGAGTGAGTGAGAGAGAGGGAGTAATGAATGCTTGTACGAGGTGACATACAGATGATCTCGGGGTTCGAGGGCACTGGGTAGTAGCCGCACGAGAGATACAGGCCAGAGCAGACGTAGCGCAACATGGCGGCCGAGCACGCCGGCGGTACAGTGAGGTACAGGAACGGGAAGGTGTTGTTCCATGCCTCAAAGTCGAGTTGCGCCTGCGTCTGTCCCTCCTCGAGGTAGATGAGTGGCCACGTGACGACACGAGCGCACTGCGAGTACTTGGGCTTCTGGAAGGGCTGGCAGGTTGCGACCGGAATGAACGAGTACGGTGCTACTTGGCTCGGAGCGTTGCATGGGAGAGTGACGGTGACGGAGCCCAACTCAAGCTCGGCGCTCTGGAAGAGATAAGTTAGCATGCTCCAGACCGAGAGTAGATGAGTTCGAGGCAAGGCGATCGACGCGTACGGTTTCGGGATACATTGGGCCAAGCGTCAACGGGCTAATGGTTTCGCAGTTGGGCAACAACGTGGCTTGGCCGAGGGCAGCGAATGCATCATAGCACGCGTTCGTGAAGTTGGTGCACGTCGAGTGGCAGGTCGGGCGCGGCAACACGACTATGGAGAGCAGCGAATGAGTCAAGAGACGATCACGAGATAGTACCGAGAGGAGAGTGCACGGTATGGACGTACTCGAGACACCAGCAGCAACGGGCTGCAAGAAGCAAGGATGGAATGCCTCTCCACAAATGAACCGCATCGCGGCATCTTGGCACTGGAAAGGAGAGGAGTGAGCAAGAGCAGCACGAGAATGCTGCTGGTGACAGTCTTTGTACCTCGGAAGGAACGATGCCGAGGCGCACGGGACCAGTGCTCTGTGCCGCGGCAGCATCCAACGAGCTGATCGTGTATCCTTGAGGCACGTAGATGTTGTAGTTGACATAGCCGTGGCATTGCGAGAGCGGCAAGACCTACGATTCGGGACGAGTCGAGGAATGAAGGAATGAATGAATGAATGAGAGAATTGCTCATTCTCGATGAAGAGCAAGAGAGGCGGAATAAGTACACTGGGCGCCGGGACGCATTGGGCTCGAGGCACTTGTTGATAAGGCCCTACCAGAGGCGCATAGTTGCATGGCAACGTGAACTACATGATGCATTCGTCGGCGCGTGTGTGGGAGAGCCAGAGAACGAGAGTTAGCTGTGGCGATTGGGTGCGGGGGGCCTCGTGGCTCAAAGTACCGAGGGCGACAGCGGGATGCCCGAGACCGGGTACATTGGCAAGCCGCCGAGCTGCGCGTTACAATCCGGCAACGCCATTCCCTGCGCGCGATTGCATCGAGTGGTTAGGGTCAGTCATCTTGACTGTTGGCCTGGTAGTTGGATTCGCTCGTACCTGTGCTTGTAGGATGGCGCCACATTGGCGATTGAACTCGAGACATCGGGTTTGGCACGTTGGAATGGGAACCGACACTGCATCATGGGGTGAGCATCGTCATCAGCAGCGTCATGATGTGCTTGGTTGCAGGACGGGCGACGTACGGATCGCGCCACCGAGTTGTGGCAGCTGCAGGCAACCGTGAAATGCCTCGCTACAGATAAACTGTATGTGCCATGGTTAGATAAATCATTGATCACGATAGATAGATCACGATAGATCACGATAGTTCACGATAGATCACGATAGATCACGATAGATAGATAGATAGATAGATAGATAGA